>Ga0163144_10021288_pt1 | contig 12896 bp, 6 predicted proteins | sample OliLak19BULKMAT1_FD_123175 | JGI IMG/M metagenome (GOLD analysis project Ga0163144, IMG submission 123175) | Freshwater microbial mat bacterial communities from Lake Vanda, McMurdo Dry Valleys, Antarctica - Oligotrophic Lake LV.19.BULKMAT1 | ecosystem: Environmental > Aquatic > Freshwater > Lake...
GCGAGTTCATGCTGACCCGGAACATACAGGCACGAGGGCAAAAGTGGCTGCGCCGCCACTTGCCCCGGTCGCTGCAATTGCACCACGGGGAAATCCGTGATGCTCGCATCCGCGCCGGCCGCTACACGCGCGGACGCGACCGCGCAATTGCTGGTCCCGAGATCAATCCCGACAACGTGAGTTGCAGCCATGGTCAGCTTTCAGAAATTTTGAGCCACGAGACCCGTCCCGAGCACGACCGCAAGCGACCGCCCGCCGCATTCCTGCCACTTGGTTGCTCCGTCGACCGGCACGAGACCTTGATCCTGTCGACGCGGATTCGTTGCCGGCTGTAAAGTAGGTTCGAATTCGTGCGGGGCGAAGCCGCCTCTGGTCCTTGGTGCATCGCCCGAAGCTTGTGGTTTTCTCAACCGTAGTTTCAAGCCACGGGATTTGAACCACGGGAATGCCACCCCGACCACGCCAGCGAGATCGGGTGTACGACCCCCCGCGAAACGCGTTCGACCTCAGGGGCGAGGTCGCTCACGCCAGCGACCACAGTTTGTGCCACGCCCCGGTTGGGGCGGACGTCATTCAGACCAAAGCGAACGCTGATGAAGCAGTTGCACCCTCAGTCGGGCCACCAACGCTTGTTGTCCCGGTTCTTTCGCGATATTTCGTGTCTCACCCGGATCGGTTTCGTGGTCGTACAGCTCCACGGCCAACGGCTCCTCGCCCGGATTACGCCGGTCCACCCACACGGTGCAGCGATAGCGATCTGTGCGCATGCTGTAGCCCATGACGTGCTGGTCGAATAACTCCGGATTGTAACGCGCACCGTGCTCACGCTGGAGTTGCGCCTCGACGCCGGCAATGACCGGGCCAAAGAACGTTTGCCGCATTGCGGGCGAGAGGGGCCGCGCTGCCCATTCGCGCAGGGCCGGCGAGGGAAACTGGGTGAAGGCCGCGTCGTTCCACGGCTGGTCGGGATTCGTCAGCAGCGGCACGAAACTCCGGCCGGCGAGATGCGACGGCAGCGGTAGGCCGGCGAGTTCGCAAAGGCTGGGGTAAATGTCGAGAGACTCGATCAGAGCCCGAGAGGAACCCTTGGTTACGGATTTGCGCCCCGGCGCGCTCACGATCAAGGGCACACGCGCGGAGACTTCGTGATTCGTGGCTTTGCCCCAAATCCCGTACTCGCCGGGGTGCCACCCGTGGTCGCCCCAGACCACGATGATGGTATTTTCCCGCAGGCCAAGGGCGTCGAGTTCGGCGAGTACGCGCCCGATCTGGGCGTCGATGAAACTCACACACGCATAGTAGGCACGCAGCAGTTCGCGGCTCGTCGCGTCGTCAAACGGTCCACTCGTCGGTACTCCGGTGCGGGTGCGCAATTCGAAGGAACTATGCCGCGCAATTGTTGGCGAGTCCGCGGGAGCATCGGGCGTTTTTGTGAGCTCAAGCTTTGCGGGATCGTAGAGATCGAAATACTTCTTCGGCGCGACGAACGACAGGTGCGGCTTGACGAACCCAACACCGAGGAAAAATGGTTTGTCCTTCAACTCCCGCAGCGTGGCGATCGCGGCGTTAGCGACCCGTCCGTCGATATACTCGTCGTCCGGCAGATCAGCGGCTTCCCAAGCCGGCCCACCGCTCATGCCGCCGAGCTGACTATTGGGGCCGAACTTCGCCGCCGCCTCTTCGCCCCGCCGCGCGACGATCGCGAGACTCGCAGGCAATCGGTACTCGGACCGCGAGTTGCCACTGGGGGCCGGAGGAGTGAGAACGCGGCGAGTCCACGAGTTGGTGCTGTCGGTCTGGTTGCCGTGAAAAACCTTGCCGACATAGACGGACTCGTAGCCCTGAGCTTTGAAGTGCTGCGGGAGTGTCACGACGTCGGGTACCGTGTCGCGGAAAAACGTGTCGATGTGGTCAATCTTCAACGTGTCTGGCCGCAGGCCGGTCAGCAGGCTGGCGCGCGAAGGTCCGCAGATGGGATATTGGCAATACGCGCGGTCAAAACGCATCCCTGTTGCCGCGAGTCGGTCCAAATTCGGGCTTTTCACGGCGCTCACGCCATAGGCACCGAACTCAGGTCGCAAATCGTCAACGGCGATAAACAAGACATTGGGCCGCTCGACCGCACGGGCGGCCCCCCCAACAGCAGCCCAGCCACGACGCACTTCAGCAAGAAACGGCTCAGCCCGCTCATGCGATCATCCCCTTGAGCACGTGCCCATGGACGTTGGTGAGGCGTCGCTCGATTCCATTGCTGTAGTAGGTGAGCCGCTCGTGGTCCAAACCGAGGAGGTGCAGGATGGTGGCATTGAAATCATAAAGGGTGGAAGCGTCCTGCGCGGTCTTGAAGCCGAACTCGTCGCTGGCGCCGAACGTGGTCCCGGCCTTTGCGCCCGCGCCCATCAGCCAGCAGGTAAACGCGCTGGGATTATGGTCACGGCCAGTGCCGTTGGCTTGGAGAAAGGGCATCCGCCCGAATTCCGTGCACCACACCACGAGGGTGTCGTCGAGCAGACCGCGCTGCTTCAAGTCGGCGAGCAATGCGCCGGTCGGCTGGTCAAAAATCTCCGCCTGCATCGCGTGAGTCTTGGCAATGTTGGCGTGGGAATCCCAATTACTGATCCCGTTAGCCTGCGCATCGGAACCGTTGAAGAGCTGCACCACGCGCACACCGCGCTCGAGCAACCGGCGGGCGAGGATGCAGTTCTTCGCATAGTCCTTCTTTAGATCCGTACCCGTGTCGGTGCCATAGAGTCTGTGCACGTGATCCGGCTCGGACTTAATGTCGGTGACGTCGGGAATTGAGAGCTGCATCCGACCAGCGAGTTCGTAGCTCGCGATGCGTGCGGCGAGATCGGTGTCGCCGGGAAATTTACGCGCATGCTCAGCATTGAATTCAGCTAGGAGATCCTTCGCGCGCCGGTCCGCAGCCGCCGAGATCCGATCTGGCCGACCCAGGTTTGCGAGCGGCTGAGCCGCATTGAAATCAGTGGCCTGAAAAGCAGCCGGCAGAAAACCCGCCCCCCAGTTATTCTTGCCCGAGCGCGGCTTGCCGCGCGGATCATTGATCGCCACGAAAGCCGGCAATTGCTGGTTTTCCGAACCCAGCGCGTAAGTCACCCAAGCACCCAGCGAAGGAAACCCTTCGAGGGTGAAGCCCGTGTTGAGGAAATTCTCTCCCTGAGGATGCGCACTCGTAGTGCTCGTGAGCGAGTGGATAAAGCACATGTCGTCCGCGTGAGCCGCGACATGGGGTAACAGTTCGGAAATCATTTTTCCGCTTTGGCCACGCGGCTTAAATTCCCAGATCGGTTTCGCGATGTTGCCGGTCGGGCCTTCGAACGTCACCGCCGGCATTCCGGGCGGCTTTTCCCCGTCGTGACGAAAGAGCGCCGGCTTGTAGTCGAAGGTATCGACGTGGCTCACCGCGCCCACGCAAAAGATTACGAGCACCTGTTTCGCCTTCGGTTCAAAGTGAGGCGGACGCGGGGCGTAGGGTTGATCAGGGTTGATCTTCGGACGCACGGAACCATCGACCGAAGCGGAGAGCAGTTTCTGCGAGCCCAGAAGCTGCAGCAAAGCCAGATTGCCGGCGAGGCCTCCGGCGGTGCGCAGAAAGTCGCGGCGATCCAGCAAACGCGGGCCAAATTGATTGGGTGAAAGGAGAGGGCCGTGCAAGTGGGTTTTCATTCGATGAAAGCGTATTCGTTGGTGTTGAGAAGAACGCGGCACAGCTCGGACAAGCCGTCTTGAGCGGCCAGCGACCGGGCGGACTCCACTTCTCTGCCTGCAGGTCGTCGGCCATAAACCAGCTCGAAGAGCCGGTCGATTTGCGCACTTAACTCGGCGCCCGCCTCGCGCTTGACGCGCGCGGCAAGTTTCTCCGCCTGCGCCAGCACAAATTCGCCGTTAAACAGATTCAAGGCCTGCAGCGGCGTCGTAGACATGGTGCGCTTCGGTGAAACCTGGCCGCATTCCGGCCGGTCAAATGCCGTGAACATTTGGTCGTCGATCCCGCGCATCCGTTCCTGGTAAATCATGCGACGCCACGTCGCGGGTCCGGCGTTGTCCACGACTTTCCAGCCTTCGTAACGCTTTTTGTTGCTGTGAATCCGAAAGCTTGGACCGCCCATGGCGGAGTCGAGCGTGCCCGCAACGAAGAGGGTCGCGTCACGCAGCACCTCGGCTTCGACGCGCCGTGGAGGAAAACGCCAAAGCAACCGCGAACCGGAATCAACCAGGGCCGCGGTCGCATTGGGCGCGCTCGACTGGCGGAACGCCGCGGAAGTCACCAATACGCGAATGATACTCTTGGCCGACCAGCCCGAGGCAACGAACTCCGACGCAAGCCAGTCGAGCAGCTCCGGGTGGCTGGGCGCCTGGCCGGCTTTGCCGAAGTCCCCCGGCGTATCCACGATTCCGTGACCAAAAACATGCAGCCAAAGCCGGTTGGCGAGCACCCGCGGCGTGAGCGGATTGCGCTGCGGGTCGGTGAGCCAAAGCGCGAAAGCACGGCGGCGGACGACATCCGGCGTACCGGACGCCAGCTGCAGATCGGTTCCAAGGACGGAGAGGCCGTTGGGAACGATCACCTCGCGCCGATCCATCGGATCGCCCCGGCCGAGCAGGTGCGTCGGCGCGGGCGGCAGGAAGAAGCCGGCGAAGAGCGGCTGGGGCCGGGCCGCGGTGTAGTCGCGGACGAGGTGGTTGAGTGCAGCGAGCGCATTGGCGGAGGGGGGCGGTTTATTTCCGGCCGGCGGGCCGAGCGCGACGTCGGCGACCTCATACCACGTGCCGTCGGCGAGGCGCACCTCGACCTTGTAGGTGCGCGGCCCAGTCGAGTCGCGCGCCCCGACGATGTAGTCGGTTTCCTCGATCGTCTCACGGTCGGCGCTGATGGCGATGCGGTCGATCACGGCTTCTTCCGCGAGTTCGATCTCGAACCACGGGACCGCAGCGGTCTGTTCGCCTAGGCGGCGGCTCTGCCACGCGAAGGGCCCGCCCATGCGACCGTCGATTACGTTGCCGATTTCGCGAGTCGGCACCTCCGTGGTTCTGAAGGCGCGGGCCGCGGCGCCGTGGCGAGCGAGCGCGAGATTTTTCTCTCCGGTGGCGGCGCCGTAGATCTCAAACTCGTCGACGGTGGCGGCCGGGCCGGAGGCGGGAAACGTGACGCGGACGGCCTTGGTGGTCTGTGGTGCGAAATGGGTTTGAAGATGCGAGGGCCACTCTTCCGTCCACGCCGGTTGTTGGGCGCGGAGCGCGGCGCGGCGGGCTTCGATGTCGGACCACAACGCGGCGGCCTGGCGGTCGCGCGCGGCGGCATCGGGCATGTTGCGCCACGGGCGGTGACCGTATTCGAGCCCGGCGAAGACGGCGGCAAAGGAGTAGTAATCCTTCTGCGGAATTGGGTCGTATTTGTGGTTGTGGCAGCGGGCGCAGGTGAGAGTGAGTCCGAGCAGAGACGTGCTCACGGACTGAATCGTTTCGTCGAGCCGGTCGGAGCGGGCCTGCCGGATGGCGGACTCTTCGCGTCCGATCGTCGCGGCCGTGACGTGCATGCCGGCGACGAGAAAGCCGGTGGCCTCGTCGACGCCGGTGGCGTCGCCGACGATCTGTTCATGGATGAAGCGGTCGAAGGGCAGATCGCGGTTGAATGCGCTGATGACGTAGTCGCGGTAGGGCCAGGCGTTACGGCGGTAGAGGTTGCTTTCGGAGCCGCTGGTTTCGGCGAAGCGCACGACGTCGAGCCAGTGCTGGCCCCAGCGTTCGCCGAAGCGCGGGGAGGCGAGCAGGCGGTCGACGAGTTTTTCATAGGCCTGCGGAAACGGATCGCGCACGAAGGCGTCCGTCTCCTCCGGCGTGGGCGGTAGGCCGGTCAAGGTGAGCGCGGCGCGGCGGATGAGCGTGCGCCGGTCGGCCTCCGGGGACGCGGCCAGGGATTTCTCCGCGCGCTTGGCTTCGAGAAACGCGTCGACGGGATGGCGCAGCGCCGGGGCGGTGACGGGCACGGCAGGCCGCGCGAGCGGCCGGAGCGACCACCAGTCGCGGGGATCCTCTTCGGTCGCGCTGGCGTGATCCGGCCAGGCAGCGCCCTGGTCAATCCAGGCCCGGAGAACGCCGATTTGCTCGGGAGTCAGCGGATCACCTCGTCCGTCCGGAGGCATCAGCATGTCCTCCTCGAGACCGGCTACATAACGAATGAGCGGACTTTCGGCGCTCTTGCCGGGGACCACGGACGGTTCTCCCGAGCCCCCGCCCGCCAGCACAATTTTTTTCACATCGATTCGAAAATCGCTTCGCTGTCGATTTGGTCCGTGGCACTCCAGACAGCTCGCTTCAAAGATAGGCCGCACCTCCGTCTCAAAGTCCACAGAGCGGGTCACCGCCGGCGGAATCATGGCGGCATCGGCAGCGCGAGCGCTCACCGACGGCGGCACAACAACGATCAAACTCGCGAAAAGGGGTCGACGTACGGCGCGAAGCATCAGCCTAGACTACGCCCATTCCACCTCAGCCGCTATTCCCGCAATCACGGGTGTTGGCCGATACCGACCGCCTAGACGAGCCGCTCCCGCAGCGCTTTGGCCACTGCACCCGAGCGGGTGTTAACGTGGAGTTTCTCGTAGAGGCTCTTATTGTAACTGTCGATCGTGTGGACGCTGAGCGAGAGCTTGTCGGCGACTTCCTTGTTGGTAAAGCCCTGCACGTACAGCTCGAGCACAGCCCGTTCGCGCGGACCGAGGCCGTAATCGTTTTGGGCGGGGGCGAGCTTGGAGAACATGTCCAACACGCGGCGCGCGATGCGTGGCGTCATGGGTGAACCGCCGCGGCGCACTTCGGCGACAGCGGCGACGATCTCCGACATTGAGGCGGATTTCAGCAGGTAACCGGAGGCGCCGGCGCAGACGGCGCGGAAGATCTTCTCGTCGTCCTCGAAGGCGGTGAGCACGAGAATCTGCGCGGCGGGGACGAGCGCCTTGATCCGGCGGATTCCCTCGATGCCGTCGATGCCGGGTAGGCCGACGTCGATGAGCACGGTGTCGGGCCGCGCGCCGGTTTCGATTCTGAGCAGCGCCTCCTCGCAGGCGCCGAACCCCTCGACGGCCGAGATATCGGGCAGACCCTCGGCGATTCGGGCGACTGTGCGACGAAACAGTTCGTTGTCTTCGATCAGCCAGAGGCGGCAGGGAAATTGAGTCATCGGGAACGGGCCGCATGCAGATTGGCGGAAAAAATCACGGTTGTGCCTGCGGCCGGGGTACTGTGAATCGCAAGGTCGCCGCCCAGTGCGGATGCTCGCTGGCGCAGGCTCTTCAGTCCGTGGCCATGGACGGATTTTTTCGGATCGAACCCGACACCATCGTCGGCAATGGAGAACTGGATGCGACTGGCCGATTGCTTGAGCGTGATGCGCACATGGCGCGCACCGGCGTGTCTCCGGATATTGTGCAGAGCTTCTTTGAAGGCGAGCAGCAAGTGCCGTTGGGCGGCCAGCGGGGGCAGGTCGAAGTCCGGAGTCACATCGAATACCCACTCCAGTCCCGCCAGCATACGGCTGGAGATTTCGCGCAGGCCGGCAACGAACTCTTCTCCCGTGACCGCCGGGCGAAAGATCAAGCCGACGATATCGCGCATCGAGTCGGCCGTCTGCCGGGCGATTCGGCGAATCTCCTCAGTATCGCTGCGTGCCATGCCTCCGGTGCGGCTTAGGCTCAGTTCGCTCAGGAGAGCGATGCTGCCGAGATTGCTGCCGATCTCGTCGTGAAGGTCGGACGCGATCGATTGGCGGAGACGCTCCAGATCCCGTTCCTGTGCGCGTCGGGAGCGCTGGACGAAAATTATCAGTCCGGCAACGCCGAGCAAGCTCGCGAGCCACGCGGCGTTGACCAGCCGTTTGCCGGCGCTAATCCGGGCGCGGAGAGCCTGTCCGTCAGCGACGGCCAACTCGGTCTGGGCCTCGCGGCGGCGCGATAGGCCGCGCAGCCAGTCCGGCCATTCCGCCAGCCGGTGCTCGCTGGAGTGTCCGTCGGTCAAGCACTCCGGCTGCCACATACCTCCGCTCGTGGGAAGTCGGTCGAGGCACGCCACGGGGCGACCGAGCGCGACATTCCGGTCGCCCGAGTAGATCTGCAGCTCCGCCAGCGCAAAAGTGAAGTTTTCGACGCGCTCCCAAAGTTTCGTAGCGGTCACGCGCACGTAGCGGGCGGTTGTGCCTCGCACCGGAAACGTGACCGGATTGCTCACGGGATTGGGAAAGTCCTCCGTTGTTTGGTCGACGAGCAGCGCAGGTCTGAGAAACTCCGGATCGTCCGCCGCCTCGATCTTAAAGCGCACCGGAAAACCGAAGCCCGGCCGGCTCGGAAACTGCACTACGTAGCCCCCGATCATACGCACTTCGTCGATCGACGTGGGCGTGCCGAGATCGACCTGCACCCACTTTACGACGTCGGCCGAACCGACAATGGTCGAATGATATCCGAGTGTGCGGCTGCGTTCGCCTTTGACCGGTGAGCCCAGGCCGCTCTGGCTATCGGTGAGAAATTCGGGCCGACCCCAGACCTGGAGACTTTCGAGCGGTTCGCTCGACCTGACGGGCGCGCGGGAGGCAAGGTTGCGATTGCCGCGCATGACCATGATTTCGCCGAGGGCGTAGACAGCATACGGCTTTAGGCGGGTCCACGGTTCCGTCATGGTCACGCGCACTCGGTTGCCGCGGACACCGCGTGTCGAAATCCAAACGGGCATTCGTCCCGGATTGGGCAACGCCTCCGCCGTGTGCTCGGCGACGGTGTGCACCGCAGTATCGCCGATGACTTCGACGCGAAAGCGCTGGGGAAAACCGTAACCCGGTCCCGAAAAATCACGCGACGGTGCATCGATGGGGACGAGCACCACAGCGTCGACTTCGACTTCCATCGGCAGCATCACTTCGATCCAGACCGGCGTGGCTGACTGATCGCGGCCGCCCCGGTGGATCTGATAGCCGAGTTTGGCACTTTGCTGGTTGTGCGGCGCGTCAGGCAGGCCAGCCAATTCCGCCTTCAGTTGCTCGCGTGTCGCCTGCGCCTGCCGATAGTCTGCGCTGGTGATCCGCAAGAGCGCATCGTGCCAAGGCAGCTCGTCCGGTGTATCGCCCGCCCGGACGTCCGCCAACAGCGCCACGCAAACAAACAGCGGCGCGAATGGAACAAGGCGTCGTGGAATTTCAAAGTAAAGGGCGCCGGCGATCCAAGACATCAAGAGAACTCTCGCCCACGGCCGGTGTTTGGGCGACGTCAAAACGTGCCGCGCATGCCAAGGGTCCACTGCGCGCCGTAGTTTGTGCGCTGGCTGAACTGCGCGTGCTCCGGCGTGCTCGGGCCGGCGATCTCGAGGTCGATCGGCTCGTCGCCCAGATTCGAGAGGTTGACAAAGGCCGACCAACCACGGCGGACCACAACCTCGGCGCTCGCATCGACGATCATCCGCTTCGAGCCCCAGGTGTAGGTGCCGGGTTCGATGCTGCGACCCGGGGCTACGAAGCCTCGGCGGGCCCGACCGGAGTAATTCCAGTTCATGCGCACATTGAAGCGCGGGCGCGTCAGGCTTACTCCCCAGTTGTAGGTGCGCGGGATGTAACCAGCAAAACTGCCGGACTCGTCTCCGGTCATCCTTTGCGAGCCAATGTTGGCGAAGACCTGGATGCCTCGCGCCCAGGTCGGCAGAAAGGTGAGCGCTTGTTTGTAGTTCACGTCCACGCCGCTCATCTTCACCGGCGTCGCGAGGTTGTATTGGGTCGACACGTCGTAGCCGCCGTAGATCCCCGGATCGAGACCGTAGAGTTCGAGGAAACCGGCGCCCGGCGTAAACACGGTCACGGCGAAGAAATCTTTGATCTTCCGCTGATAGGCGCTGACGGAGATCAGGCCGACCCGCTCGAAGTAATACTCGAGCGAAAATTTCAATGTCTTCGCAGACCAAGCTTTGACGCCGATGTTGTTCACGGTCGTGCGATTGGTGTTCGAGGCCGGCAGGCTGAGATCCGGGAGCGTCAGGCCGCCGGCATACTGGTTGTAATCGGGCCGGCCGATTGACCAGTAGTATCCGGCACGTGCGATGAAATTCTCGCGCACGTTGTAGCCTGCGTTGAGGCTGGGAAACCAACGCAGGTATTCCTTTTCGGCGTTCAGCCCGCGGTCGATGTTGGTGAGTCTGGCGGCAGCCAGCGCGTCGGTCTCGATCGGCAGCGGGCGGCCGTTTGGGCCAAGAATGAACCGCCCTGCCGCATCGCGCTGGAAGTTGCGGGTCGCATCGACCTTCGGGCCTTCGCCCTTGGCGTTGGTCTGCTCGACGCGGATTCCGCCCACGAGTTTCAAGCGGCGTTCGATGAGCTGAACGTCACCGCGCACGTAGGCGGCGGAGACGAGTTCCTCGATGTATTTGGAGTTCTGCACCGCGGTGTTGTGTGTCGTCGTATCGTTCGTCGTGAAATGCGACGGGGTTGAGCGGTAGATCGCGTGCAACTTCTGGTTGCTCATCACGTCCATCCGCGGAAATCCGAAAGGCGGCGTCCGTTGCGAGAAACTCGGATCGTAAATCAGCGACGCGTTGTCGTCGGCGGTGTTGGGCAGGAAATTGGCGCCGACGTGCGTCCACGTGGGACTGAATGTGCGGGTATCGAACCGTTCGTCCCGCAGGTCGAAGCCGGCTTTCACCGCGAACGGAATCCGTCCGGAGAACTCCCGCCGGAGATTGGCGAACAACGTGCGCTTGGAAGTCTGGGCCCGCTGCAAGGCACCCGTGGCGGTGGTGAGCCCGTAGGTGCCGATGTCGAACGGATCGATCGCCGCCCCCGTAGTGCCGTCGGTCGTGGTGATGCGGCCGGGGCGCAAATAAAAGATATCGTCGAACGCGATCGTCACATTTGTGCGTTGAGCGGTAACCGCGCTGAACGAGCCCCGGTCGATATTCTGGTTGAAACGACCGGAGCGTGAAAGCCCGGCGGAGGCCTCCGCTTTCCAGATCGGACCGTCGTGCCGGTAGGTGAGCGCAGGCGTAATCACGGGTCCTCCTGACTTGTTGTAGTTATTGAGCAGCTGCAGCGTGCCGGCACCGACGTTGCCATGAGTCGAGCGCGCGGTGAAATTGCCCGGCGACACGCCGGTGATGGAGAAGTTGACGGCGCGCTGATAAACTTGGGCGTCGGAGTAGCCATACAGAATCGAGAACGAGAGCCGGTCATTGCGCGTCAGCTTCAGATCGGCCGTAGCACCGAGCGTGATGCGTTTGGAGAACCAGGGACGATCTAGAAAACGGTAAGCGATCAGGTAGGGCCGGTCGGGAGTGGTGTCGGGCAGCGTGTTGCCGTTGGTCGCGGCCCCGGCCCCGGCCCAAGTGTTTTGCGACATATCGGCGCCGGTGTAGAGCGCGGAGGCGCTGCCGGAGACCGTGAATCCGAAGCGATCGTTGACCGGCACGATCGCGGAGAAGTCGGAACCCGGGTGGACTTTGCGAGCCGGTTCATGCAGCGGGCCGGGTGTCCGACGGAACGAACGGTCGTTGTCGCGCATCATCAGCGAGACATTTACGTTCACGACAGGCTTGGAGCGCTCAAAGGCGCTGAGGGGGACCATGTTTACCGTGCCGGCCAGCGCCGCGGCGCTGGTTTCAGGCGTCGGGGTGTAAACCACTTCAATCCGGGAGAAGTTGTTGATCGACGACTGTTGCATGCCGGTGAACCGGTTGAGGCCCGAGGCTGAATTCGCGAGGCTTATGCCGCCGACGGTGATCGGGACATTACGCGGGGGCACGCCGTTGAGGGAGATCTGGTAGGCGTCGCCGAATCCGCCGCGCGCGATGTTCACGCCCGGCACGGATTTGAGGACCTCGCCCACACCGCCGTCGGCGACGGGGCCGAATTCGTTCGCGGCGATGACGTTCATCGTGTTCGGTGCGAAACGCTGCGTGTTGATCGCGATTGCGGCGCCATCCATCTGCTTCGAGGTCGCGACCACGAATTGATCGAGCTTGACCGCGGTGTCGCCGGACGTGCGCGGGCCGACATAGGACAATTCGAAGTTCTGTCGCGCGGACTGCCCGGCGGCTACCGAGACCGTCTGCGACTGCGGCAATACGCCTGTGCGGAAGGCAGTCACCTTCGCGGGGCCGACAGGAACGTTGGTGAGGCGGAATTCGCCGGCAGAATCGGTGAAGGTCTCGAGCGACGTACCGCCAACGGAGATGCGGACAAACTCCAAATACTCGCCGGTGCTGGGATTGAAGACGCGGCCTTCAATTCCGCCGAAGCCGGTCGCGGTGGTACTGCCAGGGGCGTCGGCCGCGCGCCCAGACGATTGCAGCGCTCCTCCGACAGCGCAGAGGACGCAGGCAAGGGAAACGAGGCGTAGAACGGACGGCGATGAAGAAGGGCAGATGGGCATGGATGGGGGGGGGTACGGTCGAAGCCGGTCCCGGAAGTGATCCGAGAGTCCGGGCGCGCGGCGATGGACAGCCGGTCTCGTGGGGCGAAACGGCACCCCGCAGAGTACGCCAATCGGGCGTCGGCCTCAACTCCCGCGAACACGGGTATTCAGAACCCCCCAAGCCCCTAATCGCGTCAGGCCGCGTGAACACCGGATGTCAGGCACGACCGACCGACGTTCAGCTGACGAACAGATGCCAGACCGCGCTTGTGGAAACATCCGTCTAACCTAAAGGGCGTGATGCCCGACAAGGCGCTCCCAACGGGCTCCTCCATTCCATGCTCAACTTTCGTCCGATTCCAGACTCGTGCTGCACTCATTCTTTCATCCGCACGTTGAGTTCGAGTTTCCAGCGGCCCGGGCCGCCTTTCTCCAAACAGCGCAACTCGAGTGTGCCGACCTCTGTAACCGCGGCCTGCAGATTCACGGGCACCA
>Ga0163144_10021290_pt1 | contig 12895 bp, 13 predicted proteins | sample OliLak19BULKMAT1_FD_123175 | JGI IMG/M metagenome (GOLD analysis project Ga0163144, IMG submission 123175) | Freshwater microbial mat bacterial communities from Lake Vanda, McMurdo Dry Valleys, Antarctica - Oligotrophic Lake LV.19.BULKMAT1 | ecosystem: Environmental > Aquatic > Freshwater >...
GCGTCCAGTTTAGATTCAAGTGCTTGCAGTTGTGCTTTTATTTCAGGTAATGGGTGGTAATGGGGATACGTCCGGGGTAATGGTAATGTCGTAATGGGGATACGTCCGGGTAATGGGGATACGGGGTAATGGGCATGATTGATTAGACCACACTTTTTGGGTTTATATTGGACGTATCCCCATTACTCCAGTTCAAATACGTTACGAATACGCGTAAGACCAAGCTCGTGCACATGTGGCCAGACCGCCAAAGCAGCGAAACTTGGTGATACAATGGACACTTTATCTCCAGGATACAATTTGGGAATTTTTTTCATAACTACTAATATAATAGAAAAATAACCGCTAAATTTTTAGACAGCTATTTACATCGATATCAGGTAGTTTAAAAAGTAACTACAATATCGTTATATTTAACTCTTTCAACTGATTCTTACTGACTTCTGCAGGAGCGTTCATCATAGGATCTCTACCTTCGCCGGTTTTAGCGAATGCTATAACTTCGCGAATATTTGGCTCATCTTCAAGTATCATCAAAAGACGATCAAACCCCCAAGCTAAACCTCCGTGCGGAGGAGCGCCGTAATCAAGTGCGGTTAGCATATGACCAAAATTTGATTCAATTTTGGTATCATCGTAGCCCATGATTTCAAATGTCTTACGCTGCAGCTCAGACTTGTGATTACGAATACTGCCACCACCTATCTCTAAACCATTTAGAGTAATGTCATACTGTGTGCTGATTATCTCTCCAATATTTTTCATCGCTAAAAAATCATCCATGTAATCATCTTTAGGTTTCGCAAACGGGTTATGAGTAAATGTCCATTCTCCTGTGCCATCTACATTATCTTCACTCGTCCTTTCGAACGCTGGAAAATCTGTCACCCAAAGGAAGGCTAATAGATTTGCGTCTTCTTTGTTTTCACGGATATCAGGTCGATCGTTACCATATTTTTCCATTGCTTCATGGTATGTCATGCGCGGGAATGGTACTTGCTGAATCCTCTTCTCTGGATAGAATTTTGTAACTAATTCAATCAAAATCTTTTCATTAAGATTTATTACGTCTTCTTCTTTCACGAAAGAAAGTTCCATATCGAGTTGAGTGAACTCTGGCTGACGATCACCCCGAGTGTCTTCATCCCGCATACAGCGAGCAAACTGAAAATAACGTTCAAACCCAGCAACCATTAAAAGTTGTTTATACTGTTGTGGTGATTGTGGAAGTGAGTAGAAGGTTCCTGGACTAAGTCTGGATGGAACAATATACGATCGAGATCCTTCTGGTGTTGGTGCGGACAAAAGTGGAGTTTCCACTTCAATAAAGTCTTGCTCTGTAAGATAATCACGAACGAACTTCTGAATGGTATGGCGCGCACGGATATTTTTCTGCATGCGTTCACTTCGTAGATCAAGATAGCGATATTTAAGCCGAATCGAATCATCAACAACTCGAGTGTCTCCGTCAATAGGAAAAGGTAATACGTAAGCACTGTTGATTATCTCAATATCTGTAATTTCAAGTTCAATATTACCGTTCTGAATTCCTTCATTAACCATTTTTTCAGGTCGCTGATTCACAATGCCGGTAATTTGTACAACACACTCTGGTCGAGTAGTTTTAGCCATTTCAAGCACATCAGGCTTGCCGAATACCACCCCCTGAACCTTACCAGATCGATCTCGAAAATCAAAAAAGGCCATCTTTCCTTGATCTCTTATTACATCAACCCAACCCTGTATAACAACAATTTCACCAACTTCTGTCCCAAGGTCTTTAATTAATATTCTGTTCATAAACATACTGAGTATGAAGAAACGTAAACGCCCCTCCACAAATATTATTAATAATACATGCGCAAGGGCGATTACAAATCTTGTTGCATGTCGCGGTACCACCCTACTTTTCACTCTTTATACGCTATATCGGCCGGATCCGGAAGATTCTACTCATCTCATAATTAACACTTAGAGATTTTCTTTCTTCACCTCTCCAGTGTCAGCTGGGTCAATGGCTAACGTCATAATACAACACTATTTAATTTTACTCAAACTATTGAGCTTTGATTATTTTTTCTATTAACTCTACATTTTTTACGGCTTCTTCAGGTGTTGGATTATCAAACATCTCAGATTTGACTATCTTATTGTAGAACTCTGTTATTTCATCAACCTCGGGATTATTTTTCTTATACCGAATTGAACTCTTTGTAAATTCCCCCTTTTTTTGAATCTGAAGACCATTAAACGGATCCACAAACAGTGTGCCTCTAGTGCCAAAAAAATTTAGATAGAATGATTCTTGAGCAAGATAGCTAGTAAATAAATTAAAAATTTGCTTATTATTTATACTCATTGAGACGGAATATGATTCTTGATTCTCAGTCTTTAGGTATTTTTTTATAGAAGTTCTTTTAATCGAATTGACATTTTCAATTCCTACAACATATCTAACAGTGTCAACTAAGTGAAGGGCCATCTGGATTAATGGACCTCCATTACAGGTTTCAGTATAAAATCTCCAACTTTTTTTAGTGATACTCTCACCTATGGGTCTAGATCGGTTTCCATCGATGAAAACGATATCACCTATTTCACCAGATTGAATGATTTTCTTAGCTTCTTTAAAGATATTATAGTACCTAACGTTATGTCCGACTGCCAATACTACATTGTTTCTTTTACAAGCTTTAAGTATTAAGTTTGCCTCTTTAGACGTATTTGCTATTGGCTTCTCAAGGAATACATGTTTTTTAAGTGAAGCAGCTCCTAAGGCATGCTCAACATGAAATTGATTAGGTGATAATATGAATATGCAATCAATATCACTCTCAAATAATTCATCCAAACTACTTGACGATCTAGCGTGAAATTTTTTCGCAAACTCATTTTTTCTTTTTAAATTACTATCAAATACAGTGGTTATCTCATACAATTTTGATTTCAATATAGAGATACACATTTGCTCTCCCCACCAACCTAGACCAATCACCCCACATTTTAATTTATGCTTAGATTTCATAGATTAACTTCTATTTTTAAGATAATAACCATACAGGTCTTCTGGAATATCGATACGAAGATTCAAAATCTGTATTATTTCAGTAACTAATTGTGAAAGATAAGCATACCTCATCTGAAGAGTGCGAGATGCTAGCGCAGGAACAATCATGGAGTCGGAAAGTATAACCTCATAAGAATTTGGTAACAAAGTTAAATTTTTAAGAAGTTTTAACTTATTTTTTGAATCTGGAACCGGTGATTGGTTCATAAAATAAATAATGTCGATTACGTTTTCGAAAGCTATATTAAGAAGTCTGTTAGCAGAAATGATATCCTTTCTCTCTAAGTATTTTTGATAGTGAGTAGTAGTTTTCAAGTTCTTCCAATTATCATCAAACTCAAATATAACACTCAGATTTACAAGAGATAAAAATAGCTTATGGTTGGATACCTTCAGCCAATCTTCAGTTTTTATATCAATAGTTTTCTTTACAGTTTTATTTTGGTCAGCCACAATTTTTGCAGATTTAAGATACGTAAAGAACATATCATCTGACCATGGCCCTGCAAAGGATTTTGAGGTAAGAATACGAGTATCAAAAAGAAAATTGTCTCGAAGAAATTTTCCTTCTTTTATATCAAAAATGGATTTACTAGAGAATGAATCATTAACAATAACTACATTATCAATATCTGAGAACTCGTCATAGTCATCACGACCCGCACTACCAGTAAGTACTACAGCTTCCACAGCACGTTTCTGTACCAGTTCGTTTACGTACGAAGTAACAGCCAAATCAAAAGAATTCTTTAAATTATTCATATTTTTCAATTACTTCTGAAGATATATCCGATATTTTCCTACACCCACTAAATAACATTGCCCGCTTTAGTTCAGAAGTAAATTTATTGAGAGTCTCTGTCACTCCAGTGCGTCCACCTCCAACTACACTATGTAAAATTGATCTACCTGAAAGCACAACGTCTGCACCTAGTGCCAAATATATGAAAGCATCATACCCACTTACCACACCCCCATCGACCATAATGGTAATTTTCCTTTTTAGCTTGTCACTGATTGCAGGCAGGATATCAGCAGTTCCTAAACTGTAGTCAATCGACCTACCTCCATGGTTAGACACAACAATTCCATCAAAACCAGTCTGATGGGCTATTAATGCATCTTCAACACTCATTATTCCTTTCAAAAACATCGGACCATCAAAAAGTGACCTGATCTTCTTAAGTTCCAAAGGATTCTTCTTAGTAACCTTCCCTGCTTCCAGAAGCATTCCAGCAGCTCCGTCTATATCAATACCAATCGCATGGACACCAGAAACGCTTAATAACTGTATTCTGTTTTTAATATCAGAAAAAATTCTTGGTTTACATACTGCTATACCACGCACATCTTTTAAGAGTTCGGGTACATGGTATTCGGCAGTAGTGTCATAACTATCTCCACACATACCAATCGTGCCAGCATCACTACAGCCCTCGAGGATAGACTTATGAAAATCCCTTTCTTGAATAACGCCTTTGAGACTTGTTTTTATTCCACTCATCGGAGCGGCAATTATTGGGATTTTAATATCTTGACCAAAAAAATTTGTATTTGTTTCAGGACTAAAGTGATCAGACAACATTCGATGCTTTATGTAATATTTTAAAAGACTACTTTTATTTCTACTGAAACTTATTCCTCTTCCTGCTCCACCCAGACCAGGAACACTTGCATGCATAATTTTTTCTCCACAGAAAGAGTCGGTTTCTACGATATCCTTGTCTCTTAAGATTTGTTTACCTTCGTTTATGTAATCAATCTTATTCATACTTTACATCTTTAATTACATCAGAAAGAATTGAAAATGCTAACTCAACTTCTTCATTACTTATCGTCAGCGGGGGCAGTAAACGTACTGTATTTTTGTTAACAATATCTACTAAAAGACCTTTATCAAAAGATTTTGCAACTATTTCTTTAGCAGCTTGATCAGAAACTTCCACCCCACACATCAAACCATAACATCTGATATCTTTGACGATTGAATATTTATCTTTTAGGAATAAACACTTTTGTTTCACCAACTCACTCCTTGTACTTATATTTTTTATAAAATCTGGTTCTTGAAGTGAATTTATTACTTCACACCCTGCAGCACAAGCTAATGAGTTCCCCCCCATAGTACATCCATAATCGCCTTGCTCAATAACATCTGCCAAACGCTCTGAAACAATCACAGCAGACAATGGTAACCCTCCCCCCAATGACTTACCGAGTGTAACGATATCAGGCTGTAAACGAAACTTCTGGTAGCAAAACATGCTTCCCGTCCTACCAAGACCGGTTTGTACTTCGTCAACAAATATTAAGATGTTGTTTTGTGAACAAAATTCAGCAATTTCTTGAACGACCTTAAGGTCAAACATTTTAACTCCACCATGTCCTAAAACTAGTTCAAGATGTACAGCAAGAGTTTTTTGTGAAGTAAGTTTATGGAAACTGCGTAGATCATTAAAATTAGCAACCTTGATATTCAAACCATCTAGCTTACCCCCTCGGCCAGCTATTTTTGAACCAAATGTCCTACCTAAGAACGTTCCTTCAAAAACGATAATTTCATTCTTTTCAGGAAATAATCTTTGACTGTACAAACTAAGGAACTGCAGGGAGGCCTCGTTTGATTCTGTACCACTATTCGCAAAAAAAACTTTACTTAATCGACTTACTTCAACCAATTTTTTAGCGAGATTAATTTGAGGTTGTGTTAAGTAATAATTTGACGGATGGATAATTTTTGGCAATTGTTTTGAAATAGCATCCAAAATACGTTTGTTACCATATCCTAAATTATTTATAGAGATACCGCTGATGAAGTCCAGATATTTATTTCCTTCATTATCAATCAAGTATGAACCTTCTGAGGAGTCGACCACTAACGGACGTCTTTTATAGTTATTAACGAAATATTTATCCATATTTAATATGTCATATGTTTATCGATTGAAAGGCTACAAGATAAGAGAATACCAGCAATTCTTTCACCACTATTTCCATCCCCATATTCATTACTTCTTGCATACTTACCGTGGGACATCTGTTTTCGAACATTATTTGTTATAGATTCAACAGAAATTTCTGAATCTATAACGTTTATTGCCCTCGTTCTGCCATGCTGACGAGAACCTATTGTCACTGAAGGGGTACCAAGATAAGAAGATTCGCGTATACCAACACTGGAATTCCCGACAATGCATTTTGCATGATTTAGTAGCAATAAATAATTTTCAATTTCGAAGTGTTTAAAGAAATGAATAAGCCCTTTTTTATCGTGGGATTTAAAATCCAATAATTCCTGTCTAATAAGATCATTGCCTGCGTCAATATTAGGATATAACCATACTGCTTGTACATTTAAAGTATCTACGGCTTCTAAAAGAGTACGGAATTGCTTACGGTTTTCAATATATTCTGTCGTAACAGGATGAAATGAAACAATAATGTAATTATCGCCCAATGCAAATTTTTTTTCTTGCACTCCTTCGTAGTCAGCAAATAGACTTTTTGGGTCAGCATCCCCTACCTCCCTACAAATATCTAAAGTGGGGCAGCCAACTTTGAAAATAGCCTCTTTATTTTCACCCATCTTTGCTACACGCTCTGCACATTCAGAATTTGTAACCAAATGAATATTAGATAGTTTTGTTATTGCATGCCTAATATTATCATCAATCGATCCTGTGTTTTCCCCGCCCTGAATGTGAGCAACAGGGATATTCATGTAACGAGCTGCAATCGTGGCAGCGAGTGATTCGTAGCGGTCTGCAATCACAACCATAATATCTGGTCTATTTCTCTGGAATTCTGTAGCAAGCTCAGATACAGCAAGTCCTGTAGACTTGGTCATTGTGACAAGATTATCTTATTAATCAATCCTCTACGTTGTTACCACTAGAATACCACTTGAAATAGAAAATTTGAACTTATTTGTATTTTCACTCAGTGCTACTAGGCCAAGGGATAGTTGACGACCAACAGCATCTTGTCACAGATTGAACAGGAAACATCAAGACAAAAATCTGAATCTGAATTGGCCTCTCCACGTCCGTGCCAGCCACATATAGGGCATTCAAGCTCTTTCTTATCATCATAATCACAGTACTCAATGATTGATGCTTTATTATTCATCATAAAGAATAGAGCGCCAATTTCTTGTAGCTTGGAAGCTATAAGAGTTAGTTCCTGAGCCAGCGGACTGTCAGGCCAACCTTCAACAATAGTACGAATTACTTGAAGTGTATGTTTAATTGATTCTTCCTTAGGAGCATTAAAGCGCTCGAAAGTTTTGTCGCCCTCTCGCTTATAATCCCTTAGCAGTTCAGTGTTGTTACTAATGACATCAGCAGACTTAAGCAATAACGAATCATGAGAGAAAGCTTTGATCTCTTCAAGAGCAAATTCTTTTCTTTCAATCCATGACAATCCTTTATCCTTCTCCGTCACACTGTCTACTAATTCTGCGACTGGTAATCCAAAACGCTTTGCAAGCATTTCTTTTGTTACTTTTTTCTCATCAACACTATCTTCGATAGTGTCATGGAGGATCCCAGCTACAACCACATCTTCACTTGCTACTGCTTGTGACAATATCAAGCCAACAGTTAGTGGATGGGTAATGTACGTGATATCCTTCCCCTTTCGCTTTTGCTTCTGATAGACCTCATGAGTCTTGATTGAGAAGTGAATAGCGTTTTGTATTTTTTGTGTGTAAACCATAATAATTTATCTTAAACTTTTAAGAGTTTAAAACTGGAAAACAAAAAACGGCTAAGAGATTTGATCCAGTTAAACTGAATGAAATCTCCCAACCGTCTTAATGAGGTTAGTCATGAATGACTTGTGGTTTCCCGCAGATTTCCCGGGTTACCTACTCGATGTTATCGAGAGACATACATGGTAGCCATCTGACTACATGTATATTATAGCACACTTTACTAAATATAGGAAATGATGCTTCAAGTAAGCCTATAAAATATCTCTAGTAATCTCAATCAAATGTTCAGGATTTGTCCTGAGGTCTACTTGCACTACCGATTGATTATCCTTGCATTTCTCCAACACCTTCCATTCAGAGTCAAAGATGTCATTATCGAACCAAATAAAATCTGACTCAAAGTCCAGAGCTTCTGTCTTCATATCTTGCCAGACAGTCGGTTTAATACGGTCAATATCAGCATAGTACTCTTCTGGAACTTTCTCTTTCATTATTCGTCTCGCATTCTCTGGGTCACCAGTGGTGCAATGTGTTGTAAGCCAGTATGTGTCGTAAGGTCGTAGAACTTCAAGAAATTTGAGCAAGCCTTTAGCTGGTTTACAGTACATTTCAGTCAAATCCTCATGGATCATAGTGCCGTCTATATCAAGATAGATTTTCATGAGGATTTATTAAGTTAATCAGCTTTTTGAGCAATAAACTGATTGAGCAATTTGAGATACCGCTCTTGCAAGGCCGGACTTATATCTTTATGGACTAAAGATTTTATTTTGCCTTTCTGGTCGATAATATCTGCCACTTTATCAAAATAGAAGCCAGTTGGAGTTGCCAAGAATAAGTGGGATGGTTTCCATGATTCAAACATTTTATTTGCCAGAGACAAAATTTCAGAAGGTCTCATATTGTTACGATATTTGACCTCAATCAAATGCACATCATGAGTATTGTTGTTGATCACTGCAAAGTCTGGGGTTCGTCTTATAACTTCCATTGTCTTCTCAGTCTTCATATCGTGTTGACGGTGCATTAGTTCAGGGAGAATGTTCTCGTACCCAAAAGCCAGAACTGTAAACCCTCCTGCCTCGCGGAGCATTTGTTCAAAAATAAGTTCCGTTATCTTCCCCTTAATTAGTTGTTCCGAAAATTTTGTTTGATTTGCCATATCTAAAATTATATCAAGTCAAATAATATTACTTACATTATCGCTATTGAAGTGTCGTACTGAATAGTATGCTTAATACAAGTCACTCTACAATGTGCTAGACCATTGTGATACGCAAAATCGCCCCTAGATACACCACCCCAAACCTTGACCTCTTGTCCCTCATTATCAAAAGGAACATTAAATTGAACAGCTTCGGGCCTTAAAGACTTTTGATCCTTAAGTTCATCCTTCGATGAAAATTCACCATTTCTTCTAAGTAAGGATACTTTTTGCACCATTGAAGGTGTGGCTAGTATGAGTTTTTGATTGGCAAGCATGTATACCTCCCCATTTTTACCTAGCGACCACTGAAATAGACTGATTTCATTTCTTGAACAGTAGTTCTTTTGATGAATTTCCAAAGTGCTTTCTGAAGCCGTGTATACGTCCGCATCTAATACACTTGCGTGAATTGACGGAGCTACATGATAAAAAATATCTACATTCTCGTCAGGACCCGGTAGAACATCAACCCGAAAAGTCACCCGCAAATCTCTTGTTGTGTACCTGTCAAAAACACTATCCCCATCTTTTTTATCGCATGCCTTTCGCTCACTAAATTTTCTAGTGTCGTAATTAGGTAGCTCGATTTCTGACCTTAGGAATTCATTGATATTTTCCAAATCAAACGTGAATTTAATACTTAGCGGAAATGTGATTTTTGATTTAAACATACTAATATAATAGCGCTACTCCAGATAAACACAACAATTAAGTATTTAACTACTTATTGTAAAATTCTTCGATGCTGTTTAAAATCCAGATTCACCAGTAAACCTCTAGGTGTATTTTTCTTTGCTATAATTTCCTCGAAAAACTTCTTGCACTTATATTCAGAGGCATTAGATATCTGCTGAATTATTGGTTTATATTCATCATATAGAGTAAATGCGATTAAACTCATAAAGCCAGTTTCGTCAGTTAAAATTGTATAGACAAAGGCAGAATCTTTATCAATCAAAATTTCCTTACCAAATAAATCTACTTTTGGGTTTTCGATTCCTTGTGCAAAAAACATATCCTTGGCCTTAATCTTTCGTATTACAGAATTTGAACCCAGACTATCGAATTTTCCACTCAAATAAATTTGATACAACTTGATCATATCTGACTTAGTTAATGTATATCTAACATAGCTTTCAACTAAGTGAGTTATGACAATTTCTTCACTTTGTACAGATCGACTCAAAAATTCATTTCTTTCAAATGTCATCGATATACTAGCAATTGCTATTTGATGAGCCATTGCTAGTGCTGTTCTGTTGTACTGATACTGATATGCGAGTGACCTAAATGTATGTAGAAATTGATTTTTTATATTAGCAAGATCGTGGCCAGGATTATCAATATATTTAAAGAAATTATTATCACAATCTTTACAAAAAATGCTGAATCCAAGCTCTGATTGAATCCCAACTTTGGACCACACCTTTTTGTTATCATCGTCTATGACAAACCACTGACAAAAATTATCCTGAAAATATTTTTTCAGAACAGACTTGCCAAAAACATGAGAATTAATACACTTTCCTTTACATTCTGGGATAGCACATACGTCGAATTTTCTCTGAAATGATGATTCGAATTCTTTTATAAAGCTATTAGGTATTCCATTAGTTACGTTGAAATGATGCTTTTTTGCAAAACCCAATATCCTATTCAGATATTTTTCAGAAATCCAATAGTTAGGAGACTGGAGACAACAGTCAGCTCTTGTCTTTTCACTCCCACAAATACATGGACTTTCGAGTGTAAGTGGGCATCTTTTTGAAACTACGCTTGATATTAAAGTATCAATTTCTTTTAATTGATAATGATTTAACTGCATATTTGATCCATAATGTACCAATCATAGCAAACCATTTACTGGAGACACGAGGTCTGTAATAGAAATACCTAAAGAAAAAAGAGCACCGCAGGAAGTTCATGTTCGCTTCAAATATCACATTGAATGGACTAAATAAGACTTAGTCATCATTTACAACCTGTAGTTCTAGTTTCAGAAGATTGTCCTCGTCAAGCAGTTCAGGATTTTTTATAAATTCAAGCAAAACCTTTCTAGTAACTTGTCTAGCAATATCTGCCGTATGACGAATTTTAAATAAATCTGATTCTTCTTCCCAATCACCAGGCCAGTATCCAAGCGTTGTAATTGCTGATACAAACTTATCCTTCCTCAGTAATCCTGGTGATATTTCACTACCATGGGCAATGGTAGACCTTAATGTATATAGTGTCTTAATCAGATGGTAATACAACTCCCGCTCGGGCGTGTCACCAGAAAGAAGAAAAGCTCCTCTACTAGATAGCCTATGAGATATTTCCGAACTAAGCTTATACCCGAGAGTTCCTTCTAAAGCAATTACGAAATCGAGAATGCTTTCGTCTTTGATCTCTGAACAGGCTTTATTAAATCGATCAATGACATGCTTTAGAGTCCCGAAGCAAGAATAAAAAATAGTTTTAAACTGCTCTTTATTTTCTTCGTTTACTTCAAGGAATGCACCCTCTCTTACAAATTCAGTATCTGCAGTTTCCCAACGAGATGAACCTGAAGTACCTCCAACCTTTTCACCAGTTTCTCGAAAGTGATACATAACTGTTGCTCCGGCCCAACTATTCACCATAAGCTGAAATGCCTTTACAGCTGCCTCCTGAACGAACATGGGTTCTGCGTACATGGATATAGATTCCTTTCTGTCTACATATCTAATCTCCAATACAGCATGCTGTGTGTCTTTTCTGACATGCTCAGGAAATATGTCTGTGTCTTTGAGAGGACGAAGTGTTACAGGACCAACCGTAAACTCTTCAGCGACTTCAATGCCATTAAAAATACAAATGCCTTTAGTTTTTTCTCCTTGATCGGCATTGCTGCAGATTATATGCGTATTATTAAATAATGTTTCGGTATTCATAAAAGAAGGATTCGAGCTTACTCCTTTAACGTCACTAAACTACATTCCATATCTGTAGGGTCACTACCTTCACGATATACATCGCTTTTACGATAGTAGAGCAAAGATTTATAAGGATATCCAAAAGGGATTAATCGTCTCCACCAACTCTTCCAATATATTCTGCCATTAAATTTGCAATAAAAAAGTGGCACCCCTTCATATTCATCACCTTCTAGATCAATATGTTCTATCCATTCATAAGGGACAAGACCTGCTGGATAAACCACGAACGCTTCTTGATAACTGTTTTCTAAAGTAACTTCGCCGCTTTCAGTATAGTATGCCTGCTTAGGCATTTCACAGAAAAACTCTATACCGTTATATCGAGTTGCTTTGATTTCACCCTTGATATGGGAATAACCGCTACCCAGCTTTTCTTGATTTGAGGGATAGTCTTTAAAATATCTGTTGATATTAACTAGGTACACTTTTCTACGAATTCTATCTCTAACTATACTTACTAGTAAATCATGTGCTTTTTCTTTTACAGAGTCTTTATGTGTTAACCTTGCCTGATTAGACAATCTCCTTGAAAGAAAGAATATATGATACGCAATAAAACCGCCCAAGAGAATTCCGATTATATCTATTGCGTGTGACACTAAGTAATTGAGCATACTTACATTATATGCAATAAACACAAAAGCACCCAAATGAGTGCTTTTGTGTTCTGGTTACTGCTCTCAGCAGGTATGCAATTTTCGGAATAGTACAATGTGATTTTAGACCTTGGACTCGAACCTGTTTTAAGTGTTCGTGTCCATGACTGGTTCTCAGAGTAGCTTGATAAACATAGCTCCTTTCGAGACCTCGGTCGCTCTCACATGCTCGCTGGCTGTCACGGTCAAGAACTTGTGTAGCAAGACACCGTAAGGACATTACGTCGATCATACTGCTCTCTACCTAAGGCGTCTCGGTCACTAGGGTCATTTTATGAATGATACAAATGA
>Ga0163144_10021292_pt1 | contig 12895 bp, 8 predicted proteins | sample OliLak19BULKMAT1_FD_123175 | JGI IMG/M metagenome (GOLD analysis project Ga0163144, IMG submission 123175) | Freshwater microbial mat bacterial communities from Lake Vanda, McMurdo Dry Valleys, Antarctica - Oligotrophic Lake LV.19.BULKMAT1 | ecosystem: Environmental > Aquatic > Freshwater > Lake...
ACGCGGCTCTCGATCGAACCCACGGCCTTGTTGTAGGCCAGGGTGGCCCTGCCGAGGGCTTCGCCTATGCCGTTCATGTGATTGGCCATCACGCTGATCCGGTTGTAAAGCTCCTTCCCGAGTTCGCTGATCTGCTCGGCGCTTTCCGCGATGCGCTCCTGGCGCCACCCGTAGGCCGCACCCTTCAACAAGGAGAGGAGCGTCATGGGACCGGCGGGAATCACGTTCCCCTCGACCGCGTCATCCAGGAGCGAGGGATCGGCCTGCACCGCGTCGGCAAAAGCACTCTCGATAGGGACGTACATGACCACGAAATCTGGGCTGCTCGAGAGTTGGTCGGCGTAGGACTTGTCGGACAGCTCGCCCACGTGTTTCCGTAGTTGCCTCGCGTGGTGCTGGATCAGTTCCCGGCGTGAGTTCTCGTCCCTCGCATCCTTGGCGTCGAGATAGGCAGAGAGCGGCACCTTGGCGTCGACCACCACGGTTTTCCCGCCCGGCAGGTGAACGATGAGGTCGGGGCGGAGACGGCCGTCCTCCCCTTGAATGGTCGACTGTTCGACAAAGTCGCAATGCTGGACCATGCCGGCCATCTCGACCACGCGTCGCAACTGGAATTCGCCCCATCGGCCCCGGACGCTCGGCGCCCGCAGCGCCGTAACCAGTTTCTCGGTTTCGCCGCGGAGCAAGGCCTGCCCCTCTTTGAACAAGGCGAACTGTTCGGACAGCCCTGAATAGGCTTCGGTACGTTTGTGCTCGAGGTCATGGACATGGGTTTCGAACCGGGACAACGACTCACGGATGGGCGATACGAGTTGCGCGAATGTGGTCTCTTTGGCGGCGAAATCCCGGAGCGCGCTTTCGCGAAACTGGCCGAACGTGGCCTGGGCCTGATCGAGAAAGGCGGCACGGCTCTGGTCGAGCGCTTCCATCGACAGGGCCTGAAAGGCATCCTTCATCGAAGTCTCGGCCCGCGCTATCACTTCAAGTTTTCCCGCCGCCGCTCTTTCCGACTCCGAGAGTCGGGTCAGCACCTCGGCCATCCGCACCTGAGCCTCGCCGAGCCGTGCTTCCCGCTCTTCGATACGAACGCGCGCGGCCGACAGTTCGCGCTCAAGCACGGGAACCCTCTGAGCCTGCGCCTCGAAGCGGGCCCGGTCGGTGGCTAGCCTGGAGGCCGCAACCGTCGTGATCGCCTGCTCGGCCGACTGCCCCAGTTTTCGCCCCAGAAGGAAGGCGGCCACCGCCACGACGGCCAGGACCAAAAGGAAGCCAAAGAAAAAGGAGGGAGAGGGAACCATCTCGAACCGAAGTCTAGTGAAAGGGGTGCGGGGAGCGGGTCCAAACAAAAGCCACCTTGTTTGGGCTCCTCAAAACCCTCAGTTAGATTGCCGTCGACCATGGTCCTTCGAATCGCCCTCTGCCTCCTTTTGTGCCTCGTGGGCGGTGGCCTCGCCCTGGTTCTTCTCTCCACTCACTATGGAGTCCCCCTGCTGGGCGAAGCCACCCTGGCCGTTTGCGGAGCGGGTGGAGGGTGCGACGTCGTGTCGCAGAGCGAGTACTCGGCGGTCTTCGGTCTGCCTCTGGCCGCCTGGGGTCTCTTCTTTTATGGCTCTCTTCTTGCCCTTTTGGCACCCACGTTGTTTTCGCGGACCGAAGAAGGAACCGACCCCGGGCCTGCTTTCGCCTTCCTCCTCGTCGCCCTGGCCCTGGCCATCGACGTCGTCCTGCTGGGTCTTCAGGTGGCCGTCATCAAGGCCTTTTGCCGCTTTTGCCTGGCGACCTACGTGGTGAATCTGGGTCTTTTGGCCGGTCTCTGGCCATACCGGCGATTCGGCGTGGCCTTGAACTTCCTGTTCACCCGGCAGTCGCGGCGCGCTCTGGCCGCGTGGGTTGTGGGAAGTCTCGCGGTGGGTGCGGCTGCAGCGGCCGGCAACGCTGCCCTCACGGATCGCAAGGCGCTTGCGAGCAGCTCGATCCTGGGCATTCCCACTCTGATCCAGGCCCCGGCCCCGCCCGCCGAGAAGGGATCGGTTGAGGAGCGCCTCGCGCAGGCCCAGGCCGAGGCCAGGATGTGGAAAGACACTCTTGACGACGAAAGACGTCGTGAGGAGTATCTCGAAAAGAAGGCGAGGGACGAGTTCAACGGCGCCGAAGTTATGTCCCTCGATGTCTCTCGCTCGGTGGCCCTGGGAGCCAAGGACGCGCCCATCGCGGTGGTGAGCTTCTCGGATTTCATGTGTCCTTTCTGCCGGGACCTGGCCTTGGGCCTCAAGAACTACCTCCCCAACTCGGGCGAACGAGTCCGAGTCCACTACAAACACTTCCCTCTCGACACCGCCTGTAACTCCCTGGTCGGCCGAACCGTCCACCAGGGGGCCTGCGAGCTGGCTCGCGGAGGGATCTGCGCGGAAGAAAGCGGGCGCTTCTGGGACTACCACGACCGCGTTTTCGCGCAACCCTGGACCCAACCCGCGACCCGTCAGGACGTGCTGCGCCTAGGCGGAGAGTCGGGCCTCGACTCGGCCCGTTTCGGGTCGTGTCTGGATTCGGCCGCGACCCGGGGCCGGCTCACTCGCGAAATCGAGGAGGGCGGTCGCGTGGGGGTCGGCTCCACGCCTACAATCTTCATGAACGGTAGAAAGCTGAAGTCCGCGAATGTGTTCTTCCTGGCCTTGGAGGAAGAGAGAAAGCGACTCAATCTTCCCCCCCTGCGTCCGCCCGCCCCCTGAGACGAAACTTAGTCTTTTGCCGTCCGAGGAGAAAAATCATGACGAGCACCGCTCTCCATCCTCCCGACCAGATTAACGTCGGGAAACTCGAGATCAAGATCACCTCGGTTCCCCGCACCCGGGTCCTGCCTCTCGCCGCCGAACTCGGTTTCGGCCGGATTTTTACCGACCACATGTTCGCGATGGACTACGAAGAAGGCCGGGGGTGGTTCGATGCCCGCATTGTTCCTTACGGCCCCATCGCTCTTGATCCTGGCGCTTCCGTCCTCCACTACGGCCAGGCCATGTTCGACGGCCTCAAGGCCTTCCGCGGCCGGGATTCCAAAGTGCGCCTGTTCCGCGGCCGGCGCCACGCCGCCCGTTTGAGCGATGGCGCTCCCCGCCTGGGGATGGTGGCGCCCGACGCGGAAGCCGTCCACGACGCCATGTGCGCCCTGGTTGACTTCGAACGTGATTGGGTTCCGAGCGAGCCGGGAACGGCTTTGTACCTGCGACCGACCCTGATCGGAACGGAAGGATTCCTCGGCGTTCGCGCTTCGAAGCGCTATCTTTTCTTCATCATCCTGTCTCCGGTGGGGGCCTACTACCCGGAGGGCATGAAACCGGTGAGGATCTGGGTCGAAAAGGAGTACATCCGGGCGGCCAAAGGCGGTCTGGGCGCGGTGAAAGCGGGAGCCAATTACGCGGCCAGCCTGTTCGCGGCGACGGCGGCCCAGAAGCGGGGCTACGCCCAGGTGCTGTGGCTCGATGCGCTCGAGCATCGTTACTGCGAAGAAGTGGGAGTCATGAATCTGTTCGTTCAGTTCAATGACGAAATCGTGACCGCGCCCATTGGTGGAACCATCCTGTCGGGAGTGACCCGGGACAGCGTCATCACCCTCCTTCGCGAGTGGGGCTATACCGTGAACGAACGCCGCTACGCCTTTTCCGAAATCGAAGAGGCAAAGAAGAACGGAACCCTCGGAGAAGTCTTCGGCACCGGCACGGCTGCGGTGATATCGCCCGTGGGGGAATTCGGCCAGACCGACGGAGTGCTTCAGACTTCGGATGGCTCGATCGGTCCGCTCGCCCAGAGGCTCTACACCGCCCTCACCTCGATCCAATACGGCGAGAGTCCGGATCCCTTCGGGTGGACCGAGGAAATCACTGGAGTTGCGTAAACTCACCGACCTTCGCAGATCTCAAGACGACTTCACCAACATCCTCGCAGGAACCATGAAATCTCTTCGCCTCCCCGCCCTTTTCGCCGTCATCGCCGTTTCCGGCCTCGCCATCGCCCAGGAAAAGGCCAAGCCGGCGTCAGCTCCCTCTGCACCCGCTCCGGCCGCCGAGCAGAAGTACAAGACCAACGTCAAGGGTCCCACGGACGCCCCCATCAAGGTGGTCGAGTTCGCCGACTTCATGTGCGGCGGATGCCAGGCCGCGGCCGGCGCTCTTCGCGCCTACTTCGCCCAGCAGGGTCCGGACATCAACCTGACCTTCAAGAACTTTCCTCTCGAACAGACCTGCAACCCAGGCGTTGGCAAGACGATTCACACCGGGGCTTGCGAACTGGCCCTCGGTGCCATCTGCGCGGCCGAGCTTGAGGCGTTCTGGCCCTATCACGACCGCATCTTTTCCCGAGCCTGGCAGGTGGCGACGCGCAAGGACGTCATTGACAACGGTGTAGCGGTCGGCATGAACAAGGCGAAGCTCGAGGCCTGTATGGCTTCGCCCGCCGCGAACTCCAAGCTCGCCCTCCAGATCAAGGAAGGGTTTGAGGTCAAAGTCGAAGTGACCCCAACCCTTCTGGTGAATGGAAAGAAGCTTTTGGCCACCAATCAGTTCGCGAACGTCGTCGAAGAGGAACGCCGGAAACTCGCGGCCGCGAAGAAGTAAGACCAGTCCTCAGGGCTTCTGGGCCACTACGAGGAGACGCGAGGGCAAAAGCACGCTGCGCACCACCCGGACCTTCCTGAATCCGGCCCGGGTGAGCCACGAAGAGTAGTCGGATCCGGAAAAGCAGGCGCTGTTCGATGTGATTCTGAAGAAGAGGGCCGCCGCGTCTCCCGCCGCCTCGGGTGGGGCGTGCCTCACGGGCGCTTCGATGTCGAAGATGCCGATCGATCCTCTCGGGACTAGCGCGCGACCGGCGCGACTGAGTATTTCGAGATTCACCTCGGGGCTGAAGTGATGGAGGATGTTGGCGAGGACCACGACATCCGCTCCTTCGCCATAGTCGTCCCGGAGGATGTCGGTCTGCCGGAACGACACCAAATCCAAGGTGCCCGCCTCGCCGGCAAGCCTCTTCGCCTCGGGTATCGCTTCGGCGCGTTCGAGAACGGTGGAGCGAAGGCCGGGATGAGCGCGACAAAGCGCGGCTCCCACGAGTCCGTGGGAACCGGCCACATCGAGACAAAGCGTCGCCCCTTTTCGCACCGGCAGTTTCGTAGCCACGAATTTGGCGAAATCGCGAGCACCTTCGGCCATGGCCCGCTGATAGAGGCTCCAGTCGGGTTCCTGAAGACTCTGGTGAATCTCCACTCCCTTCCCGCTTCGCAAAACGTCGTCCAGGCGGCTGATCCAATCCCACTGGGGCGCGCCGAAGGCCACGAAGTCTCCAAGGGGTCGCGAGGCCTGAGGCCCGAAGTGTCTAAGCCCCAGACGTGATAGTGACCAGGCGCCGGTTCGAAGCTTCAAGTACCCCATGGACGCCACCAGACGGAGGACGAGATCAAGACAGGACTCGTCGAGGCCGAGATCCCTCGCCAGTTCCGGAGTGGTCAAAGAGGCCGTCCCCAGAGCCTTGAACACACCGCTCCGTCCGGCCGCGATGAGGGCGCGGGACTGAACCGGGGCCACCAGCACGTCGAGCATCGGGTAAGGGACAACCCCAAGAGCCGCGGCCAACCGCTCTTTAAGTCCTTGGGGGATGGTTCCGTAGCGCATGAATCTCTTGAAGCCTCAGTCTGTCATTGCTTCGCGGCAACGCCTCGTCCCGGGCGTGAATTGGAACGTGCCAATTCAAGGATGGAACCTGCGTCGTGCGGTATCTGCGCGCCTGCTAATCTCACAACAACTGCGTCAGTTCCGAGAACCCAAAGAATGATCTACCTGATCCTCGCCTATTGCGTTCTGCAAGTGGTCCTGGGCCTGTGGCTCGGCCGCAAAGTGAGGAGTTCGGGTGATTTCTTCGTGGCGGGACGGTCCTTGTCTCCCGGGCTTCTCTTCGCCACTCTGGTCGCGGCCAACGTGGGTGCCGGGTCAACGGTGGGGGCGGCCGGCCTCGGCTACAGCAACGGAATCTCCGCATGGTGGTGGGTGGGCTCGGCTGGCGTGGGTTCGCTCATCATGGCTTTCACGGTCGGCCCGAAGATCTGGAAGATCGCGAGCGACCATGGTTTGAAAACCGCGGGCGACTTCCTCGAATGGCGTTTTTCACGGAACCTGCGGGGAGCGGTGTCGTCCCTGCTCTGGGTCGGGACCATCTCGATTCTCTCGGGACAGCTCATCGCCCTGGCCTGGGTGCTGAACGTCGTGGCCGGTCTGGACAAGACCACCGGGGTGATCATCGGTGGCGTCGTCGCCACCATCTACTTCTCCGCCGGCGGCCTCCTCAGTTCGGTCTGGATCAACTTCATGCAGCTTGGCGTCATGATCGTGGGCTTCTTCGCCGCCCTCCCCTTCGCGATGTCGAAGGTCGGAGGCTTCGCGAGTCTGCAGGCCGCGACCGCAGACCCCGCCGGCCTCTGGAACTTCTTCTCGAACGGCACCTCCGGAATCCACTACCTGGCACTGCTCGCCCCCGCCTTCATCATCTCGCCCGGCCTGATCCAGAAGGTCTATGGGGCGCGCGACGCGGGCACGGTCCGCAAGGCGGTGGCCTGGAACGCGGGAGCGCTCTTCATATTCGCGTTCGTGCCTCCGCTGATCGGTCTGCTCGCCCGCGCCCTCCATCCCAATCTCGCCTCCCCCGAACTCGCCATGCCGACGATCTTCATGGAAGACCTGCCCGTGTGGTTCGGCGCCCTCGGCCTCGCGGCCGTAGTTTCGGCCGAGATATCCACGGCCGACGCCGTGCTGTTCATGCTGTCGACATCCCTCTCCCAGGATCTTTACAAGGGTTTTGTCAATAGAGACGCGAGCGACGCTCAGGTGCTTAGGGTGGCGCGGGCGGCCGCAATCGGGGGAGGCATCCTGGGCATCCTGGTGGCCCTCGTGGCCTCGACGGTGATCGGTGCCCTCGGAATCTTCTATTCACTGCTTTCGGTCAGCCTGTTCGTCCCCGTGATCCTCGGCCTCTACGTTCCCACCGCCTGTAGCCGCAACGCCTACGCCGCCATGCTGTTCGGCGTGGGAGTGCTGCTCTCGGTCCATCTCGGCACCGCGGGCAAGGGCTTTGGTATGTGGACGCCCTCGCTTTTGGGCCTGATCGCTTCCTGCGCGGGCGGGGCCCTTTCCCTCCTCTTCTTCCGTCGTCCTCTTCCCGAACCTTCCACTTCAAAGAGCTGAGACAAGACCCAGGACCCATGAACACCGCATCTCTCTTCCGACTCGACTCTAAAGTGGCCGCCATCGTGGGTGCCGGCTCCGGCATCGGCGAGGCGACCGCACGCATGGCCGCCGACCTCGGCGCCCATGTGGTCTGCCTCGATGTGAACGCGGCCAGCGTTGAAGCCACTGCGAACACGATCAAAGTGGCAGGCGGAAAGGCGGAGACCGGCGTGATCGACATCCGCGACGGGGTGGCGGTCAAGAAATGCTTCGATGACATCGCGGGTCGTCTCGGAGCCCTGGATATAGCGGTGTGTACCCCTGCAATCAACGTGCGCAAGAAGATCCTCGACTACACCGAGGAGGAATTCGACCGTGTGATGGCCGTGAACATGCGCGGAAACTTCAACGTCCTGCAGTCCGCGGGCCGGATCATGACCGCGCAGAAAAGCGGCAGCATCGTCTTGTACTCCTCGATCCGCTCCCAGACCGTCGAACCCGGCCAGTCCGCCTATGCCGCCACCAAGGCGGGCATTCTTCAGATGGTGCGGACGGCAGCTTCTGAATTTGGATCCGCGGGCGTCCGTGTGAATGCAATCGGGCCCGGCGTGATCGACACTCCGCTCACCGCGCAGATCAAGAACAACACCGCCTGGTACGAGGCCTACGCGGCCAAGAGCATCATGAACCGCTGGGGCAAACCCGAAGAAGTGGCGGCCGCCACATTGTTCCTGTGCGCGCCCGCCGCGAGCTACATCACCGGCACCATCCTGTTCGTCGACGGCGGCTGGACCGCCCACGACGGCCGTTTCACCCCGCCCGGAATGTAGCAGGAACATCGTTCGACGATTTCATAATGAGGGAGGTCTCTTCCATGTTCCGCTGCGTCCTTGGTCTTCTCGTACTGCTCGCCTCAACAGGTGGCGCCGCGGGAGCGTCCGCGGATTGGACGCCTGGCAAGGGTGCCCCGATAGAAGGCGCCCCGGATGTTGAACATTCGGTCTGGAACGTGAGCCGAGCGCCGGGCGGTCCGTTCGACCACATCGAAGTGCACCGGTATCGAACGAAAGCGGCGCCCTTCGCGACGATGCTTTACCTGCCGGGCACGAACATGAACGGCGAGGCCGCCCTTTCCACTGAGGACCACAATCTCTGGATCTTCATGGCGCGCAGAGGGGTCGAGGTGTTTACCCTTGACTACCGAACGCGGTTTTCCTCGTCGTCGGCCGACTTGAAGGACCTGGTCTCGCTCAAAGAGTGGACGACTGCGACCTTCGTCGAAGACATCAAAGCGGCGGGCGCTCTGGCGCGCCAGGAAAGCGGTCGAACGCAGCTTTATGTCGCGGGCTTTTCCCGAGGGGTCTTTCTGGCCTACGCCTACGCGTGCGCGGAGCCCACTGCGGTGGCGGGCCTTCTGGCTCTGGACGGACAGTTCAAGTCGCACGCGCCAAAGGGCCAGTACGATCCTTCGGCCGACCTCCGGAAACTTGAAGAGAACGGCGCCTGGGCCAGTGATGTCTCGGGACGCCTCGGGTGGGAAGGGCGACAGAAGCTGATGCAGGCGACCGCGGCGAACCCCGGAGCGCCCGCCACGGATCCGAAGTTCAAGACGCTCGGCGAACAGCTTTCGAACCTGCTTCAGTTCGCGTGGGGCCCGGGCGCGCTCGCCAACCCTCTCGGGAGCCAGTCGCGGCCCGAGGTGTTGGCACGCCTGCTCGCCGGATACGACCGTTACTACCCCGCGGTTCAGGACCTCGACGCTCGACGCATGGCCGATCGTGATGACGATCCCGCGACTCCTCTCGACGATCTGTGGGGAGAGATGAAGGTGCCGATCCTCTATTTCGGCAATGCGCGGATGGCGGGCGACTGGCTGCTCAACGGCATTTACTCCGCCCAGAAAAGCGGATCGGCGGACGTCACCATCCACGTGCTCGAAGGCTACGGTCATCTCGACGTCCTCGTAAGCGACCACGCGCGGCGCGAGGTTTTCGAGCCGAGCCTGGCCTGGATCCGAAGTCGGACGGCCAAGCCCTGACCGGGGCTTGAACCTCATTTCAGCTTTGCTTGCTTCGTTCCCGTTTGACAGCGATATCGACCAGGGATTAGACATCCCACACACCACGTTCGGGCGGATTTGAAACGTTCCAAAGTCTTCAGAAGAATCACCCACCAGTTCAAACTAGGAGTCCTCACCATGCGTCTTCTCTCTCTCCGAACCGGGCTGGCCCTGGCCCTCGGGTGTGTGCTCGGATTGAATCCCGGCCTCGCCCACGCTCAGGCCACCGGTTCCATCTCGGGCACCGCCAAGGACGAATCGGGCGCCGTCCTCCCCGGCGTCACCATCGAAGCCACGAACGTCGGCACCAACGGCGTCCGCACCGCTACCACCGGCCCCGACGGCTTCTACGCGATTCCCCTGGTGCAGCCGGGCTCCTACAACGTCAAGGCCACACTTTCCGGCTTCTCCGTGTTCTCGCGGAGCGGGATCAAGGTGAACGTTTCGGAGACGGCCCTCGTCAACGTACCGATGAAAGTGGGCGGACAGTCCGAAACCATAGACGTCACCGGCGAGGCTCCCCTGATCGAAACCGGCAACGCCACCCTCGGCATTGTCATTGATGAGAAGAAGGTCGTGGATCTCCCGCTCAACGGCCGCAACTTCACCCAGCTTGGAACGCTCATCCCCGGCGTCGTGGCCCCGCCCCCGGGTCTTGGAGGTCAAAACGGCGACGCCACGCCCGGCGGATTCGGCAACGTGACCGGCGGATTCAACGTCAACGGTCAGCGCAACCAGTCGAACAACTTTCTGCTCGACGGCGCCACCAACAACGACACCTTCAACACAGGCTTCGTCCTTCGCCCGCCCCCCGACGCGATCCAGGAATTCAAGATCCTCACTCACTCTTACAGCGCGGAATACGGTCGGAACTCGGGCTCGGTCGTGAACGTGGTCACCAAATCGGGATCGAACAACTGGCATGGCGCGGTATGGGAGTTCAATCGCGACGGCAAGTTCCAGTCGAGGAACTTCTTCGTCCCTGAAACCCAGCCGAAGCCGAAGCTCAAACAGAACCAGTTCGGCGCGTCTCTGGGCGGCCCGATCATGAAAGACAAGCTTTTTGCGTTCGGCTACTACGAGGGCTACCGAAACACCCGTGGAACCACCCAGAACCTGCTGGTTCCGACCGCGGCCCAGCGCTCAGGCAATCTGGGCGGCACGGTTCGGGATCCGCTCACCGGCCAGCCGTTCTCAGGCGGGGTCATCCCGGCGAACCGTATCAGCCCGATTGCCGCCAAACTCCTGACCGACTTCATGCCCCTTCCGAACTCCGGAACAAACCGCTACATCGTGTCCCCTGACGTTGTGGACAACCGCGACCAGGCGGGCGGGCGGCTTGACTACCGTCTTTCCGACAAGCACCAGATGATCGGGCGGTTCCTCTGGAGCCGCACCAAAGCCGAAACACCGCGCACGGTGCAGCCGGCCGACGGTCTGGCCAAGGCCAAGCTGTGGGACGTGATGATCTCGGACACGTACATGTTCAGCCCGAACGCCATCAACCAGATTCGCTTCTCGGTCAACAAGATCGACGCCCAGCCCGCGGTGACATCCGGCCTGACCAACAACGCCTACGGCATCAATGTGCGCAACACCAACCCGCTCGCGGTGGGACTGCCCTCAATCGTGGTCTCCGGCTTCCCTGGTCTTGGTGACGCGCAGCAGCCGTTCGTTCAACGCAACAACGATGTCTACCAGATCACCGACGACTTCTCGTGGCTGCGCGGGAAACATTCGTTCAAGTTCGGCTTCGACCTGCGCCAGGAGCACATGTTCATCGCCTTCATCAACCGTCCAAACGGCGACTTCACTTTCTCGGGGGCAATCAGTGGAAGCGCCCTTGGCGATTTCCTTCTCGGCTATCCCGCCCAGTTCCGCGCCACCACCCAGCAGGGCGTCCAGGACGGGAAGGGGCGCTCCTATTCGGTGTATGCCCAGGACGAGTTCCGCTACTCCGACCGACTGACCCTCAATATCGGCGTGCGCTACGAACTGGCCACCCCGTTCATCGAGAAGGAGAACCGGATCGTGGTGATCAATCCGGACCAGAAATCCACGGTGCAGCCTTTGGCGCCCCGGGGCCTCCTCTACCCGGGCGACGCCGGCGTACCTGATGGCGGCTACAAGACCGACAAGAACAACTTCGCACCCCGTCTCGCCTTCGCTTGGGATCCGACCGGCAAGGGCAAGACCAGCGTCCGCGGTGCCTGGGGCATCTTCTACGACTCACTAGCCGGCCAGGGTGATCTGTTCCAATCGGGCGTTCTCGCCCCGCCCTTCACCCCGCTGGTCGAGTTGAACGCCACGGCGGCGAATCCCTTCCTGACCTTCGCGAACCCGCTCGGCACCGGCACCCAGGCGCCAAACCTCTTCCCCGCGAACCTTACGATCATCGGCTGGGGGCCAACTTTCAACACGCCGTCGGCCATGCACTACAACCTCACCGTGCAGCAGCAGATCGGCGACAACCTTGGGCTCGAAGTGGGCTACGTCGGTTCGCGCGGCAAAAACATGCCGATGTTCATCGAAATCAACCCGATCGTCACTCCGCCCTCAACCCGTAAGTACCCGGCTTTCGCGCTCCTCCGTCCCACGACGACGGTGGCCGAGTCCTGGTACAACTCGCTTCAGGCCTCTTTGCGGATGCGTCCGACCAAAGGCATCAACTTCCTGGCCTCGTACACGCTTGGAGACGCGAAGGACCACGTGTCCGGCCTCAACATCGGAGGAGAGTCACGGCCCGTCCTTCCCGTCACGCTTGGCGATGACGCCAGCCTTCAGGCGGCGCTGGACCAGGAGAAGGGACCCGCTTTGTTCGACGTGCGCCACCGATTCGTGTTCAGCTTCGGCGCCGAACTGCCGAAGTTCTCGGACCGCTCGGTTGCGATGCGGAACATCCTTGGCGGCTGGCAGTTGAACGGCATCTTCCAGGCCCAGTCGGGTTTCCCCTTCACCGTGACCGATCCCGTCCTCGCCTTGAACGGTTTCACGAACCGGCCGAACATGACCTGCAACCCGAACGACGGTGCTCCCAGGTCCGTCACCCAGTGGTTCAACACGAGCTGCTTCGCCCGCCGAGCCGCCGCCAACACCGGCGGTCTTTCTTCGCAGCCGAGGAACGCAGTGCGCGGACCCGGTTTCAACCGCACGGATCTCTCGGTCTTCAAGAACTTCGCTTTCTCGGGGAACAAGCAGGTCCAGATCCGCATTGAGGGTTTCAACATCTTCAATCAGGAGCGGTTCGGCCAGCCGGTCAACAACAGCTCTGCGGCAAACTTCGGCCAGATCACGAGCGCCGACGACGGCCGGATCATCCAGTTCGGCGCGAAGTTCATGTTCTAGTCTAGTGAGTCTGGGGGGGCCAGACACGGACCAAGGCCCCCCCAGGCCCCCCCACGGCCTCCGCTCGACGAATCGTCATGACGCTTAAATCGCCTGAGTGAATCAGGCGATTTGAGACCCAGAGTCGCCGAGCTACGGCCGGGTCGCGTCCAACGAGCCAGACACGGACCAAGGCCCCCCCAGGGCCCCCACGGCCTCCGCTCGGCGAATCGTCATGACGCTTAAATCGCCTGAGTGAATCAGGCGATTTAGGACCCCGAGTCGCCGAGCTACGGCCGGGTCGCGTCCA
>Ga0163144_10021295_pt1 | contig 12894 bp, 13 predicted proteins | sample OliLak19BULKMAT1_FD_123175 | JGI IMG/M metagenome (GOLD analysis project Ga0163144, IMG submission 123175) | Freshwater microbial mat bacterial communities from Lake Vanda, McMurdo Dry Valleys, Antarctica - Oligotrophic Lake LV.19.BULKMAT1 | ecosystem: Environmental > Aquatic > Freshwater >...
CTGCTCAAGAGCATTCCGCGCCGCGGCACGGCGCACAAGGCGCTGCTGCCCACCATCGAGGGCACGGTGCCGTCGCTGCTGAATCCGCCCCCCGGCTGCCGCTTCGCCGCGCGCTGCCAGCACCGGCAGTCGCTTCCCACTGAGTCGCAGCGCCGCTGCGTGGATGTTGACCCGTTGCTGGCGGCCGATGGCGAAGGCTGGGTGGCCTGCCACTTTCCACTCGGCGGGGTGAAGCCATGACCGCGCCGCTGCTCGAGGTGCGCGACCTGCACAAGCACTACCCGGTGCGCGGCGGCATCCTCAGCCGCAACGTCGGAACCGTGCGCGCGGTGGCCGGTGTCAGCCTGAGCGTGCACGCCGGTCAGACCTTGGGGCTGGTCGGCGAATCGGGCTGCGGCAAGTCCACCCTCGGGCGTACGCTGATGCGCCTGGAAGAACCCACCAGCGGTCAGGTGCTGTTCGACGGCACGGATCTGGCAAAGGCCAGCGCCGAGGCGCTGTTCAGGCTGCGGCGCGAGATGCAGATGGTGTTCCAGGACCCGTACTCGTCCCTCAATCCGCGCCTGACGGTGGGCGAGATCGTGCGCGAGCCGCTGGTCGTGCACCGCATCGGCAGCAAGGCCGAGCAGCTCGAGCGCGTGCGCGACTTGCTGGCCACTGTGGGGCTGGGCGCCGACGCCCTGCAACGCTACCCCAGCGAGTTCTCGGGCGGCCAGCGCCAGCGCATCGGCGTGGCCCGGGCCTTGTCGCTGAACCCGCGCCTGGTCATCGCCGACGAGCCGGTGTCGGCGCTCGACGTCTCGGTGCAGAGCCAGGTGCTGAACCTGATGGTGCAACTGCAGCGCGAGCGCGGCCTGGCCTATGTCTTCATCAGCCATGACCTGTCGGTCGTGGAGCATGTCAGCGACGTGGTGGCCATCATGTACCTCGGGCGCATCGTCGAGATGGGGCCGGTGCGACAGATCTTCGACGGTCCCGCCCACCCTTATACCCGCGCACTGATGCAGGCCATCCCGTCGGGCAACCCGCGGGTGCGGCGCGAGGCCGCACCGCTCGCGGGCGAAACACCGAGCCCGATGGCGCCACCCGCCGGTTGCGCCTTCTCGTCGCGTTGCCCCTTCGTTGTCGAGGCCTGCCGCCAGGGGGTGCCGGCGCTCGAGCCTGTCGGCACGCCGAACCCGACGCCGGGTCGCGCGCACGTGGCAGCCTGCATCCGGCTCGAGGCGGTCGGCGCGTGACGGCGCGCGGCCCACGCCACGGCCCCCTCCGCGATGCCAGCGCACGATCCACCCGCGACGGCGCAAGCCGCCGTCACGCTGGCCGACCGGTATTGCACCGAACGCAGCGCATTCGCTGCACGTGCCTTCGCTCATCTTCACGCTTGATGGCGAGCGACGTTCCGGCGGCGGAACGCCACCTGGCGGCGCTGAAGTCGATCTGCCTGCTGCCCTGCGACGAGGCCAGGGATCTGCAACAGGCCATCGCCGCGCACCGCACCCGCGCTGCCGCGCGCTGAACCCCACGCGCCAGAGCCCTCGAGCGTCCTCAGTCGTGAGCCATCAAGTCCGCCAGCGCGGTCAGCCCGTTTGCAGACAGATCGACGGCGACGGCAGCGCAGCGCTCGCCCCGCCCCGGCCCATGTTCGTCGGGCCGCGAAATGAACGCGGTGCGCAGGCCCGCCGCGGCAGCGGCTTCGAGGTCGGACGAATGGGCGGCGACCATCATCGTCTGGCCCGGATCGCAGTCGAAGGCGGCTGCGGCGCTGAGGTAGACCACGGGCTTGGGCTTGTAGTCGCGCGCAAGTTCAGCGCCCAGGATCGCGTCCCAATGCCAGCCGTTGCGCCGGGCCAGGTCGGCCATCAGCGAGATGTTGCCGTTGGAGCAGGGCGCAATCCGAAACCGCTCGTGCAGGCAGGCCAGGCCGGGGCCGACGTCGGGCCAGGCATCCAGGCGGTGCCAGGCCAGGTTGAGCGCGGCGCGGACGGGCTCTGGCACGCCGTCGAGGCCGAAGTCGCTCAGCACCCGATCCAGGTTGCGCCGGTGCAGTGCGTCGAGCTTGCTGAACGGCAGCCGGCCGCTTCGCACTTCCTCCATGCTGGGCTGGTAGCGCGCGCGCCAGGCGTCGGCGAAGGCCTCGCCATCGAGCGTCGGGCAATTGGGCGAAAGCGCCGCACGCGCCTCGCGGGCGATGCAGCTGCGCCAATCGACCAGGGTGCCAAAGACGTCGAAGACGAGGGCGCGTATGGGCTGCATGTTGTTGCGAGGCTAGCATCGCGCACATCGATTGAAACAACCAACCCAGGCCCACCAGCGATGTCGATGGACAAAGTACGCCGAAGACGTGTCGGGCAAGCCATCACGCCGGACGAATTCGAGGCGCTCAGCGACGCACAGCTCGAACGCCTGGTTCCCAAGGCCTACCGCGAATTCTTTCCGGGCAAGGACAGCTGCGCCGACGGCCACTTCTACCTGCACGACGGCACGGCCTGGTGTTTCTACAAGGGCGATCTGCTCGACGGCTGACACTCAGCCGGCGCGGCGCTGCCAGGCGCGCAGGGCCAGCAACAGCAACGCGCCGCCGAGCGAGCTGACCCACAGCGGGCTGTCGGCCAGCAGCTCCGGCAACTGCATGAAGGCCTCGGGCCGCTTCTGCTCGACATAGCGCGCGAGTTCGAGGACCTGCCCGGCCGTCAGCCGCATCGCGTCGTCGAGCGAGGCACTCGCGACATGCCAGCGCGTGGTCGGCAACAGGTTGGCAAAGGCGCCGGCGGCAATCGCCACCAGCGCCAACGGCCCGACCGGGCGCAGCAAGCCGTTCAGCAGGCGCACGCGCTGCGGCGGCGCAGCCTTGGCAAACAGGTCGGCCACCAAGGGCGCCAGCTCGGGAGCGGTATGCGCGCGGTGGAATTCTTGCAGCGTGGACGGTTGTGATGCCATGGCGACACCTCGGATTCGGTGGACAGGGGTGCAGCCTAGCCCTGCGGAGTGACAAACGGGTGTCGTGGAGGTGTCAAATTGCAAGCAGGGTTGCCGGTCTCAGCCCAGCCCGGCAGCCGCATTCACCGCCCCCGGCGCGACACCGAGCTTGCCCGCGGCGTCGAGAATCTCCTGCCAGGTGGTGGCATCGACCGGCACGCCCGCGGCGCTGCGGCGGGCGCGCGACGCCCGCTCGGGCTCGCCGGCGAACTGCACCGCCTCGAAGCCCTCGCGCGCAGGCGAAGCCTTGACCCAGTCGATGTAGGCCAGGGCTTCGGCCTCGAAGGCGGCGCGGTCGCCCAGCTGGGCGGGGTCGACGAGCACGCTGAACATGCCGTTCAGGATGCGCCGCTGCGAACTGTCGTTGTCGCGCTGCGTCATGCCGGCCGCCAGGGCGCCGCCGAGCAGCTCGCACATCGTGGCCAGGCCGTAGCCCTTGTGGCCGCCGAAGGTCAGCAGCGCGCCGAAGGGCGGCACCACCGTGAAGCGCGGCTCGCGCGTGGGCCGGCCCTGGTCGTCGATGAGGTGGTCGGGCGGCACCAGCTCGCCCTTGTTCATCGCCACCCGGGTCTTGCCCTGCGCGATCACGCTGGTGGCGAAATCGAGGATCACCGGCTCGCGGCCACTGAAGGGCACGCCGGCGCAGAACGGGTTGGTGCCGAAGCGGGCGTCGGCGCCACCGAAAGGCGCGACGATGCCGCGCGCGATGACGTTGACGAAGTGCATCGACACCAGCCCGGCGGCGGCCGCCTGCTCGGCCCAGGCGCCGATGCGACCGAGGTGGTGGGCGTTGCCGAGTGCCACGATGCAGCTGCCATGCTGCCGCGTCCGCTCGATGCCCAGGGCCATGGCTTGCATGCCGATCACCTGGCCGAACCCCGCGCCCCCGTCCAGGCGCAGCAGCGCACCGCCATCGAGCAGGACGCTGATGTGGGTGTTGGGCTTCAGGCCGCCCTGCAGGTAGGCCTCTGCGTAGCGCGGCAGCATGCCGATGCCGTGCGAGTCGTGGCCGGTCAGGTTGGCCTCGATCAGGTTCGAGGCCACGGCTTCGACTTCGGCGTCGCTGCTGCCGAAGCCGCGCACGACACGTCGAACGGCATCGTTCAGGCGGTCCAGGGCAACGGTGTGCATCGCGCTCATGCGGGTCTTTCCGGGGCTGTGGAGGCAGGGGGTTCGATCCTAGACTGATCGCGCCGCCTTTTGGCTCCAGGAGAACACCCAATGACCTTGCAACGACGCACCCTCATGCTGGCGCTCGGCGCCGCCGCTCTGCCGAGCGCGCGCGCGCAGACGGCGCCTTGGCCGAACAAGCCGATCCGCTACATCGTGCCCTTCGCAGCGGGCGGCACCACCGACATCCTGGCCCGCGTGATCGGCGAAAAACTCGGCATGGCGCTGGGCCAGACCATCGTGGTCGACAACAAGGCCGGCCAGGGCGGCTCGGCCGGCGCGGCTGAGCTGGCCCGCGCCGCGCCCGACGGCTACACGATCGGCGGCGGCACGATCAGCTCGCACGCCATCAACGCCACGCTGTACGACAAACTGCCCTACGACCCGGTGACCAGCTTCGAGCCGATCACGATGTACGTCACCCTGCCCAACGTGCTGGTGGTCCACCCCAGCGTGCCGGCCAACACCCTGCGCGAGTTCATCGCCCTGCTCAAGGCCAACCCGACCAAGTACTCGTTCGGCTCGGCCGGCGTCGGCACCTCGCAGCACATCTCGGGCGAGCTGTTCAACACGCTGGCCGGCGTGAAGATGCAGCACGTGCCCTACCGCGGCAGTGGCCCGATGATTCCCGAGCTGCTCGGCGGCACGCTCCTGGTGGCCGTCGACAACATCACCACCGTGCTCCAGCACGTGAAGGCTGGCAAGCTGCGCGCGCTGGCAGTGACCACCGCGCAGCGCTCCAGCGCGGCGCCGGACGTGCCGACGATGGCCGAATCCGGCCTCACCGGCTATGAGCTCAGTTCCTGGCAGGCGGTATTTGCCCCGGCGGGCACGCCCAAGCCGATCGTGGACCGGCTCTACACCGAGATCGGCAAGATCCTGAAGATGCCCGACGTGGCCAAGCGCCTGACAGACCTGGGCCTGGACATCTCCGGCATGCCGCCAGCCGAACTCGCCGCCCTGATCAAGGCCGACGTGCCGCGTCTGGGCAAGGTGGTGAAGGACAGCGGCGCGACGGCGAACTGACGCAGGCTCAGGACGTCACTTCTTGCCCAGGCCCATCATCTTGGCAGTTTCGCCATACACGCGCGCGCGGTCCTTCATGAACGCGTCCATCTGATCGACGCCGACGTTGACCAGCTCGAAGCCGCTCTTGGCCGCCAGCTCCTTCATCTCGGGGTCGGCGTTGAGCGAGGCGAACAGGTCCGAGAGGCGCTTCTTGGCTTCGGCCGTGGTGCCCTTGGGCACACCGACGCCGCGGTAGGCGCCATCGACCCAATCGACGCCGAGCTCCTTGAAGGTCGGCACGTCGGGCAGCAAGGGGTGCCGTTTGTCCATGGCCACGGCCAGGGCGCGCACGCGGGCCTTGTTGTTGATGGCGAACACGGTGTAGGTCAGGGCGCCGTCGATCTGTGCGCCGAGCACGGCATTCGCCAGGTCGCTGGTGCCTTTGTAGGGCACGTAGGTGGTCTTGATCTTGAAGTCGGCGTTCAGGCGCTCGTGGGCTGCGTGGTTGGCCGAGTTGAGGGCCGAGCCTCCGAGGTTGAACTTGTCGGGCGTGGCCTTGGCGGCTTTCATGAAATCGGCAAAGGTCTTGAACGGGCTGGCCTCGGGCACCACCAGCGCGTCGGGCGTGTAGTGGTACCAGAACACCGGCGTCAGGTCATCGGTCTTGTATTGCACCTGGCCTTCCAGCGGCTGCAGCACCAGGTGCGGCAGGTTGACGCCGTACACGGTCGCGCCGTCGGCCGGCAGCGTGTTGACGGAGCTCCACAGCACCGCGCCGCCGCCGCCGGCCTTGTACTGCACGACCGTGTCGACGGCCGGGCACTTCTTCTTCAACACCATCTGCTGGTGGCGGGCCGAGATGTCCGATTCACCGCCCGGCGGGAAGGCCTGCCAGTACATCAGGTTCTTCTCAGGGCAAGGCTGGGCATGGACGGCAACGCCGGTCAGCAACGTCAGCGCGGCAGCAATCAGGTGGCGGGTCATGGCGTTTCTCCGGGACGGGAAGGTCGAGACGCCATGATGACCCGGCGCCGCGCAACGCGCCACCGGGTTGCCCAGTAGGCAGCGCTGGCGGCGCGCAGATGACGGCGCCGGCGAAGCAGAATCGGGCCATGTGTGCCGATGTCTCGACCGTGGCCGTCCAGCGCCAGCCCCAGGCAGCATGAGCAAGGCCCTGCGCAGCCATCACCACCATGTTTATGTCGTGGCACTCGACGACAGGGTCTGGAACGAGGCCGCCTTTCGCAAGGCCAACCCCGACCACCGACTCGGCAAGCCCTTCGTCTACGTCGGCATGACCGGCCTGGACCCCGACCTGCGCTTCGACCGCCACAAGGCCGGCATCCAGGCCAACCGTTTCGTGTTCACCTATGGCCTGCGCCTGATGCCGGCGTTGTACGAGGTCTACAACCCGATGCCGTACGAAGCCGCGCGCGAGATGGAGGTCGAACTCGCCATCGGTCTGCGCGAGTCGGGGTACGGGGTTTGGCAGGCCTGACGCCGACCGGCCTCAGCCTGGGGTGGGGCTCACGCCGACCGGCAATGACCCGGGTCGCACACGCTCGAGCTCACCGATCAGGTTGTCGACATGGGCCAGGAATTGTTCGCGGCTGGCGTGGGGGCCTTGCGTGATGAGTTCTGACGACTGCTCGGCCAGCCCCGCGTCGCCCGCCATGCGGGCCCAGCGCCGGACTTCGCAATAAGACAGCAACGCCAGTCGGCCCAGATCGCCGGCGCGGCGGGCGTGCCGCAGGTCGCCGAGAAGATCCTCGAGCCCGAGTTGCAGGTGCAGTGATGAAGCGCTCATGGTGTTCGTTCGCCCGCTCGGCGGCGCCTGGCCGGGATCGATGCAGCGAGACATTCGGTTTTCAGCATGGCGTGCCCTCGTCACTCGGGTTCAATGGCAATTGCTGCAGTGCAGCAGCACGCCAATCTAACCGTTTGAGGCGGCAACGCAAGCGCTCTTTGCTGCGTTGCAGCGATTTAGGCGAACAGTTCTAGGAGCGGCCGCTGCGGGCCGCGGCGCGCCGAGCGAGACCTCAGCGAGTGAGCATCCACTCATGTGCCGGATCATTGCGGAAGACCCAGAGCCGGTTCGGGCCCGCCATCACGTTGAGGTAGTAAAGCTCGTAGGCGTGCGGCGCGACCACCGGGTGGTAACCGCGCGGCACCATGACCACGTCGTGGTCCTCGACGGCCATCGCCTCGTCCAGGCTGCGGTCGTCGGTGTAGACGCGCTGGAAGGCGAAGCCCTGCGGCGGGTTCAGGCGGTGGTAGTAGGTTTCCTCGAGCTGCGTCTCGGTCGGCGGTGCTTCGCTGTCGTGCTTGTGTGGCGGGTAGCTCGACGAATGGCCAGCCGGCGTGCGCACCTCCACCACCAGCAGGTGCGCGGCGGTCGGCTCGTCGTGCGGCAGGATGTCGCAGATGAAGCGCGTGTTGCTGCCCTGGCCGCGCGTGCTGCGGCGCATCGCAGCCGGGTCGAGCAGCCTGACGGTGCGCGGCTGGTCGTCGCAAGGCGCGCTGCACAGCGCGACTTCGGCTGGGCCGTCGGCCAGGATCGTCACGTCGTGGTGCGGCGGCACGTACAACGCCGCGGGCGCGCGGTCGTCGAACACGCTGTCGCGGTTGCCGAGTTCCTCGAAGCTCTGGCTGCCGACCCGCACATCGACATAGCCCGCCAGCACCACGAGGCACAGCTCGCGGGCGCCGGTGGCGATGCGCTCGCTGTCGCCGCCCGTCAAGCGCAGCGCGCGAAAACCCACATGCTTCCAGCCGGCGCTCTGCGGCGTGATGTTGACGATCTCGCGGCCCGTGCGCTGCGCCTTCGCGAGCAGCTTGCTGGTCATGCCGGAGCTCCGCCATCCAGCCGGTCGACGATGCGGCGTAGCGTCTCGTAGCCGGTCTTCGCATAGGCATAGCTCGGCGCCACCGCCGGGTCCTGCTCGGCCTCGACCACCAGCCAGCCCTGGTAGCCGGCGGCGTACAGGGTGCCGAGCACGGCGTCGTAATCGATCACGCCGTCGCCCGGCACGGTGAAGGTGCCGGCGAGCACGCCGTTCAGAAAGCTCCAGCCGTCGTTGCGCGCCTTGGCGATCAGGGCCGGCCGCACGTCCTTGCAATGCACGTGGACCACGCGCGCGACATGCTGCTCGAGCAAGGCCACCGGGTCGGTGGCACCGCCGAAGTAGGCGTGGCCGGTGTCGAACAGCAGGCCGACCTTGGCCGGATCGGTCAGCGCCATCAGGCGCTCGATGTCGGCCGGCGATTCGACATAGGCTCCCATGTGGTGGTGATAGGCCAGCGTGAGGCCGTACATCGCCTTCAGGTGCGCGCCGAAGGCGTTCAGGCGTTCGGCATAGCCCTGCCACGCTGCATCGCTGGCGAAGCGTGGGCGCTGCGAAACGGGCGTGTCGATCCGGCCCTGAACGGAGTCGGCAACTTCGCCATAGACCACCACCTTGACGCCGTTGTGGAACAGCTTTTCCATGTGGACGTGGCAGCGCTTGATCTCGTCATCGACCTTGCCGGTGGCCAACTCCCCCGAGTACCAACCCGACACGCAAGCCAGGCCGAACTCGGCGAGCTTGGCCTTCAGGCCCGGCCCGTCCTGGGGGAACTTGTTGCCCAACTCGAAGCCTGCATAGCCGATCTCCTTGCCTTCGGCGAGCGCCGTCTCCAGCAGCGTCTCGCCGCCGAGCGAGGGCAGATCGTCGTTCATCCACGACAGCGGGTTGACGCCGATTCGCACTTTCCAGGTCATGCCGATGCCCTCCTTGTTCAGCGACGCTGGCGCGTCTTGTCTTGCAGGTACAGCTCGCGCGCAGCGCGCACCTCGGCGCGCTCCGAGACTTCGGGGATCGCCACTTCCCACCACGCACCGCCATCGTCGGTGGTGCGCCACGGCGAGGTGTCGATGACGACGACCTGGGTGCGCGTGGCTGCGCGGGCGCGCTGCATCGCGCTCTTCAGCTCGGCCAGGCCGGCCACGTGAACGGCCTCGGCGCCGAGGCTGCGCGCATGGGCCGCGAAATCGATCTTCACATCGTGGCCGCCTTCAGCGGCGCAGTCTTCCAGCAGGTTGTTGAAGCGCGGGCTGCCACTGGCCAGTTGCAAACGCTGGATGCAGCCGTAGCCGCGGTTGTCGAGCACGACCACGATCAGCTTCAAGCCCAGCATCGCGGAGGTGGCGATCTCCGAGTTGAGCATCAAGTAGGAGCCGTCTCCGACCATCACGATGACTTCGCCTGCCGGCCGCGCGAGCTTCACGCCCAGGCCGCCCGCGATCTCGTAGCCCATGCACGAGTAGCCGTACTCGACGTGGTAGCTGCCGGGTGAGCCGCTGCGCCAGAGCTTGTGCAGCTCAGCCGGCAGGGTGCCGGCGGCGCAGACGACGATGTCCTTGTTGGCGCTGTCGGCCGTCGAATCGCGCACCGCACCGATGACCTCGGCGTCGTAGGGCAGCTCACCGCTCGGCGGCGTGGCGCCGGTCACGTCGGTCACGCGCGCGACCCAGGCGGCGGCCAGCGCCTGTGCGCGCGCCGTCCATGGGGGATCGGCACGCCAGTTGCCCGGTCGCAGGGCCGCCAGCACCACGCGCGCGTCGGCCACCAGGGCCACGCTGCCGCGCTTGCCGGCATCGAGGGCCTGCACGTTGAGGCCCAGCACCTTGGCGTCGGCCGAAAAGAGGGCGTGCGAGCCGCTCGTGAAGTCCTGCAGTCGCGTGCCGATGGCAATGACCAGGTCGGCCTCGGCCGCCAACGCATTCGCCGCCGGTGAACCGGTGACGCCGATGGCGCCGACATTGAGTGGGTGATCCCAGGCCAGGCTGCCCTTGCCGGCTTGGGTTTCGGCCACCGGCACGCCGTGCGCGGTGGCCCAGGCGGCGAGCGTGGCGCCGGCGCGGCTGAACAGCACGCCGCCGCCAGCAACCACCAGTGGCCGGCGCGCGGCGCACAGCAACTCGGTCGCCGCGGCCAACTCGCGCGCATCGGGCGCCGGGCGCCGGATGTACAGCGGCGCCGGTTCGAGAAAAGACGTCGGGCAGTCGAAGGCCATCGTCTGCACGTCTTGCGGCAGGGCCAGGCAGACCGGGCCGCAGGTGGCCGGGTCGGTCATCACCTGCACCGCGCGCGGCAGTGCCGTCAGGATCTGCTCGGGCCGGGTGATGCGGTCGAAGTAGCGCACCAGCGGGCGGAAGGCGTCGTTGGCGCTGATGTCGCCGGCGGCGAAGTCCTCCACCTGTTGCAGCACCGGGTCGGGCGCACGCGAGGCGAACACGTCGCCCGGCAGCAGCAGTACCGGCAGGCGGTTCACATGGGCCAACGCCGCGGCGGTGAGCAAATTGGTGGCGCCGGGGCCGATCGAGGTCGTCACGGCCATGATGCGCTGGCGGAAGTTGGCCTTGGCAAAGGCGATCGCCGCATGCGCCATCGCCTGCTCGTTGTGCGCGCGGTAGGTGGGCAGCGTGTTGCGCTGCGACGCCAGCGCCTCGCCCAGGCCGGCGACGTTGCCGTGGCCGAAGATGGCCCACATGCCAGCACAGTAAGGCACGAGCGTCCCGTCGTCGGCTTCGATGCGCAGGGCGGCCAGGTGGCGCACCAGCGCCTGCGCCATCGTCAAGCGAGCCGTGCTGCTCATGGCGCCACCCTGCGCGTGCTGCGCCAGGCCTCGACCAGCTGGCCGAAACGCCCGGCCACCTGCTCGACCAAACCCGCATCGCCGATCTCACTGCGCAGCCACGCCTGGCTGGCATCGCCCCAAATCGTGCGGCCGACCATGAAGCCCTTGACGATCGGGTGCGTGGCAGCGGCAAAGGATGCCAGCAGCGCCTCGAGCGGTTGGTTCAGGCCGAGAATCACAGCGCCGCGGCAGTGCGGGTCGCGCTCTTGCACCAGCGCCGCGAACGCGGCCCAGGAATCGCTGGCCATCGGCGCCAGCTTCCACCACTCGGGCTTCAGGCCCAGGTTGTAGAAGCGCTTGACGGTGCGCAGCACCGCCGCGTCATCCCTGTTCGGCGGAATCACTTCGAGCAACAACTCGTGGCCGCTGGCACGCGTGGCCTCCCACAGTTCGAGCAGGCGCTCCTCCTGTGCCACGCGCAGCGTCGCATCGTCGTCGGGGTGGTAGCTGACGAGGCACTTCACGACCTGCTCGCGCGGCCACGACAGCAACGCCGTGCCCAGCGAGCGCATGCCGTCGAAGGCCAGTGGCCGCGAGCCCGGCAGCTCGACCGGGCGGCCGACCCACCAGCCGCGGCCCGGTCGTCCGGTCGCGGCGCAGAGTGCGTCGCCGCCGTAGCGGCCGTCGATCAGCACGCCGAGCCGGCCTTGCATCGCATGCGTCGTCTCGACGGCCTCGGCCGCGCGCAGCAGCAACTGCTTGAGCACGGGGATACGCGTCAGCGGCGCTCCGGCCTCGCGCGCCATGGCTTCGAACTGCGCGCGGTGGTCGAAAGCCATCACGTTGAGCTCGGGCCAGACCGGACGCGCGGCCGTGGTGCGGTGCAGGTGCGACAGCACCGGGTCGGCATCGACTTTCGGCAACCGCGCCCCGCTGAACCAGTGCGCCAGTTCGGCCGGTGTGGGCATCGCCGGCGCACAGGCATGGCGCGAGACGACGATGGCGCCGCAAGCGTTGGCGATCTTCGCCGCGCCCTGGAAGTCTTCGCCGTTGAGAAAACCCGTCATCAGCCCGGCAGCGAAAGCGTCGCCGGCGCCGAGCACGTTCATGACCTCGATGCGCTCGCCCAGGGCCGTCGGCGCGTCCTCCAGCCGGGCGGGCACGGCGGCGTCGATGAAGCAGCAGCCCTTGGCGCCGAGCTTGACCACCAGCGCCGCGCTGCTGACTTCGCGCACGCGGCGCAGCGCGGCGAGCAAGTCGCCCTGGCCGCCGCCGGCGATCATGAATTCCTCTTCGGTACCGATCAGCAGGTCGAACTGCGGCAGCACTTCCTGCAGCCGCGCCGTGACCGCCGCGTCGGCGACATAGCGATTGGCACCCTCGCCGCGCTTGGTCAGGCCCCACAGCACCGGACGGTAATCGATGTCGAGCACACGCACCACGCCGTGCCGGCCCGCATGGCCCAGCGCCGCGAGCGAGGCGGCGCGCACCGTGGGCGTGGACAGGTGCGTGCCGGTGATCAACAGCGCGCGGCAGCCGGCGATGAAGTCTTCGGGAATCAGCGCGGCGTCGATGGCCATGTCGGCGCAGTTCTCGCGCACGAACAGCAGCGGGAAGGTGTCGCGGTCTTTCAGGCCGAGCAGCACCAGGCCCGTCAGGCGCTCGGGGTCGACCTGCACCTGGCTGGTGTCGCAACCCTCGCGCTGCAGGGTTTCGAGCAGGAAGCGGCCCATCTGCTCGTCACCCACGCGCGAGACCATCGCCGCGCGCAGGCCCAGGCGGGCCACGCCGAAGGCGATGTTGGCCGAGCTCCCGCCGAGGTACTTGGCGAAGCTGGCCACGTCTTCGAGGCGCGAGCCGACTTGCTGGGCATACAGGTCCACGGCCATGCGGCCGAGACAGGCCAGGTCGAAGCGGCGGGGGCCAGGGAATCGCAGACTGCTCAAGCACACACTCCTTGTGGCAAGGCCGACGGTCTACTTCACGGAGCCCATCGTCAGCCCTTGCACGATGAACCGTTGGCCGAAGACCATCAGCACGAGTGCGGGAATGGTAGCCAGGATGGACGCGGCCGCCATCTGCCCATGCTGGATCTCGTAATCCTGGGCGAACTTGGCCACC
>Ga0163144_10021296_pt1 | contig 12894 bp, 14 predicted proteins | sample OliLak19BULKMAT1_FD_123175 | JGI IMG/M metagenome (GOLD analysis project Ga0163144, IMG submission 123175) | Freshwater microbial mat bacterial communities from Lake Vanda, McMurdo Dry Valleys, Antarctica - Oligotrophic Lake LV.19.BULKMAT1 | ecosystem: Environmental > Aquatic > Freshwater >...
ACAACAAGTATATGTTTCTGCGGAAAAATTATCGACAGGAAAACATACACTAACCGTTGATGCAGCAACGTTTACTGCCGGATTGTATTTTTACTCGATCAAAAGCGGAGATGCTATTGTAAGTGGCAAGATGACAGTTCTGGATTAGGTTGTTTGAATTACCCCCGATTCTCTGGCAGGGAGTCGGGGTTTTTTTGTAAAGACCAGCAGGATCAGATCAGTGCTTTGCCTTTATATTCATCCATCACATTATAGCCTTCTGCATATTCCACATTGAGCATTTTTCCATACTCGCTTTCACGTTTCAATATATAGGCGAAAAATTCGGGGTCAGAGATGAGCGTTGCAGGTTCTTTTGATTTAGGATTATGGAATTGAGAATCAAACGCTTTGATAGCCTGCATTTTCCTATCCATAAATTCGGAAATATCCACTGCGTAATCAGCCTTTAGTTTTCTGTATTGTATATAATGATAAACTGCTTTGGGCCTCCATGCCTCCTGCTTCTTTCCATTGATCGCAGTCGGGATCTTTACCAGCCCAGATAAAAAGCAGGCATCGGCAATAAGATTTGCTGCCCTTCCATGGTCCGGGTGGCGGTCTTCAAGAGCATTAGCAAAAACAATCTCCGGCTTATACTGACGGATCTTTTTAATAACAGCAAGCTGATTCCTTTTGTCATTCTGAAAAAATCCGTCTGCCATTTTCAGGTTCTCACGGAAAGAAACGCCAAGCAGTTTTGCAGAACGGGTGGATTCTTTTAAACGTATAGCCACTGAACCTCTTGTACCCAATTCACCCTGAGTAAGATCAATGATCCCGACTTTCTTTCCAAGTGAAATATGTTTCAGGATGGTGCCGCTGCAAGAAAGCTCTACATCATCCGGATGAGCGCCAAAAGCAAGAATATCCAATTTCATTTATTTTATCTTTTGCAAACTGCCGCCTGCCCTTTGCCAATTGGTAGTTATCTATCCATCACCCAATCAATGATAACTCGGTCGTTCGGAAGAATCTTAGAAGGCAAATATCCCTGAAAAGTTCCATCCTCGCTGATCATGTATTTATTAAAGTTCCATCTTACATCATTGTCCTGAACTCCATTCCCTTCTTTTGTTTGAAGCCATTTGTATAAAGGATGGCCGGCATCTCCCTTAATAACGATCTTGGACATCATAGGAAAAGTAACACCGTAATTCTTCTGGCAAAAAACTTTAATGTCCTTTTCACCTTTCGGCTCCTGTCCACTGAAGTCGTTACAAGGAAAACCCAGCACCACCAGATTGCTGTCTTTATAATTTTTATATAACCATTCCAATTCTTTATATTGTCCGGTGTAGCCGCATTCAGAAGCAACATTCACAACAAGCACCTTTTTTCCTTTATACTTTTTGAGGTCCACTTCGTTCCCGTCAATATCCTTGACCTTAAAATCGTAAAAGGTCTTTTTCTGGGAGAAGGCTACCGTTCCTATAATGACCCCAAACAAGACAAGCAATGATTTTCTCATAATTATATTTTTAATGAACGAAGGTAAGAAATATGTATCAGATAATAGAATGCGGTCAAATGCAGTTATTAGTAAATTCGCCCTTATCACAACAAGAATGATGCTAAAAGAGATCAGCACATTAATACAAAAAGAGATTCTGTTAGAATGGCGGCAGCGCTATGCGCTGGGAGGGATGTTTCTGTATGTGATCACAACCGTTTTTGTGTGCTTTTTGTCTTTCAAGCATGTGATAGATACACATGCCTGGAACGCGCTTTTCTGGATCATTATACTGTTCGCTTCTGTAAATGCTTCCGCAAAAAGCTTTTTGCAGGAAAGCAAAGGCAGGCTGCTCTATTACTATACGATCAATAGCCCACAAGCTTTTATTTTATCCAAGATCATTTACAATGCTGCCTTAATGCTGGTGTTGTCGGTCATTTGCTTTTCTTTCTATAGCTTATTCCTTGGAAATATTGTGGAGAATCTTCCCATGTTTTTTTTAATTATTGTCCTGGGATCGGTCGGCATCTCTTCTTTGCTCACCATGATTTCCGCTATTGCATCCAAAGCAAACAACAACTTTACCATTATGGCGATCCTGGCATTCCCAATCATCATGCCTATTTTAATGACCATCATAAAGCTTTCACAAAATGCAATTGACGGAACCGATCTATACAATCTGAAATATTTTTGTGTTCTTTTCTCTCTGGATCTGATCGTAGCGATACTGTCTTACTTATTATTTCCTTACCTTTGGAAAGATTAACGAAACGGGTTAGCCCTAAATCCCTAAAGGGACTTTGAAAGTTCGATGAAAGAAAATATGTTTTATAAAGCCAATCCTCTTATCTTTCAAAAAGCAGAAGAGTTAAGGAATAATCCAACTCCTGCTGAAGAGTTATTATGGAACTACATAGGACAAGGACAGTTAGGAATTAAGTTCAGAAGACAACATCCCGCATCAATCTACATATTAGATTTTTATAATCACAAATTAAAATTAGCCATTGAAATTGATGGTAGCATCCATGCTATTGAAGATGTTAAACGAAATGATGAAAAAAGGCAAATTAATCTGGAATCGCTTGGTATTAAATTTCTTCGATTTTCGAATACGCAAGTATTAACTAAAATTGAGTCTGTGCTAGAAAGAATACAAAATAAGATATTAATCTCATCTATCTTACCTGTAGAAATTGCTCAGAACTCCCTTTAGGGCCGGGGCGAACAATAATTATGAAAAAAAACTGGTGGAAAATACTTTGTGTGCTATTATTGATGTACACCATCACTGCCGGTTTTCTCACCGAAGTTCCCCGCCTCCCTATTCTGAATGAAACCATCCGCAACCAGTATTTTCATGTGTGCATGTGGTTTGCTATGATGATCTTATTTACTGTTTCATTAATATTCAGCATTCGGCATTTATCAAGCAATAAAATCGAGCATGACATTGTTGCCTCTGAAGCTGGAAATACAGGAATACTTTTTGGAATCCTTGGACTGGTAACCGGAAGCATTTGGGCAAAATATACCTGGGGTGCTTGGTGGACGAACGATGTTAAATTAAATGGAGCCGCCATTACTATGCTCACTTATTTTGCCTACCTCGTTCTTAGAAATGCAATACCCGATGAGCAGAAGCGAGGAAAAGTGGCTGCGGTGTACAATATTTTCGCGTACGTAATGATGCTGGTATTTATCTTAATATATCCCCGAATGAGCGACTCGCTGCATCCTGGTAATGGAGGAAACCCCGGCTTCAGCAAATACGACCTGGATAACATCATGCGATTGGTATTCTATCCTGCTGTTATCGGCTGGACTTTACTAGGAGTATGGATAATGACCATTCGCATCCGAATACAATATATTAAAATGAAAACCGAATTATGAAAAAAATATTGGCTACTTGCTGCTTATTGCTTCTTACAAGTTTCCTTTTTGCACAGGATGTGGAAATGGCGGATGGAATGCGTTCATCCGGCAAGATATACGTGGTGGTTGGAGGACTCATTACAATTCTACTCGGAATACTCTTGTTTCTGATCATCCTAGACCGGAAGGTAAGCGATATTGAAAAGAGAATAGGCAAGCAGTGATATCTGCCTATAATTCCTTATATTTGTATAGATGAAAAAGTCCCATATCATAGGCATTATTCTGATCGCAGTTGCAATTGGAGCCATCTTTACCTCCCTTGCCGATGCCAGTACCTATGCTTCTTTTTCAATAGCGGAGAATAATGAAGGAAAAGAATTTCATGTGGTTGGAAAGCTGAATAAGGAAAAAGAACTGGAATATGCTCCGGAAAAAGACCCTAATATTTTTGTTTTCTACATGAAGGACAGCGACAGCACCGAACGGAGAGTTACCCTTCACCAAAGCAAGCCTCAGGATTTTGAACACACCGAACAGATCGTGGCTATAGGCAAATGCGTGGGCAATGAGTTTCATGCAAGCTCAGTTCTCATGAAATGCCCTTCCAAATATGTTGACACCCGGCAGCAGCCAGTTGGTAGTTAACAAAGGGGCAGCTCCCAAGGAGTCCTTTCGGGATTAACAATTTCAGGCCACATTTTCAATCTCTTCTTCGCTTATAGGGTGCACGACAAATTTGACACCTAATACTCCTTCTCTTTTGGAGAAGGCAGGGATGAGGCGATAGAAAGGCAGATTTGTCGTACACCCCGCTTATAATTACTTTAATCCACAAAAGCGGATTTCGTACATTCGTGCACATTTTCGACAATACGGTGGAACCAACAAACATTCAATATTTAGGAGAGCATCTTTGGGCAGGCGAACTGGGCAATATGTTTGTAATTGTTGCTTTTGTTGCTGCATTGCTTTCATCCCTCGCCTACTTTTCCACTGCTCAATCTCCAGACCTTTCGGATTCATTCAATTCCTGGAAAAAAATTGGACGGATTGCTTTTCGTATTCATTCTATCGCTGTCCTTGGCATTGTTGGAACGTTATTCATAATGCTTTTCAACCATTATTTTGAATATCAATATGTATGGCAGCATTCAAATAGAGCCATGGATATGCAATACATTGCTTCCTGCTTTTGGGAAGGACAGGAAGGGAGCTTTTTGCTTTGGACCTTCTGGCATGCTGTGATCGGGAATATATTAATTCGCACTACGAAGGAATGGGAAGCTCCTGTAATGGCCACTTTTTCTCTGGTACAGGTTTTTCTGGGTTCTATGTTATTGGGAGTATACTTTTGGGATTACAAAGTGGGGAGCAATCCTTTTATGCTGGTACGTCACATGCCGGATAACATTGGCCTTCCCTGGACAAGTCATGCAGACTATCTTACAAAATTTCCGGTGTTTCAGGATGGCAAGGGATTGAACCCTCTCCTTCAGAATTATTGGATGGTAATTCACCCTCCCACACTTTTTCTTGGTTTTGCTTCTACATTAGTCCCTTTTGCATTTGCAATTGCAGGTTTATGGAAGAAAAATTTCAACGAATGGCAAAAACCAGCACTTAGCTGGACGTTCTTTGGAATTATGGTCTTAGGAACCGGAATATTAATGGGAGGAGCCTGGGCCTACGAAGCACTTTCCTTTGGAGGCTTCTGGGCATGGGATCCGGTAGAAAATGCATCGCTCGTGCCCTGGATTACATTCCTCGGAGCCGGACATGTGATGATGATACACAAGAACAAGGGACAATCACTCTTTGCAACATTTTTCCTTGCGCTGATCACATTCATACTCATCCTCTACTCCACCTTCCTCACACGAAGCGGCATTCTGGGAGATACTTCCGTACACGCATTCACCGACCTGGGTATGTCCGGACAATTGCTGGTGTACCTTTTCTTTTTTCTCTTGCTTCCCATTGTGCTGATCATTGTGAACTTCAAAAAGTTTCCAAGAGAAAATCAGGAAGATAGCATTTGGTCGCGCGAATTCTGGATGCTGATCGGTGCGCTGGTGCTTATGATCGCAGCATTTCAGATCTCGCTTACTACTTCCATTCCTGTTATCAATAAAATATTCGGCACCAATATGGCTCCCCCTGCAGAAGGAAAGATATTTGAGCATTATCACCAATGGCAGATCCCGTTTGCCATCCTGGTCCTTTGCCTCATGGCGGTTACACAATTTTTCAAATACAAAAAGACAGACCCTAAAGAATTACAAAAGAATATTTTAATCCCGCTGATCGCAGCATTTATTTTTGCAGTACTCATCGCATTTTCGTTCGAATGGTTCTCTCAGGGAAAAACCATTTTCTATGCGCTCATGTTATTCGCCTGCCTGCTCGCCATATTTTCAAATATAACATACTTTATAAAAATCCTGAAAGGCCGTTTTGATCATGCCGGTGCATCCGTTGCCCATATTGGCTTTGCGATGATCCTTTTGGGAGCACTGATATCCACCTCGAAGAGCGAAAACATTTCCATCAACCGGAAAGGCGATGTAGAAGTATTTGGCAAGGATTTTTCCAATAAAGACAATATCTTGTTGCAACGCAATGACACCGTGCAAATGGGAGATTATTTTGTTTCCTACAAGGAAACGCGCAAGGAGGGAGTGAATGTATTTTACGATGTTGAATACATGAAACGGGATGCAAACAATGTTTACACAAACGCTTTCACACTCAGCCCCCGGGTACAGGTAAATCCTAAAATGGGAAATGTGGCGGAGCCGGATACCAGACATTTTCTTACAAAAGACATTTATACCCATGTAACGTACGCTGACCTGGAAGCGGCCAATGCAAAACCCACATCCACAGAAGGCTATAAAGAACCACATAATAATACCGTTGCAATCGGAGATACATTTTTCACTTCCAACAGCATTGTGGTGTTTGAAAAGCTTATCACCCAGCTTGACAAGGAAAAGTATGGCATACCAAAAGCGGACATTGTAGTGGGAGCTTCCTTAAAGATCTTTGATGTGTATGGAAAGATACGAGAGGCAATGCCGGTTTACTATATCACCGACAGCGTTCCTAATTCAATTGAAACTACAGTTGATGAGCTGGGATTAAAATTTGCTTTCTGGCAGATCAACCCCGAAACCGGAAAAATTGATGTATCAGTTTCTGAAAAAATATCAGACAAGAAAGATTTTATTGTTATGCAGGCAATCATATTTCCATACATTAATATACTTTGGATGGGCTGTATCATTATGATCATAGGAACTATAATGGCTATCCGAAAGAGACTACAACGATCTGCAGAGTAGCTTAAGAATGAGTGAACAAAAGGTAATTTCAATTCTGAGCGATGCATTTGATGGCAATTTAAGCTGCAATCATGCCATCATTCAGGATAAACAAAGAAAAAGAAGACTTTATAAACTCATAGAATACTCGCTTGAAATATCTAAGCTAAAAGGAGAATTATATTTAAATGAGAGCCAAACAGCAGCAGCATTATTAACTTATTCATTCAAAAAAGTAAATTTCTTCAACCAAGCCCTGCTCAACTTAAAGCTGATCGCGAACTCTGTCGGTTTGTTGGGAATTAATAAAGTATTATCCAGAGAAAAATACATAAAATCCTATCATCCAAAAACAGATTATATATATTTATGGTTTATCGGAACTGATACTTCATCCAGAAAAAAAGGGGACGGAAGTAAGTTGCTAAATGAGATCATTACGAAAGCAAACCAACTACAAATACCAATTTATCTTGAAACATCCATGAAGGAAAATCTTCCTTTTTATAGAAACAATGGATTTGAAATTTATCATGAAAAAGAAATAGATAAAAGTAGGTTCGTAACGTATTTTATCAGAAGAAAAAATTGAAAAGCAGTATTTTCATAATAGGATCCGGCAATGTGGCTACCCAATTGGGAACTGCGTTTAAAAAGCTTGGACATAAGATCGTTTTTGTTTATAGCCCTAACATTTCCCACGCTGCAACGCTAGGAACCAGGTTGAATACAGCCTGGGGTAAATCACTCGATGCACTTGAACAATATCCGGCAGACGTCTGCATTCTTGCTGTGAAAGACGATGCAATTGCTGAGGTGGTAAAAAAAATGCCTCCCTTAAAAAACAGTTTGATCCTGCATACTTCCGGAGCAACGGATATTTCGGTTTTAAAGAAAAAATTCAAGAATTGCGGAGTACTTTGGCAGGTTCAAACCATGAAAGCCGGGACAAAAATAGATTTCAAAGAAGTACCGCTTGTGATTGAAGCTAATAATCCCTCTTCGAAAACGAAACTGATGCAGCTTGCGCGCTCTTTGAGTCCGAAGATCTACTCTTTGAATTCACAACAACGCAGGGTATTGCATTTGGGCGCAGTATGGGTGAACAATTTTCCAAATCACCTGTATTACCTGTCAGAAAGACTTTTGAAAAAGCATCACCTACCGTATGAATTATTCGGGTCGCTTATTCTTTCAACAGCAGAGAACGGAATAAAAAATCCAAAAGCCTCACAAACAGGTCCTGCAAAACGAAATGATAAAAAAACGATGCAAGAGCATTTAAAATTACTGCCTGATAAAAATTACAGGGCTTTGTACAAGCTGCTCAGCCAAAGCATCATTAAACACAACTAATGTCTAAGAAAAATTATAAGGAATTATTTTGTGATGTAAAAGCGTTCGTTTTTGACATTGATGGCGTGCTCACAGACAGCAGGATCATGGTCATGGAGAACGGGCAGATGGTCCGTACGATGAATACACGGGATGGCTACGCCATTCAGTATGCGGTGAAGAACGGGTACATTATTGGTATTATATCAGGAGGAAAATCAGAACCAACCCGGGAACGTTTAACCAAGCTAGGCATACATAATGTTTACCTCGGAATTAGCGACAAGCTTGATTCCCTGAAAGAATTCATGCATATTCATGAATTGAAATATGACAACATCCTGTACATGGGTGACGACATGCCCGATTATGAAGTAATGCAGAAATGCGGCATCCCCTGCTGCCCTAAAGATTCTGTGCAGGAAATAAAAGATCTCTCTGTATATATTTCAGATAAAACAGGCGGTGATGGCTGCGTGCGGGATGTGATTGAACAGGTAATGAAAATTCATAAAAAATGGATGAAGAATAAAGTAATAGCTACAAAGGATAAGACACACAGCTAATTCTAATCGCTATAGCCTAAAAACGAGTGTATGTTAGCATTTTTAAAACTAATTCGTCTTCCCAACCTTCTGATCATTGCTTTCACGCAATACATGATCCGCTTTTGCCTTATTGAGCCTATCTTAAACCTTGCAGGATTATATTTGCAAATAACAGATGGGGAATTCGCTTTGCTGGTGCTGGGAACAGTGCTTGTTGCAGCCGGAGGATATGTCATCAATGATTATTTTGATGTGCGTATCGACAACATAAACAAACCCGAAGAGCTTGTAATTGATAATGGAGTAGATCGCAGGGTTGCCATGGCTGCCCATGCTGTTATGAGCATGCTGGGTGTGGCAATCGGAATTTTCATTGCCTGGAAATGCAATATTTTTCTAGCTGGGGGAACTTTATTTACAGTTTCAGTGATCGGACTTTGGTTCTATTCAACCTCTTTTAAGTACCAGTTTCTTTCCGGCAATCTTATCATCTCCCTTTTCACAGGAATGGTTCCTTTTATGGTGGCCTTATTTGAAGTACCGCGCCTGATACTTAGATATAGTACCACATTGGCCCAGCAGCAATATGATCATGGAACGGTTCTTACAAGTACTATTCTTCTTTGGGCAGGAGCCTATGGGCTCACTGCTTTCGGCCTCTCTCTGATCCGGGAAATAATAAAAGACATGGAAGACGTGGAAGGAGACCAGGAATTCGGCTGCAGAACCATGCCGATCGTGCTGGGAATAAAAAAAACAAAGTGGATCGTCTCTGCACTGATAGTTCTTTTCATTGCAGGCATCGGATATATTCAATACCTGCAGCTGGGCTCAGAAGACAGCTATTCCTTTTATTATTTCCTGGCGCTAATTCAGCTCCCCCTGCTGCTTGTTTTGTTTATCACATACACCGCGAAAGAAAAAAAGCATTTCCATAACGCAAGCATCTTAGTGAAATTTATTATGCTGACAGGTATCTGTTATTTGTTGTTACTTAAGTTTGTTTTATTGAAATAAGAGTCTCACCCTGGCCCTCTTCAAAGGAGAGGGAGGAATTCCTGGTTGGATACTATGTTAAAAGAGAAATTAAAAAAATACAAGGTCATCCTTGCCTCTAAATCTCCAAGACGGCAATTTCTTCTCAAAGAGATTGGATTAAAATTTGAGATCCGCACAAAGGATACGGATGAATCCTTCCCAAAGCACCTGCAAGCAGGAAAGATCGCGCTTTACCTCTGCAAGAAGAAAGCGGTTGCCTTCAAAAGTGAATTAAAACCAAAGGATTTGCTCATTACTGCAGATACAATTGTTTGGGTGAATGGAAAAGTCCTGAACAAACCTGCCAACTATAAGGAAGCATTCAAAATGCTGAAACTTTTATCCGGCAAGATGCACACTGTCTATACCGGAGTTTGTATTGGCTGTTATTCCCCCTTTCAAGGGGGCGCCCGCAGGGCGGGGGATGTAAAACTTCAAGCATTCACAGTCTCCACAAAAGTCTTCTTTAAAAAACTTACAACGCAGGAAATTGATTTTTACATTCGAAAATATAAACCCTATGACAAAGCAGGGGCATACGGGGCGCAGGAATGGATAGGTTATGTAGGCGTAAAAAAGATCATCGGTTCCTATTTTAACGTAATGGGACTGCCCGTCAAAGAATTATATGAGGAACTGAGCAGATTTTAATATTGTTCCTGAATTATTTAAATCACCCTAAGACTTACCGTTCCAATATCCTCTACGGTACCATCCGGTTTCTTCACATTTATCTTATCGATAAAAACAACCGATCCCTTTTTAGCTTTTTTGACAAAGTTTTGTTGTTCAATGTTTAAAGAACTGCCTTTGGTAACTATAGTTTGCGAATTACCATTCACAGTCATGGAAACTTCAAAAGAAACTACGGGAAAGGGAACATTAAATACAAAATCATCCAGCTTGGCAACAACCGATCTAATGAATTGCAGTTCTCCTTGCTTTACAAAAGCTGTTCCGCGCTTTCCATAAACTTCCGGTACCGGGTTAGGAACACGTTTAATACGAAATTCTATTCCGGGACCCATAGATCGTATTGTTCCGCTGCTTGTTTTTGCAGAAACATTTACAGTGCATTTTTCACCGCTTGCAACTTGAACTATGTATTCACCATTTGACTTTTTGTTAATTCTTCCACCACCGGATATCCCCACGACAAGATCTTCCGCAGCAATCCCCGGAACTGATATAGCCACCGGATTTTCAAGTCCCCTATAAAATACATTCATTTTAATGGGTGCTACCACCACAGCGGGTTTTGCAGATTTATACTCTGAATGAAATGGAAAAATTTTCGCAGGCGCTTTAGGATTAGCAGGATTTTTAACCCGGATAATGCCGCTCAGATTAGTAGTCCCTTCTGATTCAGCTGCTTTGGTATAAACACCCACTCCATTAACCACTTTCACGGATGTGGAGTCAATAGGGCCTTTAATGCTATTGCTAGTGCTATCATACTCTCCAAGCCAGATCTCCGGATTAGAAGTGGTGCTGAATCCAGCAACAAATATTTCCGCATTGTACTCATCTCCCACTAAAATATAATTGGAAGCAGCATTCACACGGGCAGAAAGCGTATCGAACTTATACATGTCGACAGTAATGCGACTAAACAAAGCATTTATAATATCCGCTTCGGCATTTTTTACATCATTCTGCATCTTAGTCAGAATAGCAATAACAGCAACGGCCGGATTGTGGTAAAAATTATTATTCTCCCAGCTGAGCATTATATCTTCTGTTGCAGAAAATACATCGTTTGTTTCCAAGCCAAGCTTAATAGTATTTTTCTCTTCATCAGGAATAAAGGCCTCCAGATCTTTTTTAAATCTATTTACCTTCTCCTTAAATTCATAGGCTTTATTGCCGGGAGCTGCATTATCCAGCTCACCCATAAAAAAGTGGGTCGGGATCTGGTTATTATCCTTCCCTTCCATATATATTATGTTGGATGCAATTCGGATCACACTGTCCTGGCCGTTCCTCCCCTTTATCTTTTTCTCATCTCCTTCTTCTACCGCCCTGATCACCTCGTTCTTAAGCCCCTCAATGTAATCGAACATTTCCCGTGAACGTATCTTAACAGCTTTCGCTTTATCATAATAAGGAAGCACCTTTTTACGATCGCTTAGCAAAGCCGTTTCAAAATTATTGTAGGTGATCTCGTTCTTAACCGTAAAATTTTCATTGGTCTTTACCAATCCATTATTCAGCAGAGCAAAAGAATTCAGTATCTCTTTGGATACATTCATTGCGAGCAGCGCAGTTAACACGAGATACATCATGTTGATCATCTTCTGCCTTGGACTTAATTTACCTCCTGCCATACGAGTGTGTTTTAGTTGGTTATTAGTATAATGCTAACCATCGCTAAAAGATACAAGTCAACAGAAAATATTTTACGGAGAGGATCGGAACAAATTAATAGTTCATTCGCACGAAAATGCAATCGAAAAAATTCTTAAAATTAATTTGGAAGGAAAGTCGAAATCTAGTTTCAAAAAAAGTGCCCCGTTATCATATCCCCAACACCTCGCTTAGGTCTTCTTTTCTGGCAATTTCCTTATCTATCTTTCTTAGCTGAAATGTATATTCCCCAGCCGTTTTGTTCACATTAGCAAAATCGTGTGGTGTAAATACATACATTTTTTTATCCACTACTGCCCAAAACACATTCTGAGATTTTGGATCAAATTCAAAACGACTCAGCGTATTTGCTTGATAATGAAATAGCGAATTCCTGTTTTTATCAACCATATAAAAATCCCCCTCACCCAATTGCTTTCCATCAATATCTTCTAATTTCAACGCAAGAGAAGCTCCTGTTGGGAGATTGATAGGAAAGGCGCAGTTCCAATTACCAAAAGCACTCAGGGTAACTAATATTTGTGTTGTACCGCCAGCACTTTGATTCAGCTGCATTTTTGCCGGCTCCCTACGCGCATTGTAAGCTGTTTCAAAATCATGGGAGGCTTTTATTTCATCCTCTTTTTTTGCTGCCAAAGCCTGACTATGTTTTTTCAGCTTACCGCTAAATTCTTCTGCGGCATTGTCATAATCCGATCCCTTCAAAGTAGGAAATACAATAAAAGCATGAACCGCCTTGCCCTTGCGGAACGTAAGCTTGTAGCTCTCCCCCTTTCTATATTCACTGATCACAGGATCTTCCCATGCTGTTTTATAGATGTCCGGAGTAAAATTTTCATTCTCGTCCGACACTTCGAAGTAAATGTTCTTATATATAGCTAGTTCAGGGAACAAATTCGTATCT
>Ga0163144_10021297_pt1 | contig 12894 bp, 5 predicted proteins | sample OliLak19BULKMAT1_FD_123175 | JGI IMG/M metagenome (GOLD analysis project Ga0163144, IMG submission 123175) | Freshwater microbial mat bacterial communities from Lake Vanda, McMurdo Dry Valleys, Antarctica - Oligotrophic Lake LV.19.BULKMAT1 | ecosystem: Environmental > Aquatic > Freshwater > Lake...
GCGCTCAGCGGCGTCACCATCACGGCCATCACGCCGCTCCAACAGCAGGGAACCGGCGGCAAGACGAACGCCTTCTTTCAAGAGACGGCCGTCACGGTGAACATCAACACCTCTGAGAAGGAGCTGATCGAATTCCTCTATCGTCTTGCCGACAAGGAAATGCTCATTCGCGCGCGCAGCATGCAGCTCAGTCCTGACCCGAGCCGCATGCGTCTGCAAGGTCCGATCCGGCTGGTGAAGAGTTTCCAGCGCAAGCCGCCCGTGAAGGCCGCGACTCCTGCCGCCGCCAAAACGGCGATGCCAGCCGCAGCGGTCACCACGCCGAAGCCCGTGATACCCGCACCCGCGCCTGCGCCGGTCACCACCAACACCGCCCGTCGCGCACCGTCTGCCGTGAAGCCATGAGACGCATGTTCCAACGCACTCCCATTTCGATTCGCCGCCAGCCAGCCGTTTTAACCACAGGAATCACCGTGAAACCGATCCTTAAACTTCTGTCGCTCGCCGCCGCCCTCGCGTTCAGCGCGCACGCCGCGGACGAGCCGGCTGTCCCCGCTCCCACCGTCGCGGCCACGAACAAGGCGCCGGCCCGCGCGGTGCCCGTGCGCCTGACGAATGCTCCCGCTGCCGCGAGCGCTGCTGCGACGAATGCGAACGCGAACAGTGAGGCCAAGACTCCCGCCGTTACGCCCGCGCAGAACAAGACGCCGGTGGCGAACCTGCCTCAATTTCCCGCGCCGGGCGTGACCGTCCGTCCTGCCACGAACCGCGTCGCGACCGCTGGCGTTACGAACCGTACGGCAACCCCGGTCATTCCCGGTGTGCCGCAGCCTCCGGGCGGCGCACCGCGCAGCGTCGCAGGAGCCACGGCTCCTGGCGCGAACACCGCCACCGCTCCCGGTCTGGCGGTCGGCGCTGCGGCGGGTGCAGAGAAGGGCAAGGATGAGGACATTCTTCCGGCGGGCATGATCAAGTTTCAAGACGCGGACATCGCCCAGGTTTTGGAAATTTATCAGGAACTGACCGGACGCACCGTGCTGAAGCCGAGCAGCCTTCCGGCGACGAAGATCAGCATCAAGACGCAGACCGAGCTGAGCCGGACGGAGGCCATCCAGGCGCTGGACAGCATCCTGTCCATGAACGGCATCGTGATGGTGCCGCAGGGGAACAAGTTTGTGAAAGCCGTCGCGGAGGCACAGGCGGGTCCATCTGCCGGGGTTTTCAGCGACTTGCCGGGGGATTTGCTCCCGGAATCCGGCACCTACATCACGCACGTCATCCAGCTCACCAACGCGAGCCCGAACGATGTCATGCCGGTGCTCACGCCGTTCTCGAAGGCGCCGAACAGCATCCTTACCATTCCCAGCACGGGAATGATCGTGCTCCGCGACTACGCGGAAAACGTGAAGCGCATGCTGGAGATCATCGCCAAGATCGATGTGGTGCCGGTGCAGGAATTTGAGTCCGTCGTCATCCCGATCAAATACGCCCTGGCGGGAGACATCCAGCAGGTCTTGGGCGGCCTTACGGCGGGCGGCGGCGGCGGCATCACGATTGGTGGCCAGCGTTCGAACACGGGGTTGACCAGCGGTGGCGTGGGCGGATTTGGAGGCGCAGGCGGCGGCGGACTGGGAGGTGTCGGCGGACAGCAGGGCTTTGGCAATCAAAACGGCCTGAACCGCCAAGGCGGTCTGGGCGGCGGTGCGGGCGGCCTGGGTGGAGCTGCGGGCCGGGGTTCCTTTGCGAACCGTCTTCAACAGATTGCCGGTCAACGCGGTGGCGCCGGAGCGGGAGCGGGCGGGGGAGATATTTTCGTGCTGGGCAACACCAAGATCATCGCCGACGAACGCATCAACGCGCTGCTCGTTTTCGCCAGCAAGACGGACCTCATCACAATCTCGAACATCATCGACAAGCTCGACGTGGTGCTCGCGCAGGTGGTCATCGAGGCCATCATCATGCAGGTGAGCTTGAACGACAAACTCAACTATGGATTCAGCTATGTGCAGACCAAGGAATCCACGGCGGGTGACGTTTTGCTGGGCGGCCTGGGAGCCCTCAATTCTCCGGGCACCGGCTTCCTCGGGCTTCAGAACTTTGCAGGCACGTCGTCCAATGGCGCAGGGGGGTTGAGTGATGGTTTCAGTTACGCGGCCAGCTTCATGAATTTCGACGCCACGGTGAAGGCGCTGGCGAGTGACGGACGGATCAAGATTCTCCAGCGTCCGCGCATCCAGACCTCTCACGCCGTCGAGGCCAACCTCTTCGTCGGTCAGACCCGTCCTTATCCCACGGGGACGAGTTTCGGCGGGTTCGGCGGCAACGGCACCAGCATTCAGCAGCTCCAGATCGGTGTGACCCTTTCTGTGCTGCCGCTGATCAACGCCGAGGGTCTCGTGGTCATGGACATTCGCCAGAAGATTCAGGACGTGGGCGATGAGGTCACCATTCAGAACGTCGGCAGCGTGCCCTCCACCATTGATCGTGAGGCGAACGCCAAGGTGGCCGTGCGCGACGGCGAGACCGTCATGCTGGGCGGCATGATCGCGGCGACCAAGAGCAACTCCAAGGGCGGGGTGCCGATCCTCAAGGACATTCCTTTCCTAGGCGCGCTGTTTCGTTCAACGAGGAATTCGGATGAACGTTCCGAGCTGGTTGTCCTGATTCGTCCGACCGTCCTGCCGACGCCGGAAGCCGCGGCCACCTTCGCCAAGGACCAGCGCAAGACGTTGCCGGCGACCTCCGGGGCGTTTGATGATTTCGAGGAATCCGAGCGCAAGCTGGCGGCGGCGGAGGAGAAGCGGGTCGAAGCCCGGCAGAAACAGCAGGAAAAGGAAAAGCGCAAGCAGATGAAGAAAGAAGGGTTTTCAAAGTAACGAACGCTGCTACGTTAGCGGACTTTAATGAGCCTTTTGAACCATTCTGTCGCGCGCCGGGCCGCTTTGCTGCTGGGAGTTTTTTGGATGGCGTCCGCCGTTTCCATCAGGGCGGAAGTGACGGTGGACATCTGCACGCAGGCGGAGCTGGAGCTTAAGATTTCCCAGGCGCGGACGAACGGCGGGGACGGCGTCGTGAGGTTCAACTGCGACGGGACCATCCTGCTGACGAACACCATCATGCTGCGTGCTTCCACCAACAGCCTCAACACCAACTCCATCATTCTCGACGCCTCGGGGCGCAGCATCACCATCAGCGGCCAGTCGGGAACGAATCTCACGAGCCAGTCGCGTTTGTTTCAGTTGGAATCCAGAGTCCAACTGGCCGTGGTCAATCTAGCCTTCATCAACGGCCAGAGCACCAACGGCGCGGCGTTTTTCGTCGCACCGCAGAGCGAACTGCTCGCCGTGAGCTGCACCTTCTCGAACAACGTCGTGCATGGCAGCAATGGGCTGGCGGGCGCGAGCGCGCGCACGACCACCGTCGATGGCAAGGGCAGCGGCGGACGTAACGGCACGGCTGCAGCCACAGGCGGCGGCGGGGCGATTTACAACCTTGGCTACGCGGAATTAAGATACTGCACCTTTCTCACCAACGGCGTCTTCGCCGGGAACGGCGGTGCGGGTGGGAACGGCGGCAATGGAACGGTGCGAGGTGGAGACGGTGGTTTCGGTGGACGCGGCGGGGCGGCTATGGGCGGAGCGATCTACAATCAAGGGCGGCTGTTCACCACGAACTGCGCGTTCTATGGAAATTTTGCCCTCGGCGGTGTTGGGGGTGGTGGCGGGACAGCAGGCACCGGAGTGTTTGGCGGATTGGAAGGGCGCGGCGCGGCGGGCGGCGCGGCCGCAGGCGGAGCGATCTATAATCATCCGAAATCTTTTGCCGGCAACATCAACACCACGTTCGCGATCAACGTGACGGACAGCGGGGACAGCGCCCTCGGTGGGAGCAATCAAGGACGCGGCAAGACCGGTGCAGGCGGTCCGCACGCGTCCGGCGGGGCCATTGCAAACCTCGGCACAAACATGCTTCTCAACTGCACTTTCTACGCCAATGGGGCCAACGCTGGCGAAGGCGGCAATGGTTCTACGGGTTCAACCACTGGCGGACGCGGCGGCAATGGCGGCAGTGCCTGGGGTGGCAATGTATTCAACGGCAAGAAGGCCACGCTGATCGCCACGCATTGCACGATCTCGGACGGCGGTGCCGTCCCCGGAACCAACGGCATGGCCGGCAGCGGCATTCTCGCAGGGCGCGATGGGGATCGCGGTCTGAGCCGGGGCGCCAACATCGCGAACAGCAACGGAGTGTTCACTCTCCGCAATTCGATAGTCGCCTACCCCTCCAATGGAACGAACGGCTATTACACGGGCAAGGCGTTCACCTTTGCGGGACGCAACATCAGTTCGGATCGTAGTTTCAAGCCGCTGAGTGTTCCCAAGACCAATGTCACCCTGCTGCTGACCAATCTCGATCCCCGGCTCGGCACGCTGCAACGCAATGGTGGTGCGGTCGAAACGATTCGGCTGCTGGATGACAGCCCGGCCATCAACATGGGCGCCACTAATTTTGGCCTGCCCTTGGATGCCCGCGGGGTGGGGCGTCCGTCCACGACCAACGTGGATCTCGGAGCGTATGAACACGGCATTGGCCTGGTTCCCCCGACCATTGTTTCGCAACCGCAGGACGCCACCGTGGTCCGGGGCAACACGGTCGTTTTCACGGTGACGGCCCAAGGCGACCCGCCGTTTATCTATCAGTGGCGCAAGAACGGAGCTGTCATCTCGACCGCCACGAGTTCCACTCTGATCGTCACCAACGCCCAGATCAGCAACGAGGGAAGCTACGATGTGGTGGTCTCCAATAACTCAGGCTCGGTGGAGAGCGATGACGCCAGCCTGAACGTCGCGATTCCCGCCACGATTACGAGCCAGCCTTCCGGCCTCATTCTCGCGCCGGGCGGCACGGCGACTTTCTCGGTGACGGCCGAGGGGGACGCTCCGCTGCAATATCAATGGTTTCATAACGGCGCGGCCGTTTTGGGCGCCATTCGCGGCTCGTTTACGGTGACCAATGCCTTCCCGGTCGAGAACGGGGAGTATTACGTTCAGGTGAGCAATCCGTATCGTACGACCGAGAGCTTCCACGCGACGCTGGTGGTGACCAGTGTTCCGCCGACCATTGTCACGGCACCGACGAACATCACCGTGCTCGGTGGACATACGGCTTCCTTCACGGCCTCAGCAAATGGGACGCTGCCCTTCACGTTCGTGTGGTATCTGGTCAAGAATGGCACGACCAACTTGCAGGACTTTGCCCAGAGCTACGACGCAACGAATACCTTCGCCATCCGCAACGCCCAGCCCACGAACGAAGGCAGTTATTTCGTCGTGGTCACCAACTACGGCGGACGGGCGACGAGCGCGCTGGCGACGCTGACGGTTCAGTTGGTGGTGCCGCTCATCACCAGAGATGTGGAGGATCAGGTCGTGGCGGCATGGGATGACGCGCACTTCTCCTTCGGCGCGTTTGGTTCCAAGCCAATGACCTTCCAGTGGTACTCCAATCAGACGGTGCTGCTGCCTGGCGCGACGAACTTCTCGCTCACCATCACCAACCTTTCGACCAATGGCAGCGGCACTTACACCATCGTGGCGTCCAACTCCGCCGGGACAGTCACCAGCCGGGTGGCGTCCGTGATCGTGACGAATGTGGCTCCCACCCTCCTGCTTCCGCCGGAGCACACCTTTGCCACGCGCGGCGAAGACGCCACGTTCTCGGTGACGCCGCGCGGCTCGCGTCCGTTTTACTTCCAGTGGCATTACGACGGGGAGGCGATCACCAATGCCACGAACGCCACGTTGACGGTGACCGACATCGACATGGATGCCACTCTCGGCGTGTACAGCGTCGCGGTGACGAATGAATTAGGGATCGTCACCAGCGAAGACGTTCAGCTTTACCTGCTCGAACCCATCGAGGTGGATTGTGATGGCCAGACCTGCGACATCACGATGCCGGGCGTCGATGAAGACAACGTGGAGTTCAAATACACCCTCCAGTTCCGCGCCTCGCCGGATGACGCGTGGCTGGGAGTGGAGACGTTGCCGGACGACGAAGAAGAGGAAGTGCGCCTGCTCTTCCAATACACGCCGCAGCCGTACAATGCTGATTCAGCGGCATACCGGGTGGTGATTACGACCGCTGGGCCGGAGGGCGAGCCGTTTCTGGACTTGGAACCGGAGGACGTCTCCGTGGTGGACGGGCAGGATGCCGTGTTCACCGTTTCCTCCAACAGTTCCGAGCCGGTCTCTTACCGTTGGTATTTCAACGACACGCTGCTGGTCGGCGAAACCCGTTCCACGCTGGTGATCGCGAACGCCCAGCCGGAGCAAGCGGGGGGCTACCACGTTGTCGCCCATGGCATTTTTGGGGCGACGACCAGCGTGGTGGCCACCTTGACGGTGGTGACCGATCCGGCACCGGCCCTCATTGAACAGCCGGCCAACGCGTCCCTGTTCTCTGGCGAAAACGCGACGTTTGCCGTCACGGTCTTCGGTGCAAGTCCGCTCACTTACCAGTGGTATCTCAACGGGACGAACCTGATCGCCGGCGTGAATTTCTCCGCGCTGGTCGTGAGCAACGCGCAGACGGTGGACGCCGGTTCGTATCATGTGGTGGTCAGCAACAGATTCGGGGTGGTGACCAGCGGAGCGGCGAGCCTCTCCATTTCAAATCTTGCGCCGACGGTGAACGTGCTTCCGCAGCAGGACGTTCAGATTTCGATTGGAGACAGCTTTACCTTCACCGTTGGAGCGATCGGCTCCAGGCCGCTCACCTATCAATGGTTCATCAGCGCCTCGACATTCGGTGGGCCGGAGGGGCCAATCCTTGGGGCGACGAATGCGTCGTACACCGTCACAGTATCCAGCGAGTTGGATCGCCCGCAAAAGGAAGGCGTCTATTGGGTGGAGATTACCAACCCTCTCGGCACGACCAGCACGGATGGATCTCCATCGTTGCTCGACGTTTTCCCGTGATCCATAGGAGCTGCTGAACCGGACGAAGGTTTGATGCCGGTTGTCGTCAGGTTTCCATCTTCCGCTTGCTCCGCTTCCGCGCTTCTCCTACAAACTCCGCATGTCTGTCACCGCCACTCGCGCGGGCGCTCGCCGTCCGCTCGCCTTTGATCTCCAGGCTTACCTTGAGAGCCGCACCAGCTTCATCAATCGCGGCCTGGACCGCTTCCTCCCCAAGGAAAGCGTGAAACCCGCCACCATCCACAAGGCGATGCGTTACTCGCTCTTCGCCGGCGGCAAACGCATGCGCCCCGCGCTCTGTCTCGCGGCCGCCACGGCGTGCGGTGGAACGGATGAGGCCGCGATGCCGCTCGCCTGCGCCGTCGAGTGCATCCACACCTATTCGCTGATCCATGACGACCTGCCGGCGATGGACAATGATGATTTCCGCCGGGGCAAGCCGACCAATCACAAGGTCTATGGCGAAGGCATCGCCGTGCTCGCCGGCGACGCGCTGCTCACCCAGGCCTTCGAGATCGCCGCGCAGGCGAAGGGCTGGCCGCGCTATTTGCATCAGGCGCTGATGCTGGAGCTGACGAAGGCTTCCGGATCATTGCAGCTCATCGCCGGCCAGGTGGCGGACCTCGAGGCGGAGGGAAAAAAGATTTCCGCAGCGGACCTGAAGTACATCCACGAACGCAAGACCTCGGCCTTGCTCTGCTGCTCGGTGCGGCTTGGCGGCATGAGCGCGAACTGCACCGCCGCCCAGCTCAAGGCGCTGACGGACTTCGGCTACAACGTCGGGCTGGCCTTCCAGATCATCGACGACATCCTCGACATCACGCAGACGAGCGAGCAGCTCGGCAAGACGGCTGGCAAGGATACCAAGGCGCAGAAGGCGACCTATCCGTCCATCGTCGGCATGGAGAAATCCCGCAAGCTCGCCAAGGAGCTGACCGAGCGCGCGTTCGCCTCGCTGAAGATTTTCAAAGGCCGCGCCCAGGCACTCGAAGCGCTCGCGCACTATCTGTTGCTCCGCGACAGATAGCCGAATTCCCCTTGGAGTGCGCGGACCTGTCCGCGCTTTCCACAGGCGACCTGTCGCCGTCGAAGCCGATGGATGAGCTTGTGTTCCTCCGCGCCGCTGGACGCGGCACTGCTTTGCCGTCAAGTCGGCGAAGCGCTAAAAGCGGTGACAAGCCATCGCAGTCCAAAGTGGAATGCGTCTCGATGGAATCTCCTGCTTGAACGAACGGGGCGCGTGCCGAAGAATCAATGACGTGGCTTCACGCGCAATCAACGCCCTTACGTTCCGGCTCCTGCACGGGAGCCGGCTTCAGGTGCGTGCTCTCATTCATCCATGAAGAAAAACGGCCAGCGCGGCAATCAACGTCCCGTGGAAACGCCGGTTCCAGCCACGCGACGTTGGGGCGTAGTTGTCATCTGGATGGTGGCCGGCGCGGCGCTGGCCTTCGGCATCCAGTCGGCATTGAAGCCGAAGCGGGGCGCAGCGCCATCCGTGCAGACGCTCGATCCCTCGCGGCCATTGACCTTCAGCAAGGACATCGCGCCGATCATCTTTGAGAACTGTTCCACCTGCCATCGTCCCGGTGATGCCGCGCCCTTTTCCCTGCTGAACTTCGCCGACGTGCAGAAGCGCGCGCGCCAGATCGCGGAAGTCACCCATCGTCGCCTGATGCCGCCGTGGCTTCCCGCGCCGGGCTACAATGAATTTGTCGGCCAACGTTCATTGTCGGAGCTGCAGATCGCGATGATTCAGCGCTGGGTGGAGCAGGGCGCGCCGGAAGGAAATCCCGCCGGGACGCCGCAGCCGCCGCAGTCGAAGGACGGCTGGCATCTCGGCCCGCCGGATCTCGTCATCCACCTTGCGCAGCCGTACGCGCTGGCTGCTGATGGCAAGGATGTCTATCGCAACTTCGTCGTTCCCGTGCCGACCACGGCGCGGCGCTATGTGCGCGCGGTCGAGTTGAAGCCGGGAAATCCCAAGGCGGTGCATCACGCGTTCATGCTGGTGGACATGTCGGGTGATTCGCGTCGCCGCGATGAGCTGGATGCGGAGCCGGGATTTCCGGGCCTGCACACGCCTCCGAACACGCAGACGCCCGCCGGCCATTTCATGAGCTGGCAGCCGGGCAAGCTCCCGACGGCGGGCCCGGATGAGCTCGCCTGGACGCTCGAACCCGGCACGGACTTCATCCTCCAGATGCACCTGCGTCCGACCGGCAAGCCCGAGCTGGTCCGGCCATCCGTCGGGTTTTATTTCTCGGACAAGCCGCCGACGAAGCTGCCCTTCAATTTCGGCCTGTGGACTTACTCCATCGACATTCCGGCGGGAGAAACGAACTACGTCGTCAACGATTCCTACACGCTGCCCGTCGATCTCGACGTGCTGCGCGTCCTCCCGCACGCGCATTATCTCGGACGCGAGCTTCGCGGCTGGGCCACGCTGCCGGACGGCCGCACGCAATGGCTGATCAACATTCCGCGCTGGGATTTCAACTGGCAGGGCGACTACGCCTTTCAGCAGCCGGTCTCGCTGCCGAAGGGCACGGTCATCTCGATGTCCTACGTGTTCGACAACAGCACGAACAATCCTGGCAATCCGTCCAATCCGCCGCAGCGCGTGAAGTATGGCGTGAACTCCTCCGACGAAATGGCCGAGCTGTGGCTGCAAGTGCTGCCGCGCAGCTCGAACGACGTGGCGCTGATCGAGAACGACTACAAGCCGAAGGTTTTTCGCAGCACGATTGCCTACAACACGTACCTGCTCGGCATCGATCCGAAGAACGCGAAGGCGCACTCTGAGATTGGGAAGGGTCATCTGTTCCTCAGCCAGTGGGAGGACGCGGCCCGCTTCCTCCGGCGCTCCATTGAGCTGAAGCCGGACGAAGATGAGCCGCATTATTATCTCGGCCTGCTCTGGCGCATGACCGGGCGCATGGCCGAGGCGAAGTCCGAGTTTCGCGCGACGATTCAGAGCAACCCGAACCATTACAAGGCGCACGGAAACCTTGGGATCATCCTGCTCAATGAAGGCAGCCTCGCGGACGCGGAGCTGCACCTCCAGAGCGCAGTTCACATCAATCCCGACGACGTCATCGCCCGCGATGGCCTGACCGCCGTGGAGCGGCTCCGCGCCGGCAAAGCCACTCCTTGAACGCCGGGGCTGCGGCGGGTGTGAGTCATTTCTCTTTCCGAGGCTCCGGCTTCAGTGAAGAGATCCATTGGGCCAAAACCTTCGTGCCTTCCGGGTCGGCGCGGATGGTTCCCAGCGGCGGCATCTGGCCGGGGATGCGCAGCGCGGTGCGGCTGATCAGCACGGAGCGCGACGGCGAACCGGGCGTGATGATGCGCGCTTCCTTGAGGTTGAACGTCCCGTGCTGCGGAATCTGATCGATGAGCCGCGTGTTTTTCAGCGACGTGGTGGCGGCCAGGTCCATCGCGGAGTTCCCGCCGCCTTCGTGGACGTGGCAATGCGCGCAGTTCACCGCGAGATAAGTCCGCGCGCGGGCTTCGAGCGTGGCGTTCGTGTCGGTGAGGCTGGGGAAACGCGGAGCGGATTCCAGCTTGTCCGCGATCCAGGACGAGCTTCCGCTGTTGATTAAACCTTCCTGGTTTAAACGGACGATCTGATTCACCGCCGGTTCATCGGGGGCAGGGCGGTTCAATTGCCGTGAGTTCAGCGAGAGCGCGAAGTTCGCCGCGCGCGAATGGCAGACGAGACAGTCAGAACGGCTCGGCACCAGCCACGGGCGCGGACCTTCGGGCAGGTTCAGCGTGGTGCGGGAACCTTTGGCGGGCGCGAGCTCGGCGTCGGTCTGCGCGTCGTTCCAGACGTAGGTGTAGCCGACCCAGTCGTTCTCTCGCTTGAGCAGCACGCGCGTCTCGACGCGGCGCGGACCGGTGCTGGTGTCGAGCGCGAGCGTCTGCACGAGCGCGGCGCCGTTGTCCGCTGCCCACTGTCCGCTTTCGGATGCGTGGATCTTCGTGTCCGCCGGTGCGGCGATCCAATGTTTCCCCTGCGCGCCATCGTGCCAGCCGGGATGATTGATCTCATACGCCACCACGCCGGCCGCCGGCTTCTCCGCCATCACGTCGCGGAACAGCCCGGTCTCGCTCAGCTTGCGGGCGAAGGGCGGGGCGTTCGGCGTTTCGACGTAAGGCGCGAGCCGATGGAAGCCGCCGTTGTAATCAACGATCAACGTCTCGCCATCCACGTCCACGCCGAAGCCGACAATCATCAGCGGCGAGTCGGTGAGTTCGCGCTGCCAGAGAACGTTCGTGCCGTCGTGCCTCATTGCGCCGATGCGGCCCGTCGAGTAATCGCCATAGATGTAAGCGCCGTTGAGCTCGGGAAACGCGCGTCCGCGATAGACGATGCCGCCGGTGAGCGAACGATACTCGCCATGATCGTGCTCGATGGTCGGCGGCGTGAACGGCGACGGTCCCTTGAGCCGTTCCTTGAACACCGGCTTGGTCCCTTCGTAGGCGCTCCAGCCGTAATTCTCACCACGCCCGAGCAGGTGCGCGTACTCGCGCAAGTCCTGGCCGTTCTCGCCGACCCAAATTTGTCCGCTCTCCCGGTCGCTGGTGATGCGCCACGGATTGCGCAGGCCGTAGGCCCAGACCTCGGGACGCGCGTTGGTGAGCGCACTGAACGGATTGCCTGCCGGCACGATGTAAGGCTTCCCATCCCGCGCGCCATCGACGTCGATGCGCAGCACCTTGGAACGCATCGAGGAAAGATCCTGCCCGACATCATCGCGGTCCATCGCGGACGTGCCGTCGCCGGAAGTGACATACATCATGCCGTCCTTGCCGAACGCGCAGTCGCCGCCGTTGTGACCGTTGCTCGGCCATTCGATGATGAGGAAGCGCGAATCGGGCAGCACGCCTTTCGCTTCCGAATCGAAGGTGTAGCGCAGAATCTTGGTATGCTTTCCTTTGCCGTTGCTCGGTCCATTGACGCCGAAATAAATGAAACGGTTGCGGGCGAAGTCCGGATGAAACGTGAGGCTGTAAACGTGGTCCTTGAGTTCGAGCAGCACCTCGGCCTCGGCGACATCCGCCTTCGCCTCAAACCGTCGCAGCACGCCGCGCAATTCGTCGTAGCCATAATTCTCCAGATACACGATCCGGTTCGCGTCCGGTTCGCGCATTGCGGCGATGGGCTTCTTGGGCTTGAGCTGCGGATACGCGGGCACCGTGACATAGGGCGGCGGCGTTTCCGGCGTGCCGACGAGCCGCGTGTTGATCCAAGAAGCGCGAGGCGGGGTGGTGTCAGCGGCCCCGGCGGTGAAGGGCAGGGCGGACAGAGCTAGGCAAAAGGCGAGAAAGACGAGTTGACGATTCATAGGCGGTGATCGTGCGTGCGGCGCGCAGCAGAATCTTGCCGACATGCTGCCTCCGTCCCGCGCGCGCTGTCACGGCCTTTTGATTCTGGGAGATCCACTCCGAAGAAACCCCGGGATTTGGGGCGGACGGAGATTGACCAGATACTTTTTCATTTGCGTCCGAACCGTTTTCTCCTCAATACACCAGCACCAACACCGCCGCCTGCTCCGCTGACTTCACCATGTCCTCGAACTTCCGCTCCTTCGTCTCCGGCTCCTTCAACTTCGCGGCCACCTCGGGCACGGACTCCAGAAAGCTCAGGAGATAACTGGTCTTCACCGCGTAATTCACATTCTCCGGCAACGCCCCGCTCGTGGAGAGCGCCGCCCGCGCGCTCAACTTGGCCGAAACCACGCCTACTACATTGCCGCGCTCGTCCACCAGCGCCCCGCCTGAATTGCCGGGCTGCACCGGCACGCTGATTTGAAAATACCGCGCGTCATCCTGCGCGCCGGACAGCGACGCGATCTCGCCCTTGGCCAGCTTGGGCGCGAACCCTTGCAACCCGATGTTGGGAAAC
>Ga0163144_10021298_pt1 | contig 12893 bp, 12 predicted proteins | sample OliLak19BULKMAT1_FD_123175 | JGI IMG/M metagenome (GOLD analysis project Ga0163144, IMG submission 123175) | Freshwater microbial mat bacterial communities from Lake Vanda, McMurdo Dry Valleys, Antarctica - Oligotrophic Lake LV.19.BULKMAT1 | ecosystem: Environmental > Aquatic > Freshwater >...
GCTCTCGAGCAGGGCTTTTAGCGGCCCGATATCGTAGAAGCTGAGGCTCCCGGGATTGCCCGCCGGTGTGAAGATCGGCGGCGGCACGCGCGGCTTGAAGAAGCTCGGCGCCCCGAACAGCATCGTGCCCATGGCGCGCCACTGGTTCACCATCTGGCGCTGCATGTCGTTCTTGATCTCGAGGCCCGAGAGAAAGGGGATGCCCATCGGTGGCGTGGTGATGGTCTCCCAGAAGGCGCGCAGCTTCTCGACGCGCTTCTCCGGCGCATTGCCGGCGATCAGCGCCGAGTTGATGGCGCCGATCGAGATGCCGGCCACCCAGTCGGGGTGAAGGTTGGCCTCGGCCAGCGCCTGGTAGGCGCCCGCCTGGTAGGAGCCCAGCGCGCCGCCGCCCTGAAGGAGGAGCGCGATGCGCTCGAAGTCGGGACGCATTACAGGCTTGGAACTCATAGTGCGTCTCCCTCGCGGCTGGAGCGCCGCGGCGATGACTTCTGACCTGCTGTCTACACGACGGCAATGACGATTCCGCCGCGGACGAGACGGGGTCGGGCATTACGCCGCAAGTCGTTGATTCAGTGCAAAAATCGGGCCCTCAGACGACCTGTAGCGCCCGCAGCGTCGGCAGCTCCCCGTCGGCGAAGGCGCGGGCCTGATCGATCAGGCTGGCAAGGGGCTCGACCGGGAGGATTTTTGCGACCTCTCTTGCCCACCGGTCCGGCCGCTTCGTGCCGGCCAGGAGCTCGGCCAGGAAAAGCTGCTGCGCCCGGCCGACGGGAATGCCCCCGCCGGTGACGGGGCTGGCGAGGGCGTGAACATCATCCGCGGTGCGGGCGCTGGCGATCAGATGGGCGTTGAGCCTGTCGGTCCGCGGCCGCGCCTGGGCGGTGACCTGCTCGTCCTGCGCCGCCTGGATCAGGTCGCAACTGGCGATCAGGATTGCGGCCTCGGCGATCTGGCCGAGCGAAATACCCTTGGGCTGCAGCGCCTGCTCGATCCGGCCGAGCGACCAGACCTTGCCGTCGCCCAGCACCTCGAGCACCGCGCCATACACGGCCTCGCCCGGGCCGCTCTGGCTCAGCGCCAGGGCGGCGCGCAGCTTGAGCGGCAATTCCAGTGGACGCACTACCGCGATCACCTGCTCGCGGCGGAGCGCTTCGGTCCGGTCGTTGGTGGAGAGCCGTTCGGTGCCCTTAACCCAATAGTCGCGGCGGAAGCGCGGGTTGACGATCAGGTCCTTGACTGTCTCGCGCAAGCCGACGTCGGCGACGTCCGCGAGCAGGCTGCGCTGTGCGGCGGACAAGCCCATCGCATCGATGTGATCGGCATAGTCGGCCGAGCAGGCGTAGCCCACGTCCGGCGCCAGCCAGCGGGCGATGGTCGCGAAGTGCATCGGCTGCCAGTCGCGGTTGAAGAATTCGTGCGCCAGGTAATGACGATCGTCCTCCCGCATGGCCTTGAAACTCTCGACGATCCCGGGATTGTCGCGGGCAAAGCCGGGATTGGCCGCCAGCAGCCGGTCCAGGAAACGGATCGCCTCATCGATGCGCCCGGCAATCGGCGCGCCCTCGCTGCCAGCCCGGTTCGCATGTTCGACGAGCAGGTGGCGCAGCGGCGAAAACGCCGCCCAGCCGGGGAGCGCGTTGTAGCCCATGTAGACGCCGCCGCCCGGCTTCAGGCGGCGGCGGATGAAGGCCACGATCGCGGCGCGATTGCGGTCGGAGATCCAGCTCCACACGCCGTGGAGGCCGATGTAGTCGAACATCGGCAGGTCGCGAGCGGAGAAATCGACGAAGGAGTCGCTGCGGAGGTCGACTTCGGTGCCCGAGGCCGCCGCGAGGCGCTGTGCAAAAGCGGCATGGGCAGGATTGATGTCGGTGCCGTGCCAGCGCACTGCCGATGCGGCGGCATGGATGCCGAGGCTCACGCCCTGGCCGAAGCCCAGTTCGCAGGCCGTTGCGACCGCCGGCATCGGCAGCCCGGCATTCAGAAAGGCCAGTCGCAGCCGCAGCGGGTTGAGTTCGCTGTGATAGCTGTAGGTGTAATCGATGTCGGTCCGATAGCCGTCGGCTGTGTCGTTCATCTCTAGTGCTCGCGCATCAGCCGTTCCCCGCGATCGCCTTGAAGGCGAGCCGGAACGGGCGTGTCGCATAGTACGCTCCCCAAAGCGCCTGAGGCAGCTTCAGGGCGGCGTAGTCACCGGGGGTCGGCGTGAAGGCGAGGCTGAGGGCGCCCTTGATCCTGTCGACCCGGTGGTCGCAAAGCCCGAGATCGACGAAGTTTTCGCCCTCCGACGAGGGCAGATGACCCGCGCGCATGCGGCCGGCCAGCGACAGCGCGCGGGCGCGGACCCGCTCGCTTTGCGCGACGAGGGCTACCAGTGCGCCGGGCGGCGCGACATCGAGCAGCTCTTGCGTCATCGCACAGCCGAGAAGAACTGCATCGCCACAGCCCTGGCTAAGCGCGCGTCGATGGACCTCTGACCAGTCGAGATCGCGGTGGCGATCGATCATCAGGGCAAAATCGCCGACCCATTTCAGCAGCTTCCAGACTTCCTTCGTTCCATGTCCGGCCAGCAACAGCGCCAGGTTCGCGCCCGCGACGGTCGGAATGTCGCGATCGCCGATCGTTATCCGGCTGAGCTCGTTCCAGACATCGGCCGTCTTCAGGGGAAAGGGCACATGGGTGCCGCTCAACGCCCAATGCAGGTCGATCGCGGCTTCGCCGTCGGCGCGCGCGAAGGCGTGCTGCCGCAGATGGGCGAGGAAGGCCCGCCGGAACGCCCGATCGCCCTGGGCGCTCCGGTATCCCAGGAAAGCCAGCACGTCCTCGGCCTCGTCCAGCCGGTCCTCGGGCACCAGCACGTCGATGTCGTTGTATTCGCGGAGCGCCAGGTCGCCGTAGAGGGCGATCGCCAGGGCGGGGCCCTTGAAGGCGGCGAAGGGAATGGCCTTGTCGTCGAACGCCGCCGCGGCGCGCCGAAGTTCGCTGGACAAGGTCAACGTTCGCACGAGATGCCGCTGCCGGAAAAGTTCGAGCGAGCTTCTCTCGAGCTGCGGGACGGTCTCCCAGGCGAGGTCGTTCAGGCTTTGGAAAAGTTGGGGCCGCACGCCGTGGCCTTCGGCCAGCCGGGCCAGAGACGGGAAGTCGATTCCCGCGCGCAGCAGGTCCCGAATGCGCGCGAGATCCGGCTTCGGCCACGCCGCCAGGCAGAGCAGGTTGAATTCAGCGTTGCCTGTTCGAACGCCCGGCACCGGCGGCTCCAATTATGTGCGAGCTGGAACGAGCGATCGCGCGCGCCGAGCAGGGTCTCGGCTGTCGTCACGGCAGAGGGTAAGCCCGGCGACGATCGACGCAGGATCAGGACTGAAGATCGCCAACCAGATGATGGCCGCCACGACCGGTGAAGCGTTTGCTCTTGCCGTCATTGGCGCCCGTGGAACGCAGGGTCATGGTCAGATCTCGGAGCGCGCCCAGCTTGGTGAGGACCGGCTTCTCGTAGGCCTTCTTTGCCAGCGGCAGCTCCGATCCGGAGGCCTCTTCAGTGTTGTTCGTTGATTTGTGGATCATGGCATGGCCTTTCACTTTAACGATCGCCCGACCGGCAACATCCGACCGGCAGGCGGTTCGCACTCATCCTGTCTTCTCGACGAGGCGCTCTTCCTCCAGACGAGCCAGTATCTGCACCACGTCGGCCTCACAGGCTGCCTCCGATACATCGAATTCAGCCTGGATCGAAGCACAAAGGTCGGCCACCGACCGGGGCTGCTCGAGCGAATTCCAGATATGGACTCCGACACCCTGGAGTCCGAAATAGATCGCGCGATCGAGATCGAGAATCGCGACTTCGTCGTTGATCTTGCAGGAAACCTGTCGCGTCGATCGCTTGAAAACCACAGGGGACTGGACCATGCCGATTCGTCCTGAAGCCCGTCGCGGGGACGAGCAAGAAAGCGCCTGATCTTTGCTTTCAAGCGTTGCCAGGAATTTATCAAGAGTTTCCCTGCAGATCAAATGCAATAAATCGTGATGTCGCGGCCTCAAGAACGCCCGAGGGTCAGCCAATGATCGAGGGCATGGGCCCCCATGGCGAAGTAAAGCTCTGCATCCGAAGCCTGAACAGTCGGCAGGTACCGTGCGTCAACATAGCGTTCGAACTGGCTTCCCCGCGACAGGCCGGGGAGGCCGTGTTTCCGCACCATTGCCACGTCCGGATAACAAGTGAGCGGTGTCTTTTCTCGGCCCAGCACTTCGGCGGGCAGCCGCTCCCGCATGGTCTCGCGCATCAGGTGCTTTTTCCAGCCCCAGGGAATCGGCGGCACCGAGAGCATGAACTCGACGACACGGAGATCGAGATATGGATGACGTCGCACGATTGGCATCAGCGATTCCTGGAAGTTCATGTCGTCCAAATAGCTCGCCCAGATGGGGCTCGTGAAGGAGGCCATCGCCTGGGGGCGCCACGGATGGGACGCCTCGCCGCCTTCGCCCAGCGTTGCGATGCGCTCCGCCAAACCCAGGCGTTCCACGAAATCCCGGTTGAGCCACGGCTGCGTTGCGTCGGGGCCTTCGGTCGCCCGCTGCGGGCCGGCATGGCGCCTGAGCGTCTGGGCCCAACCGGCCACGCGCTTGACCCGGGCGTACCGGAACAGCGCCCCGGCGAGCCGGCCCCAAGATCGACGCCTGAACAGCCATTCGAGGTAGCTGTCGCGTTCGAAGGCGAGCGCGTTGTCCGGTCCTTCGCCTTCGAACCAGACGGGCGCGGCACGCACCCGGCTGGCGTCGATCTGGCGGAGGTTGTGAGCGTTGAGGAGCGATCTCGTCGGCTCGGCGGATCTTATGCCGCGCGAACGCCACTGCGGATCGTAGACGAGGTCGTCCATGACCCTGATGCTGAGGTCGATTCCGAGACGGCGGGCGGCGAGGGAGGCGAAGTAATCCTCCCGGATGTGCATCACCTCCTCGTAGTGTTCGCATTCCGCGACGACCCGCGCGGCGTCGCCGGTCGTGTCCACGGTGCAGGCCGCGAGCGTCGTGGAATCGAGGCCGCCACTCATGGAGATGCCGACCCTGCCGGCCGGCAGCCGGTCGGCGATGGCCAGCGACAGCAATTCGCGAAAGCGCTCGGCATAAGTTCGCTGGTCGCGGAAATGGATTGGCTCGACGATGTTGAGCCGCCAATAACGTCGGGTGGTGGCGCCGCCCTCGCCGAGCTTGATGACGTGGGCGGGCGCGAGCCGGTGGATGTCGCGATAGACGGTGCGTTCGAATTCGCGCGAGAAGCCGATGGTCAGGAAATCGGCGATCCAGTAGTCGTCGAGTTCGCGGCCGGTCGACGCCCGGGCCGCGATCCAGTCGAGCGAATCGCTGACGAACCAGGTGTTTGCCTTCCGGGCATGGAACAGCAGCCGCACGCCCATCTGGTCGCGGACGGCGATCAGGCTTTGCCGCTCGTCGTCCCACAGGGCGAAGGCGAAATCGCCGGCGAGAAATTCGACGAACCGTTCGCCCCACTTGGCATAGGCGTGCAGGCAGAGCAGCGCATCGGGGATCGCCTTGGGGGGATTTCCGATCTCTGCCGCCAGTCGCGCCTGGAGTTCGCGGGGCGCGTCGAGCCGGATGAGTCCGACGATCCAGTAGCGACCGCCGAGGGAATGAATGGCGCCCGTCTCTTCGGGTGCAGCGGACGAGCCGGCATTGGAACAGACGAAGGCGGCCCGGCCGGTGTCGCCGAACAGCTTGACGTCGGATGCCTCGCCGAGCTGGCGTACATCCAGGGACTCGGCGTGAAGATTGAAGACTGCGGCGAACAAAGTCAGCCAGCCCGCCAGGTCGTGAGGACCGTGTAGCGGTCCTGGCCCTCCTCGCCGATCAGCACGCGTCCCTCGTGAAGGACCCAGGCATGGGCTGCGATGCCTTTCGATTCCTGCGCGACGCCGATGTGGAGTTCCGAGGTGTGCCCTTGTGCCGACAGCAGACGCTGAAGGGCGAGGGCCGAGCACAGGCAGGTCGCGCCGGGCATCCGTCGCGAGGCCGCGCGAACCGCCCAGACGACGCGGTCAACCGGCATGGTTCCCTGCTGGAGACGGCCGGCCCAGGCGCGCAGGCGGTCGATCGTGACCAGGTGCAGCGCGGCCCGGACGATGGCAAGCGTCGCGAACGCCTCGATCAGCAGCGCCCGATCGCGGCTTGGCAAGGCGAAGTAGGTGGCCAGTCGCCTCACGCCCCGATCGCCCGTCGGATTTCTGCCGCAACGTCGTCCATGGCCTCGACGCTCCTAGTATAGCGCAGTTCGTAGACCGGAAGCGCCTCGGCGACGCGCGCCGCGAACTCGATCTGCCGCGTCAGCCGGTCGGGCCGAACATACCGTGTGTCCATCGTCGACGATATGATCACCCGGGCGAGTTCGACGCCGCCCAGGCGCGTGCAGGAGACTGTCTTGACGACGGGCTGGTCGTTCGGGTGGCCGAGATGGAACAGGGCGGCGAGCGGCGTGGGCTCGCGGTGGTGCGGCACGGCGGCACGCGGCTGGACCATGATCTTGCCGCTCAGCGAGTTGAAATAGCCATCGGCCATCGCGCCGGGGAGGAATCTCTTGCCCGGTTCGTCGAGCAGCTTGAGGCGATAGGGGCCGGGATAGGCCAACAGCGCGCCCTCCGTGAAACTCACGCGCAGCATATCGTCGGTGACGAGATCGGCGCCCCGGCTGATGAGGAAGGCGGCGAGCGTCGACTTTCCCGCGCCGCTCAGTCCAAGCAGCCCGACGGCGCGGCCGTCGATCTCGACCACGGTCGAGTGAAGCGTCTCTTCGCCCTGCAGCGTGAGGGAGGCGCTCACGACGAAGTTCAGCAGGTTGGCTTCGAACGACCTCTGGTCGATGTCGCCCGGTCTTGTGCAGATCACGTTTCGCCCATCGGCGGAGATCAGGGTCTCGAAGACGCCGTCGGCCTTCACGTAGACACTGCCGTCGTCGCGGATGACATGCTGAATCCAGTCATCTGGGTCGGGCGCGCGGCCGGGCGCGATTGTCCGGAAATGTTCGGGTGGGGCGAAGGCAAGCGTGATCGCGGATTGGCCCTCGCCGTCGGCAAGTTTCTCCACCGAGGTCAGGCGCAACTCGCTCTCGATCACCAGGCCATAGACTCTGTAGCAGTAACGGACTCTCACGCAGGCTCCTACCAAGTCGGCGCCTTCAGGGGCTATTGCAGAACGCTTTGACTTCCTCGATTGTTGATACAGCCATATCGGAGGCGTAAGCGGTAGGCATGATAAGGATCGACTGTCACGGCGTTCCGACCGACGCCCTCGCTCAATCCAAGCAGATCCGCGCGGCGTCTGATTGCTTTACACGACATGGCTACGCAATCCTCGATCACGTCATTGCCGAAGATACCGTCCGGGCCCTGCACGAAGAATTCAACGACCGGTACAGGGGCTACATAGCAGATCAGGAACCCGAGGATTCGCTGCAGGTCGGCAACAAGCGATTCATGATCCCGCTTCACCTGTCGGGCAACCTCGGCGCTCCCCTGGTCTTCGCCAATCCCTATGTGATCGCCCTGGTCCGCGAAGTCCTCGGCAAGGATGCGGTCTTAGAAGCCTTTGGCGCCATCATCTCGCTCGTCGGGTCCGAAGCCCAGCACCCCCATCCCGACGGCCCGCCGTTGTTCGGTTCGGAGATCTCGGCGCTCCTGCCCGCCCACGCGTTGACCTTCGCACTGCCCCTGGTCGAGATGAACGAGGCTTCGGGAACCACTGCCCTTTGGCCGGGCAGCCATCGGTGGATGGGCGCGAAGGAAGATGTGCCGCCGGAGTGCCCGGTCATTCCGGTGGGTTCCTGTGTGATGTGGGATTTCCGGCTCATCCACAGCGGCGCGCCGAACCGGTCCGATCGCCCCCGGCCGATGGTCTACGCCACCTACGCGAGGCGCTGGTATCAAGATCCCGTCAACTTCATCAAGGCAGCTCAACAGCGCCTGGTTTTCGAACCGGCCTTCGTCGAGAGCATTCCCGAGGATATGCGGACGCTGTTCTCGCATGTCCGCGGCGCCCTTCTGCCGGGCGAGCCCTTCCGGGGATGAGCGGCACGCCTGACAGGTTTGCCGGTGCGGCAGAGGCTCTGCTGAAGCAGGCGGAACTGTCGCCCGGCGAGGCGGCGGAGCGGTTCGAAGCGGCACTCGATGTCGGGCGGTGGCGCCGGCTGGTGCCCTTTGCATCGATCGAGGAGCGGGTCGTCTCCGGCGATCATACGCGAATCGCGCCGCAGGATGCCGTTCGCGAGAAGAGTCGCCTCGACGAAGACGGCTACTTCTGCCTGACGCAAGTGTTCGAACCCGAGCGCATCGCCAGGATGCACCACATTGTCAGGGTGGTCAGGGCCGATGGCTGGCCGGTGGCCTTCGCCTTCATCTATGACGATTTCTGGAGCGTCGCGCGAACGCCATCCATATCCGCCTTCCTCGAGGCGTCGCTCGGCGCCGGCTTCGTGCAGAACACCGTCGTCTGGGCGCACTGGGTGCCGGATGCGAAGGGCGTGGCCGGATGGCGCCCGCATGACGATTACCGGGGAGGTGGCGACACGTTCCTGTCGCTCTGGATCCCGCTTTCGGATGCCACTGCGGAGAACGGCTGCATGTTCCTGGTGCCCGATCGCAGGTCGCGTGAGGTCGCCGGGACGATCAAGGCCCAGGACAGCCTGCCGGACGCATTGTTCCGCAAGACGCTGCAGGACGTGGTCGCCCTGCCGGTCCCGGCGGGGTCGCTGATCGGCTGGCGCGGCGATGTGCTTCACTGGGGTGGCGCCAACTCCGGCAGCGCCGTGCCGCGCGTCAGCCTGGCGTTGGAATTCCGGTCGCGGGACGCCAAGACGAACCGCTTCGAACGTCCGTTGATCGATCCGCGCGCGGCGTTGCCGCCGTTCAGGACGCGCCTCTTCGCGATCGTCAAGGCGCTTCGGGAATACACGAAGTTCGAACCCCTTCTGCTGCGGCACCTGCCGCTCGCCGAACGGATTTTTGCAGAAACCTCGCCGCGAGAATGACGCCGTCTGGCCGTCCGTCCGGCGATGCCTCGGGGCCGCCAGCCCGGGGATGGCTCGCCTACGACACCGACGGGGATTTCGATTCCGAAGCGCTTGGGCTCGCCGTCCTCAACTTGCCCTCGACCAACGTGAGATAGCGGTCGGCGCCGGCAATCGCCGCCGGCCGGTGCGTGACCAGCACGATCGTTGTCCTGCCGCGCAGGCCGGCGATCGTTTCGAGCAGGCGATCCTCGTTCCGGACATCGAGGGCGCTCGCCGGCTCGTCGAGCAGGATCAGCCGCGGCGCGCGCAGCAGCGTCCGAGCCAGCGCCAGCCGTTGGCGTTCGCCGCCCGAGAGGCTGGTGCCACGGTCGCCGACGACGGTGTCCAATCCCTGCGGCAGGTCGCGCAAAAGCTCGGCCAGCCCCGCCAGCTGCAACACGTCCCGCATCCGCTCGTCCGATGCCGCGGGATCGGCCCAGGCGAGATTGGCCCGGATCGAATCGTGGAACAGGAAGGCCTCTTGGGCCATGTAGCCGACCGACCGGCGCCACGCCGGCGCGAGATCGGCCGTCAGTTCGACGCCATCGATCAGGATCCGCCCTGCCGCGGGGACGATCAATCCGCCGGCGAGATCGAGCAGCGTGCTCTTGCCGGCGCCCGACACGCCTGACAGCACGGTGAAGGAGCCTGCCGGCAGCGCAAGATCGATGCCGCGCAGCACGTCGCCCGCCGCCGCGTCGTAGCCGAAGTCCACGCCTTCGAGGCGCATTTCCCTGTCGAACGGAACGGCGCCCTGCGGTGCCTGTCCGGTCCGGTCGGCCGCGGCGTCGCAATCGGCGATGCTCGCGGCGACGGTCTGGAAAGCCGATGAGGAATGAACGAACTCCTGCGCCAGGGTCTGGATCTCCTGGAACTTCGGCATGATCCGCTGGAACACGAGGATCAGGACGAGGAGGCTGGCCAGCGGAAGTCCGAGCCAGCCGGCGGCCAGCCAGAGGAGGGCGGCCAGCACCACGGCCGTTGCGATCTCCAGGATCAGTTCCGTGTTGGCCAGCAGGCGGCGGCTCGCCAGGCCGGCGCCTTCGCCCTGCTGCACGGCCTCGGCGAAGGCGCGGACATGCTGCGCCTCGGCGCCGTAGGCCTTGGTCAGCTTGAGCGCTTGGAGGAACTCGGTGATCTCGCGGTTCACGCGCGTGCCGGCCTCGGAGACGATATCGCCAAGGCGCCGGCTTTCGACCAGCCGGCGCCGTAAACCCCACGCCAGGCAGAGGCCGAGGGCGATGGCCAGGGCCGAGAAGGCGGGCGCGATCGCGATGCCGATGGCGATGTGTGCCAGGAAGATGACGAGGCGGGCCGGAACTTCCAGCAGCAACTGGACGCCATGCTCGACACGGTCGATCTCGGCGGCGAAGAGCGCGTGGAAATCCGCCGTCCGTTTGCGCCGCAGGTACGACCATGAGGCGTTGGCGATGGCGGCATAGGTTCTGGTCTTGAGGTCGACGGCATAGTCGAAACGCAGGCGGGCGACTGCGTTCTCGTGCAGTCGGGCGACGATGGCGCGCACGACGGCGACGCCCAGGAACAGCAGCAGCAATCCCGCGAGCGTGGCCGGCAGAAGCGCGAAAAGCCAGCCCGCGGCGCCCGTCAGGGCGGACATCGGGGCGCCGAGCGAATTCAACAGCGGCACGAGAAGCACCAGACCGATGCCGTCGCTCAAGCCCGACAGGAGGATCAGCGCGGCGACATAGACGAGCCGGCGGGGCCCGATCGACGGTCCGCGCAGGTGCCAGGCCGCTTTCAGGTCAGCCAGCATCGGGCGGGGGCTCTGTCATCGGCCGGCACTTTAGCGCGGCGGCCGCGGTACGGCAGCGGCGAAATCGCCGCTCCGAGGCCCTACTCGGCGGCTGCGGCGAAGCGCAGGTCGGGCAGTGGTTGGGCGCGGTCGATGGCGGCGCCGGCGTCGAACTTCTTCAGTTCCGGTATCACCGCGCTCGCGAACAGGCGGAGATTCCGCGCCGCCTCCTCGTGCGGCATGCCGGCATAGGAGAAGACGCCGACATAGGCCGAGTTGTTGGTCTGCTGGTGGATTTTCACGATCTTCTCGTAGACCTGCTCGGGCGTGCCGTAGACCTGCAGGTCGGCGAAGAACTCGATCGCCTTCTGGTCGCCGTAGACGGCGAGCTTCTCGTTCATCTTGGCGTAATACTCGTAACCGCGCTGGTTCTTCATGTGCTCGCCCGCGAACTGATAGTGGTCGAGCACGGTGCGGTAGTAGCCGCCGATGTACTTGATCGCCATCTCGCGCGCCCGCTCGGCGCTTTCGTCGACGAAGGTCCAGCCGGCCGAGATCGGCTGCGGCGCGTCGGTGCCGTTGATCTCGCGGTAGAGCGTGTTGTACTCGGCGAGTTCCTTCTCGACCTCGCGCCATGGCTTCTGCGGGATGATGAGGAGGCCGACGCCGAGCCTGGCCATGATGCGGGCGCTCTCGGGCGAAACCGCGGCGGCGTAGGTCCGGCCGCGAAAGCTCTTGAACGGCGCGGGCCGGATTTCCACGGGCGGCTGCTTGTAGTGCTTGCCCTGGTATTCCATCACGCCAGTCTCGAGGCCCTTCAGCAGCGTCTCGCCGTATTCGACGAACAGCTCGCGGCTGTCGCCCATGTCGAGACGGAAGCCGTCGAACTCGACCTTTCCGGCGCCGCGGCCGAGACCCAGGATCATGCGACCGCCGGAGAGATGATCGAGCATGGAGATCTGCTCGGCCGCTCGCATCGGATCGTGCCACGGCAGCACCACTACCATCGAGCCCAGGCGAACATGTTTGGTGCGGCCGGCCATGTAGGACAGGAACTGCATCACGTCGGGACACATCGTGTAGTCGGTGAAATGGTGCTCGACCGACCAGATCGATTCGAAACCCAGCGGCTCGGCCATGTCCGCCAGCGCCAGTTCGTTCAGGTAGATTTGGCGGTCGCTCAGCGCGCGGCCGGTGTTCTGAAAGACCGCAGCCATTCCGACGTGCATGGGGAGCTTCCTCTCGCAGGGCTTGGCCATGGTAAACGGGCGTTTACCTCGTTGGGAAGGGGCACTTTGCTTGATTCCGCCGCATTCGGCCGCCATATGCGACCCATGCGTAACCTCCTCGCCGTCCTTCTCCTGTCCTTCGCCACGCTTCTCGTTGCCGGCCCGGCCAGCGCCCAAGGCCAGACAGCGAGCCAGCAGGGGGCAGCCGAAGTCGAGAAATACATCAATTCGATCCGCACGCTGAAGGCGCGGTTCGTCCAGAGCAATCCGAACGGATCCGTCGTCCAGGGCACGCTTTACGTGCGGCGTCCGGGCCGCATGCGCTTCGAATACGATGCGCCCTCCCAGCTCAAGATCGTGGCTGACGGCTATCAGGTGACGATGTGGGACATCGCCACCAAGGACTTCGGCCAGTGGCCGATCGGCTGGACCGCGGCCTCGTTCCTGGTCAAGGAGTCTCTGTCGCTGACCGGCGACCTGCAGGTCGAGAAGACCGAGCGCAGCGACGGCATGCTGCACCTCACCATGAGCCAGGCGAAGAAGCCGCAGGAGGGCAAGGTGATCGTCCGCCTCGGCGAGAATCCCATGGTGCTGCGCGGCTGGACCATCATCGACAACCGCGGCAACCACGTGAATGTGTCGCTGCAGGACGTTCAGGCCGGCATGCAGTTGGCCGACGCCCTGTTCAAGTTCGACGGCCCCGACCCCGGCGCGATTCGGCGCGGCGGCAACTAGGGAAGCTCTGAAAAAGTCATCGACATGATCAGTTGGTCATGATTCTAGGGAATCCGGTGATGTGAATGCCAGGATTTCTTCGATGAAGCAGATGACGTTGGCGACGGCCGGGTTCGAA
>Ga0163144_10021299_pt1 | contig 12893 bp, 2 predicted proteins | sample OliLak19BULKMAT1_FD_123175 | JGI IMG/M metagenome (GOLD analysis project Ga0163144, IMG submission 123175) | Freshwater microbial mat bacterial communities from Lake Vanda, McMurdo Dry Valleys, Antarctica - Oligotrophic Lake LV.19.BULKMAT1 | ecosystem: Environmental > Aquatic > Freshwater > Lake...
GTACGGCACCGCAACCCCGCAGGCCGCCGCAAATCCGTACGGCACCGCAACCCCGCAGGGCACCGCAACCCCACCAGGTGCAGCCGTGCAAGCCGCCACGGCTCCGATACGGGTCCTCGGCGGACCACGCACCCCCTTCACAAAAGCCCCACTCCTCCTCGGCGCCGCGGCGCTGGGCGGCCTCCTGGTGATCGTGATCCTCGTCGTCGCGGTGCGCGCGTCCTCCTCGCTCCCCTCGGAAATGCGCGACGCGCTCGCCGATTGGGACAACGGCGCATTCTCCGCGGCCGGCCCCAAGCTGCGTACCGAGCTAGCCCGGAACGCCGCGCTCGCCGACGACGCCGACGTCGCGCGCGTGGTCGCCGGCGCCGTTCACAAGCCCGAAGGCCGCCCCGCCCTCCAGCGCCTCCTGGAAGACACCCGGCTCGGCCGCTCGTCAGCCATGGCCGCCGCGCTCGCCGACATCGGCCTCGAGAAAGCGAGCGCCGCCCGCAACGGCGCACTACGCCTCCTGCGCGGCCGTCACGAGCTGCTCGCAAAAGAACCGCGCGCCCGCATCACCTTCCGCGACGCCGCCAATTGCGGCGCCCTCGAGCAATCCTTGAAAGACCTCGCCAGCGCGGCGACCGACAGCACGAACGACGACCTCGACCGCCACCACGACGGCCACTGCGCCGAGCTGCTCCGTCGCGAAGAGCTCTGCGGCTGCCGCCCCGACCTCCCCCCCGCGAGACCCCGAAAAAAGTAGCCCCCGCGCGCCTCTTCCCTCTTCCCCGAAACCCTCCAGCGACACCGCCGCACCAGCCCAGGGCCTCCCCGAAACGCCGCCGCCGGTGCTACCGTCCGCCCCATCATGCTGCGCCGGGTGCTGGCCATCGCGCTGAACACCTACCGTGAGTCGGTCCGGGCGAGGATCCTCATCGGCCTCGCGGGCGTCGCCTTCGCGGCCGCTTTCTATTCGCTGGTCGTCGGCGCCTACACCCTGCACAACGCCCCGCGCGTCGTCTCCAACCTCGGCACCGCCTCGCTCTCGCTCTTCAGCGTCGCGGTCACCGTGCTCATCGGCGCCACCTCGCTGCACCGCGAGCTCGAACAAAAGACCATCTTCCCCATCCTCGCGCGCCCCATCGGACGCACCGAATACCTTGTCGGAAAGTACTTCGGCACGGTGCTCACCCTCGCCACGTTCATCATGGCGGACGCCGGCCTGGTGCTCTTTCTCGGTGCCGGTCTCGGCGGCCGACCGCTTGGCCAGGTCCTCGGCATCGGTCTCGCGCTCGTCGCCGCGCTCGCCGTCGCCGCGTACAAATGGCCCGCCGCGCGCACCTACGGGCCCGTCCCATGGGCCGCGGCCGTCCTGCTCGCGGGCGCCCTGCTCTGCGACGTCGCGCCCGACGAGCGCCGCGTCGTGCTCGGCTCCGCCGCCCTCGCCCTCATCGAAGTCTCGGTGGTCGCCGCCGTTGCCATGCTGTTCTCGTCGTTCTCCACCCCCTTCCTGTCGGCCCTGCTCACCCTCGGCGTGTTCATCGTCGGTCGTTCCGCCGACCTGCTCCCGCGCTTGCCCGTGAAGTATTTCGGCCAGCTCATCCACGACGCCGGTGTGGTGCTCGCCAAGATCGTCCCGAACCTGCACCTCTACGTCCCGCCGCGCCCGCTCCTCACCGGCGAAGCCCTCGACGCCAACCCCTCCCGCTACTTCGCCATGGCCCTCGTCCACGGCGTCGCGTGGTCGCTCGGCCTCCTCGCCGCGGGCAGTTTCTTCTTCAAACGCCGCGATTTCCTGTAGCAGCGCAGCCCGGCCCTCGTGACCACCGAGTCCCGCACCACGCTCGCCTGGATCCTGCGCATCGCCAAGATCGCGCTCGTCGCCGGCGTCCTGATCGCCGCCGTCTCCGCCCGCGTCGTGATCGCAGGCGAGCGCGAGATCGCCCTATCCACCGCCGCCCTGCGCGCCGGCGATCCCCACGACGCCGCCCTCCACGCCCGACGCGCCGCCGGCTACTACGCCCCCGGCGCCCCCCACGTGCGCGTCGCCTACGAGCGCCTCATCGCGCTCGCGACAAAGGCCGAGAGCCTCGGCGATCGCACCACCGCGCTCTTCGCCTGGCAGGGCGTCCGCACCGCCGCCATCGAGACCCGCTGGATCGTCACCCCGCACGCCGCCGATCTCGAGACCGCCAACGCCGCCATCGCCCGCCTCCAGGCCGCCCAGGATCGCCCGCCCGGCACCCGCACCGATCCCCCCGCCACCATCGAGCGCGCCGCCCTCGCCGCCCTCGCCCAGGACGAGGCCCCTCACGTCCCCTGGGTCATCGCCCTCGTCGCTGGCTTCCTCGCCTGGACCCTCGGCGCCATCCTCATCGTCCGCCGCGCCGTCACCAGCACCGGCCAGATCGTCTGGTCCAAGACCACCTCCCCCATCGCCCTCACCGCCGCCGGCATCCTCCTCTGGCTGCTCGCGATCTGGCGCGCCTGAGCTCTCACGACAACCGCAACGTGCGGACATCCCGCCACTCACGCCCGCGCTCTGGATCTAGCGAGCTGCTCGGCGCCCGGGAAACGCCATTGGCGACGCTCACGCGGCTCTTCTGAGGTTCTCACTCGCGGAGCTGCGTGGGAACGCCGCAACGTCGAGCTCTGCCGCCGGCTCTGCCGCATCGTTTGGCTCGCCTGTCAACCATGCAGTCCGCAATCCAGCTTACCGGAAACCGATAGTCTGGTTGGTCGGCCGCGGAGTGCCGTGCTCTTGTTTGAAACGCGCGCGCGGTACGGGCACCGACCGGCCAATCTCCCAAAGCATTTTTGCAATAAAAACCCATCATGTGGGGCATAACTTCTGGACGTGGGCGCGTCGGTCGCTATCTTGACGGCGGTCGAGGACCCCGCTCATCCGACAATCGACATGGGTCGAAGGGCCGTTCGGGGCCGAACCGCTGGTGACGAATCACACGCCGGCCGGACCCGCAATGTACCGGTCAATTCATGACCGACCATTCATGACCACCGGTTGACGAATCGGTCGGTCATTTTCTATCCGACCATTCACGAAAACTGGTTGATCGTTCCGGCGTTCCCGCGTAGTCCTGAACACGCTGCGGGGGGACTGCCTTTCGCACACCGCAGTCGATGCTTCGTCGGTGAAGGGTGGGAGATTCATTGACGTGTACTTCGCGGCACGAGACGCCGCGAACAAGGCACCCGTTCGCGCCCAACTCGCTGTTCTGGAGAACATTTCATCATGCCGCCTACCGTCGATACATCCACTCACCGTGTCGTCTTCACCTCGGACTCCCTCGCTCTGGCCGCGAGCGAAATCATGAGCTCGGTGGTGCTCGTGGCGCCGGGACAATTCTTGGCCTGCGACGTGTGGTTCGAGGGACCGGAGGATTGGGCCGACGCCGAACCGATGGTCACCGTTCGTGTCTTCAGCGTGGTCGATGGCATCCGGTCGCAGTTCGGCGAAACGCCGCTTCGAAACGCATCGCTGGGAACAACCAATGATATGGTGAGCGGCATCGTCGCCATGTGCCGCGACAGACGGGTCGAGGCGTTCGAGGTCGCGCTCTCGCGCACGAGTCAGGGCCCAGCGCTGGCCGGCGGGCGGATCGTCTTGGTCGCGGGGACCGAGGCGCAGCCAACTCTGCTCTTCGGCGGAGCGGCGCCCGAAACATCGGACGCGATTTCGGAGGAGGAGCGTCCCCACGCGGAGGACCCGATCGGTGCCGTGGTTCGAGCATCCGGCATCGTCGTCGACCGGGAATCGGGCCGCGGGCTCGCCGGACTTCGCGTCGAGGCCGTGCCTGCCGAGCGCCCCCAGGGGGATTTGCTGGCACTGACCAGGACCGATTCCGAAGGTCGCTTCTCCCTGTCCGTCGCCGAAAACGACGCCGAGCTCGCGGGCGGAGCGCAAGCGGCCACCTTCCGTGTGGTCGACGACTCCGAAACGCCGTTGCTCCTTCTCGACACCGCCGGCTCCGTCGCCTGGACCCTCGACATGGAAGATTCATTCTTCCGCCTTCCTGTCGCCGCGCTCCGGCCTCTCTCGCGCAACGCTCCCTCACCCCGACTGCTCGTCCGCGGACGCCTCTTTGGGGCAGAGGGGCCCATTCAGGCCAGGACCGTTCAGGCCTTCGACAAGCGCCTTGACGGACTCGCGACGCTCGGAGACGCCGCGGTGACGGACGCCGGCGGCTGGTACGAAGTCCGGTACACGCTCGGCGACATCGGTCCCGGCAAGCATGCGGCCGATTTGGTGGTCCGTGCCTTCGACGACGTCGAGCAGGAGAACCTCATCGCGGAGTCGCCCGAACGTTGCGGCGTACCGCCGGCCGTGCGGGTGGATCTCGTCGTCTCGGACGAGCGGTACTTCGGCCGCACGGGCCGGGAGATCGCGCTGGCCAAGGTGACGTCGGGGCTGGGCGAGCTCACGCTCGCGAGCATCACCGCGGAGAAGCGGGAGATCCTCGCCTGTAGCTCCGGCGCCGCGCCGCACGATATCCATGCGCTCGTGGATGCGGCGCTCTTGGTGGCCGCCTCACCGGACCTCGATGAAGAGGTCGCCTTTGCGCTCCTGCGCCGCGGCTTCGGCCCGCTGCGCGAGGACTTCTTTGCGCACAACCTGCGAACGGTGCGACTGGAGCTCTCGGCCGCGCTCGACGACAACCTGATCTCGCAGAAGCATCACCGGGATTTCGATGCCGCGCTGGACACGTGGATCGATGCGGGCGCGGCGTTCGCGCTGGAGGCGCGCACAGGACGGGCCGGCCTCGCCGAGCTGCTCACCGTGGCGGGCGTGACGGTGGCCGGGGATCGCACCTTCGTCGCGAAAAAGCTCGTTGGACACGAGGGCACCATCGACGCCTTCTGGAGCGCCCTCGCCGTCTCCGAAGCGGTGAGGGATCGGCTCCAGCTCACGTTCCAGTGGAACACCCTGGCTCGCGGTCATCTGCCGCTCATCCAGTACCTGGAGAGCCGGCGCGTGGAGAGCGATCCGGTCGATCCGCAGTCGCTGGCCGCGAAGGAAGCCAGCGATTGGATCACCCTCTTGAACACCACGTTCCAGGGAAGCGAGATCGGCGTCCCCTCCGACATCCCCGGCCAGGACCACGAAGAGAAGGTCGCCAACTTCGCGCAGGTGCTGGCGACGACGCTGGCGTCCGCGTTCCCGATGCCGGCGCTGGTCGCCCGCGTCCACGCGCACGAGACAGACACCGAAATCAAGTCTTTCTTCACGTCCAATCCCACCTTCGAGTTTCGCGTTGCCCGGCTGTCTCAGCTCGATCAGCAGAACCACCTCAACCTTTCGGCGAACAGCAAGCGCCGCCTCCTCGGGATGGAGCGGCTCTTCACCGTGGTGCCGTACTACGAGCCCATCAAGGTGCTGCTCGACCTGGGCTTCGAGTCGGCCTCGGTGATGTGCTCCAAGGGCAAGAAGGGGTTTCTCGACCAGGTCGGTCCGCTGCTCGGGACGGGTGTCGCCGAAGCGATCTTCCAGAATGCCAGTTGGGTGACCTCGTCCGCGACCGTGCTGGTGAGCAAGTACGCGCCGTCGGTGCAACAGGGCCTCATGAACGTGCTGCCGAACTGGGTCCAGCCCTCCCAGCAGCAAAACGAGATTCCGGACTGGTCCTTCCTTTTCGGGACCACCGGTGGGTGCAAGTGCAAACACTGCCGCTCGGTCCTCGGCCCGGCTGCGTACCTGGTCGATCTGTTGGAGCTCCTGGGCCGCTATCCATCGACGGAGTCCAAGGGCGCTGGGGCCTTCTGGTCCGCCAAGGACGTCCTCCTCGGGGCTACCGGAGGCGAGAACCCTCCGCTCGGCCGGCGACCAGACATCGCGCGCGTCGCGCTCGACTGCGCGAACGCGGAGACTCCGCTGCCGTACATCGACCTCGTGAACGAGATCCTCGAATTCTCGGTCGCGCATCAGGCCGCGCCGGAGATCAACTGGCCGCCTTCTCCGACCATCTCCACCACCGCCACCGCGGCCGAGCTGCTCGCCGCACCCGACATCGCCTATCCGGTAGAGCACCACGTCTCGTGGGTGGCGCTGCGCGACGCGGTGTATCCCTTCACGCTTCCGAAGGACTTCTGGGCCGAGTCAACTCGATTGCACCTCGGACACGTCGGTGTTCCACAGACCGAGATCCTGGAAACGCTCACGTTGGATAAGAGCAGCGAGCCGTACAAGAATTTGCTCGCCCGCGAACGGCTCGGCACCACGGCGCGCGGCTTTGGCGTCCTGGTGGGCGAATCGCTGCCGGACGTCACGCTCGCTACGCTCTGGGGCTTCCCATCGGCAATGATGGAGCAGTCCCTCGTCAGCACGTTGCAGCACGTGCCAGATCTCATGGCTCGCGCCCAGATCTCGTTCGAGGAGATCCAGGAGCTCCTTCGCACCCGCCTTGTGAGCGGCGCGGAAGAGCTGGAGATTGCCGCGACTGACCCGTGCGACGTCGCCACCATGACGATCCCCGATCTGTCCGCGCAGCACCTCACGACAATTCACCGCTTCCTTCGCCTGCGCGCGCTGACAGGATTGTCCATCACCGATTTTGATTGCGCGATCGTGGCATTCGAAGCCACCGACATCGACCCGGTGGCGTTGCAGAATATCTCCGGCGCGCTCGATCTCGGGCGCACCCTCGCGATCGAGCCGCCAGCATTGTGGACGCTGTGGGGAGCGATGGACACGTTCGAGCGAACAGGCCCGTCTCCGTACCGCGCCGTCTTCCTGAATCGCATGGTGGACAATCCGGACGCAGCGGCCTTCGAGGCGCTGTTGGACGACCCGGCTCCTGAGCCTGCCGAGAACCTCGCGGACCACGTTCCGAGTCTGTTGCAAGCGCTGTCGGTCTCGGCAAAGGACCTGGCACTGCTCCTCGACGGCACGGCGCTTGCGGACACGCTTGCACTACCCGTAGCGGCCCTGGCCATCACCGGCGATCTGCCGTCGCTCGGTGATCCGCCGTTGCTCAGCATCGACAACCTCTCGCGTCTCTACCGAGCCGTGTTGCTGGCCCGAGCGCTTCACTTGTCCATCAGCGATTTCGTCACGCTCCGGGCGCTCGTGGCCTCCTCGTCGGACATCTTCGCGTCGCCCCAAGCGACACGGGACTTCGTCGAAGAGGTGGAAGCCTGGCGCGCGGCCGGGTGGACCCTGGCCGATGCGCAGTACGTGCTTCGCCACGTCGGCCCGCCCGATGCGACGACCAGGCCCGCAGCCATCGACGCGCTCCTGGAAGAGATTCGGGATGGTGTCGATGCCATCGTGGACCAAAGCAAGACGCTCGAGGATCCGCACGGCGCCAAGGTGAGGGCCGCGCTCGCGACCGAGCCAGTGGCGACCGTCGACGCGGTGATAGCGATTCTGGCGGGCACCTCGGAGGAGAGCCCCACCGAACAGCGCAGCCGCTTGATGAACGTGACGCAATTCACTCCGCTGTTCGAGGTGTCCTTCGACACTGTGCTCGACAACCTCTGTCCGGGGGAACCGGTGATTGCCGAGGATCCCCCGGTACCGCCCGCGCTCGCCTCGGCGGCGGAGCGCTTCGCCTACGTTGCCCGGAGGATCGATTGGTCTACGCTGGCGTCAGGGTTCGTGGTGGAGCGTCTCGCCGGGGCGATGAACGTGGACGCTTCCGTCGCGCGATATCTGCTCCAGGATGTGCTGCGTTCGCCCGCGGCAGATCGACGTGCGCTCGACGACTTCCTGCCGGCAGTATGGCAGTCTGCAACACCGCCGTCCGACGGCCATTACCGCAAGACCCTGCGCGCGGCCTTGAAGCAAAGCCTCCTGCTCCACGCGCTTCGCCTCACGGCGGCGCTTCCCGAAGGCGGAGGTGTGGGCGACCTGGCATGGGCCTACCCCACTCCGCTATCGGGCTCCGGACTCCACAACCTTCCAACCGAGGCTCCCACGGCCGCCGACCTCGACATCGAGTCTGCTCGGTCGCGTTTCGCCAGGTTCCGTGAGGTGGCGCGGCTCGTCGCCCTGCGCGACCGTCTGCCCGGCGGACCCGATGCCCTCCGCGAGATTCTCGAACAAGGGGCCGGACTGGCTCCCGAAGCGGCCCCGACGCTCGTGGCCGAGCAGACCGGATGGGACCGTACAGGCCTCCTGGCCCTGGAGAGTCACTTCATGTTCGAGACACTGGCGGCAAAAGAGCCCATGTTCGTGCTGGAGCGGGCAATGGGTCTTGCGGCCCGACTCGGTGCTTCCGTCCAGCAGACGCTGGCGTGGCTCGATCTCGATGCGGCGCCGCCCAACGACTACGACACACCTCCGGGTGAGGACCCCAATGCGCTGGACCTCGCGCTTGCCGCCCGGCGCACCGTCAAGGCCAAGTACCGAAAGGCCGAGTGGGAAACCGTGGCGCGGGCCCTCCTGGATCCGTTCCGCGCGGCCGAGCGCGACGCACTCACGGCCTTCCTGGTCCCCCGCGTCTACGCAACCAAGGACGCGCTGTTCGCAGCCCTCCTCATCGACGTGGAGATGTGCCCCTGTTTGCTCACGTCCCGCATCGTGGAGGCCACAAACGCGGTCCAGGTGTTTGTCCAGCGGAGTCTGCTCCGCCTCGAAGACAGCGTGTTGCTCGGCGACGATGCCTCCCGTGAGTGGGAATGGCGGAAAGCCTATCGCGTCTGGGAGGCGAACCGCAAAGTGTTCCTCTACCCCGAGAACTGGATCGAGCCCGAGCTGCGTGACGACAAGACACCGTTGTTCAAAGCAGCCTTGACCCAGCTCGGTCAGGGCGAGCTCACGGCAGAATCGGCAGAGGCCGCGTTCCGGAGCTATGTCGACGGGCTGTTCGAGATCAGCCGCCTGGAGGTCCGGGCGACGCTCCGAGACCCCGAATCGCGCACCGACCATGTCCTTTCGCGCAGCCGCAGCGCTCCCTACCGCTGGTATTACCGCGCTCGGGTTCAAAACCGCGGGTGGACCGCCTGGGAACCGGCGGCGCTCGACATCGAAGGCGATACCGTGGTGCTGCTCTGGGCCGAGCGCCGGCTCCATGCCGTCTGGCCGGTCTTCGTCTCGAAGCCCGAAGAAACGCAGCCGAAGAAGGGAAAGGCTGTGCTGCGGTGGGAAGTGCGTCTGGCGTGGAGCGCCTACTCCCAGAAGCAGTGGGGCCCCAAGAAGCTCTCCGAGGACGTTCTCAAGGTGCGGCCGGCGCTGACCGACGGCACCAAGAAGGGAGTGCCCAAGGGCTCCTTCTCGCTGATCCCCGACGGCACCCCGACCTTGGGTGTCGATTCCTCCCCCACGCTGGGGCTAATGGTCGACGTGCAATCGACGAAGCCGGCCGTCAACGTCACGGCCCTGCTGCGGATTGGCACCTTCCACTTCGACCCGTGCGCCGGGGGGCGCTTCGTGGCCCGACAAGTGACCACGTCCAGCGGCAAGACATTGACTGATTTCATGGACATCGTGGTAGAGGCCTACAATCAACAAGACTGGGTGTACGTCAACGCCCCGGACGGCACTCGGCTGCTTCGCAACCGGTTCCCCGAGGGAAAGAAGCACGAGCTGATCGTCAGCCGCGAGGCCAAGGACTCGCCCTCCTTGTCCGGTTATACGCTCCTGGGGTCCACGCCCGGCAACTTCCGCATCGTCTCCGAGGGGCGCCCTCGATTGTCGGGCCCTCGATTCGCCTTCGATCGCTTCGTGTACCAGGACAATCGCCGCGTCTTCTTCGCCGACGTCCGGCTCGTGAACACCATCGAGTGGTCAGCGGCGCCGTCCAATGCCTACCCGGGCATGATAGCCCAGCTCTATCCCGCCTCCCAGGGGGCGCTTCAGAACAAGGACGCTCTCGTGGCCTGGGCCGAACAGCCCACCAAGCTCATTCCGCACGAGCACACGATTGAGAAGTACCGTTTCTCACCGCTCTATCATCCGTTCGTGTGCGACTTCGCCCGCGCGCTCGCCACAGGCGGCGTGGATGGCCTGCTCGGGTGGAAGGGCGACCACCTGGATTCGGTCCAGTTCCGGAACGAACCCATCGAGTCGCTCTACAACCCCGTCGAGGCCTGCGTCGATGTGTTCCCGAAGACGGAAGAGGTCGACTTCTCGGCCACGGGCGCGTACTCGGCCTACAACTGGGAACTGTTCTTCCACCTGCCGACAGCGATCGCGACCGCTCTGCACCGCGAGCAACGCTTCGCCGAAGCCCAGAAGTGGTTCCACTACGTCTTCGACCCCACGACGGGCTCGACCGACAGCGGTCCGCGCCGATACTGGAAGTTCCGTCCCTTCTTCGAGAACCACGACCTGGCGACCATCCAGGAGCAGCTCACGCAGCTCTCGATCGACAACATGGTCGCCGGCGAGGTCGCAACGGCCGTGGACCCGGACAGCGCCGACGCGACGGACATCACCGCGCAGATCGAGGCCTGGCGGAACGATCCGTTCGACCCTCACACCATCGCCAAGATGCGCATGCTCGCCTACCAGAAATGGGTGGTGATTCAGTATCTGCAAAACCTGTTCGACTGGGCCGACAGCCTGTTCCGCCAGGACACGATGGAGTCGCTGCACGAGGCCCTCCAGCTCTATCTACTGGCGGCCAGCATCCTGGGCCCGCGTCCGACGTTTGTAGATCATGGCGGCAACGAGACGTCCAAGACATACACGGACTTTGGTTCGTCAGTAGACGCCTTTGCGAATGCCATCGAGTCGGTCGAGCCGCTGGCACCTCCGGCGCCGCCGTTGCCGCCTGAAGCGTTCGTCGAAGGGGTTCAGAGTGGCGGTATTGTCTTCCACCTGTACTTCTGCGTCCCGCCCAACGATCGCTTGCTGGGACTCTGGGACCTCCTGGCGGATCGCCTCTTCAAGCTCCGCAATTGCATGAACATCGAGGGGATCGTCCGCGACGTTCCGCTCTTCGCACCGCCGCTCGACCCCGGCCTGCTGGTGCGGGCTGCCGCCGCCGGCGTCCGGCTCGACAAGGTCCTTTCGGACTTGGCCGCCCCGGCACCGCTCTACCGGTTCCGAGCGCTGCACCCCAGGGCCATGGAGTACGCCGCGGCCGTGCAGTCGCTCGGATCCATGCTCCTGTCCGCCCTGGAAAAGAAAGACGGTGAGGCAATCACCGTGATCCGAAACGATTACGAGACCGGTCTTCTGCGCGCGGAGGTCGCCATTCGAGAGGATGCCATCCGCGAGGCCAAGGCCACGCTCGAAGGGCAGCGCCGCTCGCGGCTCGTCGTGGTGGAGCGAGAGCAGTATTATCGGAATCTCCCGTACCAGATCCAGGAGGAGAAAGACCAGCTCACGAGTATGGATCGGGCGGCCACGCTCCAGTTGGCCTCGCAAGCGCTGGAGGCCGAAGCCGCAGTCGTGATGGCCGTCCCCGACTTCACCACCGGAGGCGCCGGGCCCTCATCGCCGCTGGCTGGTGCCACCATCGGCGGGCAAGCCGCCGGCCACATCATCTCGGCCGGCGCCCGCGCCTACTCGGCGATCGCGGCACGTTTTTCTCACGAGGGAAGCAAGAGCGGCATCACCGCAAGCATGAAGCGCCGCCGTGACGACTGGCGCCACCAAGCCAAACTGGCCAAGCTCGAGTTGGCCTCGCTCGACAAGCAGATCGTCACCGCGGAGATCCGCGTCGCCGTCGCCGAGAACGAGCTTGCCAACCTCAAGCTCCGTATCGACCAGAGCCGTGAGATCGCGACGTTCCTCCGGACCAAGTTCACGAGCACCGACCTCTACAACTGGATGTGGACCGAGCTCGCCACCGAGCACTATCGGGCCTATTCGCTCGCGTTCGACCTCGCCAAGCGGGCCGAGCGGGCCTTCCAGCTCGAACGGGCCAATCCGGCTCTGACGTTCATCTCGTTCGGATACTGGGACAGCCTGAGAAAGGGCCTCCTTTCGGGCGAACGGCTGCTGCGTGATCTCCGGATCATGGAAGCCGCCTACATGGCTGAAGCCAAACGGGACCTCGAGCTCACGAAGCACGTCTCGCTTGCCACCCTCGACGCGAGCAAGCTCACCGAGCTGCGGGACACCGGTGAGACGTCGTTCACAATCCCAGAGGTCGAGCTCGACGCCGACTACCCCGGTCACTACCTCCGGCGCATCAAGACCGTGGCGCTCACCGTGCCTGTCGCGGTGCCGCCGGAGGAAGGCGTGCGCGCGGAGCTCACGCTCCAAAACAGCACGTTCCGACGGACAGCCCTGCTCGTCGAGGGCAACTACGGCTCATCCGGCTCCGAGGATACGCGGTTCGTTGTCGACCCGCGCGCCCACATGGGTCTCGTCACGAGCACCGGCCAGGCGGATCCTGGTCTGTTCGAGGTGAACCTGCACGACGAGCTGCTCTTGCCTTTCGAGGGCGCAGGCGCAGAGAGCACCTGGCACCTCTCGATCCCCAAAGAGACGAACGCCTTCCCGCTCCACGAGCTCAGCGATGTCGTGCTGCACCTGCGCTACACGGCCAAGGACGGCGGCGCCATTCTCAAGAGCAAGGCCAAACAGCAAGTCTCGACGCAGACGAACAATGGCACCCGGACGCTCACACGCATCTTCGACGTCAAGAACGAGCTGCCGGACGCATGGGAGCGTTTCGTGCGCGGCGAGGAGGACGGATCGCAGGTTCTCGGGATCGGTCTCACGACAGCACACACCAAGCGAATCTTGGGCGGCGTGGCGTTGAAGGTCTCGCAGATCACCGTGTCCGCGACGTTTGCCGCCAAGTACTCGCCCCCGGCGGCGCCGAGCACAGATAAGCTGACGTTTGCCATCGTGCCCCCGGACATGGCATCGGAAGCAAAGGACCTTCTGTTCCGAGAGGGGGAGCCGTTCGTCGCGCACGGCGGCCTCGCCGTGGCGGTGCCGGCGCCGAGTGCGGCTCCGGCGGTGCCATGGAAGCTCGTGTACGACGGAA
>Ga0163144_10021300_pt1 | contig 12892 bp, 14 predicted proteins | sample OliLak19BULKMAT1_FD_123175 | JGI IMG/M metagenome (GOLD analysis project Ga0163144, IMG submission 123175) | Freshwater microbial mat bacterial communities from Lake Vanda, McMurdo Dry Valleys, Antarctica - Oligotrophic Lake LV.19.BULKMAT1 | ecosystem: Environmental > Aquatic > Freshwater >...
AGTCCAAGTAGTTAGTCCAATCGATAGAGCAAAGTTTTAACCATACATGGCAAAATAATTTGATTAATTTACTTTTGAATCAAGAGGAAGAGGTCAATGGTCAATCTAATTTGGACGGGTGCAGTTGTGCTATTCGTTCTTTGGGTGCTTGGCTTTGCGGTCAATATTGGCGGCGGCTTAGTTCACATTCTATTAGTTCTAGCAATCATCGGCGTAGTATACAACTTGGTAGTTGGCAGAGGTGTCTAAAGAAGCAATTCTAAAATCGTAAAATTTAGAGCGTGATTCAAGTTCACAAGATTTATTTTAGTCAAATCAACTTTGTAAATGCAATTAACTTTGTAAACGCTTAGGAATACTTGAATTGTATACTTGGCTGATTTCAAAGAGAGATAAATCAATCGGCGTATTTTCAGCGATCGCTACAATTAAATTCTGAGCTTCAGTGCCCACAGTGCCAATATGCCAGAAGTAATTCAGCAAATTCTCTTTTAGATATGTTTCCCAAACTTGAGCTTTAGCTTCGGTGACTGAAACTAAAATCCGACTAGGAGATTCGCCAAATAACAGGCAATGATCTGAACTTATGGGCTTAGGAAAACAAAACTGCGCCGAAAGATTAGTAGATATACAGGATTCAGCGATCGCTACTGCCAGCCCTCCTTCCGCACAATCATGGGCAGAGACAATCCAACCCTGGGAAATACCATAACGACAAACAGCTTGGACTTTTCTTTCCAATTCAAAATCTACAGGCTGGGGATTGCCCGAAACCAGATGATGAATCACTGCCAAATATTCAGATCCAGCCAGAGAAGACTGAAGCGAACCGAGTAGATAAATGCGATCGCCGACATTTTGCCAACCTTGTCCGACGATTTTTTGCACATTCTCTACTATCCCCACCATACCAATTACGGGAGTGGGATAAATCGGTTGCGAAATGCCTTCGGAATTAATCGTTTCATTATATAAAGAGACATTGCCACCAGTCACAGGCGTTGCCATTTCTCGACAAGCTTCGGCAATGCCGCGACAGGCTTCATGCAGTTGCCAATAACCGATCGCGGTTTCAGGGCTACCAAAATTGAGATTATCCGTGACGGCAATTGGCTCGGCACCAACACAGGAGAGATTTCGGGCGGCTTCTGCTACAGCTAGTTTTGCACCTTCGTAGGGATTGAGATAGACATGGCGAGAATTACAATCGGTAGTTGCCGCGATTCCCAAGCATTCAGTTAAATCTAGATCCGCTAATTCGCCCACACCAAAATCTTGACTTCTCAACCTAATTACGGCAGCATCAGCCCCACCAGGCATAATTACGGTATTGTTTTGCACTTGATGATCATATTGGCGATAGATCCAAGCCTTGGAAGCGATCGAAGGAGAATCTAAAAGCGCTAATAGAATTTGGTTGGAAGTAAGAGAGGTAACAGAAAGTTGGGATTCTTGCCATTGCCAAGCTTGGAGCGCATACTCAGGCGTAGCTGCAAGTTGACGGTGATAAATCGGCGTATTTTCTGCCAAAGCTGCAGCTGGGATTTCTACTGCAATTTCACCTTGATAAAAAATGCGCACAATTGGTTCAGCAATCACTTCTCCCGCCACTACAGCTTCCAATCCCCACCGATGGAAAATCTCAATCAATTCCGCTTCTCTACCCTTCTCTGCCACAAATAGCATCCGCTCTTGGGATTCAGAAAGCAGATACTCATAAGCAGTCATATCGCTTGCCCTAGCTGGGATTTTGTCTAAATCTAGTTCTACCCCAACCCCACCTTTTGCTGCCATTTCGGAAGTAGAACAAGTTAAACCCGCCGCTCCCATATCCTGGGCTGCTACCACTGCTCCAGTTTTGAAGGCTTCGAGACAAGCTTCGATCAGCAATTTTTCTAGAAATGGATCACCAACCTGCACCGCAGGACGATCTTGAGCCGATTTTGCACTCAGTTCGGCACTAGCAAAACTTGCACCTTTGATTCCATCTCTGCCTGTAGTCGAGCCGACATAAAGCACAGGATTCCCAATTCCAAATGCGCCAGATTTAACGATTTCTTTGGTTTCTAATAGACCGATCGCCATCGCATTTACCAAGGGATTTCGATTGTAGGCAGAGGCAAAATAGACTTCACCGCCGATGGTCGGAACGCCTACACAGTTACCATAACCCGCAATTCCTGCGACAATTCCCTCAACCCGACTACGAATCCATGTCCTATCGCTGGGATCATTCAAATCACCGAAGCGAAGCGAATTCAGAAGGGCAATTGGTCTAGCGCCCATGGTGAAAATATCCCGCAAAATTCCGCCAACGCCTGTGGCTGCTCCTTGAAATGGTTCCACGGCTGAGGGACGATTATGGCTTTCGATTTTGAAACAAACTGAGTATTTGTCGCTAATTTTGATCACGCCCGCATTTTCGCCTGGCCCAACCAGAATCCTTTCGCCTGTAGTGGGAAATTGCTTAAGTAAGGGTCGAGAATTTTTGTAACAGCAATGCTCTGACCACATCACGCCAAACATTCCTAACTCGGCACGGTTCGGCTCTCTACCCAAGCGATCGCAAACCATCACAAATTCCTCTGGGGTCAGTCCTTCAGCTTTAATTTGGGCGGCTGTGAAATTAGTAGACATTGGGCTAGCAATAAAACGGTAAAATCATTGTACTGCTTGTGTTATCACCAATATTTATGAGTTCTCAATTTGACCAGAAAATTTCAGAAAATCCTATCGAGCTAAGTTTTGAGCAAGCGATCGCTGAAACTCAAGCTCTTCTGGATCAACAAAATAATCACTCTATTAGCGATCAGGTTTTTACTGAACAAATTAGCAACCTACTAGAGAGCGAAAATGGCGCGCGTGGTTTTTTTGTAACGTTTTTGACGGGAGAGTGGCAAATCGCCGATCAAGATCATCCCTCCCTAAGTCAAGCGCTAAAAGCTCAGCCTCAACCAGAATTACTGATCAAAAATTTGGTGATGTCCACTGCCATGAGAATCTATCACGATCGCGCTGGCAATTCTGAACTAGCAACAGGCTCGGCTAGGGTGTCAAGACGTACTGCTCAATTAATCAATCACGTGATTACGCCAGAACTTCTAGCGATCGCTAAAAATATGTCTGATTCTGCCCAAGGCAATAGCCAAATCTACCAAGAATTCTTGCGCAAATGGGGCTATGACCCAGCACAAAAAGAAGCGATCGCCAACTGTTTATCTGCTTATATTTCTAATCCAGCCAAAGTATAAAAAAGACCAGGTTCTGAATGAAGCGATCGCGGCAACGTTACTGAGCTAAAGATTAACTGAGCTAAAAATTAGGCGATCGCTTAAACCAAGAATTAGTTTGTTCATAGGCATAGGCAACCTGTAAAAGTAGATCTTCTCTCAACGCATTCGCAATCATTTGTAGTCCAATCGGCATTCCATTAGCATCAAAGCCGCAGGGTAAACTCAAACCTGGCAAACCTGCAAGATTTACTGGAATTGTCATCAAATCAGAAAGATACATACTTAATGGATCGGCGGTTTTGCTACCAGCTTTAAATGCGGTGGTTGGCGTAGTGGGAGAAATCAGAATATCTACTTTACTAAAAGCCTGATCAAAATCCTGTTTAATTAAAGTCCGCACTTTTTGGGCTTTGAGATAGTAAGCATCATAATATCCGGCTGAAAGCACATAGGTACCGATCGCGATTCTTCTCTTTACTTCTGCACCAAATCCTGCTTCTCTAGTTTGTCCATACATTCCCAATAAATTACTCGCTGGTGCGCGAAAGCCATATTTTACGCCGTCATAACGGGCTAAGTTTGCCGAAGCTTCAGATGGAGCAATGATATAGTAAGTCGCTAAACCATAACGGAATCTAGGACAAGAGATTTCCATTACATCTGCTCCCATATTTTCTAGGTGGGCGATCGCTGCTTTTACTTTTTCTGCTACTTCAGGATCTAAGCCTTCGCCAAAGGTTTCTTGAATAATGCCGATTCTCTTCCCTTTCAAAGATTGAGTTAGATCAGGCGTGAGCAAACTGGCGTAATTTGGAATCTCAACTTTTAAACTAGTGGAATCTTTTGGATCGTAACCAGCGATCGCGCTCAAGAGAATGGCCGTATCTTCTACCGTGTGACTAAATGTACCAATTTGATCCAAAGAAGAGGCATAGGCTACCAATCCAAATCGAGACACCAAACCATAGGTAGGTTTCAACCCGACCACACCACAAAAAGCCGCAGGTTGACGAATCGAGCCGCCTGTATCGGAGCCAGTTGCCACTACACACTGATCGCCTGCCACTGCCGCCGCCGAACCACCAGAAGATCCACCAGGCACACATTCCAAATTCCAAGGATTTGCGGTAACTTGGTAAGCAGAATTTTCGGTAGAGCTGCCCATCGCAAACTCATCCATGTTGGTCTTACCGATCATCACTGCGCCATGATTTGCCAGCTTATCGATCACGCTAGAGTTATAAGGCGGTAACCAATTTTGCAAAATCTTAGAACCACAAGTAGTCGCCACACCTTGCATACACAGATTGTCTTTGATCCCTATCGGCACGCCATCTAGCATAGTTAGCGATTCACCCTGGGTAATTTTTTGATCAATTTTTTGGGCTTGGGCGATCGCTTGTTCTGGGATAAAAGTGAGAAAACTGCGTAATTTTGGCTCTAGGTTTTGGGCGCGGTCAAGATATTCCTGGGTGATTTCTACCGCAGAGCGATCGCGATTTACCAAGGTAGTATGAATTTGTTTAATCGAAAGCATTTTAATTGTGATAATTGCAGTCTTTAATTATTACTGAAATTTTGTGATTTTGATGATCAGGAAACGATCTTTTGAAAACCCAGCGATTAAGATAGACATACTTACTTATTTTACAAAATGACTACTAAAGAAAAACTAATTAAAGAAATTGATCAAACTCCAGAGGAACTCCTGGATAGGGTGTTGGATTTTATTCTATTTACTAAAGAACAATACGAAGAAGAAGCTTCACCAGAGGAACATGAAAATATTATTGCCGCCCAAAATGCCTATAAAAAGGGAGAATATCTGACCCTAGAGCAATACTTAAGTGAATAAACAAGTATGATCTATCAAGTATGATCTATCAAGTATGATCTATCAAGTATGATCTATCAAGTTATTATTCCTCAGCCTGTACAAAAACAGTTAATTAACTTCCCTAAAGAGATTCAAACTCGGCTGATTTTAGCTACTCAACTACTGGCAGAACATCCTCGCCCAAATGGAGTAAAAAAGCTCAAAGGTTACGAAGGCATATATCGGATTAGAGTTGGAGACTATCGGATTATTTATGAAGTAAGAGATAAAGAGCTTATTATTCTATTGCTCAGTTTCACTCACCGTAAAGATGCTTACTAAATATTTAATCAAGCTATTCTTTAAGCCAATGCGAAAGACCGCACGATCTAAATCTGCCTGTGTAACTTCAGGGTACTCATCATGATTGTCAGAGGTTTCGGGAAAAGAAATATTGTTCATTTTTTGTAAAAATTAAAGTAATCTATTCAAGACTTCAACAGTTTCTGCACCTGTTTTCTGCCAGCTAAACTTCTTTGCTTGCTCTAAACTCAATCTCTGGAGATCTTTATTTAAGTGTGGATCTTGAATTAAGGATTGCATTGCTTCAGAAATCGCCTCAACTCTGTAAGGATCAATTAAAATCCCAGCTTCTCCTACTACTTCTGGTAAAGCCCCCAAATGAGAAGCGATTACAGGTGTGCCACAACCCATCGACTCCAAAGCTGGCAGTCCAAAACCTTCCCAAAGACTTGGCAATACTAAAGCGATCGCTTGATTGATCAAAGCTGGTAATTGCTCATAGCTTACATAGTCTAGAAATTTCACTCTAGGCTCTAAATTTAAGTCTTTGACTAATTTTTCTAGCTCAGGAGTGTAACGGCGATCGCGCGAACCTGCCAAATAGAGATCATATTCTAAAGGAAGCGAAGCGAAGGCTTGAATTAGGGAAACTAAATTTTTGTGGCGATCGTGTCTGCCCAAATAGAGAAAGTAGTTTTTTCTCGCTAAATTGAGATGGCGAAAATGACTTGAATCATAAGCCAAATAAGTAACTGTAATTTTGGTGGCAGGTAGATGAAAGAATTCAATTAATTCATTAGCGGTACTTTCAGAATTAACCAGAATATGTTGGGCTTGAGCCAAAACCTGCGGCACCACAAAGCGAAAATAATTACCCAAGCGCGAAAATCTACCACCAAATCTTAAAGGAATTAGATCATGCACAGTAACCACAAAGCGACAGCCAGTAAATAGCGGTGCTTCAGGTAGAGGAGAGAAGAGTAAATTAGCGCCAACTTTTTGGCACAACTTAGGTAATTCCAACTGTGTCCAAATTAGTCGCTTTAGGTGTCCTTTTGCGCCACAATCTGTGGACATTTCTGCCAAAACTGGAGTACAAGCAAAACCAGCCAAATCTTGATAGCAGAAGATCTGGGGCGAAAGTTGCTGCAACTGCGGTAAAAGATTAATGGCATAGTTAGAGATTCCACTAGGTTTTTTGGACAGAAAGGAGAGATTTATCGCTAATGACAATTCCTAACCCTTCTGTGCCTTAACTTGATCTTTAACTTTGTTCAAAACCCCTTCCATTTGCGCTAAACTCGGTGCGCCAGAAAATACATTACCATTGAACACAAAGAACGGTGTACCATCAATTCCCAAACTTTGGGCTAATTCTACATCTTTAGCGATCGCTGCCTCCGCTTCTTTGCCATTTCGATCTTGATTAAATTTAGCTAAGTCAAGCTTGAGATTTTCAGCAGTGCTAACTAGGAAAGCTTCAGAAAGATTCTTCTGTCCGACAAATAGAGCATCGTGATATTGCCAGAACTTATCTTGCTTGCCCGCTGCCCAGGCTGCTTTTGCCGCAGGTAATGCCAAAGGATGAATATTTGTTAAAGGAAAGTGTTTGTAGGTAAGCGTAACTTCACTACTATACTTCTGCATGAATTGCTTGACGGTTTCATGTGCCTTGGAGCAGAAAGGACATTGGAAATCAGAGAACTCCGCCAATACCAACTTACGACTAATAGATCCAGTTACAGGCGAATCTCGCACAATTAGATCTGGCTTAGCCTTAATTTGGCTCAAGACTTGATCGCGTAGATTGGTAGCTTGACTCTGCTGACCTTGCTGAAATTTTTGTACCGATTCTAGAATTATTTGAGGGTTTTTGCGAATCACTTCCAAAACCTTCTGCTCTAATTCGCTATCACTAATTTGATTCCCAGGGCTGGCATTTGCACCACAACTAGAAATAGAGAAGCTGACACAAACTAAGAAAATTACTAATAGTAACTTTTGCCAAATTTTAATCATGGAGAATTTAAGGAAAATATCTAAGGGTTAAGAGAAATGGGTTGATTAAGCATTAAATTATTTTGAGGCAGATTCGCTTGGGGCTTTCCACAGGTTTTTTTGACATAATCACACTGATAAATGAAAGGTTCCTGCCAAGCTAACGGAATCTCTAGCAAATCTCTGGCTCCGCTCCAACCTTGGAATAGGAAGAAAATTAGCGCAATAGAATTTAAGCTAGTATGCACCTTCCGCCACATATTAGTGCGATCGCGATAAATATCTTGAATGATTGCCAAAGAGAAAATCATCAGCATAGTAGCAGCCATGCCTGAATAGAAGTGAGAGATAAACCACTCATTATCACGGCGAAAGATTGCGCCAAAGCCTTCTCGCTTAAAAATAAGATCTTGAATTCCAATTAAAATTACGCCCATACCCGTAAGCGAAGCGAAAACCGCCAGCCATAATTTACTTGAAGCCCGATACAACAGCACCAAAGAGCCAATTGTTGCGACAAATAGAAGCGCTAAAATAAATACTTGAAAAATATCTTTTGTAATCAAATCATTTTTGACAATGTACTTGATTGTTGGATGAGTCAGACCCAAGAGGTTAAGTCCCACTACTGAGCCAGCTAGGATTTTACCGATTTTGACGTGTTCGGCTCCCACCGTCGGCGGAATTTTAGTTTTAATTCCTTCGATCGCAGTTTGTAGACGGCGCTGACGGGTTTGCCATGCCATGTATAGCACAATACCGATTAAGGGAAAAACAAGCAATACGGCGATCGCTGGATGAATGATTCGCAGGGCATCAATTAGGTCAAGCATAGGATCTCACTGGAAAAAATTAAGTGCAAAATTAAAGGTGAAAATTAGTACGTTAAATAGAAAATAAAAAGAATTTTACCCTACAGATACGATTGGTTAATGAAAGCCAGATTAAGAATCCTAAATTATTACTAATCTGATTTTCATCTAACTATCTCAATCTTAATTCGTTTCCACCTCTAGCCTAGATACAAACACCTCAAGCTGCATTCGACTTTCTACCTCGGCAGTTGGAGCAGTTTCGATGAAATCCTTCACTACCCCATGTAAATTGTGCAAAGCTTCCTCAGCGGTATTGCCCTTACTGGTTAGATCAAATTGCGGACAAAGGGCGCTATATCCCTCTGCTACCTTCTTAATTACTGCTGTCAATTGAAGCGATCGCCGCATAGTTTTTTTATTTTGATTATTTCAGGAGGATTTAATAGGGGCAATGCCCCTTCCTAATTTAACGTCCAGTGATGTCTTGAATCAATACTTGATCTCTAGGCACACTAAAAGTCTTCAAAGTTGACACCGTGCCACCAGAGGTAAGAATAGTACTAACTGCCCGCATCGTACAGGTCAAAGCCGTAGGAGTGACTTCAATGATGTTGTAACCATGGGTAGCAGAGTTGAAATACTGAACATGACGATTGCCAGCTAAAAGCAACTGAGTAGAAGTATTTATATCAACGCCAAAGGGATTAGGTTGCTCCGACAAATTTGAAGCACTAATTGAACCCACCAAAAACTCTACGCCTACCGCATCACTGGGTACAGTCCCAGGTGTGAAAGGAGTATTGTAATTAATCCGTTGATAGCCCGCCTCGAAGGTATGGAAGTCTCCAGTAATCGTCACAAAATTCTTCACTCCTGCAGTGCGTAGGGCAGTAAAGATCTGAGCGCGTTCCACGGGGTAGCCGTCCCACTGGTCAAGACTGAGGAATAAATCGACGGGAATACTAAGATTGGGAATGGCCGCAGCATCGATCACCGCTTTAGAAATAATCAACTGCATGGTAGCAACTTCATTTCCCCAAATCTTCCAGGTGCGGGTGGAGTTGCGGATTTTATCTAAAAAGAACTGCTTTTGAGTTGCTCCCAACATCGAACGATTGGCATCAGCAAGTTGAGCACAACCAGGGAAGAGGTTGCGATTTGCTACTCCACAGGCAGGAGCATCACGGTAAAGCCGCTCATCGGTCATCACTAATTCCATCAGATTACCAAACACAAAGGAGCGATAGATTTGAATAGAAGTGGTGGGATTGGCTGTAGGCGTAAAAGTAATCGAAGTTGGCGTGTATTCAGCCCAGGCTTGGCTAGCTACTTGACGGCGGTTGGGGGTATTGTTTTGACTAGCGATCGCGGTATCAGTATTAAATTGCTGATAAGCATCGTTGGCAAACTCGTGATCATCCCAGATATAAATAAAGGCAAACTGTTCGCGCAACGCAATGTAGTCGGGATCGCTGATATAGGTTTTATGTAAGAAGCGGTAATCTTCTAAACTTTGGGCAGAAAGTTGTCCGCTAGGCAAGCTCAAGGGACGAATATCACGCTGGAAGGTGGGATCGCTAACTGTTTCATAAATCGCATCACCCAAATGCACCACAAAATCTAAATCTTCTGCTGCCATGAAGCGCATCGCATTAAAGAAGCCATTGGTAAAGTCATTGCAGCTAATGTAAGCAAATCTGATTTTTGATACATCTGCATTTTCCGCAGGTAGAGTTTTGAATCGTCCTACCGCACTAGAATTGTTATTAAAAATAAATCGATAGAAATAAGTGGTTGCAGGTCTTAGCTCAGCGCGATCGCTTAACTGCACTTTCAGAGTATAGTCACGCACTGCTTCAGCATTTGCCACTCCAGCCAGGGTTACTACACCAAAATTAGGATCGGTAGAAACTTGATAAGCTACCCGCACAGTGCCAGTTTGAGGCGTAAGACGAGTCCAAAGGGTAATGCCAGCAACTTGAGGATCGCCAGAAGCAACGCTTTGAGGGAAATTAGCTGTAGCTATAGCATTGGCTGGATCGACTTGGAATAATGAGCCAAACTTGCCAGGAACTTGACTGCCTGCCCAAATCATCACACCAGATGCTAGGGAAGTGAGTAAAAACGTTCTTCTATCCATGAGATTTATAGTTTCCTAAATGATAATGATGATTGAGTTAGAAAAGGAATCGGGAGGTAATTGCAGCCGCATCTGCCGAAGTAAAGCCTGGTAATACAGCAACTACTTCATCATTAGCACTAATGCCTGGCACTCCATCTCTATTAATAAAGATCACTGCTCCTGTGGGAAATCCAGTGGGTGCTGTACCAGGTAATGCTCCTACCAAATAAGCAACTCTTGGAATTAACTGAATAAAGTCAGTAGTTAAACTAAAGTCAGTAATCAAAGCATAATCTGCCAGCCCTAAACCGCCAGTCCCACTGTCGTAGTAGGCGCGTGTACTGTCTCCCAAGAAAAATATATCTGCACCTGCTCCACCCGTGAGAGTATCCACTTCTCCTCGACCAAAGGTAGTTGCGCTCAAACTCACTCCAATAAGTTGATCGTCACCATTGCCACCAACTAGCAAATCATTATCGCGATCGCCCACCAAGGAATCGTTACCATCTCCGCCCAGAAGGGTATCATTGCCGCGTCCACCGAATATAGTATCGTTACCTGAGCCGCCAGCCAAAATATCATTGCCAGCCCGCCCAAAGACTCGATCATTACCTGTATCGCCAGTGATTGTATCGTTACCCGCTGTTCCAAGTAGGGTAGAATCTACGCCCGCAGGAAAGGGAGTTAGACTAATGCCAGTAATAGGATCCATGATTTTTTGAGTATAAACTAGGACTACTTAAGCATGGCACGGCAACTTTATCAACAGGTTAGCAAAAGGTTAAGGAATATAATCAACTTAGACTTAAAGCTATCTCAATCTGAATGTTTGAACTGATTAATCTTCCTATCAATCGGAATTATCCTAAAAGTTAGAATAATCAAAATAAATCATGCAACCCCAACAGATTCTCCAGAATCGCTACCAATTGCAACATCTGCTCGGTGACAATCTCAATCGCCAAACTTGGCTGGCAGAGGATTTGCAGCAAAAAGAATTAGTAGTATTGAAATGTTTGATTCTTGGTCAAGCGAGTAGCAATCAATGGCAGCATCTCAAATTATTTGAAAGGGAAGCGCAGGTACTGCAACAACTAGATCATACTTTTATCCCCCAATATCGAGACTACTTTGCGATTGATGACCGTACGCTTTGGTTTGCCTTAGTGGAAGAGTATATTCCTGGAAATTCTTTAGCAGAATTGTTGCAACAGGGTAAGAAATTTACAGAAGAACAAGTGAGAGGAATAGCGATCGCGATCTTAGAAATCCTAATTTATTTGCATGAATTGAATCCGCCTGTTCTGCACCGAGACATAAAACCCAGCAATCTAGTTTGGCATGAATCGAGTAAAGCTGAGAATCCTGAAATATTTTTAGTAGATTTTGGCGCAGTGCAGGATAAAGCTAGTGCAGAAGGGAAGACGATCACGGTAGTCGGAACCTATGGCTATGCGCCGATGGAACAATTTGGTGGCAGGGCAGTTGCAGCCTCGGATCTCTATGCTTTGGGTGCAACCTTGATCCATCTTTTGACAGGAATTCCTCCCGCTGATTTACCCCAAGACGATATGCGAATTGAATTTAAAGAACGCACAAGTGCTAGTCAAAAGTTAGTGCAATGGATAGAGATCCTGACTGAGCCAAATGTAAAACGCCGTCCTCAAACTGCTAGCGAAGCCCTGGAATTGCTACTTTCTAATAAGTTGATTAATGATGGATTTTTGCCAAATCTGAAAACCTCTCAACCTCCGTTTAGCAAAATCAAGTTAAAGTCAACCAGTGAAAATTTAAGAATCATTATTCCGAATGGCAATTTTGCAACTTCGTCAGGTAGAGGTTTAAGTTTAATTTGGAACATATTACTTCTAATCTTACTCGCAACCCCATTTTACTTTTCGATAACTCCATCTCTTTCTATCCTAATGAGCGTAATAAATTCTTTTCCTATTCTTATACTATTTCCAGTCTTCTTAGTTTTTAATATTGTAGTTGGAATAGTTATTCTTAATTTGTGCCAGGGTATTCTATATCGAATTATTGGATATCAGCTAGTCAGCTTTAATAAAAATGTTTTCACTTTTCAAGAATGTATATTTAATCAGACCCTCAAAATCACAAAAGGAAATATTGATGAAATTCGTAATGTTATTCATAGCATTAGAGTAAATCCTAATGAGGAAGAATATGACATGGTAATGATTCAAACGCTGCGTAAACGGTATACTTTTGGCTATGAATTGACTTTAGAAGAATGTATGTGGCTAGTACAAGAGATTAAACAATGGTTAAATATGCCTTAGAAGCCAGACTCAGCTCGATCTAGAGCTTAAATTTTAACTAATTGAATCAATAAAAAACCTCATCAAATAAATCTTCTAAACAAATCTAGAGAGATAAATTTAATGAGGCATTCTGAAGATTAACAACCAAAAAAACCAAGCTGTTAAGCTTGATCTAGAGCTTTACCAAATTTGGATAGAGCCTTACCCAACTTCTGAATAGCGCCCTTGAAGCCTCTTCCAGCCTTTGCCGCAGATTCGGTGGTTTGTTCGCCTAGCTTCACTAGTAACTCGCTTAGGTCACTACCTTTGGTCTTGCTTCC
>Ga0163144_10021301_pt1 | contig 12892 bp, 5 predicted proteins | sample OliLak19BULKMAT1_FD_123175 | JGI IMG/M metagenome (GOLD analysis project Ga0163144, IMG submission 123175) | Freshwater microbial mat bacterial communities from Lake Vanda, McMurdo Dry Valleys, Antarctica - Oligotrophic Lake LV.19.BULKMAT1 | ecosystem: Environmental > Aquatic > Freshwater > Lake...
CCGTTCGGCGGCAAGTTCGTAGACCAGATCGCGCACGACCCGGGAGAGCGAGCGTTCCCCGGCGGGTCCTTCTCCCAAAGCCTCCCTCAGCTCCTCTTGAATGCCCTCGCGCTCACACTCCTCAAGGATCTCACGCAGCAAAGCCTCCCGATCGCGCCGGCAGGGCGAAGCGACCTCAGGTTTGCGCGCAAAATGGGAAGGCGACGAAGGCAGCATACTCAAAATCGTGCGACCGACACCTGGATCCTTTGTTGCAACAAAATTGCCAAAATTAACATCCGGGCACCTCGATCAACCCTCACCTTCAATGCCCGCGATAATCCAGAGCCACCACAATACCCATGAGAACTCCAGCCACGTTGAACACGAACACCCCCTGCCACCCTCAATTGACCTGACCCAATCGTCTGGCCTCCCACTTCAAGGATCCAGAACGCGAACACTAAACGTACCCATGTCCATGCCAACCGCGTCAATCAACGTTCCAACTCAGAAGCGAACTCCCATGACAACCTGGCACACCCGAAACCGTCTGCTCAGAGATCAACTCACGCGACAAACCCCACCCATTTATGCGATCAAACTCATCCTCCTATTTTCAAGAAATCACCTCCGGTCACCCAAAACCTCGTAAATCAAGTGAGGTATCCAAGGTGAAACCACCTCAGCGCTTCATCTATCCAAGAAGGAACACGCCACCCCTAAGGAGACTTACGATCACCAACAATTTCATCAACAGAATCTCACTCGGTTCTCACTGGAAACTAACCGGAGTCCGACTTCTTCGCCACAGGCCATTTCTAGTGAGTCGTGGCTTTAATCTCCAGTGTTTAAATACAGAGGGTCTTGATTCAAATCAGGACTGCGTGCTCAGCACGGCTCGCCGCCTGGGCATGGATCGCAGATCGGTGCCGCCTCCGCTTTCGCTTTCGCGGCCACCCGCATTTTGGCTTGGGACCGGAACCAGTGATGGGAAAGCCCCCAGCGGCTCCGAGGCGAGAAACTCAAGTCAGGTGAGCCCGTCGGTTGGCGGTCGCAACCCCACCGTAGTTTAGCCATCATACCGCTGCAAAATGCGGCCGGTCTGCTGCGCGAAGAAGAGGATCTGCAGACCGGGATGCGCTTGGTGTTCCGGTGCAGTGGGTTCCGGAGGCGGATCCTCGTCTTCGCGCAGGTGTCGGTGTTGAATTGATTTTGAATTTCGTGCTTTGTGGGTTAAGATCGTCTGGTCGAAACGTGGTGTAAGGAATCCGTCGATGAAGATGAAGCGCCGTGCGGGATCGACGCGGTGACGCCGACGCGTGTGAGGAAAGACAGTGTCTCAAAGGACTGGACCACGAGAACGTTCACTGCGGCGGCTGTAATGCACGAGGCAAGTTGGTCCCTGGCTCCGCAGCTCCATACTCACGTCACAATCCGTAATCTGCGGTTGGATCCGTACGGTGGCAGGGTCCAATTGAAGGCGGAACGGCGGCAGGTCTCGAGCATCCTGGCGACAAACCATCCCGAAACGGATCATGGTAGGAGACACGCAGGGGCAGGACGCGCCGCAGTTGATTGCGACGTCAACGCGGGAAACGGCCGTCTGACCGTGGAGTTACTCTTTTCGGTGAAGTCCGCCCTGACTGACTCCCTTGGTGCGGCATGGAATCGGGATCTGAGGCGGAACGTGTAGCTCACACGATAAGCAGCGCCCGGGAGCCGCGTTATCATGACCAGATATGACTGTTTACGTATCTATATTAAAGTTACACTACATTAGCTGTCATCTCGACGGTCTTCTTCCTAACTACTTTGTTGTAAGGTGGGGACTATGAGTCTTGAGGATTGTTCTTTCGGCACTATCTCCAACCACGTGCCGAAGAACGTGCAGGTTCGTAAGCGCCGGAGCCGCCTTTGTGGAGGGCTGATTGCCGACGGGCGTGGTGGCGTGTTTTTGGAGGGAAGTGGTAAGCCGCTGACGCCGAAGGCTCGACCGAGCCTCGGCCCTTCGTCGTGGGTACAGGTTTGTTCCTACCGTCGGCAAGAGGACGCGGCCGACTTATGTGCGTCCTGGCGCATCTTTCTATGAGAATAGTGTTTATCGCAACGGTGCTTGCGGCGACGGTACCGCTCCTGGATGGAGCGACGCCAACAGTGGTGGTACGCGACCGGCTCGACAACTTCGGGAAGATTTCCGGCGGGGTCCGCGCGACGAAGGTCGAGACGGAGATCCGTGGTACCGGTCAACTGACCGAGAGCGCTCGTCGCCCGCTGGTTTCCGCGGATGCGGCTGCGCGTCTTTCTCCGGGCACCTCCGTTGAGCCCACAGCGGCGGTCGCTCCCGCGGAGATGCTCCTTCCCGGCGTCTTCGCGCCGCGCGCGCTGGTGGGCGCGCGACGGCCGTTGGTTCTTGGACCGGGTGCGAGAGCCAGCGTGGACTGGACGGAGGTTTCGGACTGCAGCGTCGAGGGCCGCAGCGCGCCGGTCACGCTTCCTTCGGGTTCATACCGGAATCTCATCGTCCGTGATGCCACGGTGGTTCTCGGAGCGGCTTCGCGGGCGGAGGAGAGCGCGCGTTACGAGTTTTCCTCCCTCGTCGTGGGCTCCGGTGGCAGGGTCGAGTTGAGCGGACCGGTCACCCTCGTCTGTGGCGGACTCGATTTGGCGGGAAGTCTCGGTGAAGCGTCGAATCCCGGCCGGCTCGACCTGCGGGTCTCGCGCGGGACGGTGATCCTTCGAGAGAGGGCCCGGCTCTTTGGGGAGATACTGGCTCCGGAGAGCCTCGTGACGCTGGAGGCCGGCGCGAGGGTCGTCGGTCTCGTGGTCGCAGCACGACTGGGGCTGGCCGCCGGGAGCGAGATTGAGTCGCCCAGCGTGGACCGTATCGCCGGCTTCGCGGGGAGCTACCTCGCCGTGCAAGAAGGCGCGGCCATCGCCCGCGCCCGACTGGTGCATCACTTCGGGGTGTCGACAGCCTTCGTCGACGACATACCACAGGTCGTACTCAACGAGACTCCGGTACCGGGGGATCCCGCAGCACAGCATCGGGCCAAGGAGGCGATCTTCGAGGCGTGCGCTGCGGTTTTCGCGCAGAGCCGTTTCCCGCGGGCGTCGATCCTCGCAAGCACAACGGCACCGGCAAGGGAGCGAGCCGCCCGCACCGATCTGAAGCTCTCCGTCACGGCCGCTCAGTTCGAACACCTCGCCCGCTCGCTCTCCGGGAGAACGGAGCTTGCGGCGGCGATCGAGGCGATTCGGGGCAATCCGCTCCTCGTCAATCTCTTCGCCCTCGAAGTGACTCGATCGGTGCGCTGAACCCAATCCGACATGAGCACACTCTCTTCCGATCGGTTTCTGGGAATCGCGATCAACCTGATCGTCCCGCTCCTCCTCCCGTTTTTCTCCAACGAGCTACGATCGCAGTCGTATCCGGTGCAGACCGACTTCTTCCTTACCGGCCAGACCACCGGCACGGTCTGGGGCACCGATTCGTATTCGGTGCTGAGCGACCTGCCGACCGCTGCGGTTCACGCCGGGATCCTTGCCCCCGGCCAGTCGGCCAAGGTCCGGATCATTCCCGCGGGCAGTCTCTCGCAGTTCGCCGGCTCCACGCGCAACGGCGTTTCCAGTCTCGGTTCATTCTTCTACCAAGGCGCCATCCGTCTCCAACTCGCCCCCATCGGGGGAGCCTGGCCTGGCCTCAACGGGACGGATCTCGCGATCACCGGGGCCTATTCCTCCAACAACCTCTATGGCAACGACTACTACAAGTATGACAGCGATCTTTCCGCGGCCGCGGTGCACCTGGGTCTGGTCGCGGCAGGTCAGACCAAGACACTGCGCTTTTTGCAGGGACCGATTGTGAGCTTCGTCGGCTCAACTCGCTTCGGCATTCCTTCGTGGAACTGGGGCATTGCCCTGGAGAGCTTCACTCTAACCTTGCCGCCCGGCGCTCCCCAGTCACCAAACCAACCGTACATCGTGCTGCAAGCGCCCTCCTCGGTCCTGCAGACGGAGCCAATTCGAGTGACCGCGCAACTGCGTGACCCTGACTCGGATCTGACCACCGCGGCGATCGGGCTTGGAAGCAGCCCTCAAACGACGCACACGTTCGGAGCAGGGTTGGCCAGCGAAGTGATCGCTGGGACCTTCTTCGAGGCCGGCAGTGGGTACCGACAGGTCACTGTCGTTTGCACGGACTCGCGGTATCCTGGATCAGGGGATGTAGGGATCGCTCGATCCGAGGCCTACGTGAACATCCTTCAGGAGCAGCCTCCGCCGTCCGTCCTACAGGTTACCACGAACGTAGTGGCGCTGACACCCGGTCGGGTCGACTTCGTCGTCGTCGCCGCGTCTTCGCAGACAGCCTATCGTGCCGTTGTCCGGGTTGATAGTCCGTCCACCTATGGTACGTACTCAACGACTCTCGAAGGTTTTCCGACGAACTCAGGCCCTGTTCAGTTGCCAGACGGTAGGTGGAGTACCAGCTACACAGCGAGGCTGACCTGGGAGCCGCCTTCCGGGTTGACGAAAGGAGCGCGATATTACGCCTATGCGACGGTGACGGCCTACAACGGGATGTGGTCGGGCTCAACGTCCGCTCCCTCCGAGATCATCGCCTTCGACGCACTCCTCGACCAGACGATCTCCTTCGCCGCCATCGCCGACCGGCCTCTCACGGGCGGCCCGATCACGTTCAACCCCTCGGCCTCGTCCGGACTGCCCGTCGACCTCCTGCTGGAGTCCGGTCCGGCAACACTCTCGGGCAAGACCGTGACGCCCACCGACTACGGTCGGATCGTATTGCGGGCGGTCCAGAACGGCAACGAGGACTATCGCCCCGCAGCCGATGTCGTACGCAGCTTCCTTGTCGCCTCGACACCGCTGCCGGACTCCGACCGTGACGGCATCCCCGACTGGTGGGAGCAATTGTATTCTCTCAATCCGTACAATTCTGCCGACGCCTTGTCCGATGCCGATGGCGACGGCCTTACGGCCGCGGAGGAGTTCCATCTGGGACTCTCGCCCAACGCGTACAACACTCCGGGTTCCGGGGTCAACATCCAGGTACAATCTCTCATCAGCGGAGGCAACCCGTGATCATCTGCTTTCCGGTTCCATCCGCGTGCCTATCCCGCACGCGTCCTGCTCTCAGGGCGCTTCCGCAGATCCTCGTTGCGCTTCTCGGCGCCGCCCTGCTCGTGGCCACGCCGGCACTGCTAGCCCAGTTTAACGGGGACGCGGAGATTCCGGTGAGCATCACCCTCAAGGCTAACGGCGATGTCGGCAACGGCATCACGCTCATGATCGCCGGACGGTCGACTCCGGTCGCAACGGTCACCTCCTACGGAGGCCTCGACCGAGGACTGACGACGCTTGTTCCCTTCCGGGCGTACACGCTGAGCGCCTCCTGTAACGTCAATCGGGACTACTCGGCCCTGCTCGAGGCGACCTCCGGTTATCGCGTGCGCGTGGTCAAGGCTGGCGAGCAGAATGAGGCACGCGATGTCGACGGCACCGCCAACGTCGATTCGTGGAGTATCATGGTGATTCCTTCGCAGGATGCACTCGATCTGGGACGGGGAAAACTGGGCGAGGTGACGGTCTCCGACCTATCGTTCCGGATCGGGCTCGGGAGGCTGCAGCACGGAAAGCCCGTTGGGGTGTTGTCCTTGGTGAGCGACGGACTGATCGGCACGTCGTACGGTTTGCCGGCGAACCTCTTCACCCCGGCCGCCCTCGATCGCGTGTTACTCGAGGCCGTCCAGGTGATACCCGCCGCCGGCGGGGGTATTCGGCAGATTTCGATGACGACCGGCCTGGTCGATGTCGTGCCGCTGGTGGCACCGGCCATCGGGTACCGCATCGCGTTTTACCTCCCCGACGATGTCGAAGGTCAGTCCGGGGGAGTGTTCACCCTCAAGGGCGGACGCACCCCCTATGCCCAGTACACCGTCGACCAGCCGACCGCACCGGCGGACTTGCCCACGGGGGCACCCACCGGCTGGAATGTCCTGCGCCTGACCGCGACGGAACATGGACGCACTATCTTCCATCATGCGTTTCGCTCCACCACCGCCGACGAGTGGAAGCTCTTTCAAAGCCGGCCACCGGCGACCGCCGGAGGGCCCTTGCGGGTTGATCGTCTCACCGCCACGGTCCAGACCACCCTCGCCGGGGTCCGCACTCGGACGGTCAGCGTCTTCGGGGCGGACGGCAACCTTTCGCTCCAGAACCGGTACACGTACAGTCAAATCGGCGGAGTCTATCGCCCGACACGCGAGGAAGTGGGTTTCGGCGTTCTTGCTTCGCCCTTGGAGACGGCGTACACCTACTATTCCCAAAAGACCGCGTACCAGCTTGGTCAGTATGGGAACCTGCAGACGATCACGGCCCCCAATGGGCTGACCACGAGCTACGCGTATGTGAACACCGACGGCGCCATCGGCCGGCTTTTGGCTGAGTCGCGGCCGTGGAGTGACCACGGATCCTCGACTGCGGGCACCTGGAGCAAGAGTTACACCTACTGTCAGAGCTCCGGTCGCTTCTTCGCCAAGGATGTCGCCACGGTGATCGAGAGCGTCGACGGAACGATGCTCCGGCAGGTCTCGTTCGCGGCGCCAACCTACGGGGCACCGGCTCCCGGTCTGGTGACCCGCAGCACCGTGGCCCATGCGTACCTGACACCCACGTCGTACCGGATCCTTAATATCTCCGGGTACGACGCTTCAAGCAGCTACATGACTGCCGGCAAGCCGTCCGAACTGGCACTCGACAGCGGGGTCACGACTGTCTCTGTTTTCGGGCCCGACTACGGCAATGGATCCGAGGAGTGGGTGATGACGGGATTCAGCGGCCCCTTCCTGCCTCCCGGAGCCGTCAACATAACCTTTGGCAACACGATCGGTTTCTACGGGCTTCCAGGAAAGTCGACCCAGACCCATGTCCGGCGCAACGCCGATGGACTCGAGGTCTCCCGCATCACCTATCCGCTTTTCGGCGCGGCCTTCTCCGCCACGCCGATCGACTCGGTATCTACAACCTACGATGTCTATGGACAGGTACTCTCGACTGCCCGGGGCAACGGCACCACCCAGACGTTCACCTGGTCCGGAGGGCTGCGCGCCACGGAGACCGACGAACTGGGCCGCACGACCGTTTACAACGACTACGATGCCCTTGGGCGGCCGCTTTCGGCCACCCGAACGGCGCTGGCCGCTCCGGCCGGGAGCGGCTTCGATGCGGTCCCTGCGACGACGACTGTTTTCACCTACGATGGCACGGGCCGGGTCCGGAGCACAGTGTCCTCGGACGGGGTATCTCAACGCACGTTAGCATCGACTTACGACGTCGCGGGCCGAACCCTGTCCCGGACCGACGAGAACGGACTGACTACCACCTTCGCCTACACCTTCTCTGGGTCAGGCCCGGTGTATTCGACGCTCGTCGACGAGACGCTTCCAGGGGGAGCGCACCGCCTCACCGAACACCTTGCCGATGGCAAGCTGAGGTCGGTCACCGGGTCGGCCGTCGTCTCCGAGTACCAGCGCTATGAAGTCCTCAGTACGGGACACCTCCGGATCAATGGTTACAGGGGTGTGGACGGCGGACCCCGCTGGCAAAGCGTCGAGTACGACCGCTTGGGTCGCGTCATCGCGCGTCGCCGTCCCGGCTTCCACTCAGCGGAATGGGTGTCGCAAACCGATATACAAGAGGATCTTGCATACGGTCAGTACGGCACTCTCGACTCCGAGACCCAGCCAGGACGTGGTACGCGCCTCTACCAGTATGACCCTTTCGGCACTCGCACCGTGACCGCCCTCGACATCGAAGGGGTCGGAGTCAACTTGGCCGGTTTGGACCGGATCGCGGAGTCGCAGTGGAAGTACTTCCTCGTGGACGGAGCGGCATGGAGGGAAGAGAAGTCGCTTGTCTACCCAAAGGATCGCAGTGGCACTCCGGTGACCACGGGGACCAAGCTGACTCGACTCTCGGGTTTTGTCGGAGGGTTAATCGGCGAAGAGCGAACCATCGACATCGACGGCAACACGACGACGGCGATTACCACGCACGTCCCGGGAGAGCACACGCGCACCGTCACCACCCAATTTCCGGGCTGTTCGACTCCGGAAGTTGCCGTGCAGTTCAACGGAAAAGTGCACCGCCGGACCACGATCGACGGTTTGGTGAATCGCACCCGCTATGACTGGCTCGGGCGAGTGGTCGAAGAGATTGATCCTCGGAAGGGCAGCGTCTTCCTGTCCTATCACGGCACGACCGACCGGCTTTACCAGAAATGGTACATCAAGACGGGAGGCGCCGTGGTCACGTTGGAGTCTGTCCTCTACGACGCGGCGGGACGACCGGTGTCCAGGACCGACGCCCTTGGCAACGTCGAGGAGCGCGCGTACGACGCCCGCGGCAACGCGGTCAGGATCTGGGGCTCGGGCACGTATCCGATCAAACACGTGCACGACGAGGTGTACGGCGAGCGCACCGCGATGCTGACATATCGCAAGACGGCGACTTCCTTCGGAGCCGCGGTGTGGCCGGCCGACTCGGAGGGCAGCCGGACGAGCTGGGAGTTCGACCCGTGGAGCGGGCTTCTGCGCACGAAGACTGACAGCGCCGGGCGCAACGTGCGCCACACCTACAACGCCGCAGGGCAGCCGGCGACGCGCGAGTGGGCGCGCACGCTTGCTTCGGGTGCTCGTGTCACGACCACCTACACCTACGAGGCGCGGACTGGCGAGTTGTCAGTCGTGAACTACAACGACGGCACTGCCCCCTTGGCGTACGCCTATGATCGGATGGGCAACCTGGCGGAGGTGAACCAGGGCGGTCGCCTGCACCGCATGGTCGCCGACACCCAGCGGGGTGCCGACTCGCGGCTGCGGTTGCTTTACGAGCAACTTCCCACCGACCTCGGCGGTCGATTCCTTTCCTATACCTATGAGGCCACGACCGGGACTGCGACGCGCGCGGGACGGCCCTCCGGGTACGCGCTCGGATCGAGTATTGACGATGCTTCGGATTTGCGCTCGGCAATCGGCTACGACGCGGCGGCGAGGCTGTCGTCGATCGCCTTCACTCCGGCCGGAGGGGCGTCGCGGACCTTCACGTACGCGTACGCGAGTGGATCGCGGCTGGTGTCGAGCGTCAGCGCGGCGACCAGCGCCGGCACCTGGATCGCGACGCAGGTGTACGATCCGCAGCGCGATCTGCCGACGCTGGTGGAAACGCTGATTGGCGGGGCGACGGTGGCGCGCACCGAATACTTGTACAATGACCTCGGTGACCGGACGCGCTCGTACTCCACTGGGGGAGCCATCGGCGACTTCGGACAGCCGCTGCTGTACTCGTACGGTTACAACTCCCGCCGGGAATTGACCGGTGCTTCGGGCTACCTCGGCGCCTCGATCCAGGTCTCGAGCGGACCCAGCTTGGCAACGCGGCAGTTCGGCTACACCTACGATCTGATCGGGAACCGGACTTCGGAGCGACGTCTGGACAATCCGGAATTGGCCGACGAGTACACCGTCAATGATCTGAACCAGATCATCCGCCGGGAGAACAACTTTGTGTACCTCGCGGGCACCGTCTCGCCGGCCTCGGCCACGGTGGTCGGAGGAAGCCAGCTTGCGAGCCGGGCGGGAAATACCTGGCACCTCGCGGCGCTGCCCGACAACCCCTCCGGCGCAAAAAACCAGACGCTCGGGATCAAGGGCAAGTCGAGCCCCTCCGACCTCTCGGTAAAGACCTTGTCGTTCGCGGTCCGTCCTGCGCTGGAGACGATCAGCTACGACGGCGATGGAAATCTCGTCGAGGACGGGTTGTGGACCTACCGCTACGACGGGGAGAACCGCCTGATCCGCATGGACACGAACGAGATCGCGGTGCTCGGCGGGGTGGTCCGGGAGAGCCTCGTGTTTGCATACGACCACCTCGGACGGCGGATCGGCAAGAAGCACTACCGGCAGAACGGGGCCATTCTGGAATTGCTCACCCACCGCAAGTACGTGTACCAAGGCTGGAATGTGATCGCTGAACTCGACGGAACGAACGCGCGCGTGCGGACCTTCGGCTGGGGACTTGATCTAACCGCGTCCTTGGAGCGGGCAGGCGGCATCGGCGCCCTGCTGCAGGTGCAGGAGGGGCCAACCAGCCTGCTCCCGGCCTACGACGGCAACGGCAATATCGTCGCCGTGACCAACGCCGCCACCGGAGCGCTTGCGGCCTCTTACGAATACAGCCCCTTTGGCGAACTCCTGCGCGGCACCGGCCCCGCCGCCGCAACGTTCCCCTTCCGCTTCTCAACCAAGTGGACTGATGACGAAACCGGCCTCGTCTACTACGGACGCAGATACTATGATCCCCGCAACGGTCGCTTCGTCGGGCGCGACCCCATCTCGGAAGAGGGAGGGCTCAACCTCTATGGCTTCGTCGTCAACAACAGCGTCAATCATTGGGATTACCTTGGAACGACCCCGTCTGCATCGCCATTCGGTTTTGGACCTATAGGCCCTTATTCGGCGACTCCCATACCCCCAATCCAAGGTTCTCTTCAGATAGGACAGGCCAATGGTGCAATCGGAGTCGTTAACGATGCTATCGTTACTTACAATCAGACACTTCCTGTTTTGTCAGAATACCTTGTTGGCACTTTTAATAATCTACCCTTCATTCCCGGGCTGCAAAACTCTCCGACTGCCGCTTTGGTGGTTGGGGCTTACCAATTGCGAGCGGGAATAATTACATTTGCCCGAGGAACCGCACATTACATCGCTGGTGGGCCGACGGCCATACTCGGACTATTCCAAGCGGCCTTCGGTATGTCGTTAATAAATAGAGGAAATGTAAATATTGCGTTAGGTTCAAGTGGCAACGGGACTGGGCCTATGCAAGTACCACCGCCCGCTGGGCCGATTGGGGTGCTACAACCTGTTTCCATGCAGTCCAATTCAGCGTCCGCGGTTAGTGGTCTGCAATCCAATACGTTAAATCGGGACGATAGTTCGCTAAATTCGATTAGCACAGAAAACGTAGTTAGCGTCACACTCAACTCCAATGGAACCGTAACTGTTGTCACAGATGGTCCAGTTCGAAGTTCGAGTCCAGGGAGTACTCCGAGTCCAAAACGCCCCAATGAGGATGAAGACGAAGAAGATGAGGAGAAAGATAAAGACAGTGACTAAAGCCACTTTACGAATGGAAACATGGCAGATCTTCACAGGCTTGTATATTCTGATTGGAATTGTAGTCCAGGTCACCGTAAGTTTTCGCGACAAGTCAGATAGTAGATTGCCTTTTCTCAGGATGTTGAGCGATTTCTCATTGTTAACGGGCTTATCGTGGCTCATTTTCGTGCTCTTTTGGCCTCTGTGGCTATTATTGATTTATATTTACCGTAAAGAGTGAGGGTATAGAGTACAGGTCCGCGCGACCAGTCAGACGCCAAACCAAAGCCGACTCATAGGGCGAACCGCGTGTGGGCATAAACGCGTTGCTAGATCACACCGCTATCGGGGCGGTGGCATTCTGATTCTCGGGGGGCACGCTCAAGGATGAAAGTGAATATCCAACCTGAAGTCAAATTCTGCGTATAGAGAAGCTGAGGAAGCCAGTAGTAAGACCATAGAGGGTACCCCTACCGCTCCGCGATCCCTCGCGGACGAAGTGGATTGATTACCACACACCTTGATTTGAAGGATTGAAGTTCAGTCGGGATTGCGGGCGGGGGACACCCGAGCGACGCTGGCTTTGAGACTGAATCGCTCGGCGGGGACGATCGGCACGGAGATCAAACGCAACGGCGGCAGGGCTGGATACTGCGCAACCCGGGCGCACGCAGGAGCGCTGTCTCGGCGGGGCGCCAGCCAACGCGGCCGGTGCGATATCGCTGCATGTGCGCCGCTTCGCGACGAAGTTCACGCGCGGCTCAGGCAAGGCTGGTCTCCGGAGGAAGTCGCAAGCATGCTCAAACACGAACACCCGCAATTGACCTCGATATACACGTCCCACGAGTCGATTTACTGCCACGTTTACGTCGTCGCCGTTGGGGAACTCAAGCGCGAGCTGGTCAAGTGTCTGCGACGCAGCCACCGAGTGAGAAAACCGCGATGCCGGGGGGTGACCGCCACTCACGGGCGTCGGCGTGCGCGGCAGGAGTTCCGCGCTGAACGCGACGGGCATGGAGCCCGCCATCGCCCGCGTTCGTCCGCGCCCGCATGCGCGGGCTCACGTCAGGCACCCGCCGTGGAGTGCCTCGGTCCACCGCTGCGCTCCTCTCTTTTGCTCTCGTTGCGCTTCTCTCGGTCGCCTCCACGTCCGCTGCTGCCACCACTCCATCACGCAATGCGGGATTCCACACTGACGGCGGCGAGCGTTCCGGCGTTGGCCTCCTCGCGAGTCCGCGTGCTGCCCAATTCCGAGTTGAAGCGTTGGATTAGGAATTTTGGTTCGGCGAACAAACGTTGTGTCACCGACTCGCAAGGCGGTTGAAGGTCAAATCGGCTTTTCCTTGCTGCGGCTGTTCCGATCGCCTTCCGCTTCCTTGAACTGTTCGGCCCGCCTCCCTTCGTACCTGCTTCTGTAAATTTCGATAACGTGTGAAATTTTGACTCCATGACCGCATGGATCAATTCATTCGATCTAGAATCAGATGCCGGGCTGGCGAACGAGTAAGCCGGGCTTGCCGATGAGGATGCCAGCACGTAGCTTTTGTGCCATGAGTACGTTCGAAACCATCGTCGATGAGCTGCGCACGCTGCCGCCGCCGAAGCTGGCAGGGCAGGGTCTAACACCGAGTGCACAGGCTGATAGGGAGTGGTTCTCTTTCGCCTGAAACACTATAATGAAGACTATATGTTTGATGTTGGGATTGATGGTGGGCGGGATTGGGGTTGCGGCA
>Ga0163144_10021303_pt1 | contig 12891 bp, 6 predicted proteins | sample OliLak19BULKMAT1_FD_123175 | JGI IMG/M metagenome (GOLD analysis project Ga0163144, IMG submission 123175) | Freshwater microbial mat bacterial communities from Lake Vanda, McMurdo Dry Valleys, Antarctica - Oligotrophic Lake LV.19.BULKMAT1 | ecosystem: Environmental > Aquatic > Freshwater > Lake...
ACGTGCGGGAGCAATTCACCAGAGGCCATGTCCAACACCCGTTGCTTCAACCCGCGGCGCACCGACGCCCTGGGCGGGGGCGGCGTCAACCGCGCCGCGACTCGAAGCAACGCAATGCATTTTACAGCACAGTGCTTATGCCTGATTCCTTAGAGCAATGGCATTGGTAGGATCACATGCTTTCATTCACTGCTTTGCCGTGAGCAAACACGACGGTCTCATGGCGGTGAAGGACACAGACGATGGCATTCTCATCAATCCACCAGGGACCAGATGTAAGGACAGCAGTGACCTGGCTCACGCCACCGCGTGGACATAGGCGATAGGTACCTTCCTTATCCACATGTAAGGCGGTGATGTTGGGAGTCGCCCACAAAAGTTCACCGCCCTCGTGAACTAGGTGGCAGCCGGCTCTGGCCGCGAGGGCAGCGAGGGCACGACTAGGGACTGGAGCGACGGTGGCACTGGCATCAAAGCCCCCGGTGTCTCGTTTGCATACTATCAGACCATCATCATTCGGAATTGCCTTGATGATCCCTTGGCAGACGAGCGCTCCGGCTTCATCGGCACCATTTTCACCAACCATCGCTGTAAATGGCAGGGACAATACGCTGGCACCACTGGACCTGAATCGCGAAAGAAGGTTATCAAGCCGGGCGTCGCGGCGGGGACACAGACAGAGAATGAGAAATTTGTACACTGAAGGATCAAGTCGTTCTGCGTCACTAGCCAGGACTATATGGTATGGGCATCCCATGCGCGATAATTGCGGTATCTGGCGATAGACATTGGCGAGATGAAGGTCACTTCCCAGATCAAGATAGGCAACCGCATCTTCGTCGACGATGACCAGCACCTCTGCATCAGCTGGACGGCGTACCTCTTCGACGCGTGCCGCTGCTTTCGTCAACTGCGTGATCTCGGCGAGCAGCTCAGGGTGATTGAAGTTTCCGCCAATCAGGTCCATGCGGTAGACGTTGTCAACACTGGCCATGTATCGCGCCGCTGCACGACGCATCTGTAGGATGCTGCCAGAAAGGTCCGGCTCCCAGCCGATGTCGATGCCTTCAGCTTTGTAGGTCAGGAAGGTGCTGTTGTCGTCTTGTGGCCAACTTACTTTTCCTGCCAACCGTACGCTATCCCATGGGTAGTGGCAGGTCAGATCACCAGTCCCCAACCGGCGGTTGGCATAACTCCATGGACTAGTGATGAGGTCTATATGCGGGGAATCCAGAACGGTGCGTAAGGCATGGTGACCACCCTGGAATCCTCCAGCGCCATAGCGTCCGACGAAACCTCGGCCGGCACGAGCAGTAAGTGTGTAGCCATAGTAGACGGCAGTGAGCGTGTTTGGCGCTTCTGTTTTTACCACTTTGGCAAACCGTACGATGCGGTCGGCGACCAAATCACTCAGACTACGCTGATGTTCGATGACCACCGCCTGAGCTTGGGGATGGCGCCAGCCGTCAGTACCAGCAAGACGCTGTTCAGGGGACGGCAACGCGGCCGGTGAAAGCCCGCGAGCGGCGCGCCATGCATTCCACCAACGCTGAGCAGGGGCGCTGTAATCAATGAAATCGAAGCTTCCCAAGAGTCCCCATTCGTAGGTGATTCCTGATCCAAGGATGTAGCCACCGATGCGGTTGCCGTACGGACGGCAATGTCTGACTAAGCGGCGAAGTCCATCGTCCATCGCCGTGGCCCACGATTCTGACGCCAGTGAAGCAACCTTACGACGCCCGCTGGCAGAGGCGGCAGAAAAGGTGGCCTCGCAGGTGCCGTCCGCAAACCGCAACAGTTCCTCAGGATGGGCATCTTCCCACCAGGTCGGAGCACCGATGTAAACCAGCGGCACCAGCACCGCTTCTGGACACTCGCGGCTAAAGAAGTCCAGAAATGCGTCGAGTTGGGTCCAATCCCACACCTCAGGGCTGCGCCATATTTCGACCTCTGACACGTAAAAGTCGGACGCACAGGTTGCTTGAAACAGGAACAGCCGGCAACCCAAAGCATACTGCTGCCGATAGTCGGCGCACAGGTCCGCAAACGGCACATGTTCTCGACCGGGGTACTTCTCCCACGAGCGTAAGTAAGGCTGACACGAACATGGTTTCCCGTCGAGCAACAGGCGCGGCCACGCGCCCATGCGGTCGACTATCAGACGCGGCGATTGATCTGGACTCAAGGCTTCGGTTCCCAGCCGAACTCTACTTCATTGCTCCAGTGTTCGACCCAATCAGGCTTGAAGCTGCCATTGCGCTTGGCAACCGAACGATCACGTGACAGTTCCATGCAGCCATTACCTGCATTGTCGTTGACCCTGAAGCTGAACCTAAAGGGTAAACCGGCGATGTAGGCCGACTGCACCTCGGGGATTGTGCTCCATGGCAATGTGGCTTCGACGATGCGGGTGTTGCCGTCGCGCTTCACCACCAGTTTGGTCTCGGCAACCGGCCCCTCTCCAGGATACTTTAGCTGCCGTGGATAGAAATGCTTGTCAGGCTTACCAGGTAGGCGCAGCGGCCACACTTCGTAGCCGCCACCAAAGTCGGGTGCAATCTGGTTGAGCGCGAACTCGTAATCGGTGTCCCAATAACCGGCGAAGCCTTTGAAGGTCCCCGGAGCCATGGGATACCACGGCTTACGGTCATCCGGCAGCACGTTGAAGGCAAGCTGGACGTTGTCGAAACCAGGACCCTGCGGCAGGTTGGGACGCATGCGATAGGAGAAGCGCCGCACCCCGGCTGGCCAGGTCATCGGCGTCCCCTCAATGCGATCCTGCCACGCTGCCGCGATGATCCCCTGCGGATCCTTGCCCGGTATCAGCAGAAGCTCACTGCCATAGACGCCCGCGTGATTCTGGCGTGTCGCCACGTCCTCGTCGAGCACGGGACCGTTGCCCACATCTTTGGGCAACGGATCAACTGCCACAGCTGCCACCCGCGAACACTTCCATAACTCCGTGCCGATGGTGAGACATACCTTGCCGGACAGGCGCAGACGCAACCACGTGGCTTCGCGTTTTTTCACCTCAGTCTTGGCCACCTGCTTGCCGGCGGCGTCAACCACCGTCACCTGGGCGTTGCGGCGCAAATGGAGATCGTCATCGATGAAATAGACCGACACCAAGCGTTCACCGGGCAGATCCAGCGTCAGGTCCATATATGAGCCGACCGGTTCCCAAACTCGGGGCGTCAAGGCCAGCTTCTTGCCCGCGTCATTGCGCAGTTCTGCCGTACGGGCCGCACGCGTCTTCACCCGGTCGACTTGATAACTGGTCTCGGGGTAGAAGCAGTCACTGTCATCAATGGTGGCGAAGCGGGGCATACCTGCGTGCGGGGTGTTGTCAGCTATTTTTGCGGCAAAGTGAAAGCCGCTGTCGTCGGCCGCCATCCAGGCGGTGGCGAAACCCGTGGTCAGCGCCGGATCGTATTTCACCATTGGCAACCAAGCGGTCTCCATCAGGGTCGGTCCGCTACCGCCTGCGCTGACCGTTTGCGGCAAGGTTCCGTCCCAGTCGCTGAGATCTCCGTCGACCGTGATGGCGCGGCGGCCGATCAGGTTGACGCGCACCGTTTCGTCATGCTCGGCGACGCCATCAGCTCCGGCGTCGAAGCGCAGCGACAACGCGTATTGGTTGCGCGGGTTGGGCGCACCGCCGATCACCTTGGCATTGACGATTTTTCGCTCATGAGCGAGGAATGCCACCTCCGTTGGCACCTCGATCTGCAGCCCAGAGATCGTCACCTGCAGCTTGCCAGCCACCGGCCGATTGAGGACATTCTTCAATTCGATAGCGAAGACCGCGCCGGCACCGATTGGTCGCAGAGCATCGCGCACGACGCTAGCCAACGGCTCGTAGCCATCGATACGGGCAGCACGCACAGCCGCCACCAGGGCTGCGCCCGAGCCAGGGCTGCCATCAGGCCGCAGGTACCAACCGCTGCCATCAAGCGGCATCGCTAGCTGTCCATTGCGCACTGGCACGGCGTTGCCTGAGTCATCGTACAGGTTCCAACGGGCATCGGCTGCCAAGCTCATTCCGGCGTCACGCAGGATCTGGGGCTGTTCGATCCGCTTCTGCAACCCAGCCCGCTCTGGACTGTCAGCCGGCAGCGCCGCCAGCTGAGCACGCAGTACCTCCTTGTTCTTTAACTCGGCAAGCCCGCGAACGCTGCGTAACGGCACAATGCCGACGGAGTTGTTCGAATCGAGCGCTGGAGATAGATCGCCGCATACCACCAGCGTCAGATCATCGGCCGACTTGCCCTGAAAACGAAACACCCAAGGCAGGGCGTCGCCAAAGACCAACTCGGCAAATGGCCGATTGCCGATGAACTGCTGAAAGGCGGCTAACGCTGGGGCCACCGGCCACGCCTGGATCTGCTCACGCCACTCGCGCTTGTCATCGGCCAAGCGGACGTCAACGCGGGCGGACGAGGCGACCACACCGTGCGAAAGGATGCCTACGATTCGGTCATGGCCCGCGGCAAGCATGCCTGATAGGGCGCCTGGAACACGGTCTGACGAATTAGCCACCCAACTCTCGGTATCCCAGAACTGGACCCGGCCGTTGGGCCCTTGGCGGTCGCGCATGAAGCGGGCGTTCGATGGGCTGAGTGCCTGGTAATGAAGTGACATGAAGTCGAGGCGTGAAAGGAACGACATGTCTCCATCTGGAAACAATTTGTCGAAGGTATTCGAACTACTGTCGCAGCCGCCGAGCAGGACCTGCACGCCACCTTCCGCGCGGGCCTCTTCAACCCCTTCGCACAACGCCGTGTAGATCTCGCGGTAACGCAGATCATCGGCACCCCAACCGCTGATGGATATGCCGTTCCACGGTTCATTCATGAACTTCATCGCGTTAATCGGTCCCTTTGGCCAGCCCCATTCCAGCGCTACCCGTTTGACCACCTGCTTAAAATCGGCATCAAAGGCTGGCAGCCAGGTCATGTCTTTCTTGGTGTCTTGCATCACCCCATCGGCATCAAGATGCGGACGAGTGCGTCCAAGCGGCAGATGGGGGCCATCCGCCGGGCCCATGCCGAACTCAACAATCACCGGATACCCAGTCGCCTTGATACCATCGAGTTGCTTGCGCATGGCCTCGAAATGGTCAGAAAACCTGCCGTCGGTGGTTGGGTGGTAAGGCCAGTTAATGCGGTTGGGTGCGGTGTGCAGTCTGGTGATCGCGGCTGGGGCTTCGAGGTCCATGCACACCTGATAGGTGCGTTCACCCGGGCCGAGATCCGGCTTCAGCGTCCGCGCCAGACTGCAGGCAAACAGCCGGGTTCCGTTGGTGCGCTCTAGCAGCAATGCATGGGTGGAGCACCGCTCAGGCAGCGCGATGTCAACCGTAAGATCGATAAAACCATTTGCTTCGACATCCAGTGCCACGGGACCAAGCACCGTCTCGCCAAGACGCGTCAGACCAAGATCAAAGACATCCTGGCTTTTGGTGACCAGTACATAATCGACCAGAATCCATCGGCCAGTGACCGCCAATCGGGTCTTGCCGAGATTGCGCAACTGGATCGTCGCCGACGCGGCTTCGCCAGGATAAGCGATGTTGGCCGGAGCGGTGCCGGCGATCTGGTCAAGCCGTAGGGTCTCATCTTCGCGGAAGGCGCTGCGCATCGCCCCAGGCGGAACTCCCCAGGCGGCGGCAAACGCATCAGCCCCGGGCTTGCCATTAAATCCCGGCAGATCGGCAGCGGGCAAGACACACATCAGGAAAAGTAAAATCGTGAGACAGTGGAGCATAGGAAATCCTAGTTGTGGGTAAAAAGAAAAGGTCGTCCGTTATTTCCGCTCGACGATTTGAAAGCCGCTGATGAATGCGACGCCGACGGCATCCTTGCATGCGGACACAGTAGGGTCGCCATCGAGCACCACGTCCAGTTGCGCACCGCTTAAGCCGGTCAGCACGGCGACATTCCCATGACCATCCTTTGGCACGCTCCACCAGCCACCCGTGAAATCGTCACTGGCTCCGTCGGCAAGTATCACCGTTTGGCCACCGGCTTGCACCCGCATGCGCGCATGGCGTCCGCGTTGGTCGGCATAAATCAGCAGATCATAATGGGCATATGGGATCCCCGCGAGAGTGACATTGATGCGGTCGCCCTGGATCTGACCGCGCAGCATGCGCCGGTCGCCTGGCTGGTCCGGAAGACCAGCATGCACTATCTGTCGGCCACCATTCCACGTCACCGTTGTAGTCGTCGCCAGCCCACGGTCGTCGCGCAGGATCACCGACTTCGTGCTGACATCGCCAGTCAAACCATTCCAATACAAGCGCGGTAACAGACCAGCCTGTTCGTCATCACCCATGGCGGTGACACCGCCACTGAAATTGACTGAGATGACCGGTTGACCAGCGGTAGATGCCCAGCGTACCGGCGAGTAGTCCCCCCAGGCTCCGCCTTCGCGGCGGGCGCGCACTCGAACGAAGCTTGCGCCTCCTGAGGGCAGTCCCTTGAGGACTGCCTGTGGTTGGCGTACGCGTGCAGCCTCCTGCCAATGAGCACCGGCAGCGGTGGCGCTACGCTCGACCAGATATTCGGTCGCCCCGGGCACTGCTGCCCAAACCGCCGTCAGGCTGGTGGCGGGATCACTCGGGGTCTGAGACACGGCTAAGCGGGCCGAAGCCGGAGGGGCATCCGACTTGGGATCCCAGCGATAGAGTGTGGTATGGTTGAGGAAGTTATCGTGATAGGTAATCAGGTATTCACCTCCAGGTCGCCGCCAAGAGCGAACTGCAAAACCAGAGTCAATCAGCCCGAGTGCATTGACGTCGCCGCTTGCGGTACCGTCATCGGCAAGGGCCGACGACCGCAGTGACGGGCCAACCTCCATCATCCCGGCGAACCGGCCGTCCTCGGCCGAGAATGCACGGATGCGGCCGAAAGCTGCATAGGCGACAAACACGAAATCCCCCTCGACGGTGAGGGCCGCGGGCATGTCTCGGGCGGTGTGACGCGAACGCAGGCGGGTGGTATCAAAGGGTATGGCCGCGGTCCAGGCTGGGGCCGGCGGCGCCTTGGCGGCCAGCCAGCCGTCGAATCGGGCGATGAGGTCGCCGACCAGACGGCCCTGCGGTGATTCCTGGGTTGCGATGGTGTACGGCCCGGGTTGCAGCGATGGACCGGAGAGGTAGAGCCGGTCGCGAACCACATCATAGGCGATTCGGCCGAGGTCGCCGCGGGCGAAGCAAGGCGGCGCGTCCCAACGCTGAGCCGCCACCGGATCCCAGCCGGGTATGCCATCTTTCTTGGCGAGCGGCAGACGACGAATACCCCGCACTCCATGGGTGGTCCACAATGCGCCAGTCGCATCGACCGTTGCTCCCCAGCTCCCAGGAGCGTCAGGACTGGAATATCCCTGGCCCCAGGTGCCAGAGATCACTGGTGTATATTCCCCCGCTTGTGGAATGCCGTCGCCATTGGTGTCCCGCCAGGTCCACTCGCCCTGCTCAGGCGAGGCCGGAAAGCGTTCGCGATTCACCCCATTGGGTGACCACGCGGCACACGGTATGGCGATCTCGCCATACCGTGCGGGATCCCAGCGGAACATGAGATAGGTACCACCACTGCTAAGGACCATCAGTTGCTGTTCGTTGAGGCGGACATGCCATACCGCATCACGATGCAGGGCGCTGCCAGTGCCAACGCGCGCATCCCACGGAAAGGAAAACCGATCGGCGGTGACGGCCACTAGGCGCCACTGGTCGCCAGCCGCAGCCGTCGGATCAACCGCAATGCGTCGGGACGGATAGACCAGTTCGCCGGTGACACGGTCCCAATCCGGTTCATCCATGAATGCATATCCCTCGGCCCGCCAACGCACCGCGCCCTCAGGCGCGAAAGCTACCAGGGCGGCGCCACCGATGTCGGCGTCCTGCGGCAGGCTGTCATCCCCGACGTAGACCGTGCCATCCGGTCCGCAGGCGACAGCCAGCGGATGAGTCAGGCGGTCAGGAGCAGCGCGGCCACGTACCGGTGGAGCGAACACGCCTCCCCGCAGCCCGAAGCTCCGCGCCGGAGCCGTCTTGCCTGGTTGGTAGGCCTTGACCTGATTGTCAGGCCCGCTGTCAGCGATCAGCACCGTGCCATCGGGGGCGCAGGCGATCGACTCGGGACGCTCGGTCTGGGCAAACTCGATGCGCTCGGCTCTGGGCTTGAGGTCGGAGCCAAAGGATACGGCCTCACCGGGATGAGCGAGGCGTTCGCTGCGCTGCCGGCCGATCACCTCAACCCCACAGAGTCGAGCTCCGTCACCCGTCAGCTTGCGGTATTCGACCCGTACCGTGCCGCGTTCGTCGGCGCGCGTCTCAGCCTCAACGACCATGGCTTTATTGATTCCGCCTGCCTTGGCAGCAACATCCAATTGGTCAGCCACCACTTTGCCATTGACCAGCAGCCGCATGCTGCGCTTGCCTGCTGGCATCTGATACTCGGCGAGGTGGATACGAACCCGACAAGCTGACGTCGGGATAAAACCGCTGATCCAGTAGGTGGAGGAATCGGAGTGATGGATGCTGGAGGCATAGACCTCGGGCGGGGCGGGATCCCGCACCTCACTGACATCGATCGGGGCCGTCGCCACCACCACTTTGCCGCGCCGCCAGCGATCACGCTCCCAGCCTGTTACTGCTTCACCACCGCAGTTGACCCGAAAGGCACGTTCTTCTTCGGCAAAGCACGCCTTGCGCAGCATCCACAGGCGACCCTCGCCGTCGACCGACAGCGGGCCTGCCCGTTGGGCCTGGATGGTGCCGATCTCGCGCATTGAGGCGCCGTCAAACACCTGGATGCGATCCGCTGTAGGATCGCTGACAAATAGACGCCCCTGTCTATCCACAGCCAAGCCAGCGATCTCGCCGCGGTCGGAAACCACGCGGAGGCAACCAAACCACCCATCGCCGCCAGCGAACGGCGCAGGTTGGCCATCTGGTGTGCAACGGAGGATGCCGTAAGCGATGGTACCCTCGGGTGGCCCCATGTGTCCGCCCCAACTATTGGACTTTTCTCCTCCAGGCTTGCCGGGTAGACGCACGGCTTGCCAGCGGAAATAGCTGCTAACAGCCACAGCGGGTGTGGCAGCCATGTGATGCTGGGATAACGGCACCCAACCAACCATGGCGCCATCCCGGAAGGTGGTGATGCCGCGGCCATCAGCCCGACCAACCACGCTAACTGTGCCATCCGGTGCCACCGCCAGGGCCTGGACCCCGGGCTGCATGCGTACGGCTCGCTCTGACGACGAAGCCCAACCCGCCGTTGTCCGCGAGGGCAGTGGGCCACTCCATCCACCCCAGGTGTTGACCACCCAGGAGGTGGTCACCGAAAGACTTGGTTCGGTAAGCGCCTTCGCACGGTCGTCAACTTGCTCTGCTGCCTTCAGTCCGCAGCAACTGAGCACGAGCAACACGCAGCAAACAAAGTGCATGACCATGGTTGATCTTTGACCGGAATGAGGCGTTGAGCCTAGCGACATGGGACACAGTACATACACATTAATGTCATGCAAGGAACACTTTGGACTGTTTTTTAATCACTGATGTGAGCTGAAATCGCCGGTGTAGCGAAGAATAATCTCATGCTTCCTCCCTTTATAACACCTAGCATTAAAAAATCGGTAGAGCTTTGTTCGGCAGTGACTAAAAATTGTAAATAACTTATATTAAATTAGTTACGATATTCTTTCCCCCGACTTGACCATCGTTCCAGGCTGGCTTATGTCCCGATCTGGGTCAAACAGTCGAAAGGTTGGTATCTTACCGGCTTCCATGCATTCTTCCGACTCACGCTGACCGTATAATTCAGATTCACGCACAAGCAGACTCAGGCTGTAGCTTGTAATTGGAAATAAAAAGACACACTACATACACAACAGACCACCACGTGCTTCCCCACCCCCGTATTTCTCGTGTTGGCCGAACTGCCAGTGAGGCCGTCGTCGAAGAGTTTCAGAATTGGATCCGAACCCAAGCCTTGCCTCCCGGTCATCGCTTGCCCACCCTGCGTCTCCTAGCCGCCCATTTTGAAATCGACAAAAACACCGCCATGCGCGCCTGTGGGATCTTGGTCGACCGTGGTGTGCTACGCCGAGTTGGCAGTGGAAAACACGTCCACCTGAAGGTCCCAGACGCCACTGTTGCGCCGCTCGCTGACACCATCCTCCTGATCAGTTCCCTGCCGCCTGGACAACTCTGTCGACCATCCGCGCCTGGCCGTGCCATCCGGATAGTCGTGGGCGTGCTCGCCGGGTTAAACGAGGCCGGACGCGACACCTTGCTGACCCACCCAGCAACCGTGAGCAAAGAGCGCTTTGACGCGTGGCGTGCCGGCGGACTGGGTGGGATCGTAATCACCGAGCCGCTCAATGCGGTGGGATGCGCAGGCGTAGCCGCACTCCAGCGGGCGGGGACGGCTGTCGTTATTTATGGTGACGCCTTGACCATGTCCGGAGCAGACTCGGTCTGTAGCGATCACCACCTGGGTGGCGACGTAACAGTCCGGCATCTCGCCAGTCGCGGTTATCGCAGATTGTTGCCCACCATGCCTGCCGGCATCCCGTCTGCGCCATGGGTCGAGGGCCGTCGTCACGGATGGCGGGACGCATGTCGAGAGCTTGGCCTAGCGGAATTACCAGAGATATCCCTGCCATGCCAACAGACTTCAGATCCTGGCACCTTTACCCAGCACGTCAGAGTTGTGGTCGGCGTATTGGCGGAGACGATCACTGGGCCTTACCCACCCGATGCTATCCTGACGGTCAATGATGGACACGCCGTCGTCGTCAAGGCAGCCTGCGCCCTGTTACATCGGCCGATGATCGCAATCGCTGGCTATGATAACCTGTGGGCAGATCTGCACGACCATGAACGGGCACAGGGTCAGCCCGATTGCTCCATTGATAAATGCAACGAAACGATCGGCCGGGCACTTGCCAGACTGGTTCTTGAGCGCCGCGCCAATCGCGGGGACAAGGAAGCAAAGACTCTCATCATTCTACCACAATTGGTGCTGCCAACATGAGCAACTCCATCTTCTCCTTTCACTCACCGCAAAAGGAAATGACGAGCATGTCACGCATGCCCCGACAGGCATTCACCCTCATCGAATTGCTGGTCGTGATTTCGATCCTCGCTTTACTGGTAGCGATCCTGCTTCCCGCGATTGGGCGGCGGGCTTAACCTCATACCAGGACTGGGATAGACCATTCCCACGTAAATTCCGGTAGTGCCAGAACTGAGCGGCGGGGATGCGCCTCATTTTCCGGTTCATTACCCCATTCCGCCGCGAATTCTTGACCGGAACGCGCCTGGAAAGATCAACTCACGGGCTCCGTCTGCACCGCCTTGTTAGCTGCGTCATGTCGTCTACTCCTGGGATCTCCCGTAAAACGACTCAGAATAACAGCTTGTGATGTGGAAAAACTCGCTGGTACTGTTGTAAGTCTTGCGCCGCACGAGTTACATCAATAGGTGATTGTGGAAAACGTTTAAGTACGATTCATACTATGGCTTGGTATAATACAGGCTCATCCCCTGGAATCCCACGTCATGGACATTGAGATCGATATTCCCCAGCGCCTGTGCCACCTGCCGGTGGTCATGGATGTCCTTCGCCGATCTGGCGTGCTCAACGTCATTGACCACGCGATCCGCGAAGACCCCCGCAGCAAAGTGTCGACGAGCGAATGCGTCTCTGTCATTCTCTGCGGCGTCTGCCTTGGTCATCATGATCTGTGGCGCATGGCCGACCGCCTCGGGCCGTACGACATGGCGACCATCATGCGCGACCGCGGATTCTGTCTTGCCGAGTTCACGGAGGAACGCCTGGCTAAGGCGTTGGACGATCTGTTTACCGCTGGCCTTGACCGATTGATGACGGGTATCGCGCTGCAAGTCATTGAGCAGTTCAACATCGGAACGGACTTTCTGCATTTCGACACCACATCGCTCAGCTTCTTTGGTGCCCACGAGAGCGAAGAGTTCGGTTCGCAAACGGACGGATCCGGGCAACCACCACGGGTGACGTACGGCTACTCGAAGGATCACCGGCCTGACTTGAAGCAAATCATGTTCGGCTCGCTGGTGTCGCGTGATGGTGGTGTTCCACTGTACGGCAAGGCACTCGATGGGAACCGCTCTGACAGCGAGTCGGCAGCTGAGTTTTTTCAGAAGGTGCGGTCGCTCGTGCGCGATCCACGCGAGGTCTGCTGCGTTGCCGACAGCAAGGGGTGGTGCGGGTCCGTGCTGGCGCTGGTCCAGCACGAGGGCCTCCGCCTGTTGTCCCGGCTGCCACGCCATCACCGCCTGCATGGCGAGGTTCTGTCTATGCCTGCTGCCCCACGCCGGATCGAGCGTCCGACACAGCCCGGGCAGGATGAGGCTGATTTTTACGAGGTTGCGGGCTTTGACGTCGAGGAGTCGCTGCTGGTTGAGCAACCGGCCACCGATCCTTCCGCGCAACCTGAGCGCAAGCGTCTGCGCTTCCCGGCGCGGGCCGTCCGCGTCTTCTCTTCGGCGTTGCTTCGCCGCAAGATGGCGACGCTCGAGCGTGCCCGCATCTCCGAAGCGAAGGAGGCCCAGCGGCAGATGGCGGCATGGCAAGCGGTGGCATACGTCTGCGCCAGTGACGCTGAACGGGCGGCCCAGCGGCATGAGGCCGAGGCGGGCTTCACGACCCTCAACGTCGTGGGCGAGGTGCGCGAGGTCGTCGGGCCGTTTCGCCGAGGACCAGGCCGACCACGCAAGCAGCCAGAGGCAGGCCTGGAAGCACAGTAATCCGTCCGACCGTCATCTTCCGCTGATCAGCCCGGCTTGCTAGCCTGCCGAACTGCGGCCATAGAGGCCGGCGTGATCGCAGCGAGGTCCTG
>Ga0163144_10021306_pt1 | contig 12889 bp, 16 predicted proteins | sample OliLak19BULKMAT1_FD_123175 | JGI IMG/M metagenome (GOLD analysis project Ga0163144, IMG submission 123175) | Freshwater microbial mat bacterial communities from Lake Vanda, McMurdo Dry Valleys, Antarctica - Oligotrophic Lake LV.19.BULKMAT1 | ecosystem: Environmental > Aquatic > Freshwater >...
AAAGAGGCTTGACTTGACCATTCTTTAGTTGGATTCCATATGCCATCTTTTCTGTTGGTTCAAATACGATGTGCGTGTCTGGATCTTCATAACGGCCCCATTGATTAGCCTTGATGATTTTCTTCTTTCGAATGACTTGCTTTTCCTTCTTTTCTTCGATCTTTATTTCTTCAACGGGTTGTTGTTCAGGTTGTGGCTGTGGCTGTTTGACTTCGTTAAGACGTTGCTCCTCGTCGTGAGTTTCCTTGGCCTTCAACGCTTGGACTGTTCGACAATGTTTCTTACAATAGTTGTTGTCGCCATAGCAGACTGAACCTTCATCTGTGCATGATGTTTGTCCTGCCTTGATAGGCTTAAAACAGCATTTTGTCGAAACCGAGACGACGGTTTTTGACGTTTTCTCGTCATCGTCTATTTCCTTTAGACGGTCAAGGATTTGCTGCTTCGTAAGCTTCTTAATGTCAGTCATTGTAGTTAACAATGACTAAATATTTAACTCGACTGAACTCAATATCGACCCGACCAACCAAAGTTATATTCTCGGTATTCGTCACCGTAATCGATAAAAAGTTCCTCGCCAGCATTGATGTCTCTTGTCGTCACATAGAAAACCTTGTCAAAGAGTTGCATCATTTCCATATTGTTGTACTTATCTTTGCCTGCACAATTGATAAATCTTGTTGCGTTGCTGGTCTTTAGTTTGAATGCATCGCGAAAGCAAATAGCACCTCCGTTTGAAACGTCTGTACCATTCTTATCGTACTCTATGATCTTCCACGAGTAACTCATGTTTGCACTTTTCTCCGTTTTAGCTACACCTCGGTATTGAAGGATTGCGCCTTGAGGTATAAATTTTTCAGCGTAAACACCATAGCCTGCCTGAGGTATAGTTGATGGCGCGATGCGTAATTTGTAATAACGATAAGTGGATTTTGCGGGTAAATAGAAAAGTGAAAGTTTTGTTTCGGGTAATGATTTTTGTTTTTTCTTAGTGACCTTTTCGGAAACCTTGTCACGAATGGATAAATCTTCATACTTCTTAAGCTCATTGAACATCTCTATCATATCTTTTCTAGAAAATTCAGTAAATGCTTGTAAAATCTTGAACAACTTATCGGCTTTGATGACATAAGTCACTGAAGGCGCTTCCAGAGACGTCATGTGTTAGTAAGCAATAAGTGCTAAATGTTTAACTAGATAAGAACGGTACATCAGCGACGATATCGATGACGGTATCGGTTTCTAGGAGCAAACTTCTAGCTCTCGCTGCAGCTCCATCTCGTTGTCGAGAATGAGGTACCTCGAGTATCTTAAAGTAAGTATGTAAGTTTTGACCTTTACTACCAAAAATTGCAAATCCCGCTGCTTTTTCATGACCTCCGCCTCGATCAAACTCGCTAGAGATTTTTGACAGATCAAGACTATTGTTTTTCGACCCTCTGAGCGAGATCCACCATTCATCAAGAATGAAGTCATAGACCCATAATGCAGCAAAATCACAGTCGCCGCTAGCTAAACGATTACCCACATCCGAGCGCAAAGACGAAGAACAGGAGACAAGCATTACTCGATATTTGCCTCCGGTAGGAGTAGTGAGTTCAGTACATATCGCCTTTGAACAGATCGTCATGATTTCCTTTTCCTCTAGATCAAGCAAAACTTGACCTATTTTCTCAAACTTCCTAATCTTTTGTGTTATTTTGTCAGCTGGTATGTTATAAAGTTGCTCCAAACACTCCCACGAATAATAATTCTTTACAAAAAGTGTTTTGCTTACAGCCTTAGAATACGGTAACGACCACTTCCACAAATCTCTGTCAGCGATGACCTCAACAAACCACGGTCGAGGTCGTTGAGGATAAACATAGTCCCACGCAATCTGAGCTCCACTACGAGTAACATCGAATACAAACTCGAAATTTGGCGCTTCAAGGCCAACGAGGTCACGCTCAACACTGATATGATGATCAAGTACTACAAGATACTCGGCAACCTTGATCATCTCGATCAATTGCTCTCGAGGAAAACAGAAGTCTACGATGAGCACTCTCTTACCTTTGACCTCTGGTGGTATTTGACCGTGTGTCATTCCGATAAAGGTAGTTGATCTACGATCGCAGATCCTCCAAAACGGCCACGCACCGGCTGTTCCGTCAGGACAGTATTGATGATAGATAATAAAGTTGAACGACGATGATAGCATTATATTATTTACGAAGTTTAGTTTTTAACTGATACTTGACATCGCAATTTATCTTGTATACTTTCAAATGAAAACTTGTCTTTTACTCTTCATCGTTTTTGTAGTGATCTTCATTGTTTTTGTTATCAATAGGAAAAACAAGAAGGAAGGTTTTGCTATTGTTGAGCGCAACTATGCGGGGTGTCAAAATGGCGTCGACGGCGAAAAAGACTTGACACCGAATGCTATTCAATTTGTTGTTGAAAATTACAATTACCAAAGCGTACCTCGTATCTTGCGTAACGAAGAAGAAGTTACTGCATTGCAAACTTTCTGGGACTGGAAAAATATGACTTACTACCTTACCGTCTTTGCGCCTACTGGACTTCGTGGTTCGACGTGGCACGTCGTTACTACCGATGACGTCGAGCCTACGATAAGTGAAGGTTTTTCTCGAGAAAAACTTAGGGTCAAGTTGGATCCAGAGTCAAGAGACGGAACGCTGTTATGGCGTGTTATCTAACGATGTTATTATCGTTTAATTAAACGATGATTAATCTAAATGTTTTCGTGGTGCAAGACTTTGAAAATGCTTACTACTATATTTAATCGATTCATTATTAGGGGGTTTGACTTTTTCTATTTTCATTATATGTCCGGATGGGGAATGCATTTGCATTTGTATTTTCGTATTTTTAACTCACACCCAAATGTACTTGTTTTGTACGTATACGCGTGCTTTAAATGGTCCATATTTTTCATAGCCGTCGATGTGCTGAATAGTGTCGCCATCTTCGATAAATCGATGAGCTCGAAGTTGAATAAGAAAACCGTTCTTGTCTTGAGCGTTATACTCCCAAAGGTCTTGAAGTGGAGCAATCGGTCGTCTATATAAATTAAGAATCAGACTTTCCGAAGAATCTAGAGGAGTAAGGATACCTGCTTTTTCCCAGGGCGTGTCAACTTCGGGAAACGGAGCGTAAGCATTGACTGACCCGATGAATGGTAGATTTAGGCGCTCATTTGGACCGTAGGGTTGAAACTTTGAATTTGTGACATTGGCTCCCGGCATCGAGGGAAACCTCGATTGAGAAGCAAAGGCGAAACGAGGGTCATTCTGAACGGGCGCTTGATAAATTGGACCATTGACGCCGGCAAAGGAATATGGAGTAGGATATGATCCGTCTGGCGACCACGCTTGATTGACTTCACCTGTTCTCCACAATCGTGCATTGTAGCGTTCACTAGTCTCCTTAAGCGCTCCCATGGGTATCGGAACGTTAAGTGGAGACACATTGTTAAGTGGAGTGGAGTCGATCTGACCCGTACTATTGTTAAGTGGAGTGGAGTCGATTGGGCCCGCACTATTGTTAAGTGGACTCGGTGAAGGGTGAACAGTCACTGTATTTTTTTCTGCTCCATGTTCAACACACACTCTAACATTCAACAGATAGAGAATAAGAAGTAAAGAAAATGCAATTAAAATCAAAGTCACAACTTTCATACTATAAGTAGTATTGAAAATGTGCGATCAACTTTGCCGCGTTTTTGAACTTTTGCATTATTGCCTCTGTGGACCAACAGACGAAGATCTTGCTTGGGGCCTTTTTTATACATTCTAAGTTGACACTTAAAAAGACGAAACTCTATGAATATAACATAAAATGCCTCGGCAGCATCAAACCATTGTCGAGCACATTGAAACTTACAATGAGCTTTTAGCGTATCTGAACAAAGAGATTGATAAGAAGTCACGTCATCGCGAGCCCGGAGTACGTGGTTTACAAAAGATTAGAAAGACCGTGACGTTGCTCAAGAAAGAAGCCCCGTACATACACGCTCGGCCGCGTCAACCAAGATCATCCACTGCTAAAACGGGTATCACCAAAAAGTATCCCATCACACCTGAGCTTGCGGATTTTCTAAAGATCGATCACGACTCAAAAATCAGTCGTGTGGAAGCGGTCTGTGCAATTTGTGTTTATGCAAAATTTGATCCTCACGACGAGCGTAAGCACATGCTAAAGTGGAAGCATCTTAACCCCAAGGGCAAGCGTAATTTACAAGACCCCGAGTTCAGACGGTCAATCATTCCCGACGAGTCGCTTTCGTTACTTCTCAACTACAAACAATACAAAAAACAAATTAAAAAGGGCAAGATCACAAGATTAGTGAGAAACAAGGAAACCCGACTGAAAATCAAAACCGTCGTCGACGACGATCGTCTTTTCTATTGGACAATTCAGAAGTTGCTTACACCGCATTTTATTGTTTCTTAAATAACGTGCGTGCCTATCAAGTTTTGGTTTTATCGAGACCCTTCATCGTTGTTACCCAGTATTGCTATACCCGGACCAGCGTGTAGTTTTGTCGCGACTGATCACCCCGAGAATTCAGAAGATTGTCAATACTATCATTGCAAGTATCATAACGAAGCGTATTTTGAATATACACATCCTTTTTAGCTTTTATTTAAATCTCCTTGGAGATTTAAAATCTTTTTTCACGATAATGTCAAAACAACATCACGACTGGACGTCGATGTAGTTTGTAATGAGGAAATCGCAACATACTCAAGATCCTTAAAGTACTCAAGTATCATTGTTTTGATCTCAATAATATCGTATTCATTAGGTACGGTAAGCGTAACCTGACGGTGACATTGACCGTGGTCGATCGCATCCTTCTTAAGATTACTGAAGAGCTCAATCAGTGGATCTCGAAAGATTTTTTCGATAAGTTGAATACGACGTTGTTTGGACAAGCGTTGAAAATCACTCTTGCTTAACGCAGTCACACTTTTCCCAAAATTCAAGTTCATTTGAGAACAAAAATATTTTATGATTTCAATAAGCAAATCATGAACGCGACAACTATTATTCTCATCATCCTCGGCTTGATGCTGATGGTGACACTTGTCATCTCGTATATGAGTATGCATGAGCTCAATCAAAACAACATTTCGACGTCGAAGAAATATGCATATGCATCTATGGCAGCACAAGCACTATCTCTTGTTGGAGCTCTCATCGCATTGGGCGTTTATGCTTCTTCGACTTAGTGATTAGATGTTTTTTACGCAAATGCGTAAAAATTTCGATTCACGCTTTACGACGAAATGATAGTATGGATGTTTTCTGATAGTTTGCGCTATTGACTTCAACATATTTTTTGCACATTTTCCTATTGAAGTTCACGTCATCAGCGCTTTCTTCGTGCGCACAGAGGTCGCTTTCGTAAAATTTCTCGGTTAAACGCTCTTTCATCTGTTCTTCATCGACGAGAAACCCCTCCTCGTCTTTGTTAAAATATGCAGTGGAGTAAAAATTATACCACTTTGGAGTCAAGGGTTCTTGATCAAAAAATACCAAGGCATCTCCGTCAAGTGTTCTGAGATGTTCAATGAGCTGGTTCACGGTGATGTTCGAATTCATGTGTGAAATGTAAGAGTTGTGTGAAATTACAAATCGTAATTTCATTTTTTCAATCATCAAACAGCTTGCTTTTTGGCTAAAACATCCCATTCGTCTTCAAATGCTCTTTTAGTACTAATTTGTCCTGTAAAAATTTTAAGATTGAAGCGCGAAGCTATCAATGTTTCCTCTGGATATTTTTTCTGTACGATCAGTGTTAGAATGCCCGGAGCGTGACCTTGAGTTGCAAAAAGACAAATTCTTTCTGGGTTCTTTTCGTTGGGATACTCGTTGAAAAGCTCTTGTATTTCAGACGATCTGTAGATTGCAGGAGAAGGAGAAATCAAACGTTTGTCAAGACGAAGTGCCATAACAATAATTCCGTTCCAAAACGTGCTCACGCCTACAGAGTATTTACTGTTATAGATCGCAGCAATAGTGCGGAACATCCACGACAGGTTCACAAAAACACGAAATCCATGCTCTAAAAGTTCAAATGCGACACGCGTATCGAGTTTTCCTTCCATCAAGTCTTTGAGAAGCAATTCTGTGTTTTCCGTCGTGTAGGTATAGTAGCCAAAAAGTGCTAATACCTTAGCATTTAGCAATGCATCTTCGAGGTTTGCATCGTTTGGGTTGTTGAGATTTTTCTCAATAAGAGCAAAGTTTTCAAGTGGGTGTGTCATCGTATTGTGTTGATGATAACACAAATTTTATTATAGGGGTTTCAGTTTTTTTACTACCGTGTTGAACCGCGTCGCGTATCTATTTGTATTGATAGATACGTCACTTCACAAGATTAAAGCATATAAAGCAAATTGTGTTTAGCGAGCCACTTTTGAATCATTTCACAAAGTTCACTTACCGACGACGCCATCAACGTCAACAGTGACCGCAATTGCTTATCACTAAGTTCTTTGATATTTTCTTTGAATTTCTCTAGACCGGGTCGGGCTCGAATAGTGCGAATGAGCTCTTTGCGTTTAAAATCGTCGTACTCCGGGTTGGACTTGGGGTAATACTTTAACTTATTGACAACAATGTCAAGTAATGCGGAGATGTGATGAAAGTTAATGCACTTTCTACCTCTGGCCTTGCCTTTCTTGCCTTCTTGAACAACGAGACGGAATGACTTATCCTTCTTGGAAATCCATCCGTATAGACCATATGGGTTATTTTCAAAGCCAATGTTCTTAGTCTCTGCCAAATGAATTTTAATCTCCTCGACATAAACTTGTTCTTGGTCAAGATCGATAAGCGTCGACCAACCGTGCTTAGGATCAAAGATGCGCATTTTGCCGCTGACTGTAATTTCCTTCGCCGCTACGTCATACGATGCGCCAGTAAATTCTTCAGTGTAGAGTACGTGAACAAGGTAACCGTCAGACATCGTATAAAGTCGATCATCATATTCCGACATCAAAATGTCATAGACTTCTTGTTGCGATGCATTAAGTTTAACCGTCGCCTCGAAGGCAACCATCGCCTCGAGCAAGACAATTTGTGTTTTGTAGGACATCGCTTCAAACTTTTCTTGTGTCGGCGCTTTACAAAAATCTTTAGTCTTGGGCTTGTCTTCGCTGAGCTCCATCATGTCGATCAATGAGCCTAAGGTATTACGCTCACTCACCAGAGGTTCACTAGTGTAAATGGACTCCGCATAGGATGACGTCGCGGACACGCTATCATCAAGAAAAATTATGTTGTTTTCTTCTTTGACATAACATTTGAAACCGTAGCGATTGATAACTTGAATTCTCTTGTCGATGATCGTGTTCAACGCAGCAAGAAAAAGCATATTCTGAGAAGACACAAGACCGAGGATGGAAGCAAGAAGATCGATGTGTAGAGCAAAGTAAATCTTGAAAGAATCTTTGATACGCTCGATGAGCGCTGCAATTTCTTGGTCTCCGTAAAAAAGATCATAAGTCAAGGTGTCAAGTTGGTCACCATCAATCGCGTATGACCACACTCTATCATCGGTCGACGTAGGCTCCATACCCGAGCACGTATAATTGCATTCCTGATAATCGCAATCACGAGTCCCGTCAATGTCCTCGGGCACTACATTACGCTCGTAGGTGAGAGGACAATCGAATGCTTCTTCCTTTTCCACTCTATAGATTTGCACGTTCTTATATTCTTTGTTTTCTGCAATTTCGTAAATATAGAGGTCGATTGTCTGTTCGGATGAAAATTTAGAGCCAAAGGGGAAAACTTGATCTTTTCCCGGAGCTTTCTCCGAGCCTGCCTCTACCGCTACGTGACGAAAAATACGTACATAACGCTCGTTTTCAGGGAACGACTGATGAGAGCCAAAGCGAAAGATACGTGCATTTGCCTGATCAAGAGAAGGAATGTTCCAGTCGGGCATTGCGCCATGATATTGACGGAAGTGTTTAAGTGTTTGGCCGAGAATGATCTTGTCACTGCCAATAACTACTTGTAAGCGATCGGCATAACGATTGTCTGGACGATTGATACTTTCCAGAAGATCAAGGATTTTCTTACTTTCGTTGGTGGTAAAGGGGTCACTGGTGATCGTGACAAAGCGTCTAGACGATGATGTGGTGGCGATGTCACGAGCGTCTTTTGCCCAATAAAATCCATGAAGTTGAAGAATCAACGAAAGAACAATAGCACCTTCACCAGTTACCGCTTCGATCGGTATAAACGCCAACTCCTTAGGATAGTCTTTGATCCACTTGATAATCGATGCGAACTTTGCACTATACGTGGCCAAGTCATTCTTATACGCCTCTCGGAGAAACTTATTATTTATGTCGTAAATCTTAGTGGTAACGGTGTCACCTTTTTTGTCTCTTTTCGTGACCTTCTTGGTAAAGTACTTTTCAAAAGCTTCTTGACCATAGGCTACATCTTCGATTTCTCCATTGGCGTTAAAAACCGGAATAACAAGATTTGCTGCACCTCTTGCCTTTTTCCAAACTACTCCGCCTTTAGTTTCGCGTACGACAAGTTTACCCTTAACCATTTGCTCTTTACGTGTAATTTCGTCTCGTGCACGCTGAACAGCAATTGCTTGAAATTCACTCATAACATCTGGATAAACACGAACGTGTTGTGTAAGAGGTTCGACCACACCGTACTCGATGCGCTTGGCGGTAGTGGTAAGAGGTCGAAGAAACGACACTCGTCCGCGAAATGCACGTCGAAGATCTTCATCATTTGTTAACTGATCCTTATCAAAGAACTGTTTGTCGAAATCACGACCGGTGGGAAGTTGTTCGTCCAAGGGCAAAATAAGATTCATTTGAGCGGCTATTTCATGAGTTTGATCCCAAATAGGTGTTCCCGTAAAATTCAAGATAACGCAGTTTTCAACGGTATGAAGAAAATGATGAAGCCGATCGTAGAGGTGCATTTTTGGCTTTTTCCCCTTCTTACCGCCTTCGTCATCATCGTCGCCGTCGTCTTCGATACGTGTCTTTGGTTGCTTACGTATAGTGTGTGATTCATCAATGATTATTACACGATTAGAGTAGTCGCGCTTGATTGCTTCATCTAGAGGCAAATTCTTAAGAAAAGTCTCGTACGTTACAATTTCATAGCTTTGGGCGATGGCTCTATTAAGTCTGCGAACCTTTGCCATTTCACTTAACATAATACCTTCTTCAAGTTCTTTTCTAGTCGCTCTAGGCAAATAGACGTTGTTGGTACAGACTCTTGAAATTTCTCGTTGATATGTTCGCATGAGATCTTCACCGGTAACAAAAACCAGTGCTGGCTCACGAAACTCGTTGTGCTTAAATGCTTCAACTACTGCAGCTCCAGTACATGTCTTACCAGTACCTGGAGCGTAATGAAAGAGTGCCGATCGATAGGGCGTATTTGAACTAATAATACGAGAAACTAGCCTTTGAATCAAAAGAAGATCTCCGCTTTGTTCAGGGACTGCTTCGTCTCTCGACAGTCTCAATTCATAGAATTCCTTTCGATGGGCGAGTTTTGATGCAAGCTCCGGATCGTCGACCCGGGGATATTGTGGTATGAATTGATTGATGTCCGTCATTTTCTACTAGTGTTATATTTTTTAATTCTTTCGTCGGAAAGAATAAATGCACTGTTTGAGAAAATTTACTTTGTACTTACGTAGGCTTTGGGCATTGTGACTTGTTGAATTTCGCCAATGGTTGCTCGTTTTTCGTAATACACAAAAATACGCATAAGAAGTGACTTGATCTCCGCGGGCAATAAATCATTGTCATAATCAGGCTCAGAATCGAGCTTGTAAGGAAAAATGCGAGTATAAAACAAGTAGATTACCACTCCCAGTGACCAAATATCATTTTCTAATCCATAATACTTGTAGCCAAAGAGAATTTCTGGCGCTGCATAATTCATCGAACCCCGTGATTTACTACAGTCCTTAACCTCTTGAGCGTAAGTCCAGTCGATGAGCGTAAGTTTTTCAGTAAAGCTATCATAAATGATGTTTTCTGGTTTGATGTCACGATGCATAATATTCAATGCATGAATATGTGCAATCGCTGAAAAAAGCTGTTCAAACATACGTTCTTGATTGATCGTCACGTTTCTTGTACTTCGTATGATGTCATGTAAGATTTCTCCGCGTGCAAAAGAAAGCACAATAACACCAGAAAGGCCATTTTCTGTTGACGTGGTCCATGAATCTACAAAGCTAGGGATAGATGGATGTTCGAGGCGACAGAGAATAGCAACTTCGTCATTGAGATAATTAACGTCGTTTTTGTATTCTCGATAGGTCACGATTTGTTGACTTTTCAAATCACGGTATTTGTAGACCTTCGCGCTGTGGCCTTCGCCAAGCTTATGAAGATATTCGTAACGTTTGGATGTTATCATTGATGATGCTATGATTGAATGACTGATAATTATATTATCATTTTTTTGCAGATAGATCACGACGAATATATGAAATTTCTCGTAAACACGTTTCACATTGACTTTCCTCGAGCAGACCGATAACGTGCTTTTCGAGCATCATTAGCGCTTTTAAACCGTCGTCAACATTTACTTTTCGCACTTTCCAATTGTTTCGTATTTTTTTGCTAATTATCATCAATGAGCGCGGCCATTGCTCGTCATGATTAGCATTGAGCACATAACGAATACTGTTTAGCGCAACACGCCTATTGATGATCCTAATGTCAAGTATATAGAGCTGTTCGTAGATGTCAGTCTCGTCAACCCTATTTTCACCAAGGCATTCGCCAAAAATTCGATGACCTTCAAGAAAGACACTTTCTAGTTCATTAATGCCGCAAGAAAATGGACCAAGATATTCGAAAAGTGCAGTAAAGTTAAGATGGATTGCGATATTCAAAAGTGACGTTGGTAATGCTAATCTTTTGATTATCTTCTCGACGAGATCAAATGACATATCATAGAGTATAAAATCGAGGTAGTCTCGTTGATAATCGTCAAAATAACGATGGGCGTCGGAGTAGGGTTCTAGACCGGTAAGCTGATTAAGCAGAAAAAAGTACCCTTCTTGAGTTTCTGGTTGACGTTTTTTGATTTTTTCGTACACATAGGCAAAGCGCTTGTTGGTCTCGGGTACTAAATTTATGTATTTTTTCATTTCCTTCAACACGTCAAGCGGTATCGTACTAAAATACAATTGTTGATCACGACATAAGGTATTGGGTATTAATATGTCACGACGTACTAGCGCGTCTTGTATTATAGGGTACTGCATTTAAAAATAAGGTTATCAAGCTTTAACATGGATGGTTGGACAAAACGAGCGTTAGAAAAACGCAAACCTCAAGAAAAAAGTACAGAAATTGACTTTTGGATACCTCAACCATTATTTGATGCGCTGGATGAACGATTTGGCCCATTTACATTAGATGCTGCGGCATCGAAGAAAAATGCAAAGTGCGAAGATTTTTTTAGTAAACACCACGACGCACTAAGTCAAGATTGGCATGGCGTTGTTTGGTGCAATCCACCGTACGGAAGAACTACCAAAAGCAGTAAAGGTACGGCAACATGGATCGCAAAGGCTGTAGAAGAAATCAATAAGAATAATGCAAAACGCATTGCGATGCTAATACCCGCATATTCTGATCTTTCATACTTTCACGAGCTAATCTTGCCCAACGTGAGGTACATCATTTATGTGAAGAGCAGAATCAAATTTGACGGACCAAATATCTGTGAAGGCGGAACTTCTCGGCATCCTTCAGCGATTTACATCTTTGATAAGAAATCTAAAGGTAAGATACGTGTAGGCTCAATTTATAGAGATGAAAGTGATTTAACAATCTATTAAAAATGACTTATCAAGGTCCTCCATTTTTTATCGGATGGTGGTTCGAATCTCAACTCAGAGAGGGTTTATTCTTTTGTGAAAAATGCAATGACTACACTCAACACTTGATACGACACATTCCTGCGTCTATATATTTTGTTTTCCCCACTCCACACGAAACTCATTATAGATGCAAGTGCGGCGCACAATCTGTCGTGTCGACTTCGATAGATAGCATTACTTGGGGTACTATTGAACGTAAATGAATTTGGTTTAAAGAATACGCTTTGTATATTACATTTGCTAAAATGGCTGTTGTCCTTTCTGATCTTTCGCTCAAGTTTCAATCGTCTTTTAGCGACAGCGCTAACGTCATTCGTGCAGTGAGTCAAGTATCTGGTGTTAACGGTCGCATGGTCACGACACCTGCTGATATGCGTATGATGTTGAATGAAGCTTCTGAAAACCTTGCTTCGGTAGTCGGTAGAATGCGCGAAGCGGAGGCAGCGGCAAACACGGCTAACATATCCCTCGTGGCGCTTGGTTTTGACCATATCAACTTTAACAATTGCGATACCGATGCTATCTTGCGAATCAAGAGCGAATTGGACAACCTTCGCAGACTTGCCAATTAACGAAGTTTTTTCAACGAAGTTTTTCAACGAAGTTTTTCAGTCTTTGGACTGAAAAACGTAGATCAAACAGTAATAGCAGGACATGAAGAATAGTTGTCGACGATGAAGTGTTCAAACTTGAAGTCTTGAATTTCATGCAGTTTCGAGGCCTCGCGAAACTTGAGCTTGGGGAAGGGTCTAGGCGTGCGCTTGAGTATTTTGTTGACTTGATCTCCATGATTGTTGCATATGTAGGCGTCACCTATCATACACACGAATCTTCGAGGTTGATAACCGGTGACGTGACAAATCATTGAAGTCAAGAGGCAATAGCTAGTGATGATATGAGGCACATCAGTGAAGACGTCGGCCGAGCGTAAATAAACGTTGCAGTCAAGATACTTACGGTCAGTAGAAA
>Ga0163144_10021307_pt1 | contig 12889 bp, 10 predicted proteins | sample OliLak19BULKMAT1_FD_123175 | JGI IMG/M metagenome (GOLD analysis project Ga0163144, IMG submission 123175) | Freshwater microbial mat bacterial communities from Lake Vanda, McMurdo Dry Valleys, Antarctica - Oligotrophic Lake LV.19.BULKMAT1 | ecosystem: Environmental > Aquatic > Freshwater >...
CCGGCCGATCCGGCTCCGTCACCGGTCCCGAACGAATGCGGCTTCATGCCGAACAGTTGCCGCACCCGGCGCTCGAGCTTCGCGACGTAGACGAACACCACCGGCACGACCAGCAGGCTCAGTGCCGTCGAGGTGATCAACCCGCCGATCACCGCAGCGGCCATCGGCCGACGGAAGCTCGCATCGCCGCCGAATCCGAGCGCGAGCGGCAACATCCCGGCGACCATCGCGATCGTCGTCATCAGGATCGGCCGCGCGCGCTTGCGGCAGGCATCGACCAGCGCCTCGTGTTCCGTCAGGCCGCGTTCGCGCATGCCGAGGATCGCGTACTCGACCAGCAGGATGGAGTTCTTGGTGACGATGCCGAGCAGCATCACGAAACCGATCATCGCCGGAATTCCGAGCTCACTGTCGAAGACCAGCAGCGCGATGAATGCGCCGCCGATCGACAGCGGCACCGCCGAGAGGATCGTGATGGGCTGGAACGGATCGCGGAACAGCAGCAGCAGCACGCAATAGACGCAGAGTATCCCGGTCAGCATCGCGAGCGTGAAGCCGCTGAACAGCTCCGCCATGATCTCGGCGTCGCCGGAGGTGCGCAGCATGATGCCGGCCGGCAGGCTCTGCATCGCGGGCGTCGCCCGCACCGCCGTCATCGCCGCACCGAGCGGCGCGCCGCCGAGATCGGCGCTGATCGTCACGTTGCGGTTGCGATCGTAGCGGTCGATCTGCGCCGGGCCGCTGCGGATCGAGACGTCGGCGATGCTGTCGAGCGGCACCAACCCGTCGCGGCCCGGCACGCGCAGCGCGGCGATCGCCGACAGGTCCGCGCGCACCGACTCCGGCACCCGTACGCGGATGTCGAGTTGACGCTCGTCGAGCTCGAGCTTGGCGAGCGCCTGGTCGAAATCGCCGCTGGTCGCGATGCGCAGGGTTTCCGCGATCGCGGTGGAGGTCACGCCGCGCTCCGCGGCGCGTGCCGCATCGGGCCGCACCAGGATCTCGGGGCGCTCGAGGCTGGCGGTCGAGGCGATGCCCGCGAGCTGCGGCTGGGCGCGCATCGCCGCTTCGACCGTCGCGGCAGCGGCGCGCAAGGCCTCGGTGTCGCGGCCCGAGACTACCAGCGCGAGCTTCTCGCCGGGTCCGCCGCCGCCAACCGAGAAACGCGCGCCCGGGACTCTGGCGAGCCGTTCACGGATGGCCGCCTCGATCTCGCGCTGGTGCGGCCGCGAATTGCGCGCGCCGAGCGTCACCGTGATGGCGCCCTTGCGCACTTCGCCCGCGTTGACGCCGCCGCCGCGTCCGCCGCCACCGGCTTGCGGCTCGCCGACGGTCGTGAATAGGCTGCGAATGCCCGGCACGGGCGTCGGCCCGGCGAGCAGCGCGAAGCGCGCATCCTCGGCGGCGCGCAGCGTCGCGGCGAGGGTCGAGCCCGGCGGCAGCTCGATCGAGACGCGCGTCGAGCCGCGATCGACGGCCGAGACGAAGCCCGCCGGCAGCAGCGGCACCAGCCCCAGCGAGGCGAGGAAGAACACCGCCGCCGCGGCCGCGGTCCTGCGGCGGTGCACGAGGCACCAGCGCACCGTGGCGAGATAGCGCCGCGTCAGCGGGCCTTCCTGTTCGGCCGCCGCGGAATGCGGAATCGTCTTCAGCAGCCACACCGCCGCCATCGGCGTGACGAGGCGCGCCACCAGGAGCGACGCGATCACCGCCGTCACGGTGGTCCAGCCGAACTGCTTGAAGAACAGGCCCGGGATACCGCTCATGAACGCGATCGGCACGAACACCACCACCAGCGCCAGCGTCGTCGCGATCACCGGCAGGCCGATCTCGGTGACGGCGTCCGCGGTCGCCTCCGGCACCGACTTGCCCATGCGCAGGTGGCGCTCGATGTTCTCGACCTCGACGATCGCGTCGTCGACCAGTATTCCGACCACCAGCGCCAGCGCCAGCAGCGTCAGCGTGTTCAGCGTGAAGCCGGCCCAGTTCATCACGGCGAAGGTCGGCACGATCGACAGCGGCAGCGCGATCGCGCCGAGCAGCATCGCCCGCCAGTCGCGCAGGAACAGCCAGACGACGCCCATCGCCAGCAGCGCGCCTTCAAAGAGCATCGTCATCGAGGCGTCGTACTGCTCGAGGGTGTAGTCGATCGTGGTTGCGACCAGTTCGAACTTCACGTCCGGCCGTGCGCGGCCGAGTTCCTCGACTGCGCGCGCCACGCCTTGCGCCGCGCCCACCGCGTCGTAGCCCTTGGCATTGCGCACCGCGAACCCGACCGATGGCCGGCCATCGAGCAGCGCCGCCTGGCTGCGCTCGGCGAGCCCGTCGGTGATCGTCGCGACTTCCTCGAGCCGTACGCGCCGGCCGTCGGTGAGCACGATCGGCAACGCCGCGAGCTCCGTCGCGCGATGGACGCTGGAATCCGTGCGCACGCCCTGCTCGGCGCCACCGACCTGACCCCGGCCCCCGGAAGACTGCTGCTGCACGCGACGCAGCGCCCGCGACACGTCGGCCGCCGTGACTCCGAGCGCGGCGAGACGCGCGGGATCCACCTCGACGCGCACTTCGCGGGTGCCGCCGCCGAGCCGCGAGAACTCGCCGATGCCGCGCACGGCCAGCGCTGCGCGCGAGACCGTGTCGTCGAGGTACCAGCTCAGCGCCTCCTCATTCATCGTCGTGCTGGTGACGGCATAGGTCGAGAGCGCGACGCCCTGCTGCACGTTGACCTTGCTGACCCGCGGCTCCTCGAGGTCGGCCGGCAGGTCCTTGCGTGCCCGATCGACCGCGTCCTTCACGTCGAGCAGCGCGTCCGCGAGCGGACGCTCGAGCACGAACTCCGCCGTCATCGACACGACGCCGTCGGTGATCCGCGTCGTCAGGTGCTTGAGCCCTGGCGCGGTGGCGAGCGCGTCCTCGACTGGCCGCGCGACTTCGGTCTCGAGCTGCGACGGCGCCGCGCCCGGCAGGCTCAGCTGCACGTTGACGGTCGGCAGGTCGAGGTCCGGGTATTCCTTCACGCCGAGCTGCTGGAAGCCGCGCACGCCGGCGAGACACAGCAGCAGGAACAGCACCACCGAAGGGATCGGGTTGCGGATCGACCAGGTCGCGAAGTTCATTGCTTCAGTTCCGCTCGGCGAGCGCGCGCGGACGGCCCGGTTCCGGCTCGACCCGCACGACGTCGGAGTCGTGCAGGAAGCCCGCGCCGCGGGCGACGACGTTGACACCGGCGGCGAGCCCGCGCGTCAGCTCGATCCGCTCTTCGCGCCGCATGCCGGTCTCGACCTGGACCAGCGTCACGCGCGCGCCGACGAGCGTCGCGACGTAGCTGCGGCCGTCGCGGATCACGACGCTCTCGGCCGGCACCGTGACGACCTGCCGGCGCCCGGCCTCGAGCCGTCCGGAGGCGTACATTGCGGCGCGGGCGCGACTACCCGGATCGAGGTCCACATAGGCGATGCCGAGCCGGGTGGTGCCGTCGAGCGCGGGCGCGAGGCGCTGCACCTTGCCGGTCGCGGAACTGCCGTCGGGCAGGGTCAGCGTCGCAAGCATGCCGGGCGTGACGCGCGGCAACTGCGCCGCGCCGAGCTCCGCGCGCCATTGCAGCCGGCCCTGGCGAATCATCCGGAACAGTTCCGTTCCCGTGCCTGCGACCGCGCCGAGCGTCGCGCTGCGGCTCGCGATCACGCCGTCGTCGGGCGCCAGCACGCGCGTGTGCTCGAGCGTCAGACGTGCCGAGGTCAGGGAGGCGCGAGCCTGCGCGACCTGCGCCACCGCGCCCGCGGCCTGGGTCGTGGACTGCAACAGGTCCTGGGCGCTGATCGCACCGGTAGACTGCAGCCCGAGGGCGCGGTCGCGATTCGCTTCCGCCGCCTGCGCGCTGGCCTGGGCCTGCGCCAGCGCGGCTTCGGCGCGCGCCAGTTCGGCGCGCACGGTCGCATCGTCGTAGCGCGCCAGCAGCTGGCCGCGCCGCACCACGTCGCCGACGTCGGCCCGCACCTCGACCAGCGGCAGTCCCGCGACCCGGGCCGCGACCGTGGCCTCCTGCCAGGGGAGGATCGCGCCCGAGGCTTCGATCACGGCCGGCCAGTCGCGCGTCGCCGCCGCGGTGCTCGTGACCGTCATCGACGGGCGCGGCTGTGCGGCGGGCGGCGCGGCGGCGCGAACGATGCCGCCGGGCGTCAGCGCGAGCGCGGCGTGCAGGACGAGCGCGGCGAGCAGGCCCGGCGTGGCGGGAAGGGCTCGCGTGGCGGGCAGCGCCGGCGCAGCCGCGCGCGCACCGGTGGAGTGCCGGCCAGTGTCGCGTGGCTCCGCTGTGGACATGAGACGACGGTCTGTTCTGAAGGTCACTCTGCTTCTCCGGGAATCAGGCGGCTGCCGCCGGCGTCCTGCGCGAGACGGTCGAAGGCGGCGTGCATCAATTGGCGTGCCTCGCGCGCCGAGGCCTCGTCGTGGCGCCAGGCGTTCTGCACGGCGATGCCGATCATCGAGGCGTGGAACAACGCGAAGTCGCGCGGACTCGGCCCCAGGCCGAAGCCGGCCATCACGGCGATCATTCGCGCCTGCATGCGCGCATCAAAGCCGCGCATCCACTCGCGCAGGCCGGGCTCCTCGTCGGCAGCCACCTGCATCGCGAGCATGAGCCGCGGCATCTTGCGGTCGATCACCGGCGCGACCAGGCGCTCGCGCAGTTCGGCGAGCGAGCGGGGCATCGCCTCGGGTCGTCCCTCGACCATGCCGATGATCGACGCGTCGGCGAACTCGACCACGGCCTTCAGCAGGTCGACGCGGGTCGGGAAATAGTAGGTGAGATGGCTCTGGCGCAATCCCGCCTCGTGGGCGACCCGGGTCTGTGAGAGCGCATGCATCCCCTCCGCCTGCAGCACGCGGATCGCGGCTTCGAGCAACCGACTGCGCGTATCCGCGCCCCGATCGGTCGACGCACAGACCGGCGTGGTCGCGTCGCGTCGCGGCGCCACAGTGGCGGCAGGAGAGGGCGGGGACCTGGGAGGCTTGCGGGCGAGCGTCATGCGTTTGGTACGGCTACCAATTGGGCGACTATAGCCTCGCTTGGTAGAAATACCAATCCCCGGGTCACAGCCCTTGATCCGATGCACGGACGTTGCCATGCCATGCCATGCCATGCCTTGCCATCGCCCGCGAACCGGCGATCAGCCGCGAGGTGTCCCGGCCCCCAGGAAGCGCGCGACGGCTTCGGCCCATTCCTCCGGCTTCTGGTCGACGATGTCGACGCCGCCGCCTTCCAGCTCGGCGTATTCGAAGTCCGGGCGCATCTTTCGCGCGTCCTGCGCGTTCCGGTAGATCTGGTCGCCGGTGTTGGTCAGCAGCAGCGTACGCACCTTGAGCTTGCGCAGCGCAGGCTCGTGGTCGTACTTGAACGCGGCGTAGTGGCCCTGCCAGAACGGACCGAAGCCCTGGAAGCGCTCGACCGTGTAGCGCGTGATCAGCTTCGGGTCCGCGCCCGGGCCGTAGAGGCGCCAGCGGCTCATGAAGGCCTCGGCCAGGTGCTGGCCGTCCGGCTTGTAGACGAAATCGATTTCCGAGACCTTGTGGCGTGCCAGGAAGCCGTCTCGCTCCGCATCGCCCATCGGGAAGGCACCGTTGATCACGAGGTTGCGGACCCGTTTCGGGAACTGCAGGCCGACTTCGGTCGCGACCAGCGCGCCGGTGTGGTGGCCGAGCACGTCCGCCTGCTTCAGGCGCAGGTGGTCCATCACCGCCGGCGCGACGCGCGCCCAGTCCTCGCAGCGCGGCACGAAATCGGTCGGGTCGGACATGCCGAAGCCCGGCATGTCGATGCCGATCGCGCGTACGCCGCGCCGCGCCAGTGGCGCGTAGACGCGGTCGAACTGGCGCGCCGACATCGGCGCCTGGTGGAACATCAGCAGCGGCAGGCCCTGGGTGCCGTTGTCGTAGTAGTGCACGAGGCCGAAGGGGCCGGGGGCATAGCCGCGCTTGGGCGTGCCCGCGGGCAGGTTGGCGCGCGCCGCGCCAGAACCGCCGCCGAAGGCGGAAGCTAGGCCACCGAGGATCGCGGCCTTGAGCGCGCCGCGGCGTGAAAAAGATCCGGGCTCGATGCTCATTGGTCGTTCTCCGCTTCAGGAGACGACGTTATGCCCACGGCGCGAAGCCCCTGTCCAGCCCGCCCGTGACGGATTGCGGCTGGAGGAAAGCCGGCCGGCGGCGCGGGCGCAACCGCTCAGCGCGCTTTCAGGAACGCAATGGCGTCGCGCACCGTCGCTTCCGGCTGTTCGATCATCGGCAGGTGTCCGGCACCCTGGTACTGGATCAACTTCACGGGCCGACCCTTGAACAACGCAGCGACATCGTCGCCGACGTACCGCGGCAGCACCAAGCCGTCGGCGCCCCACTGGATCAGCATCGGCCGCGTCAGGCGCGCGTAGTACGCGGGCACGTCGAGCGTGTCCCACATCTTGTACTGCGTCTGGATGTAGGCATCGACCGTCGCTTTAGCGCCGGCGCGGTTGTTCAGCGCCCAGTAGCGATCGATCAGCACGTCGTCGATCACCGCGTCGTTGGCGCAGACGTCGTGCAGGAACGCGACGAAGAAATCGCGCGACTGGAACGGCGCAAGCGCCTTCTGTGCATTGAACGCGGCGAGCATCTCCGGCGAGGGCTTGCGTGCGGGTGGACGGCTCGCCGGCAGCGTCGAGACGACCACGCGGTCGACTCGCTCCGGGTGCTCGATCGCGAGGAACAGCGCGACCAGCGCGCCGTTGGAGGTGCCGCCGACGTGGAAGCGATTCAGGCCCAGCTGGTCGGCGAGCTTCAGCACCAGGTCGACCGAACGCCGCGTGTCGTAGCGGCCGCTCGGGTCCGGGCCCGAGAGGCCGTAGGGCGCGTAGTCGACGCGGATCACGCGGAACTCGCGGCGCAGCGCCGGCATCCACGGATCCCACATCTGCAGACTACCGAGATGGCCGTTCAGCAGGATCAGCGCCGGTCCGCGGCCCTCGTCGCGCAGGTGGATCGGCACGCCGTCGACGGTGACGAACTTCGACGGTGGTGGCGCGTACCAGGCGCGCAGTTCCGCGTCGGTGAACGGCGCGGTGCGGCTGCGCTCCGGGCCGGTGGGTACTGCGGCTACTGCCGGGGTTGCGGGCTGAGCGGCGCAGCCCGCCGCCAGCCACAGCACCACGGGCAATGCGGCGACGAGCCGCAGCGCCGCCGGGAGCGACGGCGCGCGGCGCAGCGGCTCAGCCAATCTCGGCCTGCTTCGCGAGCGTGGCGAAATCGTAGCTGGTCGCGTGCGGCGCGCCGGCTACCCGCGCCACCAGCGCATTGCGCTCGCGCTCGAGTTCCTTCGCGAGTTCGCCCTCCGGCACGAAGTCGGAGAGCGTCTTGCGATCGAGCACCTGTTTCTGTTCCAGCAGGTGCTCCAGCACGGTGACGCGATCGCGCAGGATCCAGAGCTCGGCGAGCAGTTCGGTGTTCATCCGGACGACGTCGTCGAGTTCCTTCTGGCCGAGGTAGGGACGTTCGGGGCGTGCAACGGTGCGGGACATGGGCGTGGGCTCCGTCGGCTCAGGCGGGCTTGCGGCCGCGGGTGACCCAGGGATAGCCGCGCTTGTCGAGCGCGTACTCCTCGACGTCGACGAAGCCGGCGTCGCGCATCATCTGCGGCAGGCTGGCCATCGCGGCGGCGGAGAAGAACGGCTCGGCGCGGTTGTCGGTGTCCCAGTCGAGGATCACCGCCTGCATCGGGTTGACGGCGCGGAACGGCGGCGGGTCGCTGATGATCATCTCGCCGTTGGGCCCGAGGATGCGGAACATCTCCTTGATCATCGTGGCGCTGACGCCCGGCGGCATCTCGTGGTGCACCGCGTAGCTGATCACCGCATCGACGCTGCCATCGGCCTCGGCCACCTTGATCGCGTCTTCCTGGCGGAACGTGATGTTCAGGCCCAACGCCTCGCTCATGAAGTGGCCGCCTCTCAGCAGCGCGGGCGAGAGGTCGCCGCCGACCAGTTCGGCGTTCGGGAACAGCTGGCGCGCGACGCTCAGCGTCGTGGCGCCGCCGCAGCCGGCTTCGTAGATGCGCTTGAAATCGCGGCGCTTCAACTCGGACAGCACGTTCTTGCGCTGCGAACGGATGTCGCAGTTGACGTCGACGGCCGCATAGCCGCCGAGCGCGAACACGTACGGGCCGATGCCGGCCATGAACATCGGCTGCGTGAGGTCGTAGCCGTCCCAGCCGCCCGGTTCGAGATGCCACTCGACGCCCTCGAACCAGCGCGGGATCGGCAGGTTCGGGTCGAGCTGCAGGCGCGAGGTGTCCTTCGGCTGCTTCGGCGCGACGGCCGCTTGCCACTCCGTGCGCCGCGCCTCGACCGCCGGGATCGCGCGGATGAAGTTCTGCTCGGCGACCCAACGCTGGTAGAAGCGGTTGAAGCGATACGCCTTCGAGCGCTCGACGACATCACGCGCGCGCTCGAGGCGTTGCTGCCAGACGTGCGGCCGCACGTCCGTCTTGAACTCCTCGGTCAGCGCCTCGGCCTCGGGCTGGGCGGCGAAGTCGGCCTCGGCCTGGTCGCGCAGCACCGAGCTGGAGAACTGCTGCAGGGAGCCGAGGAACTGCAGGCCCGATCGCCCGCGTTGCTTGAGTGTGATCATCGCTTGCCTCCTTTGGCATCGAGTTCGTCCCAGAAGCGGCGCAGCGCGTCGTTCAACTCCGCCGGCGATTCGAGCGGCAGCAGCCGCCCGGCGCTTGGCAGCACGACGACGCGTGCGTCGGGAAACCTGGCGGCGCTCGCCTGCGCCATCGCCGGCGTCAGCACCGAGTCGCCTTGTCCGACCGGAATCATCACCGGAAGTTTCAGCTGCGCCGGCAGGCCGCTGCGCGGCAGCTGCTCGCGGGTGGTCAGGAAGGCGACGAACTGCTCGTACGGGGTCTGCTCGAGCATCGTGCGATAGCGGGCCCGCGCGCGCAGCGAGGCGCCGGGGGCGACGATGTATTCGTTGAAGCGCCGAAACAGCGTGTCCTTGCCTTCGATCACCACCGTGCGCGCGTTCTCGGCGCGATAGCGCACCCCCGCCGCGTCGGTGGCGGAATCGTCGAATGCGGTGCTGATCACGACCAGCGAGCGGCAGCTCGCGGGGCGTCTGGCGCAGGCGAGCGCGCCGATCATGCCGCCGCCGCTGAGCCCGACGACGTCGACCGGGTCGCGCAGCTTCAGCGCGTCGATGAATTCCAGCAGCTCGTCGGCGTAGGCGTCGGAGCTGACTTTCTCGCCCGGCATCGGCGAGGAGAACCCCTGGCCCGAAAGGTCCGGCGCGAACATCCGGCTGCGATCGGCGAGGCCCGCAAGCTGGTCGAGCCAGGTGCGTGAGTCGGTCAGCAGTGCGTGCACGAGCACGACCGGATGGCCCTTGCCCGCCTCGCGATAGAACAGCGTCGACTTGCTGAGCTCGACCGTGGCGGTGCGCACCGGGTCGGCCGCGGCAGCGGGCGAGAGCGCAAGGCCGGACAGCGCCAGCAGGGCGGCGCTGGCGGCGAGGGTGGCAAGACGGTGCATCTCGGGCATCGAGTCGGCGGTCCGCGTGGAACGGACTTCAGTGTAGACCAAGGGGCGGGCCCGCCGGCCGCGGGCGGTTTCAGCCGGTGATTCAGGCGCATCGCCGCGACGGCGGCGGCGCGGGAGAACGGCAGCCCGCGCCGGCGAGCGGCCGTTGCGTGGCACCCGTATTGCCCCGGCGGCGTCGGGCCCGTCCGCGCTACACTTTCCCGATCTTCCCGAGGTGCACACCATGGAATTCCAGCTTCGCCAGAACGGCCGTGCCGCCATCGCCTTCCTCGCCGATCTCGCCGTCGCCTCGTCGCGGCTGCGGCCGAAGATCGATGCGGAACTGCTGGCCAAGGGCCTGAACCAGCAGACCCTCGCCGACGACCTCGACGAGCGGCTGCTGCAGGTCGATGCGGCACTCGTCGGTTCGCCGTCGGCGCGCGCCGTGGCGATCCTCAGCGAGTTCAGCGGCGTGAACCACGGCCGCGTCGGCCAGGCGGCATTCGACGAGATCCTGCCGGAGCTCGAGCCGAAGCTGCGCGAACTGCAGACCAGGGGTCCGACGACGCTGGAGGCGCGACTCGGCGACCGGCTGCCCGAGTACCAGAAGCGCTGCTGGATCCACCGCACCACCGGCGGCTGGGACGGCCATCCCTACCAGGGCTTCGTGCACGGCGAGCTGGTGCATCGCGAGTACGTCGCCAAGAACTATCCCGGCGACATCTTCGCGCAGCGTCGTGAGGTGCTGAGCCTGCTGCCGCGCCAGGACTACCGGCGCATCATGGAGTTCGGCACCAGCAGCGGCCACTACACGATGCAGCTCGCGAAGGTGTTCCCGCAGGCCGAGATCTGGGGCTGCGATCTCAGCCTGCGCATGCTCGAGCAGGCGCAGCGGGTCGCGAACGAACACGGCTGGGCCTGGAGGCTGTTCCAGCTCGCCGCCGAGGACACCGGCTTCGAGGCCGCCTCGTTCGACCTCGTCACCTCCTACATCGTGCTGCACGAGATCCCGACCGAGACCACGCACGCGCAGATGCGCGAGGCGTTCCGGCTGCTGCGTCCTGGCGGCGACCTGCTGTTCACCGACATCACGCAGTATTCCGCGCTCGACAAGGCCGCGCAGCGCTGGGCCGAATACGGTGCGGTGCACGGTGGCGAGCCGTTCTGGCGCGAGGCCGCGACGCTGGACCTTGCGGCCGCGGCCCGCGACGCCGGCTTCGTGAACGTGCGCTCCGAGGGTTTCCGCGGCGCGAAGTATCCCTGGGTCACCTATGGCCACAAGCCGGAGTGACGACGCGATGAGCCTCGAGCTGACTCCGAACGACTCCGCGATCCGTCGCGATCCTGCCGCGCAGCTCGCGCTGATGCTGGCCAAGGAACTCTGGGTGCTGAAGGACCGCCAGCTGGTGCTCGAGGCGGTGCTGACCCAGCAGGGCATCGCGGTGCGCGACCTGGTCGATCGATACCAGCCGAGCGAGGCCGACCGCCAGGTCATCGATGCGGCGCGTAAGCGCTTCGCGGCCGACGTCGTGGCCGCGCTCGAGGCGCCTGGCGACCGACGGTAGTGCCGCGCGCGCATCCTTCCGTGCCGCAGACCAGGGTCGCGCTGATCGGCGCCGGTCTCGTCGGCGCCGGCTGGGCCATCGTGTTCGCGCGTGCCGGCCTCGAGGTCGTCGTCTACGACGAGCAGGCCGCGCAGCGTCAGCGCCTGCCCGGGTGGGTCTCGCGACAGCTCAGTGACCTGCAGGCGGAGGGCCTGCTGCACGAGCCGCCCGCGGTGATCGCGGCGCGCATTCGTCTCGTGTCTTCGCTCGAGGCGGCGCTCGAGGGCGTCGACTTCGTGCAGGAGAGCATCGTCGAGCGCCTCGAGGTCAAGCAGCGGCTCTACGCGGCGATGGATGCGCTGGCGGCGCCGGGGACGATCCTCGCGAGTTCGACCTCCGCCTTCCCCACCTCCGCGATCGCCGAAGGACTCGCGGGCCGCGCGCGCTGCATCGTCGCGCACCCGGTCAATCCGCCGTATCTCGTGCCGCTGGTCGAAGTGTCGGGTGCACCGTTCACCGCGCCCGCGACGGTCGAGCGCACCCTGGCGCTGATGCGCGCCGTGGGCCAGGCACCGATCCACGTACGGCGCGAGATCCACGGCTTCGTGCTGAATCGCCTGCAGTGGACCCTGCTCGCCGAGGCCTGTCGGCTGGTCGAGGCGGGCATCGCGAGCATCGACGACGTCGACGCGGCGATCCGCGACGGCCTCGGCCGCCGCTGGGCCTTCATCGGTCCGTTCGAAGTTGGCGACCTGAATGCGCCGGCAGGGCTCGGCGACTATCTGCAGCGCTTCGCGCCGACGATCGAGGCGATCAATGCGCCGTCCGCCGAGGGGCCGTTCCAGTTGCACCCCGGGAACGTCGCGGCGCTGCACGCGGCGCGCCGCGAGTTGCTGCCCGAAGCGCAACGTGAGGCGCGGATGGCGTGGCGCGATCGCCGGCTGATGGCGCTGGCAGCGCATCTCGCGACAGCGGCGCGTCAGCAGACGGATGAGGATTCGCCCGGCGCAACTCGCTCGATGCCGCCGACCTAGCGTCCCGACGAACCAGGCTGGCGCGCGCTCGCGCCTGAGCGAGGCTTCATGATGCGCGGCTGCCTCAGCGCGCCTGCTCGAGCACGGCGCGGGCCGCGGCGGCGGCGTCCTGGGCGGCCGCAACGCTCGGCACGGCCGGTGCCACGCTCGGAACCGGCTTCACCCAGTTCGGCGTGCCCTGAGTCGGCGGCGGCAGCGGCGTGTTCGCCATCACGTCGAGGGCAACGGCCGGCGTGCCGCCGGCCGTGCCCGATCCGGCGGTCGTCCCGGCGGTCGTCCCGGCGGTCGTCGCGACTGCGCCGCTGGTCGCGGTGCCATCGGTGCCCGGGATCGTCACCGGCACGTCGGTCTTCAACGCGGCTTCCTCGGCGCGCCTGGTCATCACGATGATGCTGATGCGCCGGTTGATCGGGTTGCGCGGCTGGGTCTTGTCGAACAGCACTGCCGAGGAGAGCCCGACGACACGCGCGACCTTGTCGACGCCGAGGCCGCCCGCTTCGAGCGCGCGCCGCGCCGCATTGGCGCGATCGGCCGACAGTTCCCAGTTGGTGTAGCCGTTCCTCGAGGCGTACGGCGTCGTGTCGGTGTGGCCGGTGAGGCTGATGCGGTTTGGCACCGACGACAGATAGGGCGACACCTCGCGCAGTATGTCGTTGGTGTAGTTCTTCAGCGAGGAGCTGCCGAGGTCGAACATCGGCCGGTTCTGCGCATCGACGATCTGGATGCGCAGTCCTTCGGGCGTGATGTCGAGCAGCAGCTGGTCCTTGAA
>Ga0163144_10021308_pt1 | contig 12888 bp, 12 predicted proteins | sample OliLak19BULKMAT1_FD_123175 | JGI IMG/M metagenome (GOLD analysis project Ga0163144, IMG submission 123175) | Freshwater microbial mat bacterial communities from Lake Vanda, McMurdo Dry Valleys, Antarctica - Oligotrophic Lake LV.19.BULKMAT1 | ecosystem: Environmental > Aquatic > Freshwater >...
AATCACCAAGGCGTGAAGTTCCGCGGCGGCAAGGACCCGGTCCTCTACCTCAGCAACCCGGAAGGATACAGCCGGGCGGCGCGCCGCCACTTCCTCGACGATCTCGGCCAACTGAATCAACTCAAGCTCGACGAGTATCACGATCCGGAAATCGCGACCCGTATCGCGCAGTACGAAATGGCCTTCCGCATGCAAGCTTCCGTGCCCGAACTAGCCGACTTTTCGAAGGAGCCCGAATCCACGTTTGAACTTTATGGCCCCGAGTCGCGGAAGCCCGGAACCTTCGCCGCAAATTGCATTCTGGCCCGTCGCCTGGCCGAACGCGGGGTCCGTTTCATCCAACTTTTCCATCGCGGCTGGGACCAGCATGGGAGCCTGCCGAAGCAGATTCGCTGGCAGTGCGAGGATACCGATCAGCCGTCCGCGGCCTTGATCACCGACCTTAAACAGCGCGGCTTGCTGGATGATACGATCGTGCTGTGGGGCGGGGAATTCGGCCGCACGGTTTATTCCCAGGGCACGCTGACGGCCACCGACTACGGCCGCGACCATCACCCGCGATGCTTCACGATGCTCGCCGCGGGCGGCGGGTTTAAACCCGGCATCTCCTACGGCGAGACCGACGATTACAGCTACAACGTGGCGAAGGATCCGATGGATGTCCACGACCTCCACGCCACGCTTCTGCACAATCTCGGCGTCGACCACACGAAGTTGACGTTCAAATTTCAGGGTCGCCACTACCGGCTGACCGATGTGCACGGCCGGGTGATCCGGCCCTTGCTGGCTTAGTCTTTCTTGGGAACTTCGCGCATTTCGGCGAGGAGGTCGTTCAGGAGCCGCTCAACCTGCCAAAGGTCGACGGTGGCGGGATAATCCACGATCGGCTCTTCAGCCTCCTCGGTTTGCCACTCTTGGGTCGTCATAATCAATCAATCTCTCTAGTAATAAACGCGCAAACGGAGGAGAATGTTCCTCACGTCGGAAACAAATATTTTGGGGGACCAAAGCCGCAAGCAAGCGGCCAGAAACTCTACTGCGCGTAAGGACTATGGTCGCAATCGAATAAAACCGAATTGTGGAAGCAGATAGTCACAGGAGTAGGTCCAACTTACTCAGTATAGCTCAAAAAACCTTCACCTGCTGTTGATATGGAATTATCAGGAGCTAGCTCGTTGCTGCGCCGCCCGCTGACACGGTGATAACGTAGTAATCGCTATGAAAGCACTGGTGTTGAAAGAGTATTTGAATCTGGAAGTCGTCGACTTTCCGGAACCGGAACTAGGTCCGGAGGACGTGTTGATCCGTGTGGGAGCCTGCGGCATCTGCGGCAGCGACGTTCACGGTTGGGACGGAAGCACTGGCCGCCGGATTCCTCCCCTCGTGATGGGCCATGAGGCCGCCGGAGCGATTGCCAAGGTCGGCAGCGCGGTCTCCGCGTGGAAGGAAGGCGACCGCGTCACCTTCGATTCCACCGTTTCCTGCGGGAAATGCCACTTCTGCCGGGCCGGGCAGGTTAACCTCTGTGATAACCGCATGGTCCTCGGCGTCTCTTGTGGCGACTATCGCCGTCATGGTGCCTTCGCCGAGTTTGTATCCGTGCCCCAGCACATCCTTTACGGCCTTCCGGATAGCGTCAGCTTTGAGCATGCGGCCCTGATTGAAGCGATCTCGATCGGCGTCCACGCCGTCCGCCTCACGCCGATCGAACTCGGTGACACGGCGGTCGTCGTCGGCGCGGGCATGATCGGTTCGTTGACGCTGCAGGCGGCGAAAGTCGCGGGCTGCGCGCGGGTTTTTGCCGTCGATACCAATAACGAAAAGTTGGCGATGGCGAAGCGTTTGGGCGCAACCGAAACGTTTAATCCGCTGGAATGCGACGTAGCGGCCGAGATTAAGAAGCTCACGGGCGGCCGTGGCGCCGACGTGGCCCTGGAGTGCGTCGGGGCGACGGACCCGATCAAGACGGCCATTGCGTGCGTTCGCAAGGGCGGCGCGGTGACGTTGATAGGCAACATTACGCCGAATATTGACCTGCCGTTGCAACAGGTCGTCACCCGTGAAATTCGCCTGCAGGGCACGTGCGGTTCGTCCGGCGAATACCCGGCGTGCATCGAACTGTTAGCCAGCGGCATGATCCAGGTCGACCCCATCATCTCCGCTAAGATCTCGCTGGCTGATTCGCCGAGTTACTTCCAGCGACTCTACGACGGCGAGCCGGGGTTGATGAAGGTCCTCGTTCAGCCCTAAAACAAAAGCAGTACGAAATGTTTCACGTGAAATTCACGCGGATTTGAACAGGTAGTCATGGCGTCTCGGGCATGCTGGAGAGGCGCTATGACCGCGATCCCTCGCCGAAACTTTCTCGCTCTCGCCGCTGCTGCGCTTACTCCCGCGACTGCTCAGTCGCGCCCCACGACGGTCTACCGGATCGATGCGACGATCCTGGCCATGGGCATGCCCGTCTATCGACGCCGCGGTGCCGGTCGTGCCTTTGTTCATGTCCGCCAGGATCAGGGCGCTTCCTATCTGCAGTTTGCCGCGGGTTCCTGGCCGGAACAGGCCCGGGGCCTCAACCGCTATGGTTCGCTGGAAGAGACGGTGACGTCCCACGGCGCCTCCTGGTTTGGCTTCATGACCTCGTCGCCTGACCGGGAAATCCGCCATCGTGACGCCCAGCCCTGTACGGCCACCCGAGGTCGTCTCTCGCCCTTTCGCGCTTCCATTGAAACGCTGCGTCTGCAAATGGCGCCTGACCTCACTTGGAGCCGAAGCGAGGAACTTTACCGCCAGGTCAGCGCCTCTTGGCGTTCAGAACCTGCTCAGCAACTTTCATTGGGTTCAGCCGCCCCGCAGCCGTTCCTCCATGCTGTGCGCGGCGGCCTTCTCTTACGGCAGACCAACTACCGAATGGAGTTTTATCACAATGCCCAGCTTGGCCAACTTGAACTTCGGCGCGTAGGCGAACTCGTCCACGGGCGCATCACGATAGCGCAGAAGGTTACGCCCTTCCGCTTGTGGACAATCAGCGGGTCAGAGATCCCATACAGGATTGAATACGAACCGATTCGTCTGCTGCGCTTGACGATGGAGCGCGAAAGCTAGCGCAGCGCGCCCGGCGTCGGCACCGCTACGTCCATGCGTAACTCTTTCAACCGTCGGGTGCGCATCTCGCCCAACCATTGCCAACTGTACTGCTTGGCCAGGTCCACAGTCGCGGTCGCGGCTGTCCCTTGCTCCCGCGCTTGCGCCAAACGCTCCCCGGTCGGGTCCATTATGTAAGTCGGATGGTTGTATCCGCTCGTCACCAGGAACACCCCGTTCTCAATTGCTCTTGCCTTGGCCAGGGTCTCATCGCCACCCCAAATCGGCATCAGGATCATCTCGGCACCTTGATTGGCCAAAGCCCGCGCCGGTTCGGCGAAGAAAACGTCGTAGCAAATCATCAGCCCCACGGTTCCGAAGTCCGTCTTAAAAACAGGGAAATGAGTACCCGGGGTCAACCCCCGTTCCACCTCCTCGCGAGGCAGGTACACCTTGCGGTACTTCCCCGCCAACTCGCCGTTCCGATCGATCAGCACGGCTGTGTTGTACATCACGTGGCCTTCCCGTTCATAGATCCCCGCGACGATATATGACTTCCGCGCCCGCGCCACCGCGCTCAGCGCTTTCGTCGTCGGCCCCGGAATCGTCTCCGCAACCTCGAAGATCGTCTTCGGCGTGCCGACGATGGTGATGCCTTCCGGGAGCAGAATCACGTCGGTGTTGACCGGTACGGTTTTGGCAATTGTGGCAATAAACTGGCTGACGCTCTCTTCACTATCGCTCGTTTGCTTCGGATGCAGGTTCACGGTGGCGATGTTCACCTTCCGCGCGGCCGGCGGCGGAATCCGTTCGAGCGAAATCTCGTCCCACCACACTGTGCCCTGCGGAGCGTTCGCCAGCATAAGTTCCACGATCACCGACGCCGTCCCCGCCGGCGCCTGCGCCTCCCCCGTTAACTCGCTCCACTCGTTCTGTCGCCGCGTCCACGGGATGTACGCCGGTTCGCCCACCCGCTTGTCCGCGGCAGTTCGCCAATCCAAGCGGGCCACCACCTGCCAGTTCTCCGCCGCCACGCTCTCGGCTTTGTAGTACGCGCGCAGACGGACCCAACTGCCGCCCTCTAATCCACCTACCTGCTTCTGCCACCCGCCATACGCCGCCCCGTTGCTCGCCCCGTTGATCCCGAGCGACCCCCGGCCCCCCCGGCTCACCTGCGTGTCGATAAACGTCCGCGGCATGGTTTCCGGCCGGTGACTCCACGTCGTCCACTCCCCCGGCGCGAAGGCGGACTGCTGGAGCAGCACCTGCGCATTCAGGGGAATTGTCAGAGCAAGAAGCAGCCAGATCCGCATACCGCCACTTTACCAGTTCGTCACCAGTTCGTAAGCGACCCATCGGGCCGCCGCAAAATCGGCGTCACCGAATATCGATCTTTGTGATCGCCAATCAATTGCAGTTGTTTCGTGTCTACTTCGACGCCCAATCCGGGTCGTTCGTTCGGCCAAAGCTTTCCGTTCCTCAAGTCGTAGCTCTGGTTCAGATAGGGCCACGGCCGCGTCCCGCCCATCACCATTTCCATCAGCACCGGCCCGGAAAACGCCGCCGAACAGTGCACCATCGCCGCTTCTGAAATGGGCCCGGTGAAGTGGGGGATCAAACCCACATAGTGCGTCTCGCACATCGCCGCGATCTTCTGAAACTCCGTAATGCCGCCCACGTTCGGGATCGTCGCCCGCGCGTAGTCGATCAGGTGCTGCTCGATCAACTCGTTCCATTCCCACTTCGGCCCAAACTGCTCCCCCACCGCGATCGGAACTTTCACCTGACGCCGGAGGGTCCGATAAATGCCGGGGTTCTCGCTCCGCACCAAGTCTTCGACGAAGTACGGCCGCAATGGCTCAATCTTGTTGGCCAGCGTCACCGCGTCGGGCATATCGAACTCCGTATGGAAATCGACGCACCAGGCCCCGTCCTTCCCTACGCCTTCGCGCACCTGTTGGCAGAGGTCGTAAAGCCGGTTCACCGTCTCGAACCGATCCATTACCCCGGCCGGGACACTGGGGGAAATCCGGTAGGCGCGGAACCCGGCTTCTACACAAGCCTTGGCGACCTCCTTCGGGGTACCCGGGGCCGGGTAGCCGGTCGAGTAGCATTCGACGTGCTCGCGCGCCTGCCCGCCGAGCAACTGGTAAACCGGCACCCCCAGCGCCTTCCCCTTCAGATCCCACAGCGCCACGTCGAGCGCGCCCAGCGCGTGCACCTTCTCCCGGCCGGCCGGGTAAAAGTATGACCTGTACATCGTCTGCCACAGACGATCCGTGCGGAACGGGTCCTCACCAATCAACAGCCCCGCGCACTGCTCCATCGTATCGCCGGCTCCGCCCTCTCCGACGCCAATCAGACCCGAATCGGTCTCCACCAGCACGACGTTCGTGCTCTGGTTGAACAGCGGTTGCCGGGTGTTCGGCCGCCCGGCGGCGTCGGTTGGAGTCTTGTAGTACCGAATGCGCGTAATTTTCGTCTTCGGCAGCCCGAGGGCGTCGGCGCGGTCAGCCAAGGTCAGTGCTCCGGCGGTTCCGAGGCAAGAGTTAAGAAATGCTCTGCGATTCATGCTTGAGCTAGCATATCCCAACCCTGCCCCATCAAAAAATAAGGGCCCCGCGTTGACGGGGCCCAAACTGCAATTCTTCGGAGGTTTGTGGTGGCCGGGGAGGGACTTGAACCCCCGACACGCGGATTTTCAGTCCGCTGCTCTACCAACTGAGCTACCCGGCCACTACCCTCCTAAGCTATCACTTTTGCAGTGCTTCCAGCAACTCTCCGGTCGATTTCTCTACATCGGCGTGCAGGCTGTTCCCGTGGGAATCCATCGTCACGATCGCTATAAATCCATCGGCTTCCAGGTGCCACATCGCCTCCGGCACGCCCAATTCAAACCAATAGACACCTTTGACTTTTTTCAGCGTCCGGGCATAGAACTGCGCCGCCCCTCCAATCGCATTCAAATAAACGGCGCCGCACTCCTGCAACCCCTTCGACGTCTTCGCGCCCATGCCGCCTTTGCCGATCACGGCTCTTACGCCGTACCGTCGCAGCACCTCGGCCTGATAGGGCTCCTCCCGGAATGATGTCGTCGGCCCCGCGGCCTTCACGACCCAGCGTTCGCCCTCTTTCAACATCACCGGCCCGCAGTGGTACAGAATCTGCCCGTCCAGGCTCACGGGCGGAGGTTCATTCATTAACCGCGCATGCACCGCGTCGCGCCCGGTGTACAGATCGCCGCGAATGATCACCACATCGCCTACGTGCAGCGCCCGCATCTGCGCCTCCGTCAACGGCGCCGTCAACGTCACCTCTCGCCCCGTCAGCGGAAAACCGTCCATCTTCGATAGCTTCTCCACCTCCCGTTCCGGGTCCCGATACAGCCATTGGTTGATCGCTCCCGTCGTCGCATCCAGCCGCACGCCGAGCCGTCGATAGGCCCAGCAATCATAAGCCACCGAGACGAAGAAACTCGCCGGCAACCGGTTCGCCGCCATCACCTTGCAGCCGATCAGCGACACGTTGCCGCCAAATCCCATCGGCCCCACGCCGATCTTGTTGGCCTCCTCCATCACCTCGGCTTCCAGCTTCGCCAACTCCGCGTTCGCATTCACGTCGTCCAATTCCCGAAACAGTTCATGCTTGGCCAGATAGTAGCCATGCGCCCGATCGCTCCCGATGCAGACGCCCAACGCTCCCGGCGCGCAGCCTTGCCCCTGCGCCTGCCACACCGCGTGCAGCAAGCACTTCTTCACGCCCTCAATGTTTCGCCCCGCCTTGCCCAAGTGCTCCAATTCAGTCGGCAGCGAATACTGAATATTCTTGTTCTCGCAGCCGCCGCCCTTCAGAATTAGCTTCACTTCGACGTCGTCTCGCTCCCACTGCTCCCAGTGGATCACCGGCGTCTCCACTCCCAGGTTGTCGCCGGAATTATGGCCCGTCAACGAGTCCACCGAATTCGGCCGCAGCTTCCCGCGTTTGGTGGCCTCCGCCACCGCGGCATGAATCGCTTTTTTGATCGCGATCTGGCTCACGCCTACCGGCGTATGCACGACGAACGTGGGCATGCCCGTATCCTGGCAGATCGGGCCTTCGTCCTCGGTCGCCATGTCGATGTTGTTGGCGATGATGTTCAGCGCCTGTGACGCCAGCGTATCGGGCTTCTCCTGCTCAAGGGCAACGCCCATCGCCTTCCGCACATCGGGAGGCAGATTCGTCGCCGTCTGGGTAATCAGTTCAACTAGGCTACTTTCGAGGAATTGCATACAATGCCCCGATTCTATCAAGGCAGCTTGATCCGCACTTGAGCCGTCAGCCCCGGCTTGATCAGCGGGTTCGGATTCAAGAAAAGGATCGTCACCTTCCCGTCGGCCACTCGCGCGATCTCTCCGCTCAGTGCTTCATCACTCTGCTCGGCCACAAACACCGCCGCTAGCATCCCTTCCTTGATCCGGCTCAGCACCGCCGCTTCTGGCTCTACGACGATCTGCAGGCTCCCCAAGTCGGTCGCAATGCGGAAAACTTCGTCTTCGCCCTTCTGAATCTCCACTCCCGCCTCGCCCTTGCGCATCACCACGACCCCGTCCACCGGAGCATGCACCTGCGTCGCCTGCAAATTCGTCTCGGCGTCTTCGAGCACCGCATTCCGTTCTTCCACCGCCTTCTTGGCCAGTTCGATGTCCCGCGTTAGATCCGTCAACCGGCCCTCGGCCACCTGCTGCCGGGCACCGAGGGTGTCGAAATCCAACCTTCCGCTTTCGTAGTCCTTCTTTGCTTTTTCAAACGTCAACCGCGGCGTCGCGCCTTGCTGGTTCAGCATGGTTTGCCGCTGATAGGCCCGCTCCGCCCGCGTATACTCTTCCTTCACCCGGGTCGCCTCGGCTCGCCCCCGTGACACTTCTAACCGCGCCGCCAGCAACTGGCTTTCCATCGCGTTCTGCTTCTCTTGCGCCTTGTCGGCCCGCTCTTTGGCCAGCTCTTTTTCATTCTCGAGGGACGGATTTTTCAGCCGCGCCAGCAACTGCCCCTCGTATACCTCTTCGCCCTCGTTCACCAGGTACTCTTCCACCGTCCCCGCCGAAGGCGCCTTCACCCCCACCACGTTGCGCGCTTCAATCTTTCCACTCAAACTTAATTCGCCCGCCGCAATCACGGGTGCTGGAACTGGTGCCACCACCGTGGCCGGCTTCGCCTGCTCCTGGCGCCAAACCGTGATCGCCCCCCCGGCGATCGCCAGCAGGACCAGGCACCCTCCGAATAACAGCCATTTTCCGCGCATATCTCGATGATACAGTAGGGCTATGGACGTCCCACGCTTCCGTGAGTTGACGGCCATCTTCTTTCGGTCGGGCAGCTTCACCCTCGGCGGCGGTAATCCCATCCAAGCCGCCCTCCATCTTGAACTGGTAGAACGCCGCCGGTGGCTCGATTCCTCCGAGTTTGGGCTCATCTACGGCCTCGCTCGCTTCACCCCGGGCACGAACGTCCTGGCCTGCAGCGCCGCCCTCGCCTGGCGTCTGGGTGGCTGGCCCGCGGCCATCGCCGCTGTCGTCGCTGTCTCGGTCCCCGCTTCAATCCTCGTCCTGCTGCTCCTCACGGGCTATCAGCACACCCGCAACAACCCCTGGGTCGCCCACGCCATCAGCGGGGCGCTCGTCGCCGTGGTAGCCCTCATCGCCGTCTCCGCCTGGAAGATCGTCAAGCCTTACGCCGCCCAACGCCGCTGGCTGCGCATCGGAATCCTTTCCGGTGGTGCGACCATCGCCCTCGCCAGCGGTTGGCTCTCGCCACTCTCTATACTCGCCCTGGCCGTCCTCGCCGGATTCGCCCTCGATCGCCTGGGGGTGAAATGAACCTCCTCTGGCTCTATCTCCTCCTCGTCAAGGCGACTCTCACCTCCTTCAGCGGCATGACCTCGCTGGCCATCGTACGCCACGATTTCGTCCTTCAATACCATTTGCTCACTGACCAGCAACTCACGACCGCCATCGCCGCCGGCCGTCTCGCCCCTGGCCCGAACGGCGTTTACCTCGTCGGCATTGGCTACTACCTCGCCGGTTACCCCGGCGCGGTCATCGGTTGGCTCGCTCTGGTCACCCCGGCCTTCCTTAGTATCCTGCTGTTGCATTGGCTTCGCCGCTATAGCGATCGGCCTGGATTCCGTCGCGCGCTCGATTCGGTCCTGATGGCCGCCGCCGGCCTAAGCCTCGCCAGCGCCCTGCCCCTCGCTCAGGACTCGATCGTCGATGCCCGCGGCTTCGGCTTGGCCGGCATCGCCGTCGCCGCCTTCCTGTTGACCAAGCTCGATTCGTTCTGGATTATTCTGGGTACGGCCATTCTGTCTTTGCTATACTTTGCCGTATTATGAGCGAGTTTCGACTCGGCGATATCCTCGACGATTACTGTATTAAATGTAAGAGATTGACCAACCACGCCATCGTTTCGCTGGTTGGCACGGACCCCGCAAAAGTGCGTTGTTGCTCTTGTTACAAGGACCACAACTACGACCACGCCGTCGTTCCTCCCACCAAGAAGGAATTGAAGGCGCTCGCCCTTTTGCAGGCTCAGCAGGAGCCCCCCGCCAAGCCTAACTAATTCCGGCGCATCTCTTCCCGAATCTGCGCGAGAATTTCGGCCTTATCTTCGGAATCCATCTCCAACTCCATCCGCCGCAGCGCCACCCCGATCACGTCGCGGTGGTGCAGCTTATGGCCCAGCCCTTCCTTGTCCATCAGCTTCAGCCAGATATCGTGTAAGCGGTCCAAATCTTCCGGCCAAAGCCGGGGCGGATGCGGGCCCAGATTCACGAATGTAGATTGCCGGTCAGGCCGGATAACTTCGAGCGAAAGCGGATGCCGTGGCTCAGGCAACGCTTCCCAGGCCAAGCCGATCCGTCGCGCTAGCTCCTCGGAAGCCATCTGCGCCGATACACCCGTCACGAGCCGCGATGCCTTCAATTGGTTCGCCGCCTGAATCATCGCCGCAAACGGATCGGTCGCCGGCACCACCAAAAGCTCCACCGGCTTGCCCTCCTTTTCCGCCACCGTCACCACCCGCGAGAACAGCTCCTGCTCATAGGACCCAAACAACTGTTCGTTCTGCAACTCGAACTCGCCCGCCCCCGACGACATCGGGTGCACCGTCATCACGACCACGTCGTGCCGGCGCAGGTTCGTTTTTTCCAGAATCCGCTTGAAGTGTTCGAGGTTGTTGTAGTCCCGCACCGCCACCAGAATGCAGCCCGGTCGCGCCGCCAAATGCGCCGTATCGACGTGCGGCTGATGCTCCAGATTGAACTCTTCCAGGTTATCCGTCTTCGACTCTTCCACCCGCCGCGTCCGCCGCGCGTTCACCCGCTCGGAGATCAAAAACATCACGAACAGCAAAACCGTAAACGAAACGCCGTAGATCGTCGCAATCTTCTTCGTGAACAGGTTCGCGATCGCCACCAGGAACAACATCAACACCGTCGCGCCCAAACCGACCGGGATCTCCCGCTTTCCCCACATGAAGTTAAAGGGCGTCTTGTATTCCTGGTCATGCCGTTGGAACCGTAGCGCCAGCACTCCCATGCCCTTCAGGAAAAAACTCCAGACGACGCCAAACGCATACGCTTCGCCCAGTAGATAGACATCGCCCAGGCTCCCGATAATCGTCAGGATCTGCAGCATCGCAATCATGTTGATGATGCGAAACGTCGTCCCAAAACGAACATGGGGCTTCCGAAACCAGCTCAGCAGAACCCCGTCTTCGGCCACCCGGTTCAACACCCCGTTCGCGCCGATCAGCGACGTGTTCACCGCACCCGACAAAATCAATCCACCCACAATCACGACGAAAATGTGAAAACCCAGTTTCATCAGTTGCGGGCCTTCCAGGTTCATCGACATGCCGCCAATCAGGTTGTCGTAGTACTGCGGCCGCACCGCATCCGGGATAATCATCACGGCCAAAATCGAAATCACGCCGGTCGAAAGCAACGCGTAAATGCAGACGATGTTCGCCGTGATCCGTAAATTTTTCAGCTTCGGATACGCGATTTCGCGATACACCTGCGCCAGCGTTTCAAACCCGCTCATCGCCAGCAGCGAGTGGCCAAACGCGACAATCAACATGGCCGAACTCACGCTCGGCCAAAACGTCCCTTCCAGCCATCCCAGGGAATGCTCGTTCAGCGTCAGGTTGGCATGGGTCGGCGGCGGCGGCAGCGAGGCCCCGCCCCGCAGGATCAACGTAATCACGGACCACACGATCAAAATCACCACCATTACGGTGGTAATCTGCATAATCCGCAGCGCATGGCCGCTCGATTCATGAATGCCTTTCGTATTGCTTCGCCAAAAATACAGCGTCACCGCAATCCCAAAGAAAACAGAAAAATAGTTCGGGTTCACATGCAGCGGATGGCCACCCATCTCGCTCATCTCGTTCAACAGGCGCCCTATATACTGGCCCGCGCTCACCGACGAAATTGGCCCCGTCAGAATGTAATCAACCACCAGCGCCGATACCGACAGCTTCGCCATGTTCGGGCCGATCGAATCCCGCACCACCACGTACACCCCACCGCGGACGAACATGGAGCAGCTCTCCATGTAGATCGAGCGGACGGCGAAGGAAAACAACATGACCGCCAAAACGAACCAGGGAGCGGATTTACCGATCGCGTGCTCGGTAATGCCGCCGACGTAAAACATCGTCGACGCCAGGTCACTGAGTACAATTGCCGCGCCTCGCCAAAACGAGATAAACGAGAGCGCAACGGTGGTGGCAACAACAACCCGACTGCTGGTCGTTGCTGCCTGTCGTTCGGAGGGGTCAGGCATTCCAGTTACGATAATAGCGAATGAACGACGGCTCTGAAATCATTTCGACACTTCGCGCCGCCGGCTACTCCGCATGGCTGGTTGGGGGATGCGTCCGCGATCTCCTCCTCGGAGTTCCCCCCCAGGATTACGATGTCGCCACCAGCGCCCACCCCGTCCACATCGCCCGCCTCTTCCCCCAGGCAATTCCCGTCGGTGCGCACTTCGGCGTCATGCTCGTCGACGACGTCGAAGTGGCCACCTATCGCACCGATGGCGCCTACTCCGACGGCCGCCGCCCGGAGACCGTCCAGTACGAAACCAACCCCGCCGCCGACGCCCAGCGTCGCGACTTCTCCATCAACGGCCTCTTCCTCGACCCCTTTACCGGCGAAACTCTCGACTTCGTCAACGGCCGCGCCGACCTCGCCGCCGGCATCGTCCGCGCCATCGGCGATCCCGTCGCCCGCTTCGCCGAAGACCATCTCCGCATGCTCCGCGCCGTTCGCTTCGCCGCCCGCCTCAACTTTCAAATCGACCCCGCCACCCTCGCCGCCATCGACCCCGTCGCCATCCGCAAAATCTCGACCGAACGCGTCTTCGCCGAACTCACCCGCATCCTCACCGACGGCAACGCCCACCGCGGCCTCGAACTCCTCGATCAATCCGGCCTCCTTGCCGAACTCCTCCCCGAAATCAAAGCCATGCAGGGGGTCGCGCAGCCCCCCGAGCACCACCCCGAAGGCGACGTCTGGGTCCACACCCTCGGCATGCTCAAACTCCTCGGCCCCGCCGAACCCGCTCTGGCCTGGGGCGTGCTCCTCCACGATGTCGGCAAACCCGTCACCCAAACCTTCTCCGATCGCATCCGCTTCAACGGCCACGACCGCCTCGGCACCGAAATGGCTCGCACCATCCTCTCCCGGCTCCGCGCTTCTTCCGGATTAATTGAACAGGTTCAATATCTGGTCGCCGATCACATGAAGTTCCCCGAACT
>Ga0163144_10021309_pt1 | contig 12888 bp, 13 predicted proteins | sample OliLak19BULKMAT1_FD_123175 | JGI IMG/M metagenome (GOLD analysis project Ga0163144, IMG submission 123175) | Freshwater microbial mat bacterial communities from Lake Vanda, McMurdo Dry Valleys, Antarctica - Oligotrophic Lake LV.19.BULKMAT1 | ecosystem: Environmental > Aquatic > Freshwater >...
CCGATCAGGCCCAGAACCCGGGTGCGCTTGTTGATCGACCGGAAACGATACACGTCCAATAGGTCGCGGACGGTCGGCTGGCCGGGCGCGGTGCCCGCTCCGGGCCGGAGCGAGGCATAAGTAAGAAAGCCGCCGAACTTGGGCGCCAGCACGCGGGACATCACCCCGAATCGTCCCATCGCCAGCGCGATCATCGGCTTGCCCGCGGCGTTCTCGGCCAGCAGATCGAACAGTTCGAGGTTGTCGCGCACGGAACGGGCGGTGATGGCCACCTTGGCCACGCGCGCTGCGGGCTCATGCGCGATCACCTCGATCCGGCGCATCAGGTCGGTCGGTCGCCCGGTAAAATCGTGGAACGAGAGGATCAGGCCGGTGGAAACCAGCCTGCGCTGGGCGGGGTGATCGACCGCGAGTTCGATCTTCTGGCGGATGTTGGCGCTGCGGGAGTAGGTTGCGAGTTCGACGTCGATGTAGCGCGGCGCGTGCCACCTTCCTCCGGCACCCGCTCCCTCCCCGGATAGCACCGACCGCTCGTCGCCCGCTGTGCCCAGCATCTCGTACAGCGCAATGCGCGCCATGTCGTCGCCGTCGTAGCCGGCATCGCTCGCGCCCCCGGCTTCGGCCGCGGCGCGGCAGGTGACGATACACGGAAGCGGGCAGTCGCGCACAAGGCGGAGGATGGCGCGGACCTCACGGTCGTCAAGGTGTCCCTCGGGGCCGACGGAACCGGAGAAGAAGGCATCAATGCGGAACTCGACGATGTCGGCCCCGGCATCGCGCGCCTCGGCCGCATCCCGGAGAGCGGTCGGCTCATCCTCCACCATTATGGGGATGCAGAGGAGCGTCGCCATTTGCGGAGGATAGGTCTGAGACGAAGCGGGATGGGGAAGTGTGAGGTCGGGAGTCGGAACGGATGGAAGAGCGTGTCGCAAGCCCGGCGTTTCGTTCCCCGTTCCGACTTCGCACTTCCCACCTACCGCAACCTACCGTTGCAGCATGAGCGACCTTGACCGACGCATCGCCCAGTTTCAGAACATGGCCCAGGCCGATCCGGACAACGAGATGGCCCACTTCTCGCTCGCGCAGGCGCTGGCCCAGGCGGGCCGCCACGCCGAGGCGGCGGAGAGTTTTGTTCGCTGCACCGAACTCGTGCCGGGGATGAGCAAGGCGTATCAGATGGCCACGGAGTCGCTGATCAAGGCCGGGGGTGCGGGCGACCGGGACCGCGCTGCGCAGTTGGCCGTTCGCGGCTACACGATCGCGGCGGAGCGCGGCGACCTGATGCCCAAGAACGCGCTGGGCGACCTGCTCAGGCAACTCGGGCGCGATGTGCCGGAGGTGGCGGGCAAGCCAGCCGGGAAGAAAGAAGGGATCAGCCTGCTGGGTGGGGGCGGGGGTGGGGAGAGCGGCGAACGACCCGACCCGGCATCGTTCCCGCCCGGCACGTTCATCGATCACAAGACCGGGCGGCCGGGGACGAAGATGGCCAGGCCGCCGTTCCGCGGCAAACTCGGCGCGTGGATCCACGGGAACATCTCGCAGGAGACGTTCAACGCGTGGATCGGGCAGGGCACGAAGGTCATCAACGAGTTGCGGCTGGACCTTTCGCGCGAGCAGGACGGCGAGTCGTACGACGAGCACATGCGCGAGTTCCTGGGGATTGATGGGGCGCTGTACGCAAGGATTATGGAATGACGCGTGTGTCCCTTCGTCGCTCTGTCGCTCCGTCGCTTTCCCCCTTCCGACCATGAACTACTACAACATGTGGTTCAACCTGAAGGACTCGCGGCTGGACCTTGAGTTCAGCCGCGCGGTCGATGCGTACCTCGGCTACCTGCAGCGCGAGGGCAAGATCGAGGGGTGGCGGCTGTGCCGGCGGAAGTTCGGCTTCGGCCCGCCGGAACTCGGCGAGTTCCACGTTGCCGTCTGGACGAATGACCTGGCGCAACTGGACGCCGCGTTCTCGACGGTCGCGACGCGCACCGGCGAGATCGAGCGGCTGCACGCGCCGGTGTACTCGGCGGTGACGGACTTCAAGTCGGGGCTGGAGCGGGATTTTCCGGACCCGGAAAGGGTTCAGGCCGGACTGCCCTGAGAATCAATGGGGGCACCGCGTTTCCGCGCGGAGGAAGAATCGCCAAGATGGCGCCCACGCCGCACTCCGGGCAGATCACCAGACCATCGGCCGCGCGGACAAGGCCGTCGAGCGCGTAACCGCAGTGGAGGCAGTCACCCATTTCTGCGCCTCCCTGCTTCCAGCGCTGCACGACCGCGTTCGTCGCGGTTCGCCCGAGTCGGTCGGGCACGATGACATGCGGCGAACGCCCACCCGCGGACGCGGACTCATACGCGGCCAGAGCGGTCGCGCTCTGCTCGTCGTGCATGTACCACTCGCCGCGAGCGTCGCGGCAGACCAGACGGAAGGTCTCCATGAAGTGAGTGTAGTGAGTCTTGCTCCAAAGCCGACGGCGCGGCGCGCCGCCTTTGCCCCTACGCTTGCCCTCTGGCCCGCGGCTTAGCCCCTCGATCACTCTTCCCTGGTCCCATCCCTCATGTTTGAACGACTCTCCGACGGCTTTTCCAGTGTCTTCCGCAAACTCAGCGGCAAGGGCGCGATCTCCGAGGCCAACGTCCGCGAGGCGATGGAGGAGGTCCGCACATCGCTGCTCGAAGCCGATGTTCATCATCAGGTCGTCGATGAGTTCTGCGCCAAAGTGCTCGAGGATGCGCTCGGACGCGATGTCAACAAGAGCCTCGAGCCAGGCCAGGAGATGATCGGCATCGTGCATGACCGGCTGGTGGAGTTCCTGGGTGGTGATCTGGGTAACCCTCCGCTCCGCGGCGGAGAGTTCGGGCAAGACCCGTCGCGGAGCGACGAGGTACCCGACCCCATCCTCCGCGTCTCGCCCGGCCCCACGATCGTGATGATGTGCGGCCTCCAGGGCTCCGGCAAAACCACCACCTGCGGCAAACTCGCAGGGTTTCTGAAGAAGCGCGGGAGGAGCGTGCTGCTCGCCGCGGCGGACCTGCAGCGTCCCGCGGCGGTCGAGCAACTCGGGATCGTTGCCGAGTCCGTGAACCGCGACCTGCCGGGCGGCGCGCAGGTTCACTTCTACTCCGAGCCCGACAAGGTCGCCGAGTACGGCAAGGCCGTGGGAATCGCGGTGCAGGTGTGCCGGCGCGCGGTCGAGCACGCGCGGAAACTCGGCGTCGACACGGTGATCCTCGACACCGCGGGCCGCCTGCACATCAACGACTCGCTCATGGGCGAGTTGAACCAGATCAACAAGGCTCTCAATCCGCACCAGGTCTTCCTCGTTGTCGATGCGATGACGGGCCAGGACGCCGTGAACTCCGCCAAGGTCTTCCACGAGCGACTGGAAGTCGATGGCGTCATCCTGACCAAGTTCGATTCCGACACTCGCGGCGGCGCGGCCATCAGCGTGAAGCACGTCACCGGCGCGCCCATCCGCTTCATCGGCGTGGGCGAGAAACTCGATGCCCTTGAGCCCTTCCACGCCGAGCGCATCGCCGGGCGCATCCTCGGAATGGGCGATGTGGTGTCGCTGGTCGAGAAGGCGCGCGAGCAGGTGTCGGATGCCGAGGCCGCGGAACTCCAGGAGAAGATGGCCAAGGGCGAGATGACGATGGACGACTTTCTGGCGCAGTTGCGGACGCTGCGACGGATGGGCCCGCTCAAGCACCTCTTGGGGATGCTGCCGGGCGTGGGCTCGGCGCTCAAGGATGTCCACATCGAGGACAAGCAACTCGACAAGGTCGAGGCGATGGTCTGCTCGATGACCCCCAGGGAGCGGAAGCGGCCAAGCACGCTCGACAACCCGCGCCGGCGGCGGATCGCCACCGGCTCGGGCGCGACGCAGCAGGAGGTCGGGCAACTCGCCAAGCAGTTCCAGACCGTGAGCACGCTGGCCAAGCAGATGTCGTCGATGGGCGCGAAGTCGCGCGTGCAGGCGGTGAAGGACCTGGGCAAGGGCGGCATGGAGGAAATGATGCCCGGCCTGAGCGGCATACCGCAGTTCCGCGGCAAGGGCTCGACGCACACCGCGGGGCCGAAGGGGAAGTTCAAGAAGCGGAAATGAAAACGCCCCGTGCGGGGATGCACGGGGCGCTGTTGAGTACGGATCGACACGCGACGGCTTACTTCTTGCCGGCGGCCTTCTTCTTCGCGCCCGCGGCGGCTGCCGCGACCGCGGCCACCGCAGACTGCTCAGCGCGGACCTTGCGGCGCGCGGCCTGGTCGGCCCGGTGGGCCTTCCACTCCGTTCCATCCACGATGTTCCGCTTGACCAAAAGGTCCATGATGCTGTCGGAGGGCTTGGCACCCAGGCCCAGCCAGTGCTTGATCCGCTCATCGTTGAGCGTGATCTGCTTGGCCTCATCGGGGGCCATCGGGTCGTAGGTCCCGAGGTTCTCAAGGACCTTGCCGTCGCGACGAACGGTCTTCTCGATCGCGCTGATGCGATAGAACGGACGGTGCGGACGACCCATGCGCTTCATGCGAATGCGAACCACTCGAATCTCCTGACAAAGACCAACCGACCATGAGGGCCGATGGGCTGGAAGTCTAGCCGGGTCGGTCGCCTAAGCAACTGACCATGCAGCCCCGCCCGCCGCGCAGGGCAGGCACGGCGAGGACCTCGCCCTCGGCGATGGCGTATGCCCGGGCAGTCGGCGCAAGCGGGACCGCGATGCCAGCCGTGAACTGGCTGAACGCGGGGAGCAGCACGTGATCCCGGTCGATCACAAAGCACGGCACGCTGACAGCGCTGGCACGCGTCCCGAGGCGACACAGCGGGTGGACGTGCCCAAACCATGTGACCGCCGCGCCTGGTACGAGGCCATGCCCCGGGTCGTGCGCAAAGCCGAAGGGCGGCTCGAGCAATTCCTTCCCCAGAATGAACACTCCCCACTCATGCGCCAGGAACTCGAGTTGCCGGTCGTGGTTGCCGGGGACGAGGTGGACGGAAACATGGGCGAGTTCGCGCCGGAAGAACCCCCGCACGAGGTCCACGAGGCCCGCGCTCAGGCCCGAGCCGTGGTGGATGAGGTCGCCGACGACCAGTATGCGCGCCGCGCCGGTGCGCTGGACCGCCACGGCCAGGCGAGCAAGGTCGCGCCCGACCACGCCCGGCGGGATCGGCAGCCCGGCAGCGCGGAGCGTCTCGCACTTGCCGAGGTGCAGGTCCGCGGCGATCAGCGTGCCGCGCGCGGGCCAGTACGCGGCTCGCTCGGGCAGCAACTCGATCATTTCTCCGCCGATGCTCAGCACGGAGCATTGTTCCGCATCGGGTTGCGTCATGGATGCAGAAATCCGAAATGCAGTTCCGCGTGCCGGAGATTCCCCTTGATCCAATCCTCGTGCAAAAGAGCCCCGAAGATAGGACTGGGATGCGGGGGCGGGGTGGCGAGCAGGCGCGACCACGCGAGCTCCAGCCGGGCGAGTCCTTCATCCACCTCCATTGGCTCGATGCCCAGCGTGCCGCCGGGGATGCTCGGGATGAACACGCCGCGGCGCATGCTCACGTTCAGGAACTTGTGCTTGATAAGGCGCATGAACAACTTCACCCACAGGGCCGGGCGCAGACTGGGGGGAAGCCGTCGAGCGCGTACTCGATCCATGTCGCGAGGTGGCCGAATGTCTGGCCCGCCGTCCAGTTGCCGGCGCACCTGAGCCTGCCCCCGCGCTCCGCCCCCGCGATCCGCTGGGCTTCGGCCCACACCTGGTCGTAGGTATCGAAGCGGAGTCTACGGAACTCGCACGCTCGCGTATTGACTGTGGTGTCGGACTTCATGGTCGGATGATATTGAACGAAGCAAGAAGCGGCGGAGAGCCAAAGACGCGTCGTATCATCCGGGATGAAGTTCTTCCCCACAACAACGTACATGGTGCTGGCTGCGTTGACGGTCCTTGGCGGGTGCGAGGACCCAACCCCTCCGCCATCCGCGAGCGGTGGGAACACTCCTCTGGGCGGGCTGACCGAGACGCCGCAATCCCTGGCCGGGAAGTCCGCCGCGGCAGGGCGGAACGCGGCCCGACTCGCCGAGCAGAGCCAGCAGCAGACATCCGGCTTGGCCGACGAGATGGCGGGGAAGGCCACCGGCACGGTGGTCGGCGGGATCGAGTTTGCCGTGCCGACGGCTTGGGAGAAGTTGCCCGCGAGTCAGTTTCAGGCGGCACAGTACCGCATCTCGGCGGACGGGACAGGGGGGGCGGGCGAGGGGCTTGTGGTGTTTTTCGCCAACATCGGCGGCGGCGTCGAGAGCAACGTCAACCGCTGGCGGCAGCAGGTCAAGACTGAGGAAGGCTCGCCCGCGGATGCGAAGGTAGAGAAGCGGACGATCGGCGGTATGGCCGCGACAATGGTTTCAATGGAAGGGACGTACACGGGCATGGCAGGCGGCGGGGCTCCGGCAGCGCCGCTCCCCGGCGCATCGTTCCGGGCGGTGATCTATGCCGGGCCCGGCGGAGACGTGTTCGCCCGCTTCACGGGGCCGAAAGATGTCGTCGAGGCGAACGTGAAGGCGTGGGAGACGATGGTCCTGGGTGCGCACAAGCCCTGAGAACGCCCGAGAGGGACGATGATTGGATATACCACCACCGTGCATCGAATCGGCGTGTGCTCATGGTCGCTGCGTCCGACCGGTCCTGAGGACCTGGTGAGGAAGTTGTGCGCGTGCGGGATCGGGACCGTCCAACTCGCGCTCGATCCGCTGCGCGATGAGCGGTGGGCGTTGGAACAGACCATCGATGTTCTCACGGGGGCGGGCATCACCATCGCCTCGGGCATGATGGCGATGAAGGGCGAAGACTATTCGACGCTCGACTCGATCCGCGCCACCGGCGGTGTGCGGTCGGACGTGTACTGGAGCGAGAACCTCGAAGCCGCGGCGGCCAATGCGGAGATCGCGGCGGGGTTGAGCATCCCGTTGGTCACGTTCCACGCGGGCTTTCTGCCGCACGGAACAGGGGACGCACTGCGGGGCGTGATGATCGAGCGCATCCGCGATATCGGGGCGGAGTTCGCCGTGAAGGGCGTGCGGGTGGCGCTCGAGACCGGCCAGGAGTCGGCGGCGACGCTCGGCGAAGTATTGAGCGAACTGCACACGGCACCTGGCTCAACCGGGTCCGCCGCGGTCGGCGTGAACTTCGACCCGGCGAACATGATCCTCTACGGCATGGGTGATCCGGTGGCCGCGCTGGACGCGCTCGCGCCGCACGTCGCGCAGGTCCACATCAAGGACGCTCGGCCCCCGGCGTTGCCCGGTGCATGGGGACAGGAAGTCAGAGTCGGCACCGGCGCGGTGGATTGGAGCGCGTTCCTACGGATCGTGCAGGACCGCCTGCCGGGCGTCGGCCTGATGATCGAGCGCGAGGCACGCGAGGACCGGGTGGAGGACATCCGCGCCGGCGCGGCGTTCCTGCGGGCCAAACTCGGCTCTGCCGCGCTGATCTCGGAGGTGCGGACATGAGCACACCGGCAGTCGGGCCCGCGCTGGGCATCGGCGTGATCGGCCTTGGCGTCATGGGGCGGACACACATTGGGGCGTATCAGCGGGCGGCGGCGGACGGCATGGGATGCCGACTCGTGGCGGTGTGCGATCCGGACCCGGACCGTCGCGCTGGGAAGCCCGGGCCCCCGCCCGCGGGGAACATCTCCGGCGCGCACACCGCCCCCCCCCCGCTGCTGTTTGACCCGAGCATCGTGCGCGGGCACACGACACCCGCTGCACTCCTCGCGGACCCCGCGGTCGGACTCGTGAGCATCTGCACATACACCGACACGCATGTGGACCTGGCGCTGGCCGCGCTCGCGGCGGGCAAGCATGTGCTCGTCGAGAAGCCGCTCTCGCTTCGGTCATCGGAGGTGCGGCGGCTCGCGGAGGACGCGAGGATGGCCCAGGCGGAGCGCGGCCTGCTGTGCATGCCCGCGATGTGCATGCGCTTCTGGCCCGGGTGGGACTGGCTGCGCGAGCGCGTGCGCGACGGCTCGCTGGGGAAGGTTCGCAGCGCGAACTTCCAGCGACTGGGGAGTGGGCCGACTTGGGCCACGGCGTTTTATCGGGACAGTCTGCGCAGCGGCGGAGCGATCTTTGACCTGCACATCCACGACACCGACTTTGTGTGCTGGTGTTTCGGCGTGCCGCGAGCGGTGGTCTCGACGGGCGATGACCAGCACATCTCGACGATGTTTCAATATGCTTCGGCGAACGCGGGGGCGGGCACAGGCCCGGCACATGTCGTCGCCGAGGGCGCGTGGGACCTGGCCCCCGGCGCGGGCTTCCGCATGCGCTACACGGTGAACTTCGAGTACGCAACAGCGGAGTTTGACCTGAGCCGCACGCCGGCGCTGCTGCTGCATACGGATGCGGGCACGAGCGCGATCGAATCGCCGCTGGCAGGGATCACGACGGGCTACGACGGCGAGGTGCGGCACATCGTCGGCGCGATCGTGTCGGATGCGCGCACGATCCGCTCGACAGTCGATGAAGCGGCGATGGTGACGGCGGTGCTGGAGGCAGAGCAAGCGAGCCAGCGGTCGGGGCAGCCGAGCCTCGTGACGAGGGCGTGATCAGAATCACCGATTGATGTCGCGACCCTTGATCCCGTCGCGCGTGGCCCAGAAGTACGCCTTGAAGGCGAACTGGCCGGACTGACCGCCCTCGAGATTATCGTTGTGCATGTCGTACTTCTGAAGGATGGCCTGGCCCGGGTTCCATAGGCCCGAGGGGGTGAAAGTCCGCATCTCTCCCGGGATAGTGCTGGTGCTCAGGGCATCGAGTTTCCGCGTGGGCACCGAGTCCGTGGAGCCATCCATGAGGCAGAAACGCGGCTTGGCCTCGGGGTTGTTCCAGTTCGGGGCCAACTTGATGCGCCCGCCGGTCGGCGTTCGTCGCGACTTCTGGCCGAAATCAAACCGCTCCCACACCATGACCTTGGCCCAGGGGAATGCCACGCTGTCGTAGCGGTTGCGCCGCCAGAGTTGGGGGGTTCCCGTGGTCACGGGGATGCGGGTGTTGTTGGCAAACCGCTCAGGCGCGAGCCACATGGTCGGTGACAGCCAGTACGAGCCGTCCCAGATCCAGTCCGTGGACGTGTCGCCTCCGGGCGGGTTAGCGCGGAAGTCACGGAAACGCTGAAGCACTGTCGTATCGCCCGGGGCGAACTGAATCGAGGTAAGCAGGTCGCCTGACAGATACGCGCCCATCAGGCTCGCCCAGTGCGCTGCGAACATCTCCGTCGCCCACTGCGCATCCGCGCCCGTGTACAGCGCCCAATACCCGGGGTTTGGCGCGTTCGTCTGGCTGGGCAGGATGATGTCGCACCACAACCGGTTGGTCCGTGCGGGCGGGACGTTGAAGGGGTTGACAAGGCTGTCCTTGTTCTCGTTGGCGTAGAACCCACAAGCGATATTGAGTTGGCGAAGGTTCGACAGGCTGACAGCGCTCTGGGCCGCGCGCCGCCCCTCGCCCAAGGCCGGCAACAGGATCGCTACCAGCAGCGCAATGATGGCAATGACAACCAGCAACTCAATCAATGTGAAGCCGCGGCGAAACGTGGTCATGGCCAGTACTCCCTAATTGTTCGGCCCCGTTAGTAGGAACCTTCCGGGTTCAGGCAAGAACTGCCCGCCCATACGCCTTGTCCAAGTATCGCCTAGCGGCGAGGTCTTGTCCAACATCCTGTACGACGTTGCAACCCGAACGGATTCCCCGAGACGGACGAGAACAGGAAGGTTGACCCGGGAAGGAAGAGAATCCATCTGAAGTTCGGAGTCTGAACGGCAATCGCTCTTCCAATCCTGCTCGGACTGTCGTAGGATCGGCTTATGGAACGCACACGCATCGATCTTGCCGGGAGTGGAAGCCGAGGCTCGGAGCGGGCCGGGTCGTCGAAAGCGTCCGCGCGCACGGCGACGAACGCGGAAAAGCGAAAGAACCTGATACTGCTCGCGGTGGCGACCGTCATCCTGCTCATTTCGGCATACTTCATCTACGCCAACTATTTTGCGACCACCGCGCCCGCGACCTCCGCGGAGCCGGCCGTGGATGCGACTTTTCAGGACGCGACCAGCACGCCACCGCCACCGGCTGACAGCCAGCCGCTTCCAGAGCCGGGGATCGGGAAAAGGCCTGCCGGAGGGTGAGCGGACAGCAGCACCGATTTGCTAAAGAGTGAGGGTGGGAGCGGGGTTCTTGCCCGCTAGATCGCATCGATGCTTGTCACCCAGAAACGGCCGCGGAATCTGGACTGGCACCACGCCGGCCCGCTGCTCTTTGGTGACTGGGGGACGAGCAGGCTGTATGTGCTGGGTCTGGCGTTCTTCTACACCGCGCACGCGTCGGTCATCTATCTGCTCGCGATGTCGGTGATCATGGGCGCGGTCGCGTGGGCATACACGGTGATCTGCCGGTGCTTCCCCGAGGGCGGCGGCGTCTACACCGCGGCCCGGCAGATCCATCCCTTGCTGGCGGTGATCGGCGCAACACTCCTGCTGTGCGACTACGTCGTGACGGCCGCGCTCTCGGTTGTGGAAGGGTTTCACTATTTCGGCGTGCCGCACCACCTGACGGTTCTGTGCTCGGTGTTCACGATTGTCCTGCTGGCGGTGCTGAACTGGTTTGGCGCGAGGAACGCCGGGCGGTTTGCCCTCGTCGTGGCCATCGGGGCGATCGCCTTCTCGGCGGTCATCGCGGTCCTCTGCCTGCCGTACATCCCCAAAGGGTTGTCACTGATCTCGTGGGAGCACCAGCGCGGCACGGGCGCGTTCTCTCAGTGGGAGTCGCTGGTGCGGATCGTGCTGGCGCTCTCGGGAGTCGAGGCCGTCGCGAACATGACGGGCCTGATGAAAGAGCCGGTGGCGCGAACCAGCAAGCGAACCATCTGGCCTGTGCTGGGCGAGGTGATCGTCCTGAACCTCATATTCGGGATCGCCTTGACCGCGCTTCCGGCCCTCGAGAGTATCGGGGTCCCTTGGAACCGGGCGCTGCCCGACGGCGTCCCCGTGCCCGCGGAGGTGCAGGCCTACCGCGAGGTGGCCATGAAGCAACTCGCGATCCAGACGGGGCAAAGAGCGTTCGGCGATACGGTCGGCTTGTACTTCGGGCGCGCGGCGGCAGTTGTCTTCGGCCTGCTGCTGCTCTCGGCGGTGAACACCGCGATCATGGCGATGGTGTCGGTCATGTTCTCGATGTCGTCGGACCGGGAACTGCCGCGCCCGCTTGGGAAACTCAACTATTCGGGCGTGCCGTGGGTCGGGCTGATCGTCGCGTGCGCCCTGCCGGTGGCCATCCTGCTGCTTGTGGGCGCGAACGTGCCCGTATTGGCCGAACTCTACGCCATCGGCGTGGTGGGCGCGATCCTCATCAGCGTCCTGTCGTGCGCGGTCAACCGCACGCTGGCGATCGGCAGGTGGGAACGCGCCGGTATGTGGGCCCTGGGCCTTCTGATGGTGGTCATCGAGATCACCATCGTGTATGCGAAGTGGCGGGCGGCGGTCTTCGCGGGCGTGATGATCGCCATCGTGCTCGGCATCCGGTACGTCATGAACATGCGGCGGGCAGCGAAGATGGAGCACCCCCTCCCCATGCCCGTGCAGGGCTGGCTGGCCGAACTCGAAGCCCCCCAGGCGGCGCTGGGTTCGACAGGTGGGCGCATCATGCTCGCCGCGCGCGGACGCAACCAGGCGGAGTTCGCGGTGGACCTCGCTCGGTCGCGCGGCTCATCGCTCTTCGCCATCTTCGTGCGCACCCTGCGCGTCATGGACATCGCCCCCGGCGCCGTCCCCAAGGTTCAGGACGACCCCGAGGCGCTCGAATCTTTGGGCACCGTGGCGACGCTCGCCCGCCGGGCAGGAGTTCCGTTCGTGCCCATCTATGTCTGCTCGGACCGGATCACCGAGGAGATCCTCGACTACACCGTGACGTTCGGCTGCGACACGCTCATCCTCGGCAAGACCAAGCGCCGCGCGCTCGCGAGAAAGATCGAGGGCGATGTCGTCGCACAGATCGTCGAGCACCTGCCCCCGACGGTGGAACTCGTGCTCCGCGAGTCGCGCCCGGTAGAGATGGGTCCGCCGCCCGAGCCGCCGACCCCGCCGGCTGCGGTCAAGTCCGGCACCAACTGAGCCTGGAAATCATTCCAGTTTGTCCCGCTACGCTTGCGCCATGCACACGGAGGTCGAGTTGCAGGATTCGCACGCCCATGCACCCGAGCCGGCAGATGCGCCGAGCATCTTTGACGGCCTGACGGAGCCGCAGGCCAGGGCGGTGCGCCACACGGAAGGCCCCCTGCTCGTGCTCGCGGGCCCCGGCTCGGGCAAGACGCGGGTGATCTCGCGACGAATCGCGCACCTGGTGGGGTGCGGCATCCCGGCGTGGCAGGTGCTGGCGCTGACCTTCACCAACAAGGCCGCGGCGGAAATGCGGGAGCGGGTGCTGCGTCTGCTCGGCGATGGCGCGGCGACGCGCGGGCTCACCGTGACCACGTTCCACGCCTTGTGCGCCCGCCTGCTGCGGCGTTGGGGAGATGTGGCACAGTTGCCCGGGCTGAAACCCGACTTCGCCATCTTCGACAGCGCCGACCAGATGGTCGTTATGAAGAAGGCTATCGAGGGGCTGAGTTTGGCGACAAGCAACTGGCCGCCGCGGAGCGTGCTGTCGAGGATCAGCGCGGCCAAGAACGAACTGCTCGACGCTGCGGCCTTCGCGGCCCAGGCTCACGACTTCGCGGACAAGACTGTCGCGAAGATCTTCACGGCCTACGAGCGGGGGCTGCGCGCGGCGGGTGGGGTGGACTTTGACGACCTGCTCGTGCTGACGGCGAGGATGCTGCGCGAGAATGCGCAGGTCCGCCAGGCGTGCCAGGAA
>Ga0163144_10021311_pt1 | contig 12887 bp, 7 predicted proteins | sample OliLak19BULKMAT1_FD_123175 | JGI IMG/M metagenome (GOLD analysis project Ga0163144, IMG submission 123175) | Freshwater microbial mat bacterial communities from Lake Vanda, McMurdo Dry Valleys, Antarctica - Oligotrophic Lake LV.19.BULKMAT1 | ecosystem: Environmental > Aquatic > Freshwater > Lake...
CAACCCACACCTCCCCTGCTCCTTCGATGTCGATCCGCACGCGGAGTTGCGCGATGCCTTCGGCCGGTAGATCATCGACTTGCAAAATATATTGCGACCATTGCGACCGCAGCGGCGCCAACCCCGGACCCGCGCCGACCGGCGCATAACGATAATATTCCTCTTCGCGCCACGTTCCCGCGACGGCCAAGCGCACCGCGGGCTGATTCTCGGGATGCGCGACGCGGAGCCAGACCGAAATCGCCAACCGCCCGGTTCTCGGCGCGGTGATCGAATCACTTTGAAACGTGATTCCCTGGGCAGAACGACTGCTCAGTTTCGCGGCGCGATTCCCGTGTTTGGGTTGTACTTCGTCGCTGACAAGCGCGCCGCTGTCGACGTTGGAGACCAGCAATTGCCACCCCAGCGGTCGCCCCGCGCGATCGACTTGTTCAAAATCGGCGTTTGCCACCGCGACCAACGGCGGCGGATTTTCCAAGGTGCCTCGCCGCGTCCGCAATTCGGCCAGCCGCGCCGTCAATTCGCTTTCCAAAGTTTCGGGCAAGGTAAGCCGCGGTTCACCGAAAGATACAGTGCCGGGAAAGCGGACTGCGAGAAAATCATACGCCCCCAATTCGACCGTCCAGGTTTTTCCTTGCACGGCCGCCACATTTCGCCAACCGCTTAACTCCAACGGCCGCACGCCGTGTACCGCGTTGACCTGCAGTTTCACCTTCACCGGCCAAGGGGCCGTGTTAACCGCGTAAAACCACGTCCGCCCGTCGCGCGTCAATGTACGGAGCGTGACCGGTTCCAACTCGCCTGGCAGGGTCTCGAAGCGTTCCGCCGGCAAGCGGCGGAACGCCGCGCTCAAATCTTGCAACGATTCTTCCTGACCCAGCGGCGGCATCCAACCGCCGTCGCAAAACCATTCGCAATCGCGTTGCGCGAGCACCAAAACAAACCGGCGGCGATTCGCCGCGCCGGCCGGAGCGAATTGAGTCGCTTGCCAGGTAAATGTTTTGTCTTTGCCAAACGGGCTTTTCGCATCAAACGAAGGGAGTCGCAACCGCTGCGGTTCGTGATATAACATCGCCCCGACGAACGAGGCTCCGCGCTCGTCGCCCGCTTCGGCCGTCCGCTCCAACTCGCGGTCGCCGGCCTGGCTCACGAGCGGACCGGGCCGAGTTTGCCGCGCTCCCCAAAGCCAAATCCCGGCCTGTCGTTGATTTGCCACGCCTGCCGCGCCGTTCGTTAGGCCCGCCGCGCCGTGTTCCGCGCCGCTCCAACCCAACTTCGCTTGTAGCTCGCTCCAACTTCGCCGTACAGTCAAGCTTGGCGGCAATTCGCTTTGCAATTCGGGCGAATCCCACGGGTTGGTTGGCAGCAGCACAAACCGCGCGTCGGGCCGCGCAGCGGTCACTTCGGTTTCCAGCCGCGCATAAAAGCTTTTCAGCTTCGCCGCGCGCCATGCCAACCAGCGCTGCCGGATCGGATCGTTCTCGGCCAGATACTTGGCCCGTTGCCAATGCCGGTCGGTCCCTTCGCGCGGCAGCGTTTGCCCCGTCTCGGCGCAAAACCGCGCCACGGTCCGATCATCCAGGCCCCAAAACTCGCCGGGAAACTGCAAATAACCGTCGGCCGTCAATTCCAGCGAGATCCCCGCGAACGCCGGATGCTGCCCATAACGCGCTGCCAATTCACCCACCGCGCGGAGGATCGCCGTCTGCACGCGCTCGTCGAGTGGATTGTAATAAGGAGCTAGCCCGCGGCGCGGCGCGTGTTGCTCGTGCCACGGCCGGCCGTTAGCGCCGATCAAGCGAATCCCTTCGGCGGTCGTCGGGTCGTCGCGGAGAAGTTGTTCGAGTTCCGGCAACGGCGCGGCGAACTGCATACCGGCCAGCAGCCGCATTCCCTCGCGGTCGCAAAGTCGATAGACCAACTCCAGGGCGTCTTTTCGATACAGGTCGTGTCCCGCATCGAGGAACACGCCCGTATCATATCGCGGCGTCGGTTCTAAATAGCGGCTGGGATAGATCGTGCTCCCGTCGGCGTAGGCGGCTAGCACGATGGCGTTATGCCCGGCGTAGCGTGCGTATTCGACCATTCGCCCGGCCCCTTCGGCGAAGGTTTGCCAATCGTCGAGCGTCCGCCCGCTCCAGGCATCGAGCGTTTCTGCGGCGGAGAAGTTTTCCGGAAAGAGGGGCCGCGTCCAGACGGCCGCGAACTGCCGTTCGCCGGCGTTCCAATTTCGCGCGTCGTCAGCCGGGGGGAGATGCGCCGGTCCCGCCAGAACGCGAAATTTTCCAACCGCCGCGGTTCCCGGTTCGCTCCGATTTGTGAAGAGGACCAGCGGCATTTTCGTCCGCGGCCAAAAGACGAGGCGATGCTTTGCCCAACCCGGCCGCGCCGTCGCGGTCGCCGCCGTGACGATGATTCCCGAATCGACGCCGATCGGCTGGACTTGTCCCGCCGCGTTCGGCTCGACGATGCTGATCCCCAAAGTCTGCGCGAAGTGCGTGGGGTAATCGACTTCCAAAATGTGCGGCATCCCCGGCTGACCAATCACCAGCGGAAACGCTTCCCAACCAAGTTCTTCGGGCTTTGGTCCATTGCCGATTCGCAAATAGGAACCCCATTTGTCCACCGTTACCGCGGTGCCGTGGCCATTCCCTAGCGGACCCGGTCGGCTCCCCGGCCACAGCGACCAACCGGCGCGGAATTTTTCGCTCCAACTGTTATTGGTGGGATCGATTTCATGGACCTTGGCCCAACTTGTTTGCCCCGTGTCGCCGCGCGGCCGTTGTCGTTGCTCTGCGACCGAGATTAACTGCACCGTCCGCGTCAACAGCGGCTTTCCCCACCGCAACGGGCCGCGTTCGGTCGCTTCAATGGTCAGCTCATACACCCCTTCCTGCTCGGGCAAGGGGCATTCAAAGGGAATCGCCGGTTGCGACATGCCCGCTTGCACGGGGCGCGACCAGTCGCGCGTCCATTTGTTGATCAAAAATTCCTGCGTCCAAACTTCTTTGCCCGTCGCCTGGGCAATCAGCCGCGGCTTGATCCGCACGCTGGTATTGTCCCCCAGCGGCAACAAATGCGGCGTCACCTCAAACGCCCAGTTCTCGCCGGGGCTAAAAACCAGTGTTTGTCGTTCGCAGCGGACGCGCATCGCGTCGCCGGGCATGCGGCGGATAAACAAGCGGTTGCCGCGCTCGTCGAGCGGACGCTGCCACGATGTGTTGAGTAAGTCGGCCAGCGGCACTTCGCCCGTGATCAATTCTCCGTCGTTGGCCTGAAAACGATAGGTCAGCTTGGCTTCGGGATCATAGGGGACGCGCAGATCGACGCCGTCATACGCGCGCATTCCGCGTTGACTGATCCGCAACGCGCCATCGCCGATCCACATCGAGCCGGGTTCGTCGGCCTCGATCCCCAACGCACGGCGCAGCGCGATCGGACCGGCGCTCCAAGTCAGCTCGGCCTTCCATTGTTGCTCGCTCCCTCCCCCCCAGGCGACGCGAAAGTTCACCGTCCACCCGTCATCGGACGTCAACATTCCCACGTCGTTCTGCAACGGAGGTGCGGCCGCCGGCGGAGTATCTGTCGCTGTTGAGTCGGTCGCCGCGGGCTGCCGAGTCGAGTTTAGCTGCGCGGACGGAACCGGCGGCAACGCGATTACCGGAGCGAGAGGGGCAGCGGCGTTGGACGGCGCAACGGCGACGGCATTCGGTTGAATTAACACTTGCGCCAAGAGGGGCCGTGCGGCGCATGCGCTGAAAAGAAAAACGATTGGCAAGCAGCGCACCATAATGCGCGCGGCTATGCCGCGCGCTGCGCGCTGCGGGACCGTGCCCGGTTGCCGATCCGCGGATCGGGTTCGGATTGCGGACGGACATCCTTGTCCGATCATCGCCGCCAAACAAGCTCCCCTGGGCGCGAAAAAGGTGTTGCGCAGACATGGCCCGTCAAGCGGGTCTTCTTAGCCCGCCGACGTTTACGAAAATGGAGCGGGATTATAAGTTGGGCGACCAAAGTGAGGTAGAGAAGTTATGTGGGAAAACATTGAGGCGGACCGGCTGCATCGATTCCGCTAGCGAAGCCGCAACTTCCTGTTATGATTGGCTTTATGCGTAAATCGCAGGGCAGGCCAGAACAGCATCGGCAGCGATAGCGTATGGGAATTAACGATTTGCCTGCGTTTTGCCCCCATTTTTCGGAGCTTCTCCAATCACAAGATCGGTAAAGCGAATCCCTTCCAGCCAGATTTCCGACTCAACACTCGTGGTTTCCTGGTGATGGCATAGCCAGTCTCGAGCAGCAAATGGAGTAGCGATCATGTTCATTTTTGACCCGATGTATTTCATCGTGCTTGCGCCGGCGATCCTGTTGGCCTTGTGGGCACGCACGCGAATGATGAGTGCCTATGCCCAAGCCCGTCAGCAACCCGCGCCGTTGAGCGGCGCTGCGGCCGCGCGTTACATTCTCGACGCCGCCGGTTTGCAGAATGTCCCCATCGAACCGACACCCGGCCAATTGAGCGATCATTACGATCCGCAACAAAAAGTGCTGCGGCTGAGCGTCGAGAATTTTGAGGAGCGTTCGTTGGCCGCGGTCGGCATCGCCGCGCACGAAGCGGGTCACGCGATTCAAGACGCCGAGCGCTATGCGCCGCTGGCGCTCCGCAGTCTCGCCGTGCCGGCCGCCAGCTTCGGCGGCACCGGAGGGCTGGGACTGTTGATCTTGGGGGCAATCTTCAATGTGCAGCCGCTGATTTGGATTGGGCTGGTCCTCTTCGGCGGGATCGCCGTGTTTCAGTTAATTAACCTCCCGGTCGAATACGACGCCAGCGCCCGCGCGAAGCGGTTGTTGGTCTCGACGGGGATTGTGCCGGCCGACGAGATGCCGTATGTGAACAAGGTACTCAACGCGGCCGCGTTGACTTATGTAGCGGGCACGCTCGAATCGATCCTGCAACTTGGCTATTACGCGATGCTGTTCCTCGGCGGCGGACGGAGTAATTCCGACGAGTGAAGAGCAAGATGCAGCAACAAAAATTCGGTAACATTCGTATTCAGCTTTGTCCCTCAGGGCCGATAGAATGTTGCTCTGACCGTGAGGTCCAGTTATTGAATAATAAATAAGAGGAGATTGGGCCCGCAGGGCAGAAGCTGCGCAAATCACTTTTGTAATTTTGTTTTTTTCCGATATGCTACGTTTAATGTAATCCGCACCATTTCACTCGGGGTCAAACATGGCAACCCTTCCAACACCTCGAATCACGCGAGCCGAATATTTGTCCGCCGAGCGGGCCAGGGTGGAGAAGCACGAATATCATAATGGGCAGGTATATGCGATGTCGGGGGCCAGCCCTGAGCATTGTCATATTGCTGCAAATCTGATTACAACAATCAATCGCTATTTGGGCGATCTCCCTTGCGTTGTTTACACTAGTGACTTAAAAGTCCGCGTCAAAGCCACCAACCGTTATGTTTATCCCGATCTGACTGTGGTTTGCGGAGCAGCGGAATTTGAAGAATTTAATCAAGACGTGCTGATCAATCCGTTGGTGATCGTCGAGGTGCTTTCCCCTTCCACGGAATCGTACGATCGCGGCGATAAATTTATTAATTATCGTACGCTAGATTCGCTAGAGTGTTATATCCTCGTAAATCAGGTACGGCCCTTAATCGAAGCCTATACCCGCGACCGCGCGGCGGGAATTTGGAACCTGCGCGACGCACGGGAGTTAAATCAAGAAATCGCGATCCCACCAGTGGCAATTTCGCTCCCGCTGGCGGAGGTCTATCGCAAAGTGGCTTTCCAGCCAAAGGCGAGTGAAGAATTGGAAGTTGAAACCAATCGTCGTTAATGAACGGACCTTGAGTGTAACAAAAATCTGGCTTTTTAAAACGTCTTATTATAGATCGTACAAACATCCCAAAGTACCGGTCGTGCGGTATTTACCGCAGAATTTGACACTAGCTTCTCGACGCAATTACACTGGAAGTATCAGAATCTCATTGAGCAACTTGAGTTGACAAGATTGATCGGCACCAGGTTTTTGCGCGGCCGCGCCGCAGCGGGACGATTGTCCTGGCGCGCATCGCCGCACCGGGGGAGATCGTCGGCATGGGTAAAATTCGCGGCTATTTTTCGCATCGTCCGGCAGTCCGCAACAACCACAGCGGCCAGCCGCGCCCATCACGGACCCGTTCCCGCTCGTTTGAGCTATTGGAATCACGCGCGCTACTGGCGGGCGATCTGGAACTGGTCAGCGCCGAACTACCCACGCTGACCACGGTTGTTCCTTATCAACTTACCGCGGCGAACGCCGCGTCCGCAAACCCCGCGATCAGCGCCGACGGCCGTTATGCGGCGTTCGCCAGCAACGCCAGCAACCTCGTCGCGGGCGACTCCAACGGCTACCAAGACGTCTTCGTCAAAGATATGCTCACCGGCATTGTGACTCGCGTGAGCGTCGCGTCCGGGGGCGGGCAAGGGAACCGCGAATCGCTTGCTCCATCGATCAGCGCCAACGGACGTTACGTCGCCTTCATTAGCGCCGCCAACAGCCTGGTCCCCAACGACAATAATGGCGTCGTGGATGTCTTCGTCAAGGATTTGCTCACGGGATCTATCACGCTGGCCAGCGCCGACACGAACGGCGTCCAAGCCAACGGCGCCGCGAATCTCCCCTCGATCAGCGCCGACGGACGATATGTGGCGTTTATCAGTGCCGCCTCGAACCTCATGCCCGGCGACGCCAACTCAACCTTCGACGTGTTCGTCAAGGATCTGCAGACCGGCACGCTCACGCCCGCCAGCACGACCGCGCTGGGCGCGGCGGGTAACGGGTTTTCCGACACGCCTTCGATCAGCGCCGACGGCCGCTATGTGGTCTTCGCCAGCGACGCCACCAACTTTGTCGCCGGCGACGCGAATTTGGCCACCGATATTTTCCGCAAGGATCTGCAAACGGGCACTATTACCCGCGTGAATACGAATGCGAGCGGCGATCAAGCAAATGAGAATTCGTTCAATCCCGCGATCAGCGGCGACGGGAAGTTTGTGGCGTTCGCCAGTTTCGCCGACAACCTCGTGCCGGATATCGGCATTCATCTCGATATCTTCGTCAAAAATCTGCAAACGGGGGCCATTGCGCGGGTCAGCACCAGTTCGACCGGGCTGGCGGCCAATCAGAATTCGTACTTTCCCACGATCAGCGGCGACGGCCGCTATGTGGCTTTTGATAGCGACGCGACCAACCTGGTCGGCGGCGACGCCAATACGTTCCGCGATCTCTTCGTCAAGGACACCCAGACCGGCGTGACCACGCTGGTGAGTTCAAACACTTCCGGCCTGCTGGGCAACGGCGATTCGAGCGGCGTGCTCAGCGGCAACGGCCGCACTCTGGCGATCGTCAGCGCGTCCAACAATTGGTTGGGCGGCGACAATCCCGCGCTCGACGATATCTTCGTCAAACATCTCGACGATCCGGCCACCGATGTGACCGCCTATTTGCTCAACGGCAATCTGCTCATTCAGGGGAACAACGCCGCAAACCTCTTGCGCCTCGACCCGGGCGCCGCGGCGGGCGAGTACACGCTGGTCGGCGAAAGCAATCCGACGATTACGACAAAAATCAACGGCCAAGCGCAACTCACCTTCGCTGGCGTGACGGGAAAAATCATCCTCGCGCTGCAAGGGGGGAACGACGTTTTCAGCGCCAAGGGGATTGCGCACTCCACCGGCTTTTTGATTGACGCCGGACAGGGGAATAACAACGTGGCGATCGGCATTTATGTTGATGTCAGCATGGATAATCCGAACGCGCCGAACACGGTTCTCAACGGCGTACTCTCGATCAGCGGCGGCGACGGCGTCGATACGGTCTTTGTCGGACGGCTCTATGGCGCGGCGGATCAGACGATCTCGCTTAACGGCGGGAATGACAATCTGCAAATTTATAATGCGTTCGCCAACACGGCCGCTATTCAAGGAGGAACAGGGGACGACCTGCTTAGCGTGGGCTACTTGACTTGTTATGCCGCCTTGCAGATCGACGCCGCCGAAGGCAATGATCTAATCAGCTACTATTGCAGTCGGACATACACCACGGCCGCGTTTGTCGGCCGCGACGGCATCGACACCCTCGCACTCGATGTCAACGTGTACGACGGTTCCGTGTTTGCCGATGCGGGGAACGGCCAGGATACGCTCCTCTTTTCACGCTCGATCTGCAACGCCGGAGTGTTGCTGATCACAGGAGCCGGGGCGGATACGGCCCTGATCGGCAAGTATTACGCGTTTGAAAACGGACAACTCGTCTTAGCCAACGCCGGGAGTACAGGCAAGTCGCTGACGTTGCAAATGGGGAATGATGCCGACACCTGCGAAATGGCAGCCAATATTCTGGAAGCGTTCTTTGCCATCTTGGGAGACGGCAACGACGACTTGCTGATGAGTTACAATACGACGACCATCTCCACCACGCTCGATGGCGGCCTCAACACCGACCGTCTCCGCCTGATCGGCAACGCGTTGCAAAACCCCGCAGTGACGGGATTTGAGACATTTATGTAACCGCTGGGCGGGGCAGTCGTAGGGTGAAGCCAGCCGCAAATTCGCGATTTTGCGAGTTGGGATTACCGGTGCAAGTCCGCCTGCTTCGTCAAGGAAAAAGTGGCCAATTTCGCATAAACACTGCTGATCAACGACCAACGACGATTAGAACCGGGGGACTCACGTCCCCCCCGCTCAGGGATTCCCAACGCCCACCCTACCGCCGCGCGCGTTTGTGCTTGAGCGGCAGCCAGGCGCCGTTTTCTTTGCTGCTGGCCACGGATTGTTGGATGAAATACATCCCTTCGACGCCGTCGTTCACGTTCGGATAGACGGTGTTCGTCTTTTCAAACGCTTTCCCCGCCGCACGCAGGATCATGCTGTCGTAGGCCGCGCGATAGACGTTGGCGAACGCCTCGAAAAACGCCTCCGGGTGGCCGCTGGGGAGGCGGCAGGCCGCTTTACCCAAGTCGTTGGTGAACGGCGCGTTCGGGTCGCGCGTGTAGAGGGCGTGCGGCTGGCCGTTACGGCGGAGCCACATTTTGTTCGGCTCTTCCTGTTGCCATTCGAGCGAGCCTTTGGTCCCGTCGATTTCGATCCGCACGTCGTTCTCATGGCCGTGGCTGATTTGCGAAGCGGTGACGGTGCCCAACGCGCCGTTTTCAAACTTGATCACCGCGGTGCCGTAATCGTCCAGCGCTCGGCCTTGTTCAAACGTGCGTAGATGACAACTGATGCTCTCGGGCAACAGGCCGCTCATGTAGCGGCCAAGGTTGTAAGCATGGGTGGCGATATCGCCGAAGCAACCCGCCGCTCCGCTCTTCTTGGGATCGGTGCGCCAGGCGGCCTGCTTTTGGTCGCTTGCCTCAAGCCGCGCGCGGAGCCAGCCTCGGATGTAGCTGACGCGGATCGCTTGGATTTCGCCTAGCTCGCCGTTCTGGATCATCTGCCGCGCTTGCCGCACCAGCGGGTAGCCGGTGTAGTTATGCGACACGGCGAAGACCACGCTTGATTTATCGACCGCCGCGGCCAGTTCCTCGGCCTGGGCCAGATCGAACGTCAGCGGCTTGTCGCAAATCACGTTGATGCCCGCTTCAACCGCCGCCTTGGCGATTTCAAAATGCGTGTGGTTGGGCGTGGCGACGGAGAGAAAATCGATCCGCTGATCGGCGGGGAGCGCGAGTTCTTTTTGAATCAGCTCTTGATACGAGCCATACGCGCGGGCGGGGGGAATGTCATAATCTGCGGCGCTCGCCTTGCTTCGTTCGGGATCGCTGCTCAGCGCGCCGGCGACCAGTGCGGCGCGGTTGTCGAGCACGGCGGCCGTGGCGTGTACCCGGCCGATAAACGCCCCTTGGCCCCCGCCGACCAAAGCCATCCGCAATTTCCGATTCAACGTGTCGTTGGTGGGCATGATTTCGCGCTCCCTAGAGGTGGTGTGGTGTTTTCCCCGAATGTGGGCCGTTTTACCATATTGCCGAAGTCGGAAAAAGAGTCCGCTGTAAAGGGACGAGAGACGCGAGACGAGAGACGAGGGGGGGGAATGCAGAATGCCGAATATTGAATGCAGAATGGGGTAAAGGAAAAAGGGCAATGGGAAAAGGGGGAAGATGTTGCTATTGGTCTGTTGGCCAACGCCCAAACCCCAACGCCCAATTTTCGGGCGGAAGTGAAAAGTGGAAATTGTAAAGTTCAAAGTGCAGCGGGACCGGATTTACAGCGTCGAATGTGTATTTCTCCAGCCTCTAGCCTCCTCCCCCCAACGCCCAATCCCCAATCTCCAATCCCCCAACTGGCATCCCTCTCCGGCAGCAGATATATTAAAGGCAACGCGGCGATCTTGCCGCCAACGCTCAATCGCTCATTCTTGCGGGGAACAGGGAAATGGCCCAACTCACTCAACAGCGCGGTCTGTGGCTAGTACTGGGGATCTTGCTCGGCTTGGCGCTGGGGACGTTGGCTCCGCCGTTGCCGCTGCACGCCACCGCCACTTCGTCGAACGAAGGGTTTTCGATCTGCACGGGTGAACTCGAACCCGGATTTGAAGGGATCTATTTTCTTGATTTTCAAACCGGCGACCTCAGAGCCATGTTCTTGAATCCCCGCAGCAACAAATTTACCTCATTCTATGAATACAACGTTTTGGCCGATTTCAAAGATGCCAAAACACCTAAATTTCTGATGGTCTCGGGCCATAGCCCATTGTTGTCGCAGGGAAACGCGCGGCCCTCGACGGCTATTATTTATGTTGTCGAGATCAATTCGGGGATCGTCAACGCCTATGTCGCCCCGTATCCCCCCAACCGCACCACGCTGAATAGCCCGATCTCTGAAAAACTTGTGAAACTCGACTCTGCCAAATTCCGCTCGACGGCGATTCGGGAAAATAAGTAGGGCATGGCATTGTAGACGGACTTGAAAATCCATACAGACCTTCACAATGACGCCAATTTTGAATAGTCCTCTGGCCCCATCCCTCTTGCGGGGAGGGCTGGGGAGGGGGTAGATCGACCTCAAGTACCACGATCAAGACCAACACGATTTTTGCCTGGCTGCAACGCTCGGCAACTTGTTGTCGAGTTGGACAGGCCGCAGCTTGCTGGACTAGGTGGCAAAAGAATATGATGCCCAACGCACCGGAATTCGACCTTGGATGATAACCTTAAGGACGTGGTGGCGGAAAATCGGTGAGCGTCTATGTCCGGCCCCCTCCCCAACCCTCCCCGCGAGGGGGAGGGAGCCGGAAGGACTGTTGAGGGGCCGTCATGGCACAGCAGATTCCAGGCTTGCGCCTGGGTTTTAGTCTCGCCCTGTTGGGGCGGAAATCCCCTTACGCTCTCTAGATTACTGCATTCTTCCGAATCACGTTTTGTCTCCCCCACTCATATCATGCCTCCCTCTCCGCCGCTGACGATCCAACTTAACGGCGAACCGCGGCAGGTTCCTTCCGGGGCGACGGTGGCCGACGTGCTGGCGACTCTGACCGTGCAGTCGCGGTTTGTGGCGGTCGAAGTGAACCGCGAATTGATCCCCCGCGCCGACCACGCCCGGCAGCAACTTTCCCCCGGCGACCAGATGGAAGTGGTGACGCTGGTGGGGGGAGGGTGAGGGAAGTGCGGAGTGCGGGGTGATAAAGCCGCCGATGGCATCGGCGGGTATTTTCCGGTGGGAGTGTAAAGTGAAAAGTGTTAAGTAAAAAGTTTAAAGTGAAGCGGTTTATTTGACTTATTCGGCATGAATTGGGATTCACTTTTCAATTTGCACTTTGCAATTTTCACTTTCCACTTCCGCCCCATCCCCCCCTCGCCCCTGCTCCCCCCCTCGCCCCTGCTCCCCCTCTCCCCCTCTCCCCTGCTTCCCATCACATTGCCAACTCTCGCCACGACCGCTGACGCTCTTTGCATCCCCGCCGCCGCGCCGTTGCGGATCGGAACCCATACGCTGCAAAGCCGGCTCATCGTCGGGACCGGCAAGTATGCCGATTACGACATCATGGCCCGGTCGCTGGAGTTGAGCGGGACCGATTGCGTCACCGTCGCGGTCCGCCGCGAGCGGTTGATCGACGCGGCCGGCAACAACCTGCTCGATTTTCTCGATACCCGACGTTATACGCTCCTTCCCAACACGGCCGGCTGCTTCACCGCCGACGACGCGGTCCGCGTTGCCCGGCTGGGGCGCGAGATTCTGCTCGGCCTCGAGAACGCCGGTGCCGATTGGGTCAAGCTGGAAGTCCTCGCCGACAAAAAGACGCTCTTGCCCGATCCGCTGGCCACGCTTGTCGCGACCGAGCGGCTGGTGGCCGAGGGGTTTCAGGTGCTCTGTTATTCCAGTGACGATCCGGTTCTGGCCCGGAAGCTGAAAAACGCCGGCGCGGCCAGCGTCATGCCCGCCGGCAGCCCGATCGGCAGCGGCCAAGGCGTGCTCAACCCCAACAACATCCGGATCTGTTTGGAGTACCTCAAAGAGGACGACCCCGAGTATCCCGTGATCATCGACGCGGGCGTGGGAACGGCGAGCGACGTGACGATCGCAATGGAGCTGGGGGTCGATGGCGTGTTGCTCAACACGGGCATCGCCCACGCGCGCGATCCGCTCGGCATGGCGGCGGCCATGCGGCACGCGCTTGAAGCGGGCCGGTTGGCCTATTTGAGTGGGCGGATTCCGAAGAAACTCTATGCGACAGCCAGCAGCCCGGAGGCGGGGGTGATTGGGGGGTGAGATTTGGCAACTAGTGTAGTGCGTCACTTTTCCATGAACTTATTAAAGGGCCGGAAATTGTGCGTATGCGAGCCAGCGATACAATTTTCAGGGGTTTGAAGCACTCCGCATAAGTTCAGGTCTGA
>Ga0163144_10021312_pt1 | contig 12885 bp, 13 predicted proteins | sample OliLak19BULKMAT1_FD_123175 | JGI IMG/M metagenome (GOLD analysis project Ga0163144, IMG submission 123175) | Freshwater microbial mat bacterial communities from Lake Vanda, McMurdo Dry Valleys, Antarctica - Oligotrophic Lake LV.19.BULKMAT1 | ecosystem: Environmental > Aquatic > Freshwater >...
CTGCAGCGCTCATCATTGCACGTATCCGCCACCCTGACCTGGACGCTCCATTTCTAGCAGAGTTATGAGCGCCGTACACCTGTCCTCCAGCGAGCTTGCCTCGAGCAGGGCCTGCTTCTCCGGGTTCGCGAAGGGACAGCCGGCGGCCAGCGAGTTGATCAGCGAATCGAGCGGTGCTGATTCGACCTCGCTCCAGTCGGCCTTGAAGTCGCCGCGGCGAAGGTAGTTCTCTAGCGCGCCCATCAGGCGCGCACGCGCCGAATCGTCGAGCGCGATCTCCTGGACAAGGTCGTGGGCGAAGGCGTTCCAGTTGGCGCGGACGAGGCGATAGGGCGCACCGGCGGCAAGGTCCTCGCCCGCCTCGAAACGCATGATGCCGGTCAGCACGATGAGATATCGGCCATCGCCGGTTTCCTGGAAGGCCGTGATGCGGCCAGCGCAGCCGACACGGCTGAGGGGCGGTCGGTCATCGTCAAGGGGCGCGTTTGGGCCGAACATGGCGGCGGGCTGGATCATGCCGATGAGCCGGTGGCTCGCGAGGGCCGCATCGACCATCGCAAGATAGCGGGGCTCGAATATGTTGAGTGGCAGTGTCGCGCGAGGAAACAGCAGCGCCCCGCCGAGCGGGAAGACCGGGATGGCGACAGGGAGATCAGCTGGCTTGCGGTAGGTGCGTGGCAAAAAGGGCCCTCGTCGATTGCGTCCCCGCACGCGATGCATCGTGCATAGCATGAGATGGGCGCGGCCGCGACGCTTTCCAGTGGCTTAGCCGGTGAAGGCGTGAACGAGCAGCGCGCCCGCGATCGCAAGGAAGACCAGCAGCGTGCCCATCGTCCCCACGGCGCGGCCTATGGAGAAGCCGCCGGAGCTTGCGAGGCCGAAGGCGTGCAGCACGCGCGACACCAGCAGCACCAGGCCGCACATGTGGATGTACCAGGCCGGCATGCCGAGCATGGCGAGGCCTGCGATGCCCACCATGAGGACCGGAACGTCCTCGACGGCGTTGAGCTGCACCCGCATGGCGCGGTTGAATTCCGGGGTTGTCTCGCCCGATGGCAGCTTCATCTGCCCACGGCGGGCGCCGACATACATTTTGAGACCCAGCATCATCAGAATGAGCAGGCCGATATTCAACGCCGCCGCCTGTGCAGGCGACATGGCTGTCAGGAAATCCATTGGTGTCTCCCCGGGGTGGTCTGCCTGTTTGCGGGGGAGATAGGCATGGGCTGCGGAGCTTGTCATCCCGGCTGAGGGCTGAGGCAGGTCCCTGGCGGGTTGAGGATGTGGGCGAGCGCCGGGATGACAAGTTGTGGGGGCCGACTTAACAAGTCTGCATCAGGGAGTTGCGCATGGCCGAGACGGCATCAGGGGGCGACCGGCTGTTCCGGTCGATTGTGGCGGCAAGGCCGAAACTCGTCACGGGCGTGCCGGACGGCATGCTGGCGCAGACCATCATGCTGTGCGAGGCGAGCCCTGATTTCCCCTATATTGCGTGTGCGCGGGAGGAGGAGTGCATCGGCGTCGCGTGCGGCGCGGCGATGGCGGGAGAGCGCGCGATCGTGATGGTGCAGAATGCCGGGCTGCTGAATTCGCTCGGCGCGTTCGCGACCATGGGGCTGCGCTATGGGCTGCCCTTCGTGATCATCGTGACGAACCGCGGCGCGCTTGCGGACCCCAACGGCTATGACATCGAGAAGCGCGAGGCGTTCGATGCGGGCGTGCGGCCGATGGCGCGCGTGTTCGATTTCGATGCGGGCGACCTGCCAGATGACCTGATCCCGGCGGCGTTCAAATGGGCGGAGGCGGCGAGGAAGCCGGTGATCCTCGCTCTGGAGAAGAGACTTGGTGGGGAGGCCGCACCATGAGCGATCCCAAACCCGTGCAGAGCAATCTTCCCTCGCAGCAGGATGCGATCGCTGCGGCGTTGGCGCTTTATCCGGCGCGGCCGTTTGCGGTGTCGGACATCGGTTCGCAGACCGGGTGGCTCAAGGCGGCTGGGCATGATCCGCGCAATCTTTACGTATCGGGGCCGATGGGGCTGGCGACATCGGTGGCGCTGGGACTGGCGTCGGTGCGGCCGGAGAGCCAAGTTCTGGCGATTGCGGGCGATGGCGCGCTGGCGATGAACCTTACCTCGCTGGCGACGATTGCGGGAGCCAAGCCGGCGAACCTCTCGATCCTGCTGGTGGATAATCGTGTGTATGAGTTCACTGCGAGCGTGCCGACGCCGACGCGGGACCTGGACTGGCTTGCCGTCGGGCGCGCGTTCTTTGGTGAGGCGCAGTGTCTGCGGCTGTCGGAGTTGACGGGGACACGCTGGGCGGGTGTGGCGCGACCGGCGATGATTGTTGCGGATGTCGCGCCCGCGCCGGGCAAGCCGCCGGCGCTGGGGCTGACGCCGGCGATGATACGGGCGGAGTTTCTGCGGGCGACCCGAAGCTCCTGAGCCCGCGCTTGTGCTTGGCCCTTCGGGTCTGCTCAGCATGAGCGCTCGCGCCGAGGGAGAGACTGCCGGGCAGGGGCCCGGCGGTCGATAGTCTACCTGAACAAAATTGCCGACAGCCGCCTGCGACCTTCTTTCGTGACATCGGCTTTCGGGCCGGCGGCTTCGAAGATCTTGAGCAGTTGCTCCTTCGCGGCGCCTTCCTTCCAGGTCATGTTTTTCTCGAGGATGGCGAGAAGCTGGTCGGCGGCTTCTTCCTGTTTGCCCTGCGCAGCGTAAACGCCGGCGAGGTCGAAGCGGGCGTCCCAGTCGGTGGGTGTGTTGGTGACGCGTGTCTTGAGTTCGAGCGTCTCGTCGGGCGCGAGGGTGTGGCTGACGAGGTCGAGCGAGGCGAAGATGCCGGAGGCGGAGGGGTGTTTGCGGTTGGCCTCCGGGATGAGCTCGGCGAACTGGCGGGCGCGCTCGACATCGCCGGCTTTCAGGTAGCAGCGTGAGAGGCCAGCGAGGGCCTCGATGTTCTCAGCCTCCTGTTCGAGCACGACGGAGTAGATTTCGGCGGCGGCGGTGAAGTCGCCCGCGTCGGAGGCATCCTCGGCCGCGGCGAGCATTTCGGCGACCGTGGGGCCGGCGTCCGGTGCGCCGGCGCCCTTGATCTTGGTGATGAAGGCGCGGACCTGGCTTTCGGGCAGGGCACCCATGAACAGATCGACCGGCTGGCCGTTCTTGAAGGCCACGACAGTGGGGATCGACTGCGAGCCCGTCATCTTGGCGATCTGGCTGAAAACGGCGGGGTTCTTGTCGACGTCGATCTTCACCATCTTCACGGTGCCGTTGTTCTCGCCGACGATCTTCTCGAGCATGGGGCCGAGCGTCCGGCACGGGCCGCACCAGGTGGCCCAGAAGTCGACGATAACGGGGACTGTCTTCGATGGCTCGATAACGTCAACCAGGAAGCTCTGGTCCGTGCCGTCGGAGACGTGCGGGCTCTTGGGCCCGCCAGCGGGGGGACGGCCTGCGCCTGCGCCAATGATATCCACGGAAGAGCTCCTGTCGTTCGGCACTGAAAGTTTCTGGCCCTAGATGGGCCCTGACCGCCCAAACGGCAACGCCCTCAGCCGGCGCCCAGTTTGGTGAAATCCACGGGCGTGACGGTATGACCCGTGGCCGTTGCAAAGCCAAGGAAATCCGCCCGGGAAATCGAGGTCGTCATATCGCAGCGGAGCGGGTGGAAATTGAGGATATCGTGGGCCAGGAGGGCGTCTTCGGCCACCAGCCGGACCCTTGCCGCCGTGTCGTTCAGCACGGCAAAACCCGTGACCGAGCCGGGGGTGACCGCGAGCGCATCCCACAGCAGCGGGGCGTCCGTGAAGGACAGGCGCTGGCAGCCCAGCGCGCGGTGCAGCTGGTTGAGCGGCAGGGTGGATGAGCCAAGCGCGCAGACGAGAACCAGCTGGCCCGACTTGTCCTTCATGAAGAGGTTCTTGGTGTGGCCGCCCGGCAGGTGGGCCTTGACGTTCTGGCTTTCGGCGACGGTGAAGACCTTCTCGTGGGTGATCGTGCTGGTGCGGATGCCCAGCTGGTCGAGCAGGGCGAAGAGGGGCGTCTCCGGCGCGCGGGAGAAGTCGTCAGGCGCAGGCATCAGGCCGCGCCCGGCCGCGGAGGTGCTTTGATCTCTCATGAGCGCTGGTCTAGATGTGAGGACGAGGAAATTGAAGGCCGGTATTCGGGACTGGGGCTCCATGCGCTTCGACTGCTACAAGATCCATGACTGGGCGCCGGAGATCGTTCCGGGGCAGGGCAGGCGCGCCTGGATGGACGCCTTCCAGGACCGTCACCCCTATCGCTGCCTGCCCCTGACCATGGCGAACTGCACGGGCTGGGAAATTCTCTGCCCCGTTGGGCTCACCATCGAATGGGATGGCGGGATGCTGGAAGCCGCCATCAAGATCACCGGCGATGAGCCATGGCCGCCGGTGAAGAATATCGCCGACAGCCACTTTCGGCGCGGCATTGTCACCTTTCACACCGGCCATCTTTTCCGGACCGAGCCGGGCTGGCGTGTCTGGACGATGGGGCCGCCGAACGAGCCGAAGGACGGCATCTATCCGCTGCAGGGCCTGATCGAGACTGAGTGGCTGCCGTTTCCATTCACCATGAACTGGCAGATGACGCGGCCGGGCAAGGTGCGTTTCGAAAAGGGCGAGCCGTTCTGCTTCCTCACCCTGGTGCAGGACCAGCCTCTCGAGGACGTGCAGCCGAGTCTGAAGCTGCTCGCCGACAATCCGAAGTTGTTCGAGGAGTACAAGGCCTGGGCGGAAAGCCGCGGTGACTTCAACAAGAAGCTGGTCCAGCGCGACGCCGAGGCGACGAAGCAGGGCTGGCAACGCCACTACATGAAGGGCCAGAAAGTCTCGGGCGGCGAGGCTGAAACCCACCAGACCAAGCGCAAGCTCAAGGCGCCCAAGCCTGTGGCCAAGCCGCTGCCGGGACTGGGCGGTGAGTAGTCGAGCCGGACATGGTATCCGGCCCCTTGCGTCCGCCCCGTCTTTCGGCCTATAGACCGCCCTCCCAAGGCCTCCGGGCCTGTTCCTACCCAGGATGCGGGCGTAGCTCAGGGGTAGAGCACGACCTTGCCAAGGTCGGGGTCGTGAGTTCGAATCTCATCGCCCGCTCCAAAAGACCCAGTCTAAACAGATGGTTAGCGGCGCTCTCCGGAGTGCTGCGAAGCCGTTATTTGTTCTGGGGTGGGATCGCGGCACCGCCTGCGATCGCTGCGGATTTATTTCGATGCGTGATGTGCCCCAGTCTTCCCTATCCAACGAGTCGGCATCGGAGAATACGCGCTGACGACGTCCTGCGGATGCTCGGCGGGAGGCGGCTGAGTCCGAATCCGATCCCCTGCGACGGTCCAGAAGGAGCATTTGTATCGTATAATTACGATTGTATTGACGTTTTCTTATCGGTTAAACACGATTGCCGCTAGGAATTGCGATAAGAAAAATACGATTGACCTTTGGTCTTCTAATCGTGTATATACGATCACCATGAGCATCGCTGCTATGCAATTGGATCGTCGCCTATCGGAGATTCGCACCGCGCTGAGCGCTGCGGAGCGACCATCGCGCGGCTGGATCAAGGCGATCCGCGAAGCCCTCGGCATGACCACCGCACAGCTTGGAAAAGCCATGGGCCTCAGTCAGTCGCGGGTCACCGAACTGGAGCGTGCGGAAGCCACGCGGAACGTCACGCTCCACAGTCTGGAACGCGCGGCCGAAGCACTCGACTGCCGCCTGGTCTACGTCCTCGTTCCAAATCGTTCCCTGGAAGAGCGGCTGCTGGAAAAGGCGGATGAGGTTGCGGAGGCCAGACTCGCAGCGGTCGACCAGACAATGCGTCTTGAAAAGCAGGGTGTGGTTGATCGGAAGCAACGATCGGCCATGAAGCAGCAGATTATCGCACAGCTTCTGGAGCGCCCGGCTCGGCTCTGGCGAACCTATTGACCGACCTTGCCGATGACGAACCCGAAGGCGCAACTCCACTTACCGCGGAGGAGCGGGAAGGGCTGATCCCGACGCAAGTGGCGCTGCGGCGGGAACTCAACGAGCTCGAACAAAGAAACATCCTGGAGGCGAGTCTCTGGGTGACGGGCCGTCGCCATGATCCCGTGACCGAAGCCTTCGCGCGCCGGCTGCACCGGCGCATGTTCGGCAAGGTCTGGCGGTGGGCAGGCGCCAACAGAGGCACCAACAAGAACATCGGCTGCGACTGGTGGGAGATCGACATAAGGCTGCGTCAAACGCTCGACGACACCGCAGCCTGGGTTGACTTCAAGGCCTATCCGCCCGACGAGATCGCTGTCCGGTTTCACCATCAGCTGGTGTCCGTCCACCCGTTTCCGAACGGCAATGGCCGCTGGTCGCGCATGATGGGCGACACGTTGGCGCGACGCCTTGACCGCCCGGCTTTCGGCTGGGGCGGCAGCCTGCTGCAGGACGAGGACGCGACACGCTCGACCTATATCGCAGCTCTGCGCGCAGCGGATCGACACGACATCGGGCCGCTCCTCGCCTTTGCGCGTTCTTGATCTCCGCCGACTGAGGGGCAGCGTCCGGTGGTTGCACGTGAAATCGCAGCGGTGCTGTGGAGGGCTACGGGACAGAGGCGGAGAGCGTCTGGCGGTCACGCTCGGTCCCGCCGCCCAAGAGCGGTTCCTTCGGGCGCGACCCTGCGGGCGCCATGCGCCGCCAGCCACTCAACGGCGCTTTCCGGCATGCTGTGAACCGGCGTGGGGTCAGGGTGCCGATAGGCGCGCTACTTCATTGATTTCGTGAAAAGAGGCGGGGTCCTCGACCTATGCCTGTTCACACTCAATCTGTGTTGCGGAGACCTGGGGCGCACAGACGGAATCCAGCTTTGCCATGCCACGGAGGCTTGGCCTTCCGATTGGACCGCGCTGGTTCGGCCGGAGACCGCCCAGCTATTTTCGCGCATCGAGCCAGCTTCGGATGGTGCGATTCACGAGTTCTGGCGCGTCGTGATGAACTTTGTGGTTGGCGTCGGGGATCATGACGAGCGTGCTGTCCTTCGTGATGTAGTTCCACATGCCTGAGTGACCCGAGGCGAGCAGATATCGATCCTTGACGCCGTGGAGAACTAGCACGGGCACGGTAACCGGCGGGTGAGTGATTGGCGGTGCGCCTGGCGCAGGAGCGTTTTTCCCGATCGGGAAGTTTGCGCGGTAATAGTTCATCATTGCCGTAAAGTCGGATCGCTTCAACGCCTCGATATATTTTGCCTTCTCCGCAGCGTCTTTGATCCCGCCCGCCAATGCCTCCGCCGTCAGGTTCTTCTCCGAACCCTCCATCTGGAAGTTCACGGCGTACTGGCTGTTGCGCAGCTGAACCGGGTTGGTCGCGAGCTCATTGGCGAGGGTCGTGGGGTGCGGCACTGACAGGATGACAAGCTTGTCGAGCATCTCGGGACGATCGAATGCAAAATTCCACCCGATCATCGCTCCAAAGTCGTGGCCGATGATGATCGCCTTGTCGCGGCCCTCGGCCTTTATAACGGCAGCGACATCGGCGACCAGCTTCGGCATGGCGTAGTTCTCGACGCCTTTGGGTTGATCAGAAAGATTATAGCCCCGGGTGTCCATTGCGACGGTGCGGTACGCGTCGTTGAGCGCCGGCGTGAGCTGGGCCCACGTGCCCGAATAGTCGGGGAAGCCGTGGATCATGATGACGAGGGGGCCCGAGCCGGAGCCGAGGTAGTGGATCCTCACGCCATCCGGGCTGGTCGCATACTTCTCTTCGATGACAACAGTCGCCGACTGAGCCGCCGCCGAGTGATTTTCGATATCACCGGCAATCGAGGTGCACGAAGCGGCGATCAGGATCGGTGCGAGCAGGAGGGGCGGCAGAAAGGAGCGCACGGTGTTTCCCCCGATCAAGGTGTCCAAGCCATGACGCCCCGGGCGTGATGGCTTTGTCCTGACTAGCAGACACAATCTCAGATCGCCAATCCGGCCTGAAGCCTGGAAGATTACGACAGTCGCATTGTGGCGGAGATCCCTCGAGAAAACGCGACGTTAGCTGCGCCATCTGACACATCCGTGATGCACGAGCGACCAGACCCCTGGTCAACCCTGCTCCCCGTCGAGCAACATGATCGCGTCGTCTGGCGCGGGCCGCTGCAGCTCCAACGCTTCGGACACCGGGGCCATCAGCCATGTCTGCGCGTCCTCAGCTGCGATGATCACAGGCATTGCCTTCGAATGGATCGGCGCGACGACAGCGTTGGGTTCTGTGGTCAGAAACGAGAACAGCAGGTGAGGGCCGGCAACAGGCTTTGACTTCGGCCCGCGGTCGCCATCCCACTCTCTCCAGATGCCAGCGAAGAACATCGGAGCGCCATCAGCGCGCGCAAACCATCGTTCGGCGCGCGGCTTGGGCTTCTCCGGGTCGGGCTCGGCGAATGCGCTCACCGGAACCAGGCAGCGATGCGCTTTCTTGAGCCATGGCTTCCAGAAGCTCGATCTGGTGTTGCGTACGTTGGTGACGCAAACCGAATTCGCGGCCGGAGGTGGCGGGAAGCCCCAGCGCATGGCTTCAACGACAGGCCTGCCATTCTCCAGCCGGATTACCAGCCCTTCGCGGTCGGGATAAACGTCCGGCAGCATGTTATCGAAGCGAAGGGGCACTTTGATTTCCGAGAACTGGTCGATGGACCAGCCCGCGATCTTCTCGCCCTTGAGGATTGCCTGACGGTAGTGATTGCACATCAGATCGTCTCCGGCGGCGAAGGCCAGGGTTCAAGACCGTGAGTGGCCCTCAGCACCATGCCGACCCGCTGTCCGAGGGGCGTGGGCGCAAAATTGTCGATGCATCCCATGCGCTGCAGGGGCCCCAGGTGGCCGAGATCTTCAGGCAGCACTTCGAGACGCTCGTCCGCGATGAGGGCAACGAGTATCGCGGCGGGCGTCGCGAACGCCTCCTCAACCAGGATGGCGGCGATGCGATCCGGCTCGTTCATGGCCCTCAGCCAATCCGGGGCGGCGCGAGCCGTCAAGTCGTGATGCGGTCTGATCCGGGCGGCCGCTGTATCTGGTGCAGCGAGCCTCGATGCCGGGACCTCTCAAGGGACCACGGGGCCCCACGATTTCTTTGGCGAAAGAGCCAAAAAAATCGTGACCCCTTGTCGCCGCTGCGCGGTCGCGCGTGGGCGAATTCCCTTGACCCGCTCCATCACGCCCGCCCGCGGACATTGTCCTGCAAACACAGGAAACGACGATGTTCACGAAGACGTTCACGATCGAGCGTCACATCGAGGAGCTGCGTGCCGAGTTGCGGGCGACGACAGACGCCGACGAAGTGCGCATTATCCAGAGCGAGCTGGCGACCGTGGTCCTAGAAATTCCCCGTCAGCGCGATCGAGAATGTACGCGGGCTCTGCGGGCGGAAGCTGGCGAGGCCGCTCACCGAGGGGGTGATGAAGGCCAGCTTGTCCTCGTCGAAGATGTTGTCGACGTTCACGCGCGCCTTGAAGTTTCCGAGTGGCCCTTCGCCATCGCCTTCGCCGAGATCGATGTAGCCGCTGAAGATGGTGTAGTCGCTGATCTCCTCGGTGTTGACGAAGTTCGAGTAGCGATCCGAGAGATACTTGCCGGAGATGTTGGCGACCAGCCAGGGGGTCGGTTCCCATGTGGCGCCGAGCGAGACGATCCATTCCGGGCTGTCGGCCAGCGTGTTGCCCGAGATCGGCAGCGGACGGCGCGCGGTCTGGCCTGCGAGGGGCGCAAGGAAGTTGGCGATGTCGTCCTGGAAGGTTGTCTTGTTGTAGGTGAGGTTGCCGTTGAAATAGAGCTGGCCGTTGAAGATGACGGGTTTCCACGCGCCGGTGATCTCGACCCCGTAGGATTCAACGCCGCCGACGTTCTGCGGGAAAGTTTCGATGGCGCCCGCCTGGCCGTCGACGAAGTTGCCATAGGTCTCGAGACGGTTTTCGAAGGTGGTGTAATAGACTGCCACAGCCGCGTCGAAATCCGACTGCAGCGTGCGCAGGCCAATCTCGTAGTTTTCGGATGTTTCGGCTTCGGGAGCAGGTGATGACACCTGCGAGGCCGGGGCGATTGCGAACGCATCGTCGGTTCCGCGCGGGAGGGCGTAGTTCTGCGAGTAGGACGCGAACACCTGCTCGCTGTCGGTCGCTTTCCAGACCATGCCCACCATCGGCAGGAAGGTGTCCTCGAAGGTCGCGCCGACCGTCTGCGGGCCCCAGCCGGGTGCGCCGACACCGCCGACTACGCGGTGGTAGTCGTTGAAATCCCGATACCCGGAGAGTTGGTAGTCGATCGACAGCGCCTTGACGCCCAGCTCGACGTTCAACTGGTCGTCGAGCAGGCTGATCGTGTCCTTGATGAAGACCTGCGTGGTCTCGCGGGTTGATTCATAGTTGCGCCGGAAATAGGCGACCTCGTTGTAGAGGATCGCGCCGGTCTGGATGCCGCCGGCATGGTTGAGGCGCAGCTGGGTGCGTGCGTAGTCGTCGGTCTCGAGCCAGAGGCCGCCCTCGAGCGTGTGGTTGGCGATCTCCAACTCGGCCTTGGCGACAACACCGTTGCGGACGCCGCCGACGCCGGAGAGGCCGTACTGCACGCCGCGGGGCGCGGTGACGGCGAGGCCCGCCTCGCGCTGGCGCACGAAGATGCCGCGCGTGTTGTTGTAGCTGTCAGGTGAGACGCCATACCCGTCCTTGTCCTCGTGATAGGCCGTCACCATCACATTGATGTCGTCGCCAATCGCGGACTCCAGCGTTGCGCCGTAGATCGCGTCTTTGCGGATGTTTATGCGGTCCTCGAACCAGTCAGTAAAACCAGTCGCAAGGGAATTGGTGAGACCGGTCTGTCCTGGATAATCGAGGAGTGGGCCGAAGGGCAGGGCGGGGAGGTTGATCGCGTAGCCCCGGTCGCGGCCGGTCTTTCCGTTGTTGTCTGGCGTGGCCGAGTTGTAAGTCGCCTTGGTGAAGCTGGGTGAGTCGTAGTCGAAGAAATCATTGGCGACGTATTTGAGCGTGAGCGAGGTATCGAGGCCGAGTTCGATCAGCGCCTTGGCCTCCCAGTGCTCGCGGTCGATATAGCCGCCGCCGCGCCAGAGGTCGCTGTCGGTCTTGGAGCGGGCCACATAGGCGGAGAACGGTCCGAGCTGGCCGGTCTCGATCTTCACGAAGCTGCGGTTGAGATTGTCGTCGCCCCAGGCCTGCGAGATCGTGCCGCCGAACTCAGCTGCGGGATCGACGGAGTTGTATTCGACGATGGGGCCGAGCGAAGCATAGCTCGGCTGGCTGACATCGCCTGCGCCGGGGGAGGCGACGACAGAGCCAAGATTCTCGTTGTCGACATAGCGGAAGATCGGGCTGCCGCCGAAGGCGTCGCTGCGGCCCATGGGAATGCCATCGAGCACGAAGCCGATCTGCTGCAGGTTGAAGGCGCGCACAGTGACCGAGTTGCCGAACTCGTAGAGGCCGAGTGCGCCGTCCGTCTGCACATTGAAGCCGGGCAGGCCTTCGAGCATCTTCAGGCCGGAGATGCCCGCCGGGGCTGACAGCAGCGCCTCACGCGTCACCGCGACCGTGTTGGTAGTCTCGTCGACGCCTATCGCCTGCTCGGCCTGGCTGAGACGGCGGCCCTGGATGACGACGACATCGCCTGCGGCGTCGGGCGGCGGGGGCGCTTCCTGCGCGTGGGCTGCCGAGCAAAGCGCAATGGCTGAGCCGAAGGTGAGGAGGAGGGTCTTGTGGGAGATCGTACGCATCAACTGGCCTTTTTTGTTTTCAACATAGTGCCAAGGATGATCGGCGCGCGGTGTTCGGCACGGCTCAAGTGTATCCCGTCGGAGAGGGGGTGGTTGAGGCCAGGTGCCCCGATGACTTGCAGCGCAGCCGCGCATCGCACGTAAATGCGGCGCTCCCGGATGCCGGGGTGCCTGGTATGGCAATCCACTGTCCGGCGTCCACGCGTGACGGGAGCTGCAAGGCGGTCTATCTCGCCTGTCCATGAAGGTGGTGATTGCAGGCGGCGGGATAGGTGGGCTCTGCGCGGGGATCGCGCTGGCGAAGGTTGGCTTTGCGGTGGAGTTGATCGAGCGTGCGCCTGCGCTCGCTGACGTCGGGGCGGGGATCCAGCTGTCGCCGAATGCGACCAAGGGGCTTGCCGCGCTTGGCGTGCTGGAGGCGGTGGCGCAGGTCGCGTCGGCGCCGCAGACGCTGGAGATGCGGATCGGGCGGACGGGGAAGAAGGTCTTCTCGATCCCGATCGCGCAGGAAGCGCGCAAGCGCTATGGCGCGCCATACTTCCATGTCCATCGCGCGGACCTCATCGAGATCCTGAAGCGGGCAGCCACATCCGAGGGCGTGCAGGTGCGGCTTGGCGCGCGCGTCTCGGCCTATGTGCGCGACGCGGATGGATTGCGTGTCGGCCTGGATACGGGCGCGATCATCCCGTGCGACCTGCTGATCGGGGCCGATGGGGTGCGCTCCACCGTGCGGCGGCAGATGCTGGGTGATCAGGAGCCGCGTTACACCGGCGCGGTAGCCTGGCGGATGACGGTGCCGAGCGATGTTGCGCCCGACCTGCCGCAGGCCGCGATCGTCTGGGCGGGGCCAGGGCGGCATGCGGTGACCTACCGGATCAGGCGCGGCGAGCTGATCAATTTCGTCGGCGTGGTCGAGACGGACCGGTGGCCGGGCGAGAGCTGGGACCAGCCGGGCGATCCGACAGAGCTGGCGAATGATTTCGGCGGGTGGGCGCCGCCGATCCCGGACATTCTTGCGTCGGCCAGCAACTGTTTCGTGTGGGCGTTGTTCGATCGCGATCCGTTGCCGAAATGGTCGGAGGAACGCGTCGTGCTGCTCGGCGATGCATGCCATCCGATGCCGCCCTTCCAGGC
>Ga0163144_10021314_pt1 | contig 12885 bp, 10 predicted proteins | sample OliLak19BULKMAT1_FD_123175 | JGI IMG/M metagenome (GOLD analysis project Ga0163144, IMG submission 123175) | Freshwater microbial mat bacterial communities from Lake Vanda, McMurdo Dry Valleys, Antarctica - Oligotrophic Lake LV.19.BULKMAT1 | ecosystem: Environmental > Aquatic > Freshwater >...
AATTGATAAAAACAGTAAAAGCAAAAATGAAGAGATGAGCTTAGAAGATGAAATGAAAATGAGACAAAATATATCAAAGTCTCTTGCTAACAATAAATTAGAATCTGAGGTAAAAACTGAAAATGCAATCAATAATGCTAAAAGTGATAAAGAAAATAATGCTAATAAGAATATCCTAAATGAAGAAGAAAATGTAACTTCTTTGATGAAAACCGAAGAAGAACTTAAATCTAAAACCTATGGATTGCAAGTGGCAGTATATAATTCCAAAGATGCCGCAGAATTAGAGATGCAAAAGTATATCAAACAAAGAATGAGAACAGAGGTCAAAACCAAAAGTGTTGATGGAAACAAATTATATGCAGTTGTCATTGGTAATTATTCATCAAAAGAGTCTGCCGAGGGTGCCAGAACTATAGTTGAGAAACAATGTAATTGTGAACCAATGATCTTTGAGAAATAATTGCTAATAATTAAGACAATTGATTTTAAATGTGTTATCTTGTTTTGCACATAAATAAATATCCAAATGCTTTTAAATGTTACACTAATACTATTTTCTACAATTTTCGCCTTTTGGATAAGTGCAATTTGTGGTGGTGGAGCAAGTTTGATTTTGTTACCACTATTGAGCTTAATGTTGCCAATATCATTGGTGCCTTTTTCATTAACGGTTGGAACATTTTCGAGTTCAGTATCTCGTATTGTAATTTTTAGAAAATCAATCAATTGGAAAATATTCTTTTGGTTTGTTCCATTTTCAATACCAGCAGTTCTTTTGGGTGCTTGGTTAATGATATTTCTAAATCCTATTTATTTACAGTTTTTTATAGGTATATTTCTAATTGTAAATATTGGCGAGTTATTTAGAAGTAAAAAAGAACAAGTGCAAAATGAAAAACCATTCCCAAACTACTATTTAGCAATTGTAGGATTTTTAGCTGGATTTGTGAGCGGAGTTACTGGTGCAATTGGACTGCTTTTTAACAGATTATATTTTCGTTACGGACTTACAAAAGAAGAAATTGTAGCCACAAGAGCTGCAAATGAAATATTTTTGCATTCGATTAAGCTCATAATCTATATTGAATTGGGATTATATTCGACTCCTGCCTTTTGGCTGGGTGTAGTGATAGCAATTGGTGCATTGATTTCAGCCATTACTGTGAAGTATATTTTGCCTTACTTAAGTGAATATACATTTAGAAAAATCGGTTATGGAGCAATGGTTCTATCTGGTTTTATATTACTTTTTAGTACCTCTCAAAAAATTATTATTAAAGATAACATTAGTCTAAATGTCGAAACAGACGAGACTACAATCAAATGGCGACAAAGTAACTTAGATTTAGAATATTCATTTGAAGATGGAATAGTATTAAAAAGAGGAATAAGTCAAAATGAATTGCCAGAAAATCTAAAATTAAAATATTTTAAATTTACTAAAAAATACGATAAAGTATTTTTAAAAAAGGTGTTCAAGTTTGGTAAAAAGCCGAGTTACAAGTTTAATTTATACAAAAATAATATCTATACCAAATTTGAGTATGATGTTTAATTTCTCATATTCTATATATTTTAATAATCTAAACTAATTTCACAAATATGAGTATTGAAATCAATAATAATTTAGATAATTTATACTCTGGATTGACAAAAGAAGAAATATATAAACTTTTAGTCAAACAACTAGCGATTGTTTTTGAGGGTGAGTCCAACTTTATTTCTAATGCGTCTAACTTTAGTTCATTATTATACAACGCATTACCAAAACTCAATTGGGTCGGATTTTATTTTATAACAAATAATCAAAACACAACCAACTCAATTTCTGAAAAAGAGTTAGTTTTGGGTCCATTTATGGGTAAAACTGCTTGTGTAAGAATCTCCATTGGCAAAGGTGTTTGTGGCACTGCTGCACAAAATTTAGAGACCATAATTGTAGAAGATGTACATAATTTCGAAGGGCATATTGCCTGTGATGCAAACTCCAATTCAGAGATAGTAATTCCAATTATATCAGATAGGAAATTAATTGGAGTATTAGATATTGATAGTCCAATCAAGAATAGATTTGATAATATGGACAAACAATATTTATCTGAATTATTAGATATACTTATCCAATCTTCAGAAATTGAAAATCTATATAATTACTATAATTGAAATATATTGAATTGAAAAGTATTAAAGTAAATATTAACAAGTTACTAATCTAAGACTTCGAGTATCACCTCTGTAAGCCCACTTGATATAATACCCAGTTCAGATGCAGCAGACTTGGATAGGTCAATTACTCTACCACTTATAAATGGACCTCTATCATTAATTTTTACAATCACTTCTTTTCCATTTCTGGTATTAAACACTCTGACTTTACTACCAAAAGGTAGAGTTCTGTGTGCAGCTGTGTATTGACTATGATTATATAACTCGCCATTTGCTGTTTTTCTGCCAACAAATTTATCTGCATAATAAGATGCTTCGCCAATTAATTTATATTCAGTTTCTAATTTATCATCTGAGTCATTATCTGATTTACCGTCTTTGTTGCTATTATTAGCTTGGTTTGTGGAGTTACTATTGGTAAAAGGGTAACTTGGCTGTATGGAACTAAACTTTATTCCTGTGGAACAACTACTCAATAATAGTTGAAATAGAAAAAAGGATATTACAATTATGTTTATTCTGGAAAATCTTAAACTTAAATAATTTAAATTTAATTTTGCTATAATGTTTTGGTTTATTGTACTTTTCAAAAAACTAATCTCTTTGTTAAACAATCGTTTGTTAGAAATAATTTACTTAAATTTAGGTTAAATTATGTATTTTATTTCTTTTTAATTCTAATAATGCCTCATTTACCAAATTTGTGTCATTTTTGTTACAAATTAATAAAGAACCTTCATTTTCTATTACTACTACATTTTCTATGCCAATTAAAGCAATTTGTAGATTTTTGCTAAAAACCAAGTTGTTCTTAGATTTGATATTTATGATATTTCCATTAAATACATTGCCTCTTGGGTCTTTTTTGCTTTCTTCGTACACCTCAGACCAAGAATCTACATCTAACCATTTAAAATCTGATTTGATTGCATAAAGTTTTGTAATATGGTCAATATTATTATTTAAGTTGGTATTTTTGTCAAAAATACCATTTTCGAGCGATAAAGGTTTTAATCTTCGATAAAGCAAACTTATCTGCAAATCAAAATTCTTTTTGTCAACGTGACCCAACAACTTCTCAAAATATTGAAATTCATAAGGATAATATTGCCTATATTCTTGAAATAATACATCGGCTCTGACGCTCACTATTCCAGTATTCCACAAAAAATCACCTGAGTCGATAAATCTTTTCGCTGATTCTTTGTCTGGTTTCTCAGCAAAAGTGATAACTTCATTTATAAATTTCAAATCGTCACTTTCTAAAATCTCTAAACTTTCTAAATTATCCGAACTTTCTAAGATCTCTAAATTATCTAAATTATCCGAACTTTCTAAATAATCTAAACTTAACACATTCTCATTTTTGTAATCAATTTCATTTGTTAATATTAAGTCTGTATTTTTATCTAAATACCCTTTTAAATCAATGTTGATTTTATTGGTTTTTAATTCTTTGTATTGAATATAACCCAACTTTTGGTAAGGATAATCTGGCTCAATTCCAATTACAGCAAAAGAGTTATTGAATTTAGCAAACAAAACAGAAATATCAACAGAATGAAAGAATTCGCCCAAATTTTCAATAATGTGATCAGTTGGATAAAATGTAATTACAGTAGATTTACCTAATCTTTTCAGAATAATTGAAGTAGCAAGCATAATCGAAGACAAAGAGCCATTTATAAATGGCTCAACGAATAAATTTGATTTATTCAAATTTGGCAGTTGTTCGTAAATATAATTTTCAAATCCACTAGTTGTAGTTACGTAAATTTGAGAAATATCATAGTGATTTAACAATCTTTCTATTGTATTCTGAATTAAAGTTCCTTCACCAATAAAATGATTAAATTGCTTTGGATTATTTCCATTACTAATGGGCCAAAGATTAGCATCTCCACCACCAGCAAGTATTACTGCTACATTATTATTTAAATTTTTTCTCAAATTCACAACTAATTAGAATTTTATAATTTTTTAAGGACATGAGTTTAAAAATACACTTTCAACTTTGATTATTTCAGAGTAGCTTTGTTGTAATTATTTTCAACTTTTGACCAATCTAAAACATTCCAAAAAGCAGTAATATAATCCGCTCTTTTATTTTGGTATTTTAGATAATAAGCGTGTTCCCAGACATCAATTCCCATTATTGGTTCACCCTTCACTTCAGAAAAATTCATTAATGGATTGTCTTGATTTGGAGTAGAAGTAACTTTTAACTTTCTATCATTGTCGTCATAAACTAACCACGCCCAACCAGAACCGAAGCGTGTTTTGGCAGCTTCATCAAAAGATACTTTTAATCTATCTAATGAACCGAAATCCCTTATAATATGATTTAGAAAATCTCCCTTTGGCTCTTTGCTACTTTGTTTTGGGGTTAATATATTCCAAAAGAATGTATGATTGAAGTGCCCACCAGCGTTGTTTTTTAGTCCATTATCAGATTTTTCATTAGTAATTTTAGGAAGTACTTCTTCTATTTTCAAATTTTGTAAACTTACATTACTTTCTATAATTTTATTCAAATTATTTAAATAACCTTGGTGATGTTTTGTATAATGTATCTCCATAGTCATTTTATCAATATTTGGCTCTAAGGCAGCAAATCCATATTCTAATTTCGGTAAAGTAAATGGATAAATAAGCGAAGTTGCTGCCATTTGACTATTATCATCACTAATATTATTATTTAAACTATTATTTAGGCTATTTCCAGCAATAGATTGGCTTTTGCTGATTAAGAATGTACCAAGACTCAATAAAAAACCACTTTTAATGATATTTCTTCTGTCAAATTTAGTTGGATTATTCACAGACATTAGTACTCCGTTAAATTTATTTATAACTAATTATAAATTATTGTATTACATAAGTTTTATTCACTGACGTTTTAAGTTCTAAAAATATTAATTATATGTTTATTTGGTTGAATTTATTAGACTAAAAGATACATCTATAATGCACTTTTTAGTTGTAATTAGCATCTTTGTGACTATAATTATGATTATAATTGTGATTAATATATGGATTTATTATTTTAAATTTATTTATTTAACTTTTACAAATTGTTGAGATTGATTTAAAAATTGATTTCCAAATTTATTAGTGATTATGATCGAATATACTCCTACAGATAATTTGCTTATATCAATTTCCTGTTCTGAATTATAATCATAAAAAGTACTTACTTCATTACCCAAAACATCAAAGACCTTTAAATTAATTGTTTCATTCTCAATTTTCCTTTCTTCTAATAACTCATCTTCTAAAATTACTTTAATATTATCAAATGCAGGATTTGGATAAATTATAAATTTTGATTTGTCACTAACTTTGATGCTATTTACATCCTCATATTCTATCGCACCAATGTCTAATTTGTTTATAACATCATATTTTCTGATTTTTTTATTATCATTATTTTGATTAGGAATTCTTTTTGATGGGTCTGTATATTCATATTTTGGATTCAATTCATATCCAGCAATATTTCTTAATTTATCTGTAGCATCTTGTAAAATTACTGCATTATCTATCAATGGACTATTTGGGTTTGGAGTGTAATCAGACTCAATGAAATTCCTAAATAATGGAGAGAATACATCATTATTTATAAAATTATTCGAACTATCTAATAGATTTGGATTGCCAATTATCAAACCACTAGTTTTTGCACCGACCATTACATTGTTATGTAGTAATAATGTGTCCGTACCCTCGGCTGTATGAATAAAACTACCAGTTGATTTATTGTTAATTATTGTATTATTTACAATCCACAAATTATGAGGAGCAGGATTTTTGAGTCCTTCTAAACCATAACCTATTATATTAGAATTTTCAGAATTTTGTCCTTGTTCTATTATATTTCCTACAATTAGAGCAGTACCTCCATTTGGCAAATCAATATTTCGACTATCTACAGAATTAGTATTTGAAATTCTATTATACATAATAAAATTATTATATGCTCTACTTTTGAATTCGTGTCCGGCTGCAATTGCATTTTGTGTGTAATTAAATCTAAACACTAATGTATCAATAAAATTGATATAAATATTATGTTGGTAACCTGGGTTTTCTATGCTGCCATTATTTTTAAATTCGCAATATTCAACCAATATTTTACAATTAGGTATTGTTCCACCAGCTAAGATGCCCATTTCATTACCCATAAAGTTACAATCTCTAACGGTTAGATTTGCACCTTCTTGCCTAATTCCGGCACCATTTCTACTTTGGACTTTTGCATCTGTAAACTCAATATTTTCTATAGTAGTATTATTCCCCTTGACTACAAAAATACCTTTTCCATTTGAATTATCATTTGCAATAATTTCACCTGCTTTTAGGATTGGTTTGGGATTATTACCTTTTATCAATAAGTTATTTTTAGTCCAAGTTACCTGTTTGTCATTATTATATAATCCACTTTCAATGATAATTGTGTCATTGTCATTAACTAACGAGCTGATTTGACTACAAAATTTGTATTCGTTATTTTCGCCAATCTGCCATATTTTACTTTTTAAATTTAAGGCATTAGAGAAAATTGATGCAAAGACTAAAAATATTAATAACTGAGTTTTCATAATTTGTTTGAGTTGATAAAGATAGTTTAAAATGAAAGATTTATAATTGTAAATTATGAAATAATTATCGAATATTGATTATTAAAGAAATAATTAATTTTCAATTTGCAGTTAAACCAAAATCAACTATTTATAAAGTTTATTTCCATAAATTAAACTCCCAATAAATATAAAAGACCAACCAAAATATTGTTTTCAAAAATGCGTCAAAAGTTATGTAAAAGATCAAAAAAATGCAGGTTATATGTGGTAAAATATAAAATTGTTTTTAAAAAAGAAGCTTAAAAAAAAGCGAACTTTTTAGGGTTCGCTTTGGTTTACTTCTTGTTTTAATGATTCTAAATAATCTTTAAAATTTTCAGAATAACCTATTTCAAAATCTTTTATCATTAAATTTTCATTTAAAATAACAAATGTAGGAAATGATGTTATTTCATAATAATTTGCAACTATTTCCCCATACTGGTGGAAAGTAAAAGGAAAATCTTTATTTTTAAAATATTTCAACTGGTCAGTTTCATTTTTTTCTTTTACACTAATTGCAATTACTTCGTATTTATTACTATTAACTTCAATAAATTCTTTTAGAGGTTTAAATGCTAATTTGCAAGGACTACACCAACTTCCCCAAAAAAATATTATTTTATGTTTATCATTTTTTTCAAGTTTTGCTTCTAATCCATTAAAATTCTTAATATCTTTGAATATAAATTCTTGATTTAAAAATTTATTTTCTAATGTTATTGATTTATCTTCTTCTTTATTAATAGTGGTGTTTAATTTAATGTTCTTTAATTCATCTGCTACTACCAAATCATTTTGTAAAGTATCTATTTCTAACTTGTAATTTAAGTTGTTCAACGGTTCTAAAAACTTAAATTCATAAATATATTTATCTTTAATTTCTTCAGCTTTGTAAAAATATTCTTCTTCAATTTTAATAATTTCATCATTATAAATATAAAAGAATCTATCCAATTCTATTTGAAGAGCTTCAACATTATTATTTATTTTCAAACAAATAGTATCGTTAAATTTAATATTTTGAAGTTTTGGAATATTTTGAAGTAAATATTCTGTAATATTAACACTATCTTTTGCAACTAAATATTTAAAGTAATTTGGGAACTGTGTTGATTTTAAATTTTCTTTTGTGCAATTTATTCTTTTATATATCTCATCTTTTTTGTAATATATATTCAAAAGACAATTGTTATAATTATAATTTACTTTATTACTTTTGATTTTGAATTTAGTTTGTAAAAGGACATCTTTAAAATTTTGTTTAATTAAAAAAGTATCTTGGTATTCTTTTTCTAATTCATTATTACTAAAGCTTTTATAATTAACATATAAAAAACGATATTCTTTACTTTTTTCTTTTTCATTTACTTTATTTAAAATTTCTTTCAATGTATTATTCCCAAATATTAAATTTGGGAATAATACTGAAATTAAAAACAAAATGATTATATTATTTTTCATCGTTAATTTAAGGCATTTCTATAGTATATGGTACAAAAACAAATTTTTGAATGTTTATGTTTTGCATAATATTTAATCCACTATTTTTATGGTTGGGTCCTATCGTAATTGTCACTTCAACTTTTGAACATGTAGAAGATGCCGCCTCAGTACATTGGCACAAATAATTATCAGGATTTCCTCCATTCAAGCCACTTAAACACATTTTACATCTACCATCACTACAACCACCTTCACAAGTATATGATTTCCCTTGTACTGTAACTATACCTGCAGCAACACCAGGATAGTTTGTTGTATCAGCAGGGTCGTAATATTTAAAAACGAAATCGTCAACTTCTGAAGTAGAAGATAAATATCTAAAATAAAAATATTTTCTTCCAGAATTGTCATGAGTAATTGCAAATTCTTCTATTGATATTAATGAATCATAACTGTTTACGTGGCCTACAACAAATGGAAGTAAAATACTTGCTTGTATCGAATCAGTAACTGGATTTGGACTTAATAACAAATTAACATCACTTTTAGTTTGTGTTTGAGTTGTTTGTGTCTTGTCATCACAAGAATTTAGAGAAATAAGTAACATTATTATACCAGCAATCAAAAATTTGATTTTCATAATAGAACCTTTTTATTAGATTAGTAAATTTATAAATTATTAGATAATATTTATTTAATAATAATGGTACCAAATTATTATTTATTATCTTATTACCTTTTACAAATTTAATAAAAAAAAAAAATGAAATATATTATAAAACTTTTCCACAATTATATTATTTTTATAAATAATATAAAAAAAGATTTTAAAAATAAGAATTAATAATTGATTTGAAGTAATTTAGATAAAAAAGAAAAGATTATTCTCTAAAATTGCACTGTTTTTGGCTATACTGCTCCCATTAATTAGGACACTTTATTTATATTGTTTTCTCTTTTTATATTTTGTTAACGAATATATTATTTGCTATTGTTTTCAAATTTATTATTATCTCTTTAAATATTGTATATTATTGTTATCTCTTTTTAATAAAACATAAATTATTTGGTATATATTTCATAATCAATTTTTTCTTGCATTATAAATAATTTTTCCTTAATTTTGTAACAACAGACTTGCCCCGCTTCCCATTTGAATAGCGCATTAGGGTAAGTTTTTTTTTTGCCTAAAATTTACTTCGCAATTATACTTCGATAATAATCATTTACTAATCCTACAATCTTTAGACCTACAAAATTATAAATAATATTTAAATTAATATAAATAATTTCAATCAATGAATTGTAGATTTAGTTACGACTTAATAAACAATAATACTTTGTAATAAGTTTTTTCAATTAGTTTGCTAAAAAAATGGCAAGTAAATTGAGGTATCAATATTTGAGAGTAAAAAATGTTCTAGAAATTAAATAAAATGGAAAATAATGGCGAAAAGTCCACAAAATCCTATTTTAAATAACCCAATAATGAAAATATTGGTCAATAATGTGCTGCCTACAATCCAAAGAAATCCAGATGTTGGTTTGGCAGCAGGTGTATTATTGATATTAGCTTTATTAATTATCCCTTTACCAGGGTTTTTATTAGATATTTTAATAGCATCTAATATTGCATTTTCAATTTTGACTTTATTAATTGCTGTTTATTTAGTCAAACCTTTAGAATTTTCGTCATTCCCTTCAATACTTTTAATTACAACATTATTTAGATTGGGACTAAATGTCGCCTCTACTAAACTAATTTTGGTAGAAGCATCTGCCGGTGATATTATCTATGCCTTTGGGAATTTCGTAATTGGTGGTAATTATGTTGTCGGATTGATAATCTTTATAATTTTATTGGTGATAAACTTTGTTGTTGTCATCAAGGGTTCGACACGTATTGCAGAAGTCGCGGCAAGATTTACATTAGATGCCTTACCGGGTAAACAAATGTCTATTGATGCCGATTTGAACGCTGGTTATATTGATGAAAAAACAGCAAGAAAAAGAAGAGATGAATTGTCTAGAGAGACTGATTTTTATGGTTCTATGGATGGTGCTGCAAAATTCATCAAGGGTGATGCAATTGCTGGTTTAATAATTACAGCAATTAATTTATTGGGTGGATTTGTTATTGGCATGCTCCAAAAGGATATGACTGCAATGGAGTCATTATCTACCTATTCAATTTTGTCAATTGGTGATGGATTGGTTGCACAAATACCTGCTTTGTTAGTTTCAGTTGCAGGTGGTCTTGTTGTAACTCGTTCTGGCGCCTCTGACAAACTCGAAGTAGAATTAAAAGAACAATTCACAAGTAGACCAAAGCCGCTTTTCGTTTCAGCCGTTACAATGGCTCTAATGGCTTTTATACCTGGTTTCCCAATTGTACCATTTTTATTTTTAGCGTTGATCCTTGGCGGAGTTGGTTATATTAGAACAAAAAGAATAGAAGAAAGTGAAGAAAATGAATTGAGAAGGAAACTAAACGAATCTGAAGAACAAATTACAAAACCAGAAGATGCTCCTGTTGAAGATTTATTGAAAATCGATCCTATCGAAATTGAATTGGGATATAGTCTTATTTCACTTGTTGATGAATCACAAGGTGGAGACGTATTCAAAAGAATTACAAACGTCAGAAAGCAACTCGCTACGGAACTTGGGATTATTCTGCCTCCAGTAAGAGTAAGAGACAATTTACAATTAGAACCAGAAAAGTATGTAATCAAAATTAGGGGTAATGAGATAGCAATGAACAACATATATCCTACGATGTTACTTGCTATGAATCCAGGGTCAGCTGATGGTGAATTAGAAGGTCTGAAAGTTACCGAACCTGTATTTGGATTACCTGCTACTTGGATTAAGTTTTCTGAAAGAGAAAATGCTGAAATATTGGGTTATACTGTTGTCGAATCGCCAACTGTACTAACAACTCACTTAACAGAGGTATTGAGACGTAATGCTGATAAATTAATCAATAGACAAGATATCAAGCACCTTTTGGATAATCTCAAAAATGATTATCCTGCACTTATAGAAGAAATTACGCCAGAATCATTACCACTTGCCACTTTGCAAAAAGTATTACAAAATTTATTGGCAGAAGGAATACCGATAAGAGATTTGTCTATGATTTGTGAGTCACTTTTGGAATATTATAAAGTTACCAAAAATGTTGATGTGTTGACAGAATATGTAAGGCATAATTTATCTGAAATAATCAAAAGACTTTACGAAGACCAAAATGGTGTAATTCATACTATATCTTTGGACCCAAATTTAGAGGATAAAATGACGAGTGCTTTACAATTAAATAGTGCCGCTTCAAACAGTCCTACGCTTGGATTGCCAACTGATACAGTCAGAAATTTATTGACTAATTTGGCAAAAGTTATTGACGATGTGTCATTGATGGGCTATCTACCGATAATTATTTGTTCAGCTCAGATTCGCCCTTATTTATTTAGAATGATAAGATCTACATATCCAATGGTTTCAGTAATTAGTTATACAGAAATACCTTCAGATTCTGAGATTGAAATTCTGGCAAATCTAAAGTTAGATTAAAAGTAGATGTAAATTATCTATATATTATCATTAAATATGACAATTTTCTATAAATACTATGAATTACAAAAATTTAATTGAATATATTTCTGATAATCTAACAAATTCAGTAATTACACTTATAAAATACCATAATATATAGTATTCTTTTTTATTAATTTGTATTCATAAATGTACAAATTCTAAAATTTCTATAAAACTAAAATTTATTTGGAGTTTAGTTATGATAAACAATGAAAATCAAAATAATATTACTTTAAAATTAAAAGATTATTACAAAATTTTGAGACTAGAGAGAACTGCAACTCATTCTGAAATAAAAGATGCTTATAAAAAATTAGCGAGAATTTACCATCCAGACTTACATAATGGTGATAAGCATATTTCTGATAAGTTCGCAGAAATTACAGAAGCTTATAATCATTTATCTGATTTGGACAAGAGACTAAGATATACCATTTTATTAAATAGAAGCCGAAAATTATTAGATGAAGTAAGTTTCAACGACTTTAGCTATAAAAAGTTGGGTTACGTTCTTTAACTAGATGGATTAGTTAGATTAAATTTAGCACTGTACTTGAGCAATTGCAAACAAGTGTTTGTATTTAAATATTTTTTTGGACAGGTATAATTGCCTGTCTTTTTTTTGTGCGTGATTACCGAGATATAAACTTAAATCAACCGTAGAGTTAACCCCACTTTAATTGTAAAACATTGATATTTTTTTTAATTGTAGAGACTAGCGGCGGTCAGTCTTCCTCATCTGTTTTATTTATTTAATACATTTGAAAATAATTTACGATTTATATCTTTATTAAATACAATTATCAATATCATAAGAAATTATAGATAATATTCTTCTCATAACCTATTAAATATATAAATATTAGACGACCCACCGGTCGTCTCTACAAGACAAATAAATAATAATAGCGGTGCTGCAAACACTTGTTATTGTAAAATTCATCAACCGTAGGGTTAACCCCACTTTAATTGTAAAACATTGATATTTTTTTAATTATAGAGACTAGCGGCGGTCAGTCTTCCTCATCTGTTTTATTTATTTAATACA
>Ga0163144_10021315_pt1 | contig 12885 bp, 11 predicted proteins | sample OliLak19BULKMAT1_FD_123175 | JGI IMG/M metagenome (GOLD analysis project Ga0163144, IMG submission 123175) | Freshwater microbial mat bacterial communities from Lake Vanda, McMurdo Dry Valleys, Antarctica - Oligotrophic Lake LV.19.BULKMAT1 | ecosystem: Environmental > Aquatic > Freshwater >...
CGTTGCGCGGGTCGGTTGAAACTGGTGGCGTTGATTCAGGATGGCGCGGTGATCCAGCGCATCCTGCGCCACCTGGGCCTGCCGTCTGCCGTGCCCGAGATGCGGCCGTCGCGCGCCCCGCCCCTGCCGTTTGACGCCGTTTGACGACCGCGTGTCGGGAGACGACGACTGAAATCGGCCACCTGAGTCGGGGGTCCCGCCGGCGGCCTGTCGAGCAATGAGGCGAGGCGATGAAAAGGCCGGGTCGGCGCTGACCGAGCGGCATCGCCGGACCCGGAATACGCCCCGCGTGGTCTGCCTTGAGAAGCGGCCTGATGAGCGCTGGGTCTGAGAACGGGCGTTCCGTTAAGTAGGGAGGCCGCTAATACGGCTTATCGTCCTGGAGACATTGCGCGTAAACTAGCTCCGCTCAACCTCATATATGACTGATCAGCCCGAGCGGCTCGACTCGTGGAAAGCGATCGCCGACTATCTGGGCCGCGACGTCCGGACGTTGCAGCGGTGGGAAGCGCTCGGCCTGCCGGTGCGGCGCCTGCCGGGCGGACGCGGACATTCGGTGTTCGCGCTCAGACGCGAGGTCGACACATGGATGCTGGCAGGCGGCGCGGCCCGCCATGCCGACGCCGCGAGCGCGGCAGCGGCCGCCATCGATCCATTGCCGGTTCCGCCGATGCCGACGGGCGGTCCGGCGTTGCGCCGATGGATCCCCGTCTCGTTCATCGCGCTGCTTGCGCTCGCCGCCTGGCGTGTGTCGCTGGCGCCGGCGGCCGCCGAAACGATCACGGTGGATGTGTCCGAGCTCGGCGTGGTGGCGCGAAACCTCAAGGGCGCGGACCTCTGGCGGTGGGAGTTCCCATCCACGGAGCAAGCGGTGCTCCCGTCGCCTCACGTGCCGGGCGAGATCATCGGCGGCGATGAGCCCTCGGTGCTCGTGATGATGGCGCACGGGCTCGATCGCCAGAGCCATCAGCCCACTGACGGCGCGCTGCGCCAGTTCTCGGTGGGCGGGCAATTGCGGCGGACATTCGTCTTCACCGACGCATGGCGCTTTGGCGACGGTCGCGCGTTCTCGGCGCCGTGGGTCATGAGTGCGGCGCAGGCCGACACCGCCGCCGGACCCGCGCGTATCGCGGTGGCCGCGCATCACCACACGTGGTGGCCAAGCGTGGTGACCCTTCTCGACGCGGAGTGGAATCGTCAGGCATCATTCGTCAACAGCGGATGGGTCGAGTCGTTGCGCTGGCTGTCGCCAGCCCGTCTGGTCATCTCTGGGTTCAACCAGGCGCGGGACGGAGGCATGGTGGCGCTTCTGGATGCCGCCGCGGTCGACGGGGCATCTCCGGAGGAGGAGGGCGCGTACCGCTGCCGCAATTGCGGATCCGGCGCGCCGCTGCAATACGTGGTGCTGCCGCGATCAGAGTTGAATCGCGTGACCGGCTCGGCATTCAATCGCGGATTTGTCGCGGTCTCCGCCGACGGCATCGTGGTGCGCACCTCGGAAGTCGATCGGACGAATAACGAGGGCGCGCTGATGGACGCGATCTACGAGTTCTCGTCGTCGTTGGAACTGAAGAGCGCCCAGTACGGCGATCTGTACTGGGATCGCCATCGGGCGCTGGAGCTTGAAGGCAAGCTCACGCACACGCGCGAGACCTGCCCCGAGCGAAACGGCCCGCCATCCATCCAGGTCTGGGACCTGGCACACGGATGGCGGACCATCAGGACGCAGGCGCCACGGCTGTAACTACGTGCCGCACGCCGCCGGAATCCCCGGCACGTTGTTCACGATGATCGATCCGCCGTTCGTGGTCACCTTGCCGCCCGTGAGGCAGTTCAGTGCACTGAACTGGACGATGGCCTGATTGCCGCCATCGGTACCGACGTAACTGCCAACGCTGACCGTGGTCTGGCCTGCGAACGTCGTGGTGCCGGCGCCAGCGAGGAAGAGACAGCCGTAGGTGATCTGGTTGCTGCCGCCCGAGCCCGTGGATGTCTGTGTGAGGCCGTTCGTGCCGGTGCCGCGACGTGAGTCGAGCAGACCCTGCGCTCCGCAGAACACGCCGCCGCTCAGTTGCGCGTTGTTTTGGAGAAACGCCAGACCCGCCGACTGGATGTTCAGGGCGCGCTGGGTGGCGGTCACGCTGCCGCCTGTCAGGAATAGTTTGCCGCCATTGGCCACCACGATGCCATTGAAGCCGATCACCGTGGAGTTCCAGAGAAACGTCTGGCCCGGGCCGGCATTGATGGCCGACTCGGTCGCGTTGACCACGCCATTCCCCGAGATGTCGCAGGTATCGCAGCGGATCTGCCCGCCGCTCGTCAAGAATCCCGAGCCGCCGTTTCCGGTGGCTGTCACGTGGTCGCCGAAGATGTAGGCGGCGCCGAAGGCCAGCATGCCGTGGTTGTGGTTGTCGCGGATGACCACGTCAGAGAGGCCGACTTGCGCGACGTTGACGGTGAGCCCGAGGTTCGGGCTGTCCTTGATGGTGAGGTGCTCGAACCGCACGCTCTCTGCGCCCGCCAGGCCGAAGCCGCTCACGCCGTAGACAACAACGAGGCCCGTGCGATTGCCAAGGCTCGCGCCGCCCGTGATGCCGTCGGTCGCCGGATTCGTGCCGCGAATGACCACCTGCCGCGAAATGTCGATCGGCCCTTCGCAGAACCCGTGGACTTCGATCGTGATCGGCTCGGTCCGCTCCGGGAAACGCTGCAGCGCGCGCTGAATACTGCCGCCCTGTGTGCAATCGACAGCGATTGTCCGGTCCGGCCCGCCTTCGTGCCGGTCATCGTCCGGGTGTCGCTGTTGGCGGTCGTTGTCGGGGCGTTGTGCCCACATCGGGGCGGCGGCAAGGCTGAGGCAGACCAGGAACGGTAGTGCAAACTGACGGGGGAGCGAACGGGACATTGAGGCCTCCAGAACAACGGAAACGGATGGAATTCACGAACCGAGGTCAGAGGATGGGGCCACGGCCGGCCGCGGGCAATATGCGAAAGACGGCATTAGGCGACATATCGCGGAGAACGCGGCCCTGGTCCGGCAGGCGGAGCCGTGGATGCGAGCTGTTGGGATAAGCTCCCGGGCATGATGCGGAACATGAATGCTCGTGCGGCAGTGCTGCTGGTCTTCGCGTTGCTGTGCCTGGCTCCGGCACCGGAGGCGGCACAGTCCACGGTGACGGCGATCCGGGCCGGCCGGCTCGTCGATCCTGATACGGGCACTGCGACCACTGACCAGATCATCCTCATCGCCGCCGGGAAGATCACGGCGGTGGGCCACGACGTCGCCATTCCCTCGGGCGCCACCGTGATCGATTTGTCGAAGGCCTCGGTGCTGCCGGGCCTGGTCGATGCCCACACGCATCTGTGCATGCAGGTCAACGAGGCGCGCGACCACGGCAACTATTACTACACGACGCTGAACGACCCGGACGCGTTTCGTGCCGTGGAAGGTACCGCCAACGCCAAAGCCATGCGCCGCTAATACGGCTTATCGTCCCGGTTTCGCTGGGGATGTCGCCGACGGTGGCGGTGCCGTGGCCCTGCCAGGATCCCACTTCGCGAGTCACGGCCACGATCTCTTGCGGCTTCGACGGCGCGGGGGAGCAGGAGGCCAGGCAGATTGTCAGGGCGATTGCCAGGGGGATGACAGAACGGCGCACGCCCTTAACTCTACTTCCGGTGGAGGCAACCGCATTGGTGGAGGCAACCCCTTCTTTGGGGTTGCCTGACAACGCTTCACGCTCGCTGCTGGTTCGGGAGCGTGACCCGCATCGATGGGTGCGAACTGTGTCGAGTCGATCGAGACACTAAGGACGAGCTGCAGAGTATTTTCCGTCTAAGGCGTGCCCATAGCGCGCTCAACCCGGTTGGACCGGTCGTGCGGCGGCCGATCGCCCTCCGTTGGAGCACGAGCGCAAGTCGGCGGGAGTCGGGGCGACCGAGTCTCTGTTTAGACAGAGGGCATCAACAGGGCCCCGACGGGCAGGCTACTTGCCAGCAAGCTCGCAGTGGCGTGCGACAACCGGCCTGCGGAGGCGTATACTCCGCCCGACGTGCAGGACTCAGACCGGCTCGGCAGGTACGAACTCCGCGGCGTGCTTGGTAAGGGTGCGATGGGCACGGTTCACCGTGCCTGGGATCCGGACCTCGCGCGATCCGTTGCGATCAAAGTCATCCAGTCGCAGGACCTCGATGAACAGGTCATCGAGCGGTTCCGCCGTGAGGCGCAGGCGCTGGCCAAAGTGCCGCATCCACACATCGTCGCGGTCTACGACGTCGGCACGTCCGGCGGTACGCCGTTCATCGTAATGGAGCTCATAGAAGGGCAAAGCCTGGCCTCGGTAATTCGGCAGGGGATTGTGTACTCCACCGACGAGAAATTGCGGGTGACCATGGAGCTATGTGCCGCCCTTGCGTGCGCACACGAGGGCGGCATCATTCATCGCGACATCAAACCCGCGAACATCTTGATCACCGAGGGCCGCCAGGCCAAGCTCGTCGATTTCGGGTTGGCGCGGCTACAGGACTCAACTCTCACTGGTACATCCTACATAGTGGGCACGCCCGCGTATTTGGCGCCGGAGGCATTTTCGGGTCGCGAGGTCGACGCCAGGGCCGATATCTACGGCGTTTCCGCGAGCCTGTACGAGTGGTTGTGCGGTAAGAGGCCGTACGAGGCAGACAATGCCGTCACCCAGGCGGCCCAAGTCGCCCAATTCGATGCGCCGGACATCCGCGACCGGTGGACGTTGTGCCCCGCTTCTCTCGCCAATTGTTTGAAACGCGGCCTTGCACGTTCACCATCCGATCGCTATCAGACCGCGATCGAGTTAGCCGAGGCTATTCGTGTGCTGATGCCGCTGTCTGGCGCCGAGCCAGCATCGGAAGCCTCAACGGTTCTCGTGAGCTCGTCACCGAGCACACGGAACCGGCGCCTCGGGGCCGCGATGGTGCTCCTCGCGGGTGCGGCGGCGGTCGTCCTCATCCTTGTCGTGGCCGCGACCACGAGCTCGCCTGCTTCGCCGCCTGTCGTGACCGCCGTGACCAATCTGGCGAACAGCGAGCTACCGGGGCCCACCGTCGCGCCTGCGTCCATCGGCGTGCCTGCGCCGGAGAAGGCGAGAACGGTCCCGGTCAGGGACACTTCCTCAAATGCTGCGCCGGTGGCGTCGACAGAAGTGCCACCACCGGCGATTTTACCGACCGTGGACGAAGAGGTTTCAGTGCGCCCGGCGATGCCAGTTGGCACCAAGGTGATGGTTACGATCGTAACCGAATTGAGAACCGACCGCGCGGCAGCAGGGCAGGAGTTTGAGGCCCGGTTGGCGTCTCCGCTGCTCTGGGAAGGCCGCGCTGTTATCGCCGTCGGCGCAGCCATCCGGGGAACGGTAGACGCCGTTGTCAGCGGAGATCATCAAAGCTCCCCATCGCTGCAGTTATCGCTGACCGAGATCGTAATTGACGGTGTGCCCGCTCCCATCCGAACTGCCCGGTACGAGGTTGTTGGTCCTGAGCCGACAGCAGGACAGTCACGGGCGATCACCTTGATTCTCGGCGCCGTGGCGGGCGCAGCAACTGGGGTCGCGACAGGCGGTACAAAAGGCGGCGTGATCGGAGGTGTCGTCGGCGCGGCCGCCTTGGCCCGCTCACGTCCGCCGGTCAATGGTGAGTACTTATTCGCACAGGCGTTGACATTTAAGTTAGTGGAACCCCTGAGCCTTCGGCTCAGGACGCAACAGGGAGGAAAGTGATGCAACTCAGAAGGCTACTGTGTGGGCTCATTGTTCTAACGCTCGTAACGCCCGAGCAGGTGCTGGCGGCTCTTGCGTCATCATCGTCGCACGTGCAGGCGCAGGACGACCGGGCCGAGCGCGAACGAAAGAACAACGCCGACAAAGCGGCGAAGAAAGCCGCCGAACAAACCAAGGACTACGCCGACAACCTAAAGGAAATACAGCCTGAGCTGGACGAGTTCGCGGCCAGCCTCCTAGATGCCCGCTATGCCGACCCGTTCCTCCAAGACTACGTCAACGAGCTCGGCCAGAGTCTCGTACCGAAAGAGGTCCGACCGGGTACGCTGTTCGCGTTCCGGGTGCTGGACAACCCTGAGCCGAACGCGTTCGCTCTGCCAGACGGACGGATCTACATCAACACGGGACTGCTGCTCTTCGCACAGAACGAAGCGCAGTTGGCCGTCGTCCTGGGTCACGAAATCGCTCACGTGACCGAGCAACACTACGTCGAGAGCGTCAAGGCACAGAGGCGCGAGCAGGTCGTGTCCGGCGTGCTTGGCGCCGTCAGTGGAGCCATTGTCGGCGCTCTCACTCTCGGCAAGAAGGGCGTAGTTGACGGGGCGGTGCTTGGCGCCGCAGCGGGCATCGTTGTGGCAACGGTTCGCATGAACAACTACAACCGGCGGCAGGAAGACGAGGCCGATTCTGTTGGAACGATGCTCGCGCTCGATCGGAAGTACGACGCCCGTGAGGGCGTGGCCTTCTTCAAGAAGCTCATGGACACCTACGGAGACCAGGGACGGTTTGCCAATGCTCTGTACGGAAAGCATTCGCGCAACAAGGATCGCATGAGCTACATCGACCAGCTGGTGACGGGTAACCTGGGTCCCAAGTACAACGAACTACGGTCGTCGGGGAGCCTGACGACGGGCACCGGCCAGATGCAGATGTATACGTCTCGCATGATCCGGGACGTTTCGATCTACCTAATGGATTACCACGATCAGTACGCCGTTGCGAAGGAGCACCTCGAGCGCATTGCAGACTACCGGGCGTCCGATCCACGAACCCTCTGGGCACTGGGACGGGTTTACAAGCTGGTCGGGCGTACCGACGCAGACAAGGCTCGCGCCCTGGACTACCTGCAGAGGGCCGCTACGCTTGACGAGCGCAACGGGTATCCCTACATTCACCGCGATCTCGGCTTGATGCAGGCGCGGCTGGGCGCGACGCCGGCAGCTGTCGAGAGCCTGAAAAAGTACGTTCTCAATCACGTGCAGAAGTACCACGAGTATCCGCTCGATCTGGAGGAAACCTACGACTACCTCCTGGCTTTTGGCGATCGCAACTGGACGGCGCCGGGCCTGGATCCGAGGATGATCCGTGCGGTCTACCCGTCAGCCGCTCAGCCATCCGAACCGAAGGCCGCCGATGCAGCGGCAATGCCCCTGCAGGCCCCGGCGAAGCCCGCGACCGCCAAGCCTGACATCAAGAAGCCGGCGACCCACAAGCCGGGAGGCGAGGATCGCAGATGAGCGCCGTCCAGCTCTGGTGGCGCACGCTTGCGCTGCTGGCGTTTCTCGCGGGTGGGTTCGGTGGGCTCGACGCGGAGGCCGAGCCGAGGGTGAGTCTGAAGATCCCTCCCTTCGAGTCGGCCCTCTTTCCCAATTTTTCGAGCGTCGTGCTGCCACCCGATGGATATGACACATTGGAAGTCCTACTAGAGGGCGCGCTCGGTGAGATCCAGACATCCAGCGTGCGCGTGACTCTCAACGGGATGCCGATGACGCCCTTTGTCTCCGTCAATCCCATGCCAGCCGGGATGCGCGCCATCGTCAAGTTGAAGGCTTCGATGAGTCCCGACTACGCCATCAAGCGTGGAGGCGAGTCCATCCTCGCGTTCACTGCAATAGACATGGCTGGCACCTCCTATCGGGGTCACTTCTATCTCAGCGTGGATCCCAACAAGGCGCAGCCCGAAGCGGCACGAACCACGGCGCTGCGGGTCCGTGAGTCTACTGTGGTGGCGCCGCCGCAGCATCGACCGCCAACCATAGCGATCAAATCGGAGTGGCCTGCCCGGACGACAGAGGAGCGGCTGTCCCTGGAGGCGGAGGTCGTCGATGAAGAAGGTCTGCGGCGGATCGTGATCGAAGTGAACGGACGGGATGTCGAGGAAGTCGTGCTGCAGAATGAAAGACCCGTTCGTTACCAGGGCGGCCGGATCGTCCGCGCCACGACGCCCGGCGAAGTCAGTGGTAATGGCTCTGGCGTTCGCCTCGTCGTGCCGGTGCGCCTGGCGAGGAATCGGATCAACGTGGTGGCGATTCGAGCTGAAAACGTGTTTGGAATTACGGTTCGGGTGGATCGCACTGTCGAGCTTCTCAGAGAGTAGATCGTACTGCCGATCGCTCAACCTTCACCTGAACGCATCAGGCTGCGGGGTGCCCCGCAGCCTTTGTTTCTCCAGAATGGCTCGCCAGCGCTGCGTTGTCTCCACAACCAGCTACCCGGGCTAAAGCCGGAGGCTACATCTTGTCTATCCACCTAAAGGTGGATGCTTCGAGACGGCGCTCCATTCTGGTGGGTTCTGGCCCATCAGATGCCGCACAAAGAAGTCGAAGCGCTTACGTTCGCCGTAGTCGGCGTATTCACCACCGCGCCCTGTGTTGTGTTCCTCGCCTGAAAGCATCAGGTAGTCGAAATTCTTATTGGCCTTGAGCAGGGCGCCGACAACTTGCAGCGTCGATGACGGGTCGACGTTGGTGTCGAGTTCGCCGACGATCAGCAGCAGCTTGCTGAGAAGCGGCCTGATGAGCGCTGGGTCTGAGAACGGGCGTTCCGTTAAGTAGGGAGGCCGCCAATACGGCTTATCGTCCTGGTAATGGGGGCAACGCCAGTAACCGCCGGACTCTAAACGAAACAGCTACTGAACGTGGGGAGACGTCAGAGCGAGGACGCCGCTTCCAGCACTTGTTTGCGGAGTTCAAACGTTTCAGCGAAATTGATATCGTGAGAATGCCACTGTCCGTTCATCAGCTGCCTCCATTCGTTGAGTTATTGGCCGTTGCCAGAAATCGGATATTGCGCCGATAGACCCAGCCAAGTATTCCGGTTGGTGCGTCCCGCTGCAAGACTTCGACGTAAAGCCATCGACCGTTGGAAAGTACGACGCGTGCGCGGACAGCTGTTTCGATCGTGGTCACCCTGAGCGACTTCCCTGAGGGGAGCAGTCGCAGCGTTGACCGTCGTGAGACCTCAACTATCGGCATGTTCGATAGTCCGATCGTCTGCTCTTGCAGCTGCTGAATGGCCTTGCCCAGAATGGCGATCGTCTGTTGCTGCGACTCCTGTAATCTCTGCAACTCATCGATGTCGCGAGCTTGCCGTCGCTCGGTTTGCGACTGCGCATAGACGGTCAGCAACGCCAGCACCCAGGCCATGAGTACGAGGTACAACTTGAGTCTGTCTGCGCCGCTTCGGGTCTGCAGACGAGCGCTTGTAACGGCCTCGACGACCGCCTTCAGACCATTCCGCAATGAGAGATTGGCAGCTTCCTCGTCCTTAGCAACCTCAACCTCAAGTTCGTACCGTTCAAGATCTGGCCGAATCCTCTCCAGTTCAGAGATGACACTTGTGAATGCTGGCAGCTTGCCGAGTCGGTCGAGATTCGCAGCGATACCCTCTGTTGCCAGAAATACCTTCGGGTCCAGCAACGAGCTGACCCTGGAATAATCGGGCATCAGCTCATTCAAACGGCTTGAGAGTCCGATGAGGTTACTGCTCGCGAACTTCTTAAGAAATTCGTCCGTAAGACCTATCGCCCTCTCGGTATTCACGATTGCGGAAGCAATCGCTGGCTGACTCCAAAGGCGCGAAATGCGGGAGAGGTCGGCCTGCTCGATTAGTCGAGAGCCTCTTTCCGCCGAATCCATAATCTCTTTCATCCGATCGAGACTTGGAAGGTTAGGGAACTCAGGAATCTTCACGCTGCTTGTGTCCATTCGTTTTCATCGGCGCTTTACGAGGCGTCCTCGACGAATCTCTGGTCAGTGTACTGCGCGAAATTTGCGCCGAGAATTTCAGAATGTCACTCAAAAATGTCACTTACATGGATTTCGACCCCTGAACGGCCGGAATACGCAGAAAAGTGCATGAATTGAAGTGATTGGCTGGAGGGAGTTGGGGATTCGAATGCGATTTTCTAAGTTGGTGATGGCGCGCGACTTCTGGGCCTAAGCACTTGAGTCACCGGCGGTTACGTCGCTCCGATTCGTTCACTGCCGTCCACTCAAGTCCTCGCGAATCGACCTGCGTTGTGAGACATTCTGGAGACGACAACAGCCAACAGCACCGATGTCGAGCGACGGCTTTGGTCACGACGATGCGGGGCTGCGAGAGCGCCGATCTTGGGCCTCGATCCGTTCGAGTTCCTCCTCACCGGGCAATTTCGGGATGGGCAACCAGTGTGTGGGTTCGATGGCGATCGGCTCTCGTGGGGCAAATGGATCGGATAGCGTGTGATCGGCGAGGTCGAGGTCCCTCAGCGGAATCGGGGACTTCGCACAGGCGATTTCGAGAAGTAACAGAGTTGAAGAGTAGGCAGAACGCGTGTCCGTCTCACTGGGATGCTGCCCCCGGTGAGCAAGCGCATTGCGAGCCCTTCGAGCGACTGCCAGCTCCAATAGAACCGGGGCTGGCAAGACGCCGATCTGGTGCAGGAGCTCGTGCCGCGTCGCGACGGTCCAGGTTCGGTTGTCGCTCAGTTGGTCGATCCGACCTGCAACCGTGCGGTCGGCGCGAGCCGGTGTAAGAACGCGCTGTTCCCAGAGGTGCGAAGTGATCTGTTCGACCACGACCCAGAGATTCGAGAGCGCCGCCGCCCAGTCCCGCCGGGCAACGCCGGTGACTCCCTTGAGCAGAAACTCAGGGCTGATCTCGGGAATTCGCTCCAGAACGCCGCGCCCGGACCGCATAGCTACTTCGAGTAACGCCATGTCGATCGACCTCGGATTGACTAAGGCAATCGCTTCGATCGGCGGCGCCATCTGCGTGCGAACGTGGCGATGGAACACATTCGGGGCAGCCTGTGAGCCCGATTGAATACGAAGGTATGTCCAGTCGATGATGGAGCCGAACTCAAGTCCGTCGGGATTGACCGCCTCGCAGTACACGCCACCCACCAGCAACGCGGCGAAATATCGGTTGAACTGCTCCGTCGCTGAGTAGACATCTTTGGTCGGCGCCAAGATTGGAAGGCCCACGGCACCATCCCTTGCCACGACCATGTGGTACGGCGGCGGCAGGCCGACATCGACGCCTCCCACGAGACGGTGCAGTTCGGTGTAGTTCCATTGCCGTCGGTTCACATCGTCGATGCTCGGCGTCCATGGCGCGGATGCCGCGGCGTTCACGATGCGAAAAGGAGATATGAATGCCGCCATACACGGCACGCGGCGTCTCGCCAGTTCCTCGGAAAGGTGCATGAGTGTCCGATCTATGCGAAGCGCCCATCGAGGTGGATATGAATGTCGTGGTGAAAACGGACGGCTAGCTCGAACGCCGCGAAGAGATCCAGCACCTTCTCGCAAAACTCCGTATAGCCGACGACCCGACTGACCGTGCCTGAGTCTTTCGAATCGAAAATCACAATGGTGTCCCGGTCCTGCTCGTAATGCGCCGAATGATGCCCGATGCCGTTGCGGAAGTCGGTGTCGAGCACCTGCAGGAACAGATCCCCGATGGCCATTTTTAGAATGTGGTCACGTTTGGCCGCGTTCGGCATTCGCTCGAAATCTTCCAGTGTCATCGATGCTTTCTTCGTCGGGATCTCCAGCTTGCCGTATTGGATCGCCATTTCGTAGCCCATCGCGAGCACCAGCAGCCGGCAGAGCGTCTCGAAGCAGTCGATGTAGAGCTGGCGCAGCTCATTGAAGCGCTTGTCGGTGAGCGTTACGGGCTCGCGGTATTCCTCCTTCCAGTACCCGACCATTATCAGGGGCTGGATGAAGCTGTAGCTGTTGATAAACGAGTTGCGGACCGAGAATATCTCGCGCCACAACGACATGATGCGGCCCGAGCCGAGGTAATAGTGCGCCAGCTCGTCGAACCGGGCGGGCTCGACCGACTTCACGTAGATCAGGCGCTGACTGACGCGAGCTCTGTCTGCATCAGTCGGTCTCGTGAACTTCATGAACGCCTTTGTGTAGAACAGGTAGAGGCTGGTCAACCTGCTTCTTGGCGTGGACGTCTCATCAATCGGCGGCGACTCTTTGTCGAACAGCGCCCAGTTGCCGCGCTCGAAGTGGGTGCGGCAGCGCTCTGCATATCCGAATAGTTCCCGTACAAATGCCTGCCGCAACGCCTCGTCATGACGAAACTCGTCGGCGTCGTACCGGCCCCAGGTGGCGATAAACGGACTCAGGTTGTCCGGCATCCACGCGGGCACGACGAGTTCGTCGCTGAACGTCAGGGTCTTGATCGCGCGCTCCTCGTCATCGGCCCACCTGCCGTTCTCCGGGTCACGGAACTTGTAGCCGCCTTTCTTCTGGTCCAGATCCATGATGATCGTTATCAGAACGCCGCAGGTCGGACACGGGAAGGAATGCTTCTGCATATCCTTGTGACCGATCTGGGTGCGGGTAATGATCTTGGAACTGCACGAGATGCAGACGACCGGCCTCCGGACTGTCATAGGCTGGAATCTTAGTCCGGTCGCGTACCCGGACCGCTCGACATTGTGCTCTAGGTGGACCCTCGTTGGGCCGTCGTTGCTATCCAGCCTTACGAGTGCGTTCGTGATCGGGCAGGTGCTTCGGTGGAAGCGAAATGCCCTTGATGGGGCTCGCTGCGTCCTGGCGCTGGAAGTGGGCGACGATCGCCTTCAAGTCATTGCCATGTTCTTCGGCGATGGCCTCGCGAATGGCGCGGACTTCGTCAACGATCGGATTTCGAACCATGCTCATCCCTCCGTCAGTTCTTCGGGCGTGCAGATGATCGGCGCCTGCATTCCAGCCGCTCGACAGGCCTGTTCGATCCTACCGCGAATAGTCGCATTGGCGATGTGCGTACAGTTCCATGTCAGCAGATAGTCCATACCGCTGAGGACCGCGACAGCGACGTGGAGTGCGTCAATCGCCGCCTTCGCCGGGAG
>Ga0163144_10021316_pt1 | contig 12885 bp, 12 predicted proteins | sample OliLak19BULKMAT1_FD_123175 | JGI IMG/M metagenome (GOLD analysis project Ga0163144, IMG submission 123175) | Freshwater microbial mat bacterial communities from Lake Vanda, McMurdo Dry Valleys, Antarctica - Oligotrophic Lake LV.19.BULKMAT1 | ecosystem: Environmental > Aquatic > Freshwater >...
CTGACACGATTCTTGGAGTATCCGGAGTTGGAGTTATCGAACAATTTGGCGGAGAATTCGATGCGACCGGCGGTTTTGGGGAGAAAGAACTGGATCCATGTGGGGAGCGTTGAGGTGGGGCCGAGGGTGGCGGCGATTTTGTCGGTGGTGGAGAGCTGCCGGAGGATGGGGATTCCGGTGCGCCAATATCTGCTCAGCGTGCTGCCGGGGATGGGGGACCGGAAGGTGGGTGAGGTGACGGAGTTGACCCCAACGGCTTGGCGGCGGCGGCAGGCCTAGCCGAAATTCAGACAGTTCGCAAGGCTGGGGATGGACGTACGCTTACGATCGGCCCCACACTTACCACGCCTATCGAGACTTCCAACGGGCCATTCGGACCAGCACCCACAAGCTAATCCGCTACACCGTCAACGGCCAAACCACCCGCCAACTCTTCGACCTCTCAAAGGATCCGTTAGAGATGACCAGCCTCATCGACGACCCCAAGCAGACCAAGCGCATCCAGGACCTCGAAGCCGACTTCAAGGCTTGGCAAAAGACCGTCGATGACCCGTTAACCTAAGGGACGCTTGGACGAACCGCCACGACCGACACCTGCTCCAACATCGGCCAAGTGGCGTTAGGCCCTTCCTTCCGTTCCACTGGCCCTAAAGGCTGTACCGTCGTCCTGGTCGGAGGCACCTGCGGGAAGAAGCTGCCGTAAATCCCGTTCATTTTGCCAAACTCGGCCAGATCATCCACGTAGACGTTCGACTGGACGCAATGGCTGAAGTTCAGCCCGGCCTCCTCCAAACCGTCCAGCAGATTCCGCATCGTCTGCCGCACCTGTAACTCCACCGTCGGTGCATAGATCCCAGAGTTTGGACCCGGGATAAAGCCCGACTTCGCCGAGCAGTACAGCGTGTCGCCAGCCCAGACGCAGGGGCTGGCCGTCTTGCTCGGAGCCATGCTCCGAGGGCGAACAACCCGCCGATCCTTGCGATCCTTAACCGCCACCCCAGTGATCGCCACCTTCGCGCCGCCCGGCAGTTCGTTCACGACCAGGGACGCCCGCGCCGGCGCATCGCCCGCTGCGAACAAGGGAGCATACGCAGCATTCAAAGCCGCTAGCGAGACATCCGGCGTAACATACACATTTACAAACACTAAGTTGCCCAAGTCCGGAACGGCCTTCTTCAAAAGGTCCAGAGCCGCCGCGGGGGTCGCTGCATACTGACCCGGGATGTAGACCCGATCCAGCGTCTTCGTAGTCGCCACCGCATTAATCTCAACCGGCGTCTCCGTCGGCATTCGCTTCACGCCGAGCACCGCGCGCATCGGGCCGGCCCCAGGGAAGTACTCTTTCCAAATCTTATCCATCGCCACGAAATTCGCCATGTCGGCCAGATACACCTGTCCATAAACGATGTCGGGCATTTTCAGCCCGCCGCCCTCGACGATCGCCTTCACATTTTCGAGGCACTGCCGAGTCTGACCTTCAAACGTCGCCGGCATCTGGTTGGAGGCGTCGCGCGCGCCCTGGCCACTAACGTAGAGGACCCCGTTAGCCATCACCCCGGGGGTATAGGGCCCGACCGGTTTCGGACCAACCTTCGGAAAGATGGCCGCCTTTTCGGCGGCCATCATCGAACATGCAACCAGGAGAAAGGCGAGGAAGCGCATAGAGCCTACTTTACGTCGAGCAGATCTTTTTCTTTGGACTTGGCGATGACGTCCAGCTTGGCGATCGAGCCATCGGTCAGCTTCTGAATATCCTCGAGCGAGCGGCGCTCGTCGTCCTCGCTGATCGCCTTGTCCTTCACCAGCTTTTTGACGGAGTCGTTAGCGTCGCGGCGCACGTTCCGAATCGCCACGCGATGATCTTCGGCCAAGCCGAATAGCTTTTTGACCAGTTCCTTGCGCCGCTCCTGCGTCAGAGCCGGGATCGGGAGACGGATCAGGTTACCGTCGTTGGACGGGTTCAAGCCGAGATCGGAGTTTTGAATGGCCTTCTCGATGGCCTTGATCTGCGACCGGTCAAACGGTTGGACCGTGATCATGGCGGGCTCGGGAACGTGGAGGGTCGCCACATGAGAGAGCGGCGACATCGTCCCATAGGACTCCACCTGAATCGAGTCGAGCAGGTGGATCGAGGCCCGTCCGGTGCGGATCGAGGCGGCGTCGGACTGCATGTCCACTAGTACCTTATCCATGCGCTGCTTAGCGTGCGCTTCTACTTCTTTGGCGGTCGTGAAAGGTTGCGACATAAGAAGAAATCCTTCAACAAATCAGAGTGCCGACGGGCTCGCCCATCGCTATACGCATTATATTGCCTGCCGTCCGTAAGTTAAAGACTCGGATCGGCAACTTGTTCTCTCGACACATCGCGACGGCGGAGGCATCCATCACGGCCAACGAGTTCGCCAGCACCTCGTGATAGGTCACCGTTTCGAACATCACCGCATCGGCGTGCTTGCGCGGATCTTTGTTGTAGACCCCATCGACACCCGTTGCTTTGGCGACGACCTCGGCGTGAATCTCCAACGCCCGCAGAGTGGCACCGGTATCGGTTGAAAAGTACGGGTTCGATGTGCCAGCCGCGAAAATCACAATCCGGCCCTTCTCGAGGTGCCGAATCGCCCGGCGCCGGATGTACGGTTCGGCCACCGAGGGAATCGTGATCGCCGTCATCACTCGCGTCGGAATTCCCTGGCGCTCCAAAGCGTCCTGCAGGGCGAGCGAGTTGATCACCGTCGCCAGCATACCCATGTGGTCAGCCGTAACCCGGTCCATCTTTTTAGCGGCGGCTTGCACGCCGCGGAAGAAGTTACCACCGCCGACGACGAGGCCCACTTGAACGCCTGTCTGCGCCACTTCGGCAACTTCGCGAGCCATCGAATGGAGGCTGTCCTGGTCGATGCCAAATCCGCCCTCTCCGGCGAGAACTTCGCCGGAGAGCTTCAGCAGAATGCGCTGGTATCGTTGCCTGGGAGCGGAACTCGCCACGGTTCGTTATTCCGCTTCGGGGACGTCCGGACCGGCGGTTTCACCCACCTTGAACCGGATGAACTTGGCGAGCGTGAGAATGACGCCGAGCTTCTTGTTGGTCTGCTCGATCAACTGGCCCACGGTAAGCGAGTTCTCTTTGATGAACGGCTGTTCGAGGAGGCAAACCTCTTCGTAGTATTTGGACATGCGGCCTTCGAGCATCTTCTCAACGATAGCTGGCGGTTTGCCCTCGCGGAGGGCGCGCTCGCGCTGAATCTCTTTTTCCTTCTCGAGCACTTCGGTGGTCACTTCGGTGCGAGCGATAAACGTGGGATCGGCAGCGGCCACTTGCATGGCAATGTCGCGGACCAGATCTTGAATCTCGTCTGTCGAAGCGGCCAAACCGGTAGCTTGAATCAGCACGCCGAGCTGGGCGCCGGGATGGATGTAGGCTCCCAGGACGCCACCGGAGAGCTTCTCGACGCGGGCGAGCTTCATGTTCTCGCCGATCTTCGCCACTTTGGCGGTGATCAGGTCGGAAATCGTGATCGACGGGTCCTTGGCGTAGGCTTCGGTGAGCAGGTCGGCCGGAGCTTTAACATTGGCCGAGGCGAGAGCCTGTTCGGCGAGATCGGCGACCAAGCTCTGGAAGTCATCGGTGCGGGCTACGAAGTCGGACTCGCAGTTGAACTCGACGATGACGCCGGAGGTCTTGTCGTCGGACAACTTGATGACAATGGTGCCTTGCTTGGCGGAGCGGCCAGTCTTCTTAGCAGCGGAGGCGATGCCCCGCTTGCGAAGTTCCTCAATGCCTTTCTCGATATCGCCGCCCGCCGTTTCAAGGGCCTTCTTACATTCCATCATGCCCGCGCCGGTACGGTCGCGCAGCGCTTTCACCATTTGTGCGGTGATGTCAGCCATAAAACCTCGATAAGTTGTGGTTGGGGAGGTAGGGACGGCGCCGGGGACCCGGCGCCGTGGAGCAACTAAAAGTGGAAACTTAGTCTTCTTGAACCAGCGTCTTGCTGCCGCGCGGCATGATGAGGGCGAGATCTTCTTCGGCAGTTTCCGAATTGGTCTCCGACATCAATTGAGCCGAGAATTGCGGGTCCAGATACTTTTCGGGATCGAGAACTTCGTCGTCGGCACTGTTGCTCACGCCGAGTTCGGATTCCGAAACCTGTTGACGGCCTTCGAGGCAGGCTTCCGCGATTTTGTTCGTAAACAAGCGAATGGCGCGGAGAGCGTCGTCGTTACCGGGGATCACGTAGTCAACCTGATCGGGATCGCAGTTGGTGTCAACGACGGCAACGACCGGGATGCCCAGGCGACGCGCTTCCATCACCGCAATCGCTTCCTTGTTCGAATCGACGACGAAAAGGACGTCGGGAAGACGGCCCATGTCGCGGATACCGGACAGGTTGGCACTGAGGTGCTTCCGCTCGCGCTCGAGCTGGATGATCTCTTTCTTGGTCCGACCACCGTAGTTGCCGGTCTCGGCGAGATCTTCGAGCATCTTAAGACGCTCAATCGATTTCTTCACCGTGGTGTAGTTCGTGAGCAAGCCGCCCAGCCAGCGGTTGTTGATGTAGAACATCTGACAACGGGTGGCTTCTTCGGCGATCGCTTCCTGCGCTTGGCGCTTCGTGCCAACAAAAAGTACGTTCTTACCCTGCGATGCCATGTCGCCCACGTAGGCCATGGCGTCTTTGAACAGTTTCAGGGTCTTTTGCAGATCGACAATGTAAATGCCATTTCGTTCGCCAAAGATGTATTCTTTCATCTTTGGATTCCAGCGCTTGGTCTGGTGCCCGAAGTGAACGCCTGCTTCGAGCAATTCTTTCATTGAGATAGACGGCAAGATAACTCCTTAGTTGGGGATGGAACACACGAACCGGCAGGACTTTCCGAGCGGTATTTGTCCTGCCGGCAATAGATGTGTGGAATCCGGATTGACGGTTTAGCGCTTCGAGAACTGGAAGCGCTTGCGGGCGCCCTTCTGACCGTACTTTTTCCGCTCGCGGGAGCGGGGGTCGCGGGTCAGATAGCCCATTCCCTTAAGCTTGCTGCGGAGTTCGATATTGAACTCACACAAGGCCCGAGCGATGCCGAGACGGACGGCGCCAGCCTGTCCGTTGATTCCGCCGCCATCGGCGAGAATCAGCACGTCGAACTTGTCGGATGTTTCGGTAGCCAACAGCGACTGCTTGGCGGCCGAACGGGCCGAGTCACTGGTGAAATACTGATCAAACGGCTTCCCGTTGACGACAATATTGCCGCTACCATTGCGCAAAAACACGCGGGCCACGGCGGTCTTACGCCGACCGGTGCCGAGCCACTGAGTTAAAACAGCCACTTCGGATTCCTCACTTTAATCATTACCGGAGAATTGCTTCGAGAGCCACGGGTTGCTGCGCCTGATGCGGATGGGTTTCGCCCGCATAAACCTTCAACTTCGTAGCCATATGCTTTCCGAGCTTACTCTTCGGGAGCATGCCTTTAACGGCCTCTTCCACCATTTTCATCGGACGGGTTGCCCGCATTTTCTTGGCGCTGATCTCGGTCAGACCGCCCGGGTAGCCGGAGTGATAGCGATACAACTTTTGCTCTTCCTTCTTACCGGTCAGGCGAACTTTCTCAGCGTTGACAATGACGACATGGTCGCCCATATCGATGTACGGCGTGTAGATGGCCTTGTGCTTGCCCATCAAAATATGTGCCGCCTGCGAAGCGATGCGCCCAAGCGCGGCGCCCGTGGCGTCAATAACATGCCAATTTCTCTGGATATCTTTGCCAGAGGGAACTACGGTATTCATAGACAGACGATCTCCCTGCGATCCTTCCAACCATCCAAGATAGCGCAAATATCCGCCGTTCGTCAAATCGGTGGGAGCGCCGGGAGACACGCTTGGGGACAGAATATGGACCGAGTTGGGTTCAAACCGATGCCACGGGGCCCAGAAAAGGACCGGCCGAACAGTTAACTCTCGATTTTTCAAATACTTCCTGGGTTCAATCTCCATCTTCTGCCGACGAGGCGGACGGCGCGGCTTCGGCTGCCAGAATCTCGTCTGGCTTTCGTTCTGCGGGATGGGAAAAGGCAAACGTTAGATAATGAGGAAATATCAATCACGATGGGTGGCTCCCAATGTTGTGCCTGTGGCCTGGCACTAGCGACGGAAAAGCCCAACTGTAGATGGAGCCAAGTGACGGCAACATCCCGGGTTTAAGTCCGTAACAGCGGAAGGAATCGCTTCCCGGCCACCCATTGACTCCCAGTAACGCTATTGATACGCTGTCAAACAATGTTCGCTAAAAACTTAGCTCTCGCTTTTTTCTGTGTCTCATTAACTTTTGCACAGACTGGCACAATTCAAGGAACCCTCGTCGACCCTTCCGGAGCCGCCATTCGCGGAGCGAAGATCGCCGCCACTGACCAACGTAAGTCCGTAACCGTTCGTGAAGTCGTCACCGCTGATCAAGGCGGCTTCCAGCTCGGCAATATTCAACCCGGCCTTTACACGCTGAAGTTTACAGCCGCCGGCTTCAAAACGCTCACCCGTACCGACGTTCAACTGGACCAGAACCAGAACTTGAACTTCGGCAACGTTACCCTCGAGGTCGGTGCCACGACCGATTCGATCACAGTAGAAGCGGAAGTGCCGCTGGTCGAAACTTCGACGGCCAATAAGAGTTTCACGATCACCTCGAAGCAGGTGACCGACCTATCGTTAAACGGTCGCGACTTCCAGTCGCTGATGCGGACGCTGCCTGGTGTGGTCTCGAACGACCGCACGGACTTCCGCCTCGCGTTCAACAATACCGACGCTTTCAACGTGAACGGACTACGCGGCTCGAACAATAACGTCTTCCTCGACGGCGCCATCAACACCGACGTAGGGGCCAACGACGGCCAGTTTACCCAAGTGTCGCTCGACGCGGTCGGCGAGTTCAAGGTGCAGACCTCGACCTTCAACGCTGAATACGGAAGGAACCCGGGCATTATGATTTCGGTGAATACCAAATCGGGCGGCAAGAATTTCCACGGGACGCTCTATGAATTCGGTCGCAACAACGCCCTTGATGCCCGCCAGCCTTTTGACCGCACCGGCACCACCCAGAAGCTCCGCTTCAACCAATTCGGGGCTAACCTCGGCGGTCCCCTGGTCATTCCGAAATTCTCGAGCCTAAAGGAGCCCAAGCTCTTCTTCTTCTTTAACTACGAGAAGACCCTCGCCACCCGCCCCTCCGGCGGAACCTTCGTAGATCTGCCCCACCCCGACATCCTTGGGGGCGATCTCTCCCGCCTCTACCGCGCCGGCAACATCATCACGGCGCAGGGCGTCGATACCGGGTTCCGCATCGGCCAGGTCTTTCAACCGGGCTCTACGGTCCGTGAAGCGGGCGGCCGTGTCATCGGAGGCAACCCCTACATCGGCAACATCGTCCCGCGCAATCAGTGGGGCGGCAATACCCCGGCCTTCCTGAAGGTCATCGGCGGGGCCAGTTACGCCAGCACCGTCCCCACCCCCAACGTCCCGGAAACCGTTCGCTCCTTCTTCCAGGACACCTACCAGTTCAACAAAGAGGGCAAGGTCCTTCGCCTCGATTACACCATCTCCGAGAAGGCAAACTTCTTCTTCCGTTGGGCCGACGATGCCAACCACGAAGCGCAAGGCCTCGGCATCTTCGCCTCCACCCCCTACCCGGTGTTCCCCCAGTTCCGGCGCAAGCCCGGCAGCTCCTGGAGCTACAACCTGGTCAACGTCATCTCCCCCACCACCACCAACGAGTTCATCTTCAGCTATAACCGGCTCACTCAACTCGTCGACGTGAAGGAAGATGCCAACAAAGCGCTCTACGACCGCACTTCGCTCGGCTTCACCTTCCCCGAGTTCTTCCCCGCGTCTAACCTCCGCAACCGCTTCCCCCGTTTCAACTGCGGCATCGGCAGCTGCAACTATCCCGGCTTCGCCGCCGGTTGGCTCAGCGAAGCCAAGCAGTTCACCTTCACCGACAACTTCACCAAGAACAAGGGCAAGCACACGCTCAAGTTCGGAGCGTTCTTCAACATGAACCTCAATGGCCAACAGCCCTCCTGGACCGACGCCATGAACTTCAACTTCGGCGACTCCCCCGACAATCCGCTCTCCACCGGCAACACCTTCGCCAACCTCCTCGTCGGCAACTACACCTCCGTCAATCAAGCCGACGGCCGGTACTTCGGCACCTTCCGCTTTTTCGGCACCGAAATCTACGCCCAGGACTCCTGGCGTGTCTCCAAGAAGTTGACCATCGAGGCGGGTCTCCGCTGGGCCTATCTCGGCCCAACTTCCACTTACGGCAAGTTCCTGCAGAACTACTTCGATCCCCGCGAGTACAAGCCCGCCAACGCCGCCAGAATTGACCTCAACCCCGGCCTCACCCTGGGAACGCTTGTTCCCGGCGTCGGCAACGCCTTCAACGGCATGGTCGAAGAAGGCAAAGGCAATCTCCCGCGCGGCGGCGTCAAGCACCGCTATAACAACTTCGGCCCCCGCTTCGGCATGGCTTACGATCCCTTCGGTGACGGCAAGACTTCCATCCGTGGAGGCTTCGGCATGTTCTACGAGCGCATCCGTCAGGCCACCAATAGCTTCGACGGACTCGGCAACCCGCCGCTGACATTCCAACCCACCGTCTTTGCCGGTCGGGTCGACGCCATCAACACCAACCTTATTGCAGGCGGTCGCCGCTCACCCGTCGGCATCGTCGGCATCGACTCCGAAGGCCAAATCCCCACCGTTTACTCCTGGAGCCTCGGCGTCCAACGGGAACTCGGCGCCCGGACCTCCGTCGATATTAGCTACATCGGCAACCGTGGCCGCAACCTGCAATACCGCCGGGATTACAACCAGCTCCCGCTCGGGACCACCCTCCAGCCCGGCCTGCTCGCCGGCGTCAACGGCGTCGCCAACGCCCTCCGCCCCTACCAGGGCTACGCCAGTGTGAACGTCACTGAGTTCGGCGCTACTTCGAACTACAACGGCCTCCAGGCCCGCGTCACCCGCCGCTTCGCCAAGAGCTTCACTGGCAACTTTAACTACACTTGGTCGAAGGCCCAAGGCGTCAATGAAAACGATAGTCAGGTCCTGGCTTACACCTTTGACCGCAAGCGGGAGTACGGCCTCCTCAACTTCGACCGCAAGCAGGTCGTCACCATGGACTTCATCTACGAGTTGCCGAAGCTGGCCAACGGCAACGCCTTCCTCAAGGGCGTCACTAACGGCTGGCAGATCAACGGGATCGTCCGCTACTGGGGCGGCACCCCGTTGACAATCAATTCGAATGGCAACCCCGGCACCCTGGGTGGCGGACCCCGCGCGAACTACATTGGCGGGACCGACATCAAGAACCCCAACCCGAGCGAACTCGACTACTTCAACATTTTCGCCTTCGCCCGGCCTCTCGAAGGCACTCTCGGCAACACCGGAGAGGGCATCCTTCGCGGCCCCGGAATCAAGCAGTGGGACGTTTCCATGATCAAGACGACCACGTTCTTTGAACGCGTCAACGTTCAGCTTCGCTTTGAAACCTTCAACACGTTCAACCAGGTACAGTGGGCCGGCATCAACACCGGATTAAACGTACCGAACCCCAACACCGCCCCGACCGTCGCGACCCGTGGCACGTTTGGCCAGGTGAACTCCACGCGTGATCCCCGCACCCTCCAACTCGGGATCAAGGTCCTGTTCTAACCTCAGAACATGGTCCTCGTAACTTGTCTGGCCCTGCTCTTGTGGCAGGGCCAGACCACCCCTCAAGTTTTTGCCGACGCCGCCCAGGCTCTCCAGGCCAATCGTCTCCCCGAAGCGGAAGCGGGCTTTCGCGAGGTCCTTCGCCGCGAGCCGAACAACCTGGGGGCGCTCGGCAATCTCGGCGTTCTATACTCCCGCCAAAGCAAACCCGCCCTCGCTATCGAAATTTACCAGCGCGCTCTCCGTCTCGCGCCGAACGAACCCGGCCTCCTCCTCAACCTCGGCCTCGCCCATCTCAAGCTCGACGACTACGCTAAGGCCAAGCCGCTTTTCGCCCGCCTGTCTACGCCGCAAGCCCGCGAACTCCACGCCATCTGCCAACTGCAAACCGGCGAGGCCGCCGCGGCGACGGCGGCCCTGGAGCAGCTCACTCCTACCCCCGCCGTCTACCATTTCCTCTCGCTTGCCTACGTCAAGCAGAAGGATCTCCTGCGCGCCGAAGCCACTCTCGCCAAGCTCTACTCCGTCCTCCCGGCCGCCCAGGCGCACTATCTCGAAGGCCGCGTCTGGTACGACGCCGCCCTCTTCGATAAGGCCCTCGCTAGCTTCGAACAGTCCGGCAACGCGCTCGAAGTCGGCAAGACGCTCGTCAGCCTGCGCCGGCCCGCCGAAGCTGCCTCGGCCCTTCGCCGCGCCTTGGCCGACAACCAGAACGACGTCGAAGCCCAGTACTTCCTCGGCGCCCTGCTCGTGCAGGAAAACGAACCCAAACCCGCCATCCCGCTCCTTACCAGCGTCACCGCCGCCCGCCCCGACCTCTGGGGCACCCACTACTATCTCGGCAAAGCCCAACTGCTCCTTGGCAACGCCAAGGCCGCCCTGCCGCTGCTCGAAACCGCAGCCAAACGCGCGCCCGAAGAAGCGCCGGTGCACTATCAGTTGGGCCGCGCCCTCCAAGCCCTCGGCCGACTAGCGGAGGCGAAAGTCGCCTTCGCCCGCGTCGCCAAGTTGCAGCGGCAATCCAACAACGAATCCATCATGATGAAGTGAACCAGTGCCCTTCTCTCGCCGCGACCTTCTCGCTCTCTTCTTCCAAGGCGTAGCCTCCCGCGGCGTGAAACCGCAGCCCAAGGGCAAGCCGTCCGGACTGCCCTTCAAAAGCCGCTTCACCGATGTCGCCGCCGCGGCCGGGCTCTTTGCGCCCGTCATTTACGGTGGGGTTGACCGCAAGGACTACCTGCTCGAAACAACAGGCTCCGGCGTCGCCTTCCTCGACTACGACAACGACGGCTGGCTCGACCTGTTCATCCCCTCCGGCGCCCGCTTCGGGACGAACCCACCGGAGGCAATCAATCGTCTCTACAAGAACAACCGCAACGGTACCTTCACCGACGTCACGCTGAAGGCCGGCCTCGCCCGCCAAGGCTGGGCCTGCGGCGTCGGCGTCGCCGATTACAACAACGACGGCTTCGACGATATTTTCGTCTCCTACTGGGGCCAGAACGTCCTTTATCGCAACAACGGCGACGGCACCTTCACCGACGTCACGAAGGAGTCCGGCCTTTTGCTTTCACAACGCCATTGGACCACCGGCTGCACCTTTGTCGACACCAACCGCGACGGCCACCTGGATCTATTTCTGTCGACCTACGTCGACTTCGACCCCGCTCGGATCCCCAAACCCGGCCAGAACCCCAACTGCAACTGGAAAGGCATCCCCGTCAACTGCGGCCCTCGGGGCCTCACCCAAGGCCGTTTTTTCCTCTTTCGCAACAACGGCAAAGGCGTCTATGCCGACGTCACTAAGGCCGCCGGCCTGGGCGAAGCCCGCGCCTACGGCCTCACCGCCATTGCCGCCGATTTCGATGAAGACGGCTGGCCCGATCTTTATGCCGCCTGCGATTCGGTCTCCAGCGTCTACTTCCGCAACAAGCGCGACGGGACGTTTGAAGAGGAGGCGCTGCCCCGAGGCGTCGCCGTGAACGAAGACGGGATGGAGCAGGCCGGAATGGGGCTGGGCGTCGGCGACTACAACCTCGACGGCCATCTGGACTTGTTCAAGACGCACTTCTCGGACGACACCCATATCCTTTACCGCAACGACGGCCAAGGCAACTTCACCGACACAACGAAGGTCTCCGGCCTCGGCGTCGAGACCCGCTACGTCGGCTGGGGAGCGGGGATCGTGGACTTGGATAACGACGGCCGTCCCGACCTTTTTGTGGCATCGGGGGCGGTGTATCCGGAGATTGAGGCCAAGCTCCCGGCATACCCCTACAAGAACCCGCGGATCATTTTCCGGGCGTTGCCGAGCGGCACCTTCGAAGAGTTGATCGACGAAGCTGGCCCGGGGATCGCGGCTGCGCACTCGAGCCGGGGATGCGCGTTTGGTGACTTCGACAACGACGGCGACCTGGATATTCTGATCATGAACATGAATGAGCCGGTCTCGCTGCTGCGGAACGATGTCGACCCGGCGGCGAATTGGCTCAAGGTTCTACTTACGGGGACGAGGTCGAACCGTTCGGCGATTGGGGCGCAGGTGAGGCTTCGATACGGCGGGAGCCTTCAGGTGCAGGAGGTTTTGAGCCAGTCGAGCTATTTGTCCGTAAACGACCGGCGTCTCCACTTTGGCTTGGGGGCCCTTAAATCGGCCGACGTCGAGATCCGCTGGCCCAGCGGCGCGCGGCAAACGTTTGCAAAGGTGGAAGCGAATCATCTGCTGCTCGTCAATGAGACGAGTGGAATTACGGCCCGCTTGCGCCCGCCGTTTGCGCGGTAGTTTGGAAACGAGTCGTCGAGCTGGACCACTGGTCTCCACGTTCGCTACCGATAAATTGGAAGCGAACGACCAACCTTTCAACAGTAAGCGTACGTCCATCCCCAGCCTTGCGAACTTTTTGATTTTCGGCTAAGCCTGCCGCCGCCGCCACCAAGCGATCGGGGTCGACTCCGCCACTTCACTCACCTTCCGGTCCCCCATCCCCGGCAGCACGCTGAGCAAATATTGCCGCACCGGAATCCCCATCCTCCGGCAACTCTCCACCACCGACGAAATCGCCGCCACCCTCGGCCCCACCTCAACGCTCCCCACATGGATCCAGTTCTTTCGTAAGCGAACGACCATCCCCAGCCTTGCGAACTTTTTGATTTTCGGCTAAGCCTGCCGCCGCCGCCACCA
>Ga0163144_10021318_pt1 | contig 12884 bp, 8 predicted proteins | sample OliLak19BULKMAT1_FD_123175 | JGI IMG/M metagenome (GOLD analysis project Ga0163144, IMG submission 123175) | Freshwater microbial mat bacterial communities from Lake Vanda, McMurdo Dry Valleys, Antarctica - Oligotrophic Lake LV.19.BULKMAT1 | ecosystem: Environmental > Aquatic > Freshwater > Lake...
ATGTGCTCGGCCAGGATAATCGCTTGAAGAACGGGCTTCACGCGTCACTTCCTCGCGAAAAAATGCGCCACGGGACTCGAGGCTGCATCGGCCGACCGGAACGACTATGATTCCGGGCCATGACAATTTGGCCCACTGCCGTCCCTGGCATCCGTCCCTGGCATCGGCAGCAACTGCCGCCTTCTTCAATGCTCGTTTCCAGCGTCGGCAGAATCCAGAAACCGGTCTTCCTTTGCGTGGGGATTCCTACACAGCCGGCCAATTAGCGGCCATAGGGTCGTTTTCCACTCCCTCTCGCTACCTCTCCCGGCCTGGCAGAGCCCACGATCACGCCGGCCAGCTGGTCGGAGCACCAAATGGAGGCGGATCCGGGGGCGCCGGCCACGAAGGCGAGCTGACGGCCCCCACCGGCTGCCCCCCCACCACTCCACGATCTGCCCCCACCGGGGCTCCAGGGTGCCAGTTTCCGCCACGCCCGCGGGAGGGTAGACTCTCCATCGCTAGCGGCGGCTTTCGGCCCCGCCCCGTGTTGTGTCCCCCAGGCAAATGGGGCCACACAGGGGGACACAAGCCGAAAAACGCTGTTTCGGAGGGTAAGCGAATGGCTAGCGGCCACATTGGAAATGTGGTGCCGGGAAACCGGTTGCGGGTTCGACCCCCGTGCCCTCCGCTGCTCCTCGCCTTCGCTCAACGTTCATGGCAGTCCTTCTCGACATCCAGAACGCCTCCAAGCGGTACGGCGACCAGGTGCTCCTCGACGATGCGAGCGCCACGATCACCGACGACGGGCGGGTCGGGTTTATCGGTAGAAACGGCGCCGGCAAGAGTACGCTTCTGAGGATCATCCTCGGCGAGGAAGAGCTCGACTCGGGAAAGATTGTCCGCCATCCCAGGCTCCGGCTCGGCTACCTTCGCCAGCACGATCCATTTGAGCCAGGTGAATCGGCCCTCCAGTTCCTCATGCGGGACAGCGCCCAGGCCGAATGGAAGTGCGGCGAGATGGCGGGCGAGTTTGAGATCAAAGGGACACGGCTCACCGGCCCCGTCAAGGAGCTCTCCGGTGGTTGGCAGACCCGTGTGAAGCTCACGGCACTCCTGCTCCACGAGCCCAATCTCTTGCTGCTCGATGAGCCCACGAACTTCCTCGACCTGCGAACCCAGATCCTTCTCGAGCATTTTCTGAGGGGGTATCGCGAGGCGTGTCTCGTCGTGTCGCACGACCGAACGTTTCTTCAGTCAACCTGTGACCAGACGCTCGACCTCGCGCACGGAAAACTCACGATCCACCCCGGGCCGGTGGATGAATACCTCGTGCACCAGCAGGAGCGACGGCTGACCGCGGAACGAACAAACGCCGCGGTCCACGCTCGCAAGCGCGACCTCGAGGATTTCATCGCGCGGAACCGCGCCCGCGCCTCAACCGCCTCGCGGGCCAAGTCAAAGGCCAAGGAACTGGAAAAGCTCGAGATCGAGGAGATCCCTGTCGATGCGCCGACCGCTGCGATCCGCTGTCCGGCGATTGCCCCGCGCCGCGGTGCGGCCGTCCGCTGCCGCGATCTCACCATCGGCTATTCCGACCACACGGTTGCCGACGACATCGCCATCGAGATCGTCCACGGTTCGCGGGCCGCCATCGTGGGAGACAACGGCCAAGGCAAAACGACGTTTCTCCGCACGCTTGTGGGGTCGCTTCCGCCGGTCGCTGGGGATGCGCGATGGGGCCACGGCTGTGAGATCGGCACCTACGCCCAGCATGTCTACACGAGCCTCGACGAGCGGATGACCGTCCTCGACCACCTCGAGCGGGCCGCAGCACCGGGCACAAAACAGCAGCGGATCATCGATCTCGCGGCGGCCATGCTCTTCCGGCGCACGGCGCTCGAGAAACAGGTCCGTGTCCTTTCCGGTGGCGAGCGAGCCCGGCTCTGCCTGGCCGGGCTCCTCCTCGGTTCGGCCAACGTGCTCGTGCTCGACGAGCCGGGCAATCACCTCGACGTCGAGACGGTCGAGGCGCTGGCCGCGGCGCTTGTCGATTATGCCGGTACCCTCATCTTCACGAGCCACGATCGTTCGTTCATGCGAGCCGTCGCCACGACTGTCATTGAAGTCAAGGACGGCCGGGTCATCGACCACCTCGGCGACTACGACACGTATGTCGCAAAGGTGACCGGTGAGATCGATGCGGAAGAAGTGGCGACCGGCAGACGCCGCCCCCCTCCTCCGCCCCGTGGCGGCCGCGATGATCGCAGCGGCCGTGCCGGGTCGATACCAGCAGCCCGGGACGACCGCGCGGCCCGTAAGGAAATCGCCAACCTCGAAAAGGCGATCGCGCGGCTCGACGCCGAGAAGAAGGACAAGCACGCAGCGCTCCTGACCGCCACCGATCCTGCGGAGGCGCTGCGTCTCCACACGGCCGTCGAGGATGTCACGCAGAAACTCGCGGCCGCCGAAGAGCGGTGGCTCGAACTTCAAAGCGTCGTCGAGTCGTAGCCAGCGGCCCCTGCAAAAGGATCCCTTATGCCTCGTGACGGTTGTCCCAACGTAACGCACGCGAGCCATGGGCCTACCCGCCGCACGTTCGTGGCGGCCGCAACGGCGGCTGTGATTGCCCCTTGTATGGGCGGGCAGAGCCTGCCAGCCGCAGCCCCGCTGCCCATGAGCGGCCCGCTTGCCGACTTCGTCCGCCGCCCAGACCCCGCCACACGATTTGAGCTCGTTGGCTTTGGCGAATCCTGTAGCGGTGAGTGGCTCACCGGCCGTCTCACGAGCCAGTCGTGGAAAGGTGTCGAATGGGTTCACGAACTGTCGCTCTATCGGCCCACAGACAGCCAGAACCGCGGGCCGATGCTCCTCTGGATCGACGGCGGCACGAGCGGTGGGATCCCGGAGCAAGGTCAATGGGAACCCACCGATGCGATCCGCACCCTCTCACGGGTTGCGATCGCAGCCGGGATGCCGGCGGCGGTCGTGCGGCAGGTGCCCTTTCAGCCAATGTTCGACGGTCTTGTGGAAGACGCTCTCATCGCCCACAGCTTTGTCGAGTTTGCGCGGACCGGTGATCCCACGTGGCCGCTCCTCCTGCCGATGGCGAAGACGGTCATCGAGGCGATGAACGCGGCCGAGAAGGTGGCCGGAAACCGCTGGGGCCTCTCGGTGGAGGGCTTCGTGACCACCGGCGCGAGCAAGCGAGGCTGGACGACATGGCTCTCGGCTGCCGTCGATGGGCGAATCATGGGGCTCGTGCCCGCGGTCATCGACATGCTCTCGATGGAGAAGCATGTGGGCCTTCAGCGGCAGTCGTTCGGCGGCATGTCGGACAAGCTCGAGGACTATACGGCCCGCGGGATTGAGCGACTGCTCGGCACACCGCGCGGGCGCGAGCTCGTCGGCATCGTTGACCCGATCGCCTACCGCGAACGGCTCGTGCAGCCGAAGGTGATCGCCCTCGGCACCAACGACCCCTACTGGCCGCTCGAGGCGTGCAACCTCTACTACGACAAGCTCGAAGGGCCCCGGTGGGTTTCCTACACGCCGAATGCCGGCCACGGCCTCCCAGCCGAACGGCTCGGCGGTCTCGTCGCCGCGATGGGTCGCCACATCGCAGGGCTCGAAGATCTTCCCAATGTCGAGTGGTCCATCGAGGCTGATGGCGGCGCGAAAATCTGTCGGGCCGCCTGCCCCGACGCCGAGATCGAAAAGGCAACCGCCTGGATGGCCACGGCACCGTCGCGGGATTTTCGCAAGGCCGTGTGGCAGCCACTGCCTGCCGAGCGGGATGGCGAAGGCTGGCGGCTGGCAGTATCGAAGCCGGCCGACGGTTTTGCGGCGGGGCTCATCGAGCTGCATATGTCACGGAAACCCATGCCCCTCATTCTCACGAGTGGCGTCGGCGTCATAGGAACTTCGTGAGCAACCGCGCCATGCCAAGAGAACACGATTTCTCACGGATCACGCCGGGGCGGCTCATCGAGCTCGTGGCCGCCGCGCCCAAGGCCGAGTTGCACCTCCACATCGAAGGCACGCTCGAGCCAGAGATGGCCTTTGAAATTGGCAGGAGGAACGGCGTGCCCCTGCCCTTCCCCGATCCGGCGTCGATGCGCCAGGCGTATGCGTTCACCGATCTCCAGAGCTTCCTCAACATCTACTACGCCGCCGCCGCGGTTCTGCTCCACGAGGAAGACTTCTTTGAGATGGCCTGGGCCTATCTCGTGAAGGCGAAGGCCGACAACGTCGTCCGGGCCGAAATCTTTTTTGACCCGCAGACACACACGTCCCGCGGCGTGCCCTTTGAGACGGTCGTTCGCGGCCTCTCCCGCGCGATTGCCAAGGCCCGCGCGGAGCTCGGTATGTCGGCGGCGCTCATTATGTGTTTTCTGCGGCACCTTTCCGAGCGCGAGGCCTTTGAGACCCTCGAGCAGGCGACGCCGTTTCGCGACGCATTCATTGGCGTGGGCCTCGACTCTGGTGAGCGTGGCAATCCTCCCGAAAAATTCACCGACGTCTTCGCGAAGTGTCGGGCGCTTGGCCTCCACGCCGTGGCCCATGCGGGAGAGGAGGGGCCGCCAGCCTCGATCACCGAAGCGCTGGATGCCCTCGGCGCGGAGCGGATCGATCATGGTGTCCGCTGCCTCGAAGACAGCGGCGTCGTAAAACGCCTCGTCCAGGAAAAAATCCCGCTCACAGTTTGCCCGTTCTCAAATGTGAAGCTTCGCGTCTTCAGTGACCTCACGCATCACACGCTTCCGCACCTGCTCGCCGCGGGCCTCCGGGCGAGCGTTCACTCCGACGACCCGGCCTACTTCGGCGGCTCCGTGAACGACAACCTGCGGGGCGTCGTGAAGCACCTGCCGCTCTCGGCTGCCGATGGCTATCGGCTGCTTCGCAACAGCCTCGAATCGAGCTTCATGGAGCCGTCGGAGATCACCCGCCACATCGAACGGCTCGACGAGGTGTTTGCCGACGGCTGAGATCCTGCTCAGCCGAGGTTCATGGAGTTGTGGCATGCATGGAAGCCCCTCGCGAAAGCGAGGGGATGGCCAATCGGGCGGCCTTCTACCCGCAGTCCCCCGGCTGGCGACAGGGGCTTTTAATCGCCCGAGGCTGGCCGTCTGGCATGCAGGCGTTGCATGATCTTGAATGCGCCCTGGCGAAACGTCCCTCACTTCGCCGAGAGAAAATCCTCGAGGGCCCCGAGGGGCACCTCGACCCAGTCGGGGCGGTTGTCGATCTCGTAGGCCAGTTCGTAGACGGCCTTGTCAAGCTTCCAGACGGCGAGAAGCCGGTCGGCCACGGCGTCATCGGCTGGCCACCAGTCATGCCCCGCAGCCTGCTCGCGGTAGGCGGCGAGAAAGGCATCTTCAAGTGTGGCCAGGTCGGTGTTCTGGACGGGACGGCCCGTCGTCACGGAGGCATGTCGCACGAGATAGTCAAACGACCGGCACATGCCAGCGACGTCCTTGAACGGGCTCGTCTTCGCGGACCGCTCGGCGAGTGTTCGCGCCGGCTCGCCCTCGAAGTCGATCACAAAGATCTCGTCGTCATCCCGCACGAGCACCTGCCCGAGATGATAGTCACCGTGGACGCGGATACGTTGCCCGCCGGGCACCTCCGCGGTTTCGAGGCAGGCCCACGCAATGCTGTCACTCTCGGCAGCGACGGCAGCGAGCCTTGCGGCCACTGTCGGTGAGAAGCGTGCGCTCGCTTGGGCGGCGTGCGTGAGCACCCGCCGCACCCGCGAAGCCATGGCATCCGCCGCGTGACGGCGGTCGGCTGGATGCTCGGGCTCCGGCGCGAAGGCTGGTGCATCGGCCCGCGAGGCAAGAGCGGCATGCATCTCGCCCGTAACCCGGCCGAGCGACGTGGCCATCTGGACGCATCGCTGTGGGAGCGATCCAGCGGGATCAGTCGCGAGGATCTCGCCGAGCGAGTCCCATGCCGTCTGGCAGCCGGGCAAAAAATCGTGAAGCGTGGCGATCACGGTGGGCGGCCCGCCTTCCGCAGGTTCATATTTGAGCCAGCCTCGCAGCGCCGGCGTGCGTGGCCAGCCGATGACCCCGGTGAGGAACTGCCCGACCTCCACCTCCGGCTGCGGCCCCGCCTCGCACCGTCGAATGAGCTTGATGGCGAAAGTGGACGCCGGAAGTCGCGCGACGAGCGACGTGTTGGAGGCATCGCCGCCAAGCGCGATGACTTCGGGGAGGCCTCTCCCAGCCGAAATGGGTTGTGCCGCCCCGCCGTCGACGCTGTGACCGGTGAATCGGCCGTGGGTTGCCGAAGTGGCCTCACTTTGCCCGATTGAATCGACAAGCCAGCCGGCGAACGCGGGCGTCGCTGTGGCGTCGGTGCCGTCATCCGCATGAACCGGCACGGCGTACCGGCTCCGCTCTTCGCCGCTGGTCACCTCGACGATCGCGAGCAAGAGCCCAGCCCTGTCAAGCGTGGCGACATCGGCAATCGACACGCGATCGAGCCGTCTCCCCTTCCCCGCGAACCACCTCGCTTGCGGCAGCCACGTGGTAATCCTCGGAGCAAGATCTGCGTCGATCATGGCTCGATCCGAAACACGAGGACGGGTTTTTCGGGCGTGCACTCGATTCGGATGCCGGCCAGCGACCAGGCGTGGACGTCCCCTTCGAGAAGATCGTGGGCAGTGACAGCGTCGAGATCGGCGAGGCCGAGTGAATCGGCGTCGAGCTCAAGCCGCCCCGAGCGAGCCACGGCCGGCTCCATGTTCACGATCACGAGAATGCGATTGCCTGATGCTTCGTCGAAGCGGCTCCACGCCAAGAGATCCTCGTCGTCGATTGGCTGAATCACCGGTGGACGGTTGCGGGCCAGTGCCGGCTCAGCACGCCGCAGCTCGTTGAGCCTGCGAACAAACGGCGCGAGGCTTTCGGGATCGTCCAGATTCCATGCCTTGACTTCGTACTTCTCGCTGTCGAGGTACTCCTCGCTGCCCTCCTTGACCGGTGTGGCGGCGAGAAGCTCCATCGTTGGCCCGTACATGCCCCAGTTGCCGACCGACAGGGCGGCGAGCGCGAGGCGCACAAGGAACATCGGCCGGCCGCCCGTCTGAAGGGTCTCGTGAAGAATGTCCGGCGTGTTGGGCCAGAAGTTGGGCCGAAAGAAGTCGCTCACCGGCTGCGTTGTGACTTCCTGGAGATACTCCGCCATCTCGTCGCGTGTGGTTCTCCAGGTGAAGTAGGTGTAGCCCTGCGTGAAGCCGAGCTTCGCGAGGCGATACTTCACCTTTGGCCGTGTAAATGCCTCGGCGAGAAAGAGCACGTCGGGATGCGTGCGATGAATGTCACTGATGAGCCATTCCCAAAACGCCAGCGGCTTCGTATGGGGATTGTCCACTCGAAAGATCCGCACGCCCTGGTCGACCCAGAACTTTACGATGCCGCCGAGCGCCTCCCAGAGCGGTCGCCACTGATCGCACTGAAAATCGAAGGGGACGATGTCCTGGTACTTCTTGGGTGGATTTTCGGCATAGCGGATCGAGCCATCGGCACGATGCCGGAACCACTCGGGATGCTCCTTCACCCACGGGTGGTCGGGAGCGCACTGAATGGCGAGGTCGAGGGCCAGCTCCATGCCGAGCGTTTCGGCGCGATTTCGCAGCCGCTGAAAATCGGCGAACGACCCGAGGCGCGGGTGGATCGCGGTGTGGCCCCCTTCGGCCGAGCCGATGGCCCACGGACTGCCGACGTCGCCGTCAGTCGCCACCAGAGCGTTGTTGCGGCCTTTGCGAAACGCGATGCCGATGGGATGGATCGGCGTCAGGTACACCACATCGAAGCCCAAGCTCGCGACGTAGTCGAGCCGGTCAGCAAGCGTTGCGAGCGTACCGTGCTCGCCGGGAGATCGTCCCCACGACCGTGGAAACACCTCGTACCAGGAGCTCACCGCCGCCTTCGAGCGGTCGGCCCAGACGCTTCGCACCGGCTCGAGCCGAGTCTCATCGCGACGGTCGGCATGGCGGGTCATGAGCTCGCGGAGTTGGGGATCTGGCGCGGCCCGCGACCCGGACGGTCCACGGAGCTCGGTCGCGAAACGCTCGAGCGCTTGCGCCTCGGCGGCTGACGCGAGGTGGGCTGCCGCGGCGACCAGGTCGGCGCCCGTGAGCAGTTCGAGTCCGAGGGCCTCGCTTGCCTCTTCCCGTCGGCCGAGATCCCGGCGCCAGGTGGCGAAGAGATCCACGCGACCGGTGACCGTGTACTGCCATAGGCCAATGCGATCGACGGTGAACGTCGCCTCCCAGCGGTCGTTCCCCACGCACTCCATTGGAATGGCGGTCCATTGGCCGGTGTCGCCGTGCCGCATGTGAAGGCAGCAGTCGAGCTCGTCGTGACCGTCGCAGACGATGTCAGCAGCGACATGTACCACGTCGCCCACGACCCGCTTCACTGCGAAGCGGCCATTGTCTACATCGGGCTCGACCCGATCGATCGCGACGCGGCGTCGAAGATAGACAGGAAGTTCAACGGGTTTGTCGGCCACCGAACATGCTCACTGGAGGCGGGGAGCCGCGGCGTGCGGCCGGGCGGAGTCTACGACAAGTCGACCGAAACGGGCGACGGCCCGCGAGCAAGCGAAAAAATTCTGCCACAGCCACAGCCGTCAGATTACTGGCCCGGCGGGCAGGCTGGCGTCTGCATGGTGCCTTCATAGACCACTGGCACGGCCCCGGAGGACTCACATGGCGGACAGGAGCCATCGGGCATGGCCGGCGCGCCGCCAGCGTACGGCATCATCGGCATCGATGGCGACGGCACGGAGGCCCCAGCCGGCGGTGCATAGAACGGCGCGGTCATCATGGGAGCAGCAGGCACGGCTCCTGGTGGTGCCGGGTAGACCACCGGCTGCGTCACCATCGGTGGCTGTGAATACACGGGCGGGGCGAATGGCGGCGCGTAGGCTGACTGGCTGTTCCTGTGATGGGCGCAGCCACAGCACGCGAGGCACGCAGCGAACCAAAAAACTCGGATCACAGTGTCATCCTGGAGGCAGGCCACCCTGGCCAGGGCTCAGACACTAGATACCGACACCGCCCGGCTCAACCCGAAAATCCAGGCCGCAAGCACAAGGCAATGAAAATCGCGCCTACCCACGGGGGACGCGCAGGGCAAAGCATGTGCCCGTCGGCCCTGGCTCGTAGCGGAGATCGCCGCCCATGTCGCGGGCGAGCCGTCGAGAAAGGGCCAGGCCAAGGCCCACGCCGGGGGCGGTCACCGCGGCGTCGCTCGCGCTTTTTCGAAACGGCTGGAAGAGCAGCTTCCGACCGCGCGCGGGTATGCCCGGTCCGTGATCGCATAGCCGCACGACGACGGCCTCGCGGTCGAGCGTCGCGGAAAGTGTGAGCGTCTTGTTGTCGGCTGTTGCGGCGTACTTGCAGGCGTTGTCCACGAGGTTGAACAAAATCTGTTCGACGATCGATGCGTCAGCCTGCACGAGCGATGTGCCAACGTCCTCCGGCACATCGACCACGAGTGTGAAGCCGGCCTGGCCGGCCCGATCCTCGAGCCGCTCGGTCGCGACATCCAGAAGCCGATCGACCGACAGGTTCTCGATGCGGCCACCTGGTCGGCCCCGCTCCAGGCGGGCGTATGCCAGGACATTGGCCACGAGATGGGTCAGCCGGTCCGCCTCGATGCGGAGCGTCTCTAGGTAGCGTTGCCTGTCGGTCTCGTCGCGGACCATGCCCTGGGCCAGCATCTCGGAATACATGCGGAACGTCGTCAGCGGCGTTCGGAGCTCGTGCGTTACAGCCGATACGAACACCGCGCGTCGTTCGCTCAGGCTCATGACCCCTTGGAGAAGCGCGACGACCGCGCCGGCTGCCATGATGAGCGCCGCCCATCCCACGAGCAGCGCGAGCTTGACGGAGGTAAGCCAGGCCGCTGCCGTCATCGGCACCACCCCGGGAAGCAGTCGCACCGGGAGTGAGGCGAGGAGTCGAACCTCACGGGCCTCCTCGATCGATTCCGACGGCGCGGCCAAGTGCGGCAGCAGATTTGCGTTCGGCAACAGATCGGCTGTGTCCGCGAGGAGCTTTGACGCGATGGCTGGCCAGTCGAGCACGCAGCCCTGCACATATTCACGGCCTCCGATATCGACGCGACGAACGAGCACGAGCTCCCCGGATTTCCAGAGTGGTTTCATCACCGACACCTGCACGTTGGCTGGTGGCCAAGCCTCGGGGATCAACAGGCTCTGGGTCGGTGACGGAAGCACCCGCTGTTCGCCGGCAGACGGCTCAGCCGCTGCGTCGTTCGGCTGCCCAGCCTGCCGGTTCAGAAACTGAACGTTGTCGGCAACGTTCCCTAACAAGTAACGAGTGCGGGCCTGGTATTCGTTCTGCCCGCGCTGCAATTGCTGCTCATCATTGAGCGCCGCACTTTGTTGCATGGGCCTCTGGCCATCGAACGGATGAGGCGTTGTCTCGGGACGGGCCAGGGCCAGCGTGGAGGTTCCCGCGGGCTCGATTGGCGGCAGCTCCGCCAAGAGCGTGGGGCCGTCGAGCACGGCTGCGAGCTCGGTGAGCACGGCCTTGGCCTTGGCGACGTCACCCGCTTTCACGACGTGCGGTCCTGCGACCGATTGCACGTCTTCTGTGGGCACCTGCGGTGAGGTGAGCCGGTTTTCTGGATCGATCTGAAAATGCAGTCGTACATAGGGTGTCGAGCCCGTTACGAGGGGTGAGGGAACCAGCACGAGACCGTCCCGGCCAATGCCACCATTGAACATGCGACCATAGGCTCGGTCAGCAGGATAAAACGCCTCGTAGACAAAGTAGGGCCGCGCCGTCTCCTGGGCGACGAGGGGCGCCATGAGCGAGTCCATCCGCCACAGCGCGAGCCGCGCGTTCTCCTCGACGATCGCCTGCACACGCGACGCGGCCTCGTTCGCATCGGCCTGGAGAGCCTTGATGCTGACCCAGCCCGCCGCCGCGACGGCCAGGCACGCGCACGCCGCAAACGCTGCCCAGATGTGCCAGGGACGAGACATGGTTACGGTGCCGCCAGTGGATCGTCGGCTGGATCGGCTCGCTTCGTTCCATCAGCTGCAAACATGTAGCCCTTGCCGCGGACGGTCAGCACGAGCCGCGGGTCGTCGGCATTGTCCCGGAGCTTGACCCGCAGTCGCGTCACGTGCATGTCGATAGTCCGCGTGCTCACGCCACGGGGATCAAGTTGCCAGACCCGCCGCAGCAGCTCATCACGGCTGATCGCGCGGCCGGCATGGGCGACCAAGTATCGCAACAACTCCGCTTCCTTGTCGGAAATCTCTGTCCGTTCGCCGTCATCGAACCGTACCTCAAAACGGTTCAGATCGATGATGGCACCGGGCAGGGTGATCATTGACACGTCGCGTGGCCGCTCGGGCGATCGCCGGAGTACGGCCTCCACGCGGGCCAGCAATTCCTTGACGCTGAACGGCTTGACGACATAGTCGTCGGCCCCGAGTCGTAGCCCCTCGACGCGGTCGTTCTCCTCGCCGCGGGCCGTGAGGAGGATGACGGGCTGTGCCGGTCGCACCTCTCGCACGGCCCGCAGGATCTCGAGACCATCACAGCCTGGCAGCACGACATCGAGGAGCAAGAGGTCGTAGCCGCGAGCGAGTGCCAGGTCGCGGCCGGTATCCCCACGAGGTGCCTCGAAGGTCTGGTAGCCGGAAAACCGGAGGGCATCGACGATGCCGCGGCGAATGGCGGCATCATCTTCGACGGTCAGAATGCTCTGTTTGTCCATGAATCACGCGGTCCGTGGGCTTTCCCGCAGCTTACTGGAACACCACGCCGCCGTTGTCGAGGGCCGTGTAGACGTCGGGCGTCACGAGCCCGAGCCAGGGATCGCTCGACGGCGTCAGGAACAGTTCGGCATACACGCGTTCGTTGAGCTGATCCACGGGCGTTGCTAGGGGCACGGCCCCCGTTGCCAGCCACTCGTGAAGTATGCGGTGAAGCGAGTATTCGTTTCGCACGGTGTCGATGGCGATCGTTGTCTCGAGATTCCGGATGAGGCGAAGCACTGGATCCTCGACGATGCCTTTGGAGATGGCCCTTGCTCCGGCGAACTCCGCCGGAATCGGTGGTCCGCGCTGCGCGGCAGGCTGCGCGACACCCATGGGGACACCTGCGAACGCGAGCGTGAATGAGGTGAATGAGCGTGCCACCCCCGGCTGGTGCTTGCGAATCACATCGATGCTTGCGGCATCGAGGGTGGCATCACCGCGGTGAAGCTCGGCGATCGTGCCCCAGAGGGCGTCGTCCATGCTGTCTGGCGTGTCGCCCGACGGCTCGATTCCGGCCTGCCGCATGTCGTCCCGCCACTGCTCCGTGATCTCGCGCGCCCTGCTCTCGTGATACGCGACGAGTCTTGAGTCGCGATCGCTGTCGCTCATGTCGCTCACTGACTTCGCAAGGGTGAGCCCGTTCGTGAGTCCTCGCTGGAAGGCCGCAGGCCCGTAGAGCCCTGGCAGCGCGTCGAGGACGCGGCCTTTTGCATCGAGGATGTAGTGGATGCTGTTGCCCGTGACGGTGCGACGCAGCACGCGACCGTCGCCGAAGTCGATCGTCACGACGGGCACGGGCCGCACTGATTTCCAGTGAAGCACGAAGTGAGTCTGGAGGAACTCACTCACCGTGGCGTTGGCGTAGAGCGTGCTGCGGAAGAATCGGCTGTTCGCGCAGCTGAGCTCGTCGGTGAGCTTTCCGAGCAGTCGCAGCGACAGAATCGGTTTCCCTGTGCGGGCAGACTCGGCCTTGGCATCGTCGAAGTCGGTGTGCCAGGTGAGTTTCTCGGACGGGCAGTCTTGCGATTCCTCAGCGGCATCGACCGCTGTCGTCGCAAGAACACCCAGCAGCACCGTCACGGCCGCCG
>Ga0163144_10021319_pt1 | contig 12884 bp, 11 predicted proteins | sample OliLak19BULKMAT1_FD_123175 | JGI IMG/M metagenome (GOLD analysis project Ga0163144, IMG submission 123175) | Freshwater microbial mat bacterial communities from Lake Vanda, McMurdo Dry Valleys, Antarctica - Oligotrophic Lake LV.19.BULKMAT1 | ecosystem: Environmental > Aquatic > Freshwater >...
CATCGCGACGGCGAGGGCAACAGCAGATTTGAGAATGATATTACGCATGATTTCCCTTTCAAAAGAAATTGAGTTCTGACAGAAAGAATGGTACAGAAGTTAACGCGCCAAATCTGTGTTTGGAATCACAAAAGCTGTCTGCTTTTGTAAACGATTGTCAACTCGGCGCTAAGAGTTACATCTAATGGCATAGGCAGCATTAACTGCACTCGTCCCCAATTGGTTGACGTTTGTCAATTTAAATTCTCAGGCTTTGTAGGACACAGACTGACACGATCAATGCCAGTCTGTTTGCGCGATTGACAAGGTTGGATCTCAAGTGCAACCGTGCGAGTAGGACATCATCGCGAGCCGTTGCTTCAACAATAGTTATTGTGTGCATCGCTGACATTTCAAGGGAGCGAAACATGCTATTACATGCTTACGCGGTCACAAAAGAAAAAGGGCCGAACTCTAGGGCTTGGCGCATGCACGCGCCAACCCGTTCGTGAGGCACAAAACAGTCCGCAGGGACTGTTTTGTGTCCACACTCACCCTGTCGGTCGAAAGTTCGATCCTCCTCCAACATCACCAAATAAAAAGGCCACCAAAAAACCGTGGCCTTTTTATTTGGTGGAGATGAAGAGGATCGAACTCTCGGGGATGTCGCATGCACGCGCCATCCCGTTCGTGAGGCACAAAACAGTCCGCAGGGACTGTTTTGTGTCCACACTCACCCTGTCGGCCGAAAGTTCGATCCTCCAACATCACCAAATAAAAAGGCCACCAAAAACCGTGGCCTTTTTATTTGGTGGAGATGAAGAGGATCGAACTCTCGACCTTCGCATTGCGAACGCGACGCTCTCCCAGCTGAGCTACATCCCCGGGGTGCGAAAAGATTCTAGCGTAATCCCGAAGAGCGCATCAAACACGGCTCACGTCATGCGTTCGGCCAGCGCGCCTTTGATCAGTGCGAAGCTCGGTGGGCGTCCTAATGACTCATTGATTGCGTCGGCCAATTTGATGGGTTCATCAGACCCGATCAAGAATTGTTTGCCGTCGCGCAGGCCAACAATCACGGCATCGCGACCCGACACACTGTAAAGCCAGCCGCGTGTAGTGATGCGTATTCCAAAACCGCTGATCAGGGCGGTCTTGGTGGGCAGCACGCCGGCGATTTCATTTAGTGCAACTCGCTTGCCCGGCCAGCTGAGCAAACCACATTCGACGCGAAACTCTCCGTCCTTTACTGTGCAGGTCATTGTCGAAAATGCGATGACGGAACCTGCGAGCAGCAATGCAAGTGCCGTAAACATCGGCACAGACACGCCGACCAGATCGACACGAAAGAATATCCAGCCGAGAATGGCAAAGCCGACGCTGTGCGCGATCAAGCTTTGCCTGCCGATTTGGCGATGGGAATAGTCTTTATGCATGGCCGCGAGTATAGCGGCCACCCAGCACACATCAATTGCGATTTTTACAATTGCGGAATTGCGATCCCGCGTATCGCCACTTTTTCAGTTTCGATGGTGTGCGCCAGTAATTTCGATGCCTGATAAATCGCCGTGATCGTCGGTGTGGGGACACCGGTCAACCGCCCAAGCTCGACGACCGATCCCACCAGCGCGTCGACCTCGATGGCGCGGCCGGCCTCGACATCCTGCAACATCGACGTCTTGTGCCTGCCGACTTTTTCCGCACCTTCGATACGTTTTTCCAGACTCACGCGAAACGATGCACCAAGTTTTTCCGCAACGGCTTGTGCCTCTTTCATCATGTTCGCCGCCAACTCGCGGCCGTGCGGAAACTGGCAGATGTCCTGCAGCGTCGAATGCGAAAGTGCGGAGATCGGATTGAAGGTGAGATTGCCCCAGAGCTTCAACCAGATTTCGTTACGGATATTTTCGAGTACCGGCGCTTTTAATCCCGATTTCGCAAACACGTCGGACAAATCTTTTACGCGATTGCTGATCGAGCCATCGAGTTCGCCCAAAGGGAACCTCTCACCTTCCACGTGCCGTACGACGCCCGGCGCCACCAATTCCGTTGCCGGATAAACCACACAGCCGATGATGCGCTCTGCTGGAACGCCGTCCTTGCAGACACCACGCGGATCGACCGCCTCGACCGTCGTGCCTTCGAGCGCGCCGCCGTGCTTGTGGAAATACCAGAACGGGATACCGTTCTGCATGGTGATGATCGTGGTCTTGGCACCGAGCAGCGACGATAACTGATGCACCACCGCCTCGACTTGATGCGATTTCAGCGCGAGGATCACACAGTCGACATGGCCTACTGCCGCGAAGCTATCGGTAGCCTTGGCGCCCTTCGCCTCCAGCACGGTACCGTCGTTCATTTTCACGGTCATGCCGCGCGCGCGGATGGCATCCAGATTTTTCCAGCGCGCGATGAAGGTGACATCTTCACCTGCGTGCGCCAGTTTTGCACCTACGAATCCGCCGATGGCACCCGCGCCGACGATACAAAATTTCATGTTTTTCCCCAGCCTTGCTAATGCATTGCACGAAGAGTAATGGTGCATTGCACAATAAAACCTTGATGGCCGTCAAGCAGAGAAAATAATGCGCCGCAACAAATTGTTGTTAAAAGCTTTTTTGTGCCGCGCCGCGCGGTTTACACAGCCTGTTTTCGATTTGAGATCACCAACAAAGCAATGCCCGCGAAAATCATCGGCAGTGATAGCCACTGCCCCATTGACATGCCCAAGGTCAACAACCCTAAAAAGTTATCCGGCTCGCGCGTGAATTCAGCGAGAAACCGGAAGCTGCCATAACCGATGAGGAAAACAGCCGAGACGGCACCAACCGGTCGCGGTTTTCGCGAGTAAAGCCAGAGGATCACGAACAGCAGCATGCCTTCCATCGCAAATTGATAAAGCTGGGAGGGGTGCCGCGCGATGGGCCCCGCAGGATCGTTCTGCGGAAACCACATCGCCCATGGCCATACGCTCGGGTCGGTTACGCGCCCCGGCAATTCGCCGTTGATGAAGTTGCCCAGGCGCCCGGCCGCGAGGCCTGTCGGTACCAGCGGCGCGATGAAGTCGGTGACCTGGAAAAATGTGCGCCCAGTCTTGCGGCCGAAATACAGCATTGCGACCAATACGCCGAGGAGGCCGCCGTGAAACGACATGCCGCCTTGCCAGATGTAAAAAATCTCGATCGGATGCGACAAGTAATACATTGGCTTATAAAACAATACGAAGCCGAGCCTGCCGCCAAGCACAACGCCAAGCATGCCGAAGAACAGCAGGTCGTCCAGATTCTCTTTCGTGATCCCTATATCAGGGCGGCGCTTCATGTGCATGCGTCCAAGCACAAGGAACAGCACGAACGCGGCGACGTACATGAGGCCATACCAGCGGACTGCGATGGGGCCGAGTGATAGGGCAATGGGGTCGAATTGCGGGTGAATGAGCATGATTGAATTGATTGGTGGGCGTGGTAGCACGGTTACCCCTTAACCCTGCCCTCTGCTTCGCTTCAGGGTACCCTGAAGCGAAGCAGAAGCCGACCTGAAGCGGCGGGTACGGGGGCAGCGGTGAATGGATAGTTGATTATCGCATCGCAATGGATCGCGTCGTACACCGGCCCACTTTTACGCACTCGTCAGACCCGTCGTCCCAGCGGCGGCTGGGACCCAGTCCAAACCTTTGATCGCCTTTTATAGCAAACAAGAAATGATATTGGATGGACTGGATTCCAGCCCGGCGTAACCCCTAAGGTTGTGCGCTGGAATGACGGCCCGCCAGACAATCTCACAAACCCCAGCACCAGAGCGGCGTTTCAGCCATTTAGGGCCTGAAAGCCTCGCCAGTGCTTGAGTTTCAATAACGGATCAAAATCAATCCGCCTTAATCCCTGACTTCTTCACCACATCACCCCAGCGTGCCGCTTCCAGCTTGATGAACGCCGCAAACTCAGCGGGCGTGCTCGTCGAAGGCTCGGCGGCCTCAGCAGAAAGCCGCTCCACCACTGACGTTGATTTTCCTGCGGCTGCAGCGGCCTGCCCGAGCTTCTGGATGATCGCGTCGGGTGTGCCGGCCGGCGCCATCAGGCCATCCCATTGCGAGGTCTCAAAACCTGGATAACCTTGTTCGGCTACGGTTGGCACGTCGGGCATTGCGGGGGAGCGCTTGGCGGTGCCGACGGCGATAGCGCGCAGCGTGCCAGCCTTGACGTGCGCCAACAGCGGTGGCGCGCCGGTAAACGTTGCGTCAAGACGACCGGCGAGCAGATCGGTCATCATCGGGCCGGTGCCTTTGTACGGTACATGTGTCACGGTGAAACCTGCTGTCAATGCGACATACGCCATCGCGAGGTGGCCGGAGCTGCCGTTACCTGCGGACCCATAGTTCACGGTGCCGGGATTTTTCTTCGCGTACTCGACCAGTTCCTGCAAATTCTTGGCCTTCATCTTTTCCGCGTTCACCACCAGCAGGCTGGGCACTTTGGCGAGCAGTGTGATCGGCACGAAGTCCTTCACCGGGTCATAAGGGAGCTTTATAAACATCGCCGGGTTCACTGCAAGCACAGACAGCCAGAAAGTTCTTTTTCATGTTGCTCCTCGTGGTTGGTCGTTTGTCATCACAAGTGGAAATCTTGTATCCGGTAGAATCCATGCTGATTCTGCATCTCTACCGGGATGCCGTCACGCGGAAAGAAAGCACCCCTCTCTCTCAGCCTCTCTCCCACGGGTGGAGATAGGAGCTAAAGCGAAGCGCGCTATCTGCAAACACACTGCGGAAAGGTAACGAAATATTCGTACGTGAGATGTCCTCTCAACATTTACCGTCGTCCCAGCGAAGGCTGGGACCCAGTCCCGTCCACCATCTGAATCAAAAGACTTTTGGATCAGAGAACGAACGGGCTGGATTTCAGCTCAGTTGCGTATCAAGGCTGCAATGACGGCGCTTATGCGACGGACATCTTGTGAAATTGAAACTCACGCCAATCACCCAATTCAAACCCAGAGCCAATCATGTCAACGGATAACACCCCCCCGAAATACCGCTCCTTCGCCATCACCGAGGGAAACGAACGCGCCCCCAACCGCTCTATGCTGCGCGGCATCGGCTACGAGGACGACGACTTCAAGAAACCCTTTATCGGTCTTGCCAACGGCCATTCCACGATGAACCCCTGCAACGCCGGTATCCAGCCGCTCGCCGATGCCGCCGATGCCGCCATCCGCGCAGCCGGCGGCATGCCGCAAATGTTCGGCACCATCACCGTCACCGACGGCATCTCGATGGGCACCGAGGGCATGAAGTATTCGCTGGTCTCGCGTGAAGTGATCGCGGACTCGATCGAAACCGCCTGCCAGTCGCAATTCATGGACGGCGTGCTCGCCATCGGTGCCTGCGACAAGAATCTCCCCGGCGCACTCATCGGCGTGTGCCGCATGAACGTGCCGGCCATCCTCGTCTACGGCGGCACCATCAAGCCCGGTCATTACAAGGGCCAGGACTTGCAGGTCGTGTCGGTATTCGAAGCCGTGGGCTCGTTCAACGCCGGCAAGATGAGCGAGGAAGATTTCGGCTGTATCGAGCGCCGCGCGATCCCTGGCGTGGGTGCCTGCGGCGGTATGTACACCGCCAACACCATGTCCAGCGCGTGCGAGGCCCTTGGTATATCGCTGCCGTACTCAAGCACCATGGCCGCAGAAGACGAAGAGAAGAAAGAATCCGCCGCCGAATCCGGACGGGTGCTGCTCGACGCTGTGAAAAACAACATTCGCCCGCGCGACATCGTCACTCGCAAGTCACTCGAAAACGCCATCGCCGTCATCATGGCCGTGGGCGGCTCGACTAACGCGGTGCTGCATTTCCTCGCTATCGCCCACGCCGCCGATGTCGAATGGACCATCGACGATTTCGAGCGCATGCGCAAAAAAGTGCCGGTCATCTGTGACTTAAAGCCTTCCGGCAAATACGTCGCGGTAGACTTGCACAAGGCTGGCGGCATCCCGCAAGTGATGAAGATCCTGCTCGACGCCGGTCTCCTGAACGGCGACTGCATGACCATCACCGGCAAGACCATCGCCGAAACACTGAAGGATGTTCCGTCGGTTCCATCGAGTTACCCACATGCGGATCGGCCCGTAATCCTGCCGATCAACAAGGCGCTCTACAAACAAGGCCACCTCGCCATCCTCAAAGGCAACCTCGCCACTGAAGGTTGTGTCGCCAAGATCACCGGCTTGAAGAACCCCGTCATCACCGGCCCCGCGCGCGTGTTCGATTCCGAACCCGAACTGATGGAAGCCATCATGAAAGATGCGATCAACCACGGCGACGTAATTGTGCTGCGCTACGAAGGCCCCAAAGGCGGCCCCGGCATGCGCGAAATGCTCGCGCCGACGTCAGCGCTGATTGGCAAAGGATTCGGCGAAACGGTGGGGCTGATTACCGATGGACGATTCTCCGGCGGCACCTGGGGAATGGTGGTCGGCCATGTGGCGCCGGAAGCGTTTGTGGGCGGCACGATTGCGCTGGTGAACGAAGGTGATTCCGTCACCATCGATGCGAAGCAGTTGCTGATTCAGTTGAACGTGAATGATGAAGAACTGGCGAAGCGGCGGGCGGCGTGGGTGCAGCCGAAGCCGCGATATACGCGCGGGGTGTTGGGGAAGTATTTCAAGTTGGTGGGGACGGCTAGTAAGGGGGCTGTAACCGATTGAAGTGCGCGCGTGCAAGTGTGCACGTTTTTTGCCTGTGCCTTGCGCCCTGTGCCTCCCATTTGGACTGCCATCACACGCTATTGGCCAGTCGGGTTGCTTACGCATCATATTGCGTAAATTAATAGTACGTATTATGTTGCGTAAATTAAAAATACGCACTATATTGCGTAAATTCAAATTACGCACCATGGTGCGTAATTCTATTAAGAACGTGTGGCATGAGATCAGCAAAGGAGTCGGCATTGGTCACTATCGAATATCCTGTTCGCACCCCTGAACAAATTGGTCCGCTACTTGCGGGTTTCCGGAACCGCAGCCATCTATCACAAGCCGACTTGGCGAGACAACTGGGTGTAGGCCAGCAAACCATCTCGCAACTCGAACGAAACTCCAGCAGCGCAACGCTGGAACGACTAATGCGCGCTTTGGCTGCGATGAATGTCGAGCTTGTGCTCCGTACCCGCCTTCCGCAAACCACGAAAGCGAGTGAGGGCAAGCCAGAAGAAACGTGGTGAGAGCGTGACGGTCCGCGCCAGACGCAAGGGTAAGCGCGTGCTTGCCCTATACATGAATGGCGAGCGGGTCGGTACCTGGCGTCTCACCACCGGAGCTGAGGAACTGGAATACGCGGAAAGCTGGCTGCAATCACCGCGTGGTCGGCCGATCTCGCTTCGGTTTCCCCTAGCGCCCGGAAAGGCGAGATACAGTGGCAGCGAAGTGCATAGCTATTTTGAGAACTTGCTGCCCGACACCAAGGCAATCCGGGAAAGATTGGCGCAGCGATTTCGTGCCGACTCCACAGACGCCTTCTCGCTGCTGGCCGTCATCGGTCGTGATTGCGTGGGGGCATTGCAGATATTACCGGAAGAAGAAGAGCCGTCTCCAATCGAAACGATAGTTAGTAAGCCACTGAGCGACAAAGACATCGCAGCAATATTGCGCAATTTGACTGCTCCTGCCGGCGGCATCATGCGCCAGGACACGCAAACCGATTTCCGGCTCTCTATCCCAGGCGCACAGGAAAAAACTGCGCTGCTCCGGCAAAAAGGCAGGTGGCGATTGCCAAGTGGAACGACACCGACCACACATATCTTCAAGTTGCCCATGGGACTGATTGGCAACGGCCAGATCGACATGAAGACATCGGTGGAAAACGAATGGCTTTGTTCAAAGCTGATGCAGGCCTTTGGTCTAAACACAGCCCATTGCGACATTGCGCAATTTGGAGATCAGAAAGCACTGATCGTCGAACGGTTCGATCGCGTATTGGCATCAGATAAGAGCTGGATCGTTCGATTGCCGCAGGAAGACCTATGCCAGGCCACAGGCACTTCATACCTGAAGAAATACCAGTCTGACGGCGGCCCGGGCATCGATCGCATTCTTGGATTGCTGCGTACCTCCAACCACGCAAAACAGGATCGGGAAGATTTTCTCAAATGCCAGATCGTATTCTGGCTGCTGGCCGCCATCGACGGTCACGCCAAGAATTTCAGCATACGCATCGAGGCCAAGGGGAACTATCACCTGACGCCGTTTTACGATGTGCTATCCGCCTACCCTGTGATGGGTAACAAGGCCGGGCAACTGTCCCCTCAAAAAGCGAAGCTGGCGATGGGCGTACGTGGTGAACAAAACATGCACTACAAACTGGCGGAAATCCAGCGGCGCCACTGGATTGAGACAGCACAACGAAACGGCATAGGCGACGAAGGCGAGGCAATTGTCAACGAATTGCTTGCGCGCACACCTGGCGTGATTGCGACGGTGCGGACGCAACTGCCGGCGGACTTTCCGGAAGCAGTGTCGGGGCCAATACTCGCGGGCCTGGCGAAGGCCGCAAAGAAGTTGGCGACATGAAGCGGAACGGTTCAAAATCGAACTAAATTACATGTTGTCAGCCCATGAAATCCTATTCCTCCCCGCCACGATCAAGAAACTCCGCGATGCCACCTACGATGTGCAGTTCGTCGATTTCAAGTAAGCATTCACCTGTGGGGATACGCTAGACGAAGCACGCGACAACGCCTCCGGGGTGCTGTCAGGTGTGTTGGAAATTTTGATCTCGCACAATCAGCCGATTCCTGCGCCCTCGAAGAAAAAGGCACGACACCGATACTTCCAGACGCAAAGACCCAGGCGGCAATGGCTATCTGCCAATCCCTCAGGTTGAGCAAGGATGTGAAATCGATGGCGGAACTTGCGCGCGCCATGAATACCTCTTGGGCTGCCGCGTCGCGCCTGGGCGATCCCAGTCATTGGCCGACGCTAAAATTACTCGACAAGGCGGTAAGGGCGACGGGGAAGCGGTTGGTGATTTCGGTCGAGTAGGCGCGAAAACAGTGGCGGCACCAACCATACTGTTTGTTGAAGCATCGCCATCGGCGAATGCGGTACTGAAAGACCTGCCCCATTCGTTCTGCACCCACGGCCGCTGCGCCGCCGACCGGAGCAGAGGACTCAACCGAAGTCGCGCTGCTAGTGTCGCCAGTGTTGAAGTCTCAACACTGATCGAATCAGCCCCGCTCTGAATGCTGAGACCCATATAAAACGTGCGTCTCTGAGCAAAATTGCCCGAAGACGCACGTCTTTACCAGACTTTAATTCGGCGATGCCACGTTATGAAGCGCGCTGCATCGGTGCTTTCAGCGCCTCACTCAGCGTATCCAAACTCTCGCTCAAATGCGCTTTCGCTTCCTTGCTCATCGGCTTTGCTGACGCGGTGCGAATCAAGCTTGCCAACTGACGCGCGTTCTGACGTTGCAAGGCGCGTGCATCCGGGGGCGTTGTTGGGCGCGGCTTGATGAGCGAATCAACGACACGACGAATGTGCTCGCGTTGCAAGTTACGGCGCAGCGGGCCGATGTCGCCACCGGTTTTCAACTCACTCCAGATCGCGGTTTGCAGCGTGTCGTAGAGTTCTGACAAAGCAAACGCTTGTTTGGCGTCCTTCATTTTGTTCGGCGCATCGAGGATACGCGCGGCAACCGCGTCGCTCATGAGCTGATCGAGCGCGCCGCGCTGCATATTGAATACCGCCGCGCTGATGCTCACATCCGGATTAACAGCGGCTGCGGTATTGCTGCGGTCAAACCAGCGATCCCACTGATCCGGCACCAGACGCGAGACGAACTCGGGCTTGAAGCGGAAACTGTCGCTGCGGAAGAGGTTGTCAGACAGTAGCTTTAAGGCTTTGCGCTGGGTTGCAGCAGGTACCGGATTCAACGGCGCGCGCTTGCTATCCGACAGATCGCGGTAGTGCACAACACCGCCAACGTATTTAGCGGCGACGTTCGCGGCCAGCACCACTTGCGAGTTCGCACTGATGAAGTTACGACGCAAGACGTCGTACTGCTCACCCGGCTTCAACTTACGGTCTTGCAAACGCTCCCACAGTTCTTTGGAGAGTGCCATGCGGCGCTCAGCGAACGCGAGCGGATCGGCACCCAAATCGCGGCGATTGACTTCGGGGTCCATCCCCTCGACCGGGCCGAGACCCGCGTCGAGATCATTGGCGAAGGAGAGCAACGGTTCATTGGAACGGCTGGCGATCTTCAGCAACTCGTCCTTTTCTTTGGCCGGATCAATCGGTTTGTAGGCGTACTCGATTGCCCACTCGTCGTAGGGGCCGATGCCGCTCATCACGTACTCGCCCTGCTTGCGACCTTTCGGCGCGATGTTAAGCGCGTTGTATTCCATCACCGAGCCCGAGAATGCGTTCTTCTTGGTGAACTCTTTGTCTTCGAGTTGCTCCAGCGTGTGGATACCAGATGCACGGAAGTTATGCTGCAAGCCGAGCGTGTGGCCGACTTCGTGAGCGACGACATCTTTTAATGTTGCCATGACGATCGCTTCAGCTTCCGGGCTGTCAGGTTCGATGTCGCCGCGCGCTTGCAGGAGATCGAGCGCGAACATCACTTCTTCCATCGCATTGTCGGCGTAGTTGCACGACCCGGGTCCTTCGCCACGAAGCAGCGCTTGGTTGGCCATCACGGTGGCCAAGCTCGGCGTGTTGCTGCGCTCGATCGCCACGCTGGAGAGTTGCTCGACCGCACGACGGCGCGGCAGGCGCGTCCAGCCGTCTGAGAACGAAATGTCGGCGTCGAGAATTTCGCCGGTACGTGGATCAACCCGTGACGGGCCGATCGCGAGCGCGCCGTCGCTGGTGTCGACGTACCAACGGATCGAGGCATGACGCGTGTCGTTGTTGTCGAATTCGTCGTTATCCTGCTGCTGACGCACTTGCAGCGCGCCCTTGAAGCCAATCTTCTCAAACGCCTGATTCCAAATCAGCACGCCTTCTTTGACCTTCTCGCGGTACTTCACCGGAATGTTCTTGTCGAGCCAGAAGGTGATCGGCTGCACCGGTTCCGACATCGCCGCTGCCGGGTCTTTCTTGTCCAAGCGCCACCGCGAAACAATGTATGAACGCGGGAAAGGCGAGATATCGTCGGTGAAATTCCATTGTTGGCGCGCGAAGTGGCCGATGCGGCTGTCTGCCGCACGTGTTGCCATGGGCTTTTCGGGGAGCTTTGAGATCGTGTAGTAGTAACCGAGCAACATGCTGCGGTTATCTTCAAGCGTGGACGGCGGCGGAGGCGTCGGAACGGGCGACGGCACGGGTGGCGGTGCCGGAATCTTCGGAATCGAGAAATGCGCGCTGACGTTAAACGCGGTCATGTCTTCGGTCGAGCGCACGTTCACGAAGTAGCTGTTGCGCGCGTCGAACGCATAAGGATAGCGGAACGTCGACTCGAGTTGAGTGGCCGTGCCGGCGATGTCCGTCAGGAGCAATGCATTGGCCTCAATCAGCACTGACTTACGCTCCGGGTGCGGCGCGCTCGCGACCGGCGTCGAGCCGAGTAAGCTGTCGGTAAAACTTTCTTTGACGGCACGCGCGATGGCGGTCCCGGCCTTGGCCGCAGCACGATGGTTCTTGGCGATCAACTGGACGTTATTGCCGATGCGCTTGAATTCAATGATGTGGCCGCGCAGCATCCAGTTTGGATAGACGCCGCCTTCACCGATGCCGCGCGTGGAGTTGACCTGGAAATAAAACGGGGTCTCGAATTGATCCGGCGCAATTTCAATCCAGACCCTTTCATCTTTTTGGTAAAGCGTGAACATGCCCTTGGTGACTTTGGTGTCACGGCTGACTTCCGCGAAGGTACGCAGTGCGGCAGGGTCGGGACGTGGTGCAACCGGAAGGACTGCTGCTCCGGGGGTGCCCGGCGCGGCCGTTGTTGCGCCCGCAGGCGGCGTGGTGGGCGGCGCGAGTTGCGCGCTCGCGTGTTGCGTAACCAAGCTAAACAATGCAACTTGCACAGCCAGACCAAGCACCCGTCGTTGTTGTTGTTTCATGAAGCTCCTAGCCTTTTATGGTTTACGACCCGCCGTAGCGTGCCGGCACGATGGTGGAAAAACAGCCCTCAATTTTCGCCCAAGCCCTGCCACCGGATGTAGCAGTTTGTATCTACCTGCTTGTTACTTATGGTGACGAAAGCCTGACGCGGCACGGATACACGTTGCTAGAGCAAACCGCAGGCGATAATGCAGAATGGGGCACCTCACCAAGGAGAAAACGATGCCTGCCGTCCTGATTATTATGCTGGGCTGCTTGGGGCCGGGCTACTCGGGGTCAGTGTCAAATTGATTTCTCATTGACCGGTCCAGGTTTGATTTTCGAACTAACAAATGAGCATTGCCGCAGATAGTATGACTCTGACAACCAACTACGACAAACGGTGCAATCAGGAACAGACATGCCAGAAATATCCCGCCTCTTCGGCATCATCGTCGCGATGTCCCGGAACAAAAATGCGCGATCACGCGCCGCCACACTTTCATGTACGCTACGGCGAACAGAAAGCAATCATCGCAATCGAAACGTTGCGATTGCTCGAAGGCAAGTTGAAACCGCGCACGCTGGGCTTAGTTATTGAATGGGCTTCGCTCCACCAGAGCGAATTGGTGGAAGATTGGGAGCTCGCTCGTTCGATGCGGCCCTTGAAAAGCATTCAACCGTTGGAGTGATTCATGTTGAAAGATATCGTTGAAGTTTTAGTCCGTCCGCCGCACAGACTTTGGGTGCGTTTCGAGGATGGCGTAAACGGCGAAATTGATGTCGCCGCGATCACAAGCTTTGCGGGTGTGTTTGCACCACTGCGCGAGGAAGCGGCGTTTGCCGGTGTAATTGTCAATGC
>Ga0163144_10021320_pt1 | contig 12884 bp, 10 predicted proteins | sample OliLak19BULKMAT1_FD_123175 | JGI IMG/M metagenome (GOLD analysis project Ga0163144, IMG submission 123175) | Freshwater microbial mat bacterial communities from Lake Vanda, McMurdo Dry Valleys, Antarctica - Oligotrophic Lake LV.19.BULKMAT1 | ecosystem: Environmental > Aquatic > Freshwater >...
GCGTACGCGCTGTGGCGCCGGGGCAGCTCGGAGGAGGCCTCCACGCTGGGCGCCATCGCCCTCTACAAGTACTCGATCAGCTACCTGTCGCTGCTCTTCCTCGCCGTCGCGGTGGACGCCCTCGTCCTGATCTGAGCGTCGCGTCCTATTCCCCGACCGCGCCCTCCGCCTCCAGCCGAGCCCGTCGTTTCCGCCCCAGCCGACCATCTCGATCGAAGACGCTCAGCGACACCTGCAGCAGGGGCCCGATCCCGAGCGCGAAGGCCACGGTCCCGAGCCCGACCGTTCCGCCCAGTGCCCAACCGACACCCAGGACGGACAGTTCGACCACCGTGCGCGCCCGCCGGATCGACCAGCCGAACCGGTGGTGCAGCCCGGTCATCAGTCCATCGCGCGGTCCGGGTCCAAGGTCCGTGGCGAGGTAGATCCCGCTGCCGACGGCGATCGCCCCGATGCCGGCCGCCATCATCGCGCCCCTGACCGCGACGGCGTCCAGCGACGGTGTCGGCAGGACGGCGATGGCCGCATTCGTGGACGTGCCGATCAAGAGGACGTTCAGGATCGTGCCGATCCCCGGGCGTTCGCCGAGGGGCCACCACAGGGCGAGGATAGGGATGCCCAGTAAGATGCTGACGGTGCCGATCTCCAGCCCAAGCTGACGGGCGACGCCCTGGTTGAGCGCCTCCCACGGCCCCAGGCCGAGCCCGGCCTCCACCATCAACCCGATTCCCAGGCCAAAACAGAGCAGGCCGACGATGAGCGAGGGGATCAGCGGGAGAGCGGCCCGAAGGTCGAAGCGTGCGGGCGTTGGCGGCGTCTCCGGTGTGGTCACGGGGTCGCGATGCGGTCGAGATGGGCCATGGGCCGCGACGATACCCCGACGGAGCCCCGGCCTGTCACGATGCACGCATGCACATCCACTTCCTGGGAGGCGCGACCACCGTCACCGGCTCGCAATTCCTGTTGACCACCGATCGAGCGCGGGTGCTCATCGACTGCGGCATGTTCCAGGGCAGCCCCAACGAGTCGATCCGCAACCGGATCCCGTTCGCCTTCGAGGCGGCCGAGCTCGACGCGGTCGTGCTCACCCACGCCCACCTGGACCATTGCGGCCTGTTGCCGCTCCTGGTCAAGGCGGGCTACCGCGGCCCCATCCACGCGACCGCCGGGACCGTGGAGCTTGCCACCCTCGTGCTCCTGGACTCCGGGCACCTGCACGAGGAATTCGCCAAGCGCGAGGCCCGCTGGGAGAAGCGCAACCCGGACAAGGTCGAGGCGGACGACCGCAAGGAGACCGACACGTACCAGGCGGCGATCGATCTCGCGGAGGCCGCTGGCGAGCACGTTCCCACGACGGTGGAGGTCGCTGCCGCACCGGGCGAGCCGATGGACCCCGAAGCGGAACTCCGCGCCCAGCCGCCGGCCATCGACATCGACCTGGACCTGCCCCTCTACACCGTCAAGGATGCCGAGCGCGCGCTCGAGCATTTCCGCCCGATCGACTACGGGCAGGAACGCGAGGTCGCCCCCGGGGTCTGGGCCACCTACTTCGACGCCGGCCACATCCTGGGCTCCGCGATCATCAGCCTGCGGGTCCAGGAGGGCGGGCAGGAGCGGGTCATCGTGTGCTCTGGCGATCTTGGCCGTCCCGGCACGCCGATCCTGCGCGACCCGACCGCGATGACCGCCGCGGACTACATCCTCGTCGAGTCCACGTACGGTGGCCGCGAACACGAGCCGGAGGAGGAGGCCATCCGCATCCTCGCCGAGACGGTCCGACTCGTGGCCGCCTCCAATGGTGTGCTCCTCGTGCCGTCGTTCGCGATCGGCCGCACCCAGGAGGTCGTCTGGGAGCTGGATCGGCTCATCGAGCGCGGCGAGATTCCGTTACTGCCCCTCTACCTGGACTCGCCGATGGCCTCCAAGGCGTCCGACATCTACCGTCGCCACCCGGAGTACTACGACGAGGAGACGGCCGCGTTCCTGCGCTCCGGTGACACACCTTTGGACTACCCCAAGCAGATCCTCACCAACAACATCAAGGACTCGCAGGCCATCGAGCGGGCCGCGCGTCCGTACATGATCGTGGCCTCCAACGGGATGCTGACCGGCGGCCGGGTCGTCGGCCATCTGCGCAACCTGATCGACGATCGGGACGCCACCATCCTGTTCGTCGGCTACCAGGGCGAGGGCACCCTGGGCTCGCACCTGCAGGCCGGTGCCACGGAGGTCAAGCTGGACGGCCAGGTCCGCGAGGTCCGCTGCCAGGTCCGGTCCATCAGCGGGTTCTCCGCGCATGCGGACGAGTCGGAGCTATTGGAGTGGCTAGGCCGGTTCGCGGCGGGCAAGCAGCCGGGCGATCCGGACTATCCGCGACGGGTCTTCCTGGTCCACGGCGATCCGGACGCACAGATCGCCCTGGAGCCGCACGTGCAGGCCCTGGGCCTTGCGACACACATTCCGCACTGGCACGAGCAGGTCACGCTGGACTGACCGGGTCTTGGGTGCCGTCCGCAGCGGGACCGACCTACGGGGCGATGTGCAGTTCCGCCCGGACCGTCGGCGCCCCAAGCTCCTCCGTGATCGTGAAACCGGCGGCCTTGGCCGTGCGGCGCATCCCGGCATTGGTCGGCAGCATGTCCGCCCAGATCCGCTCGACACCCTCGTCCCGCCCGATCGCCACCAGCCGCCGCAACAGCTCCGCCCCGAGGCCGCGACGCTGCCAGGCATCGCCGACCAGGATGGCGAACTCGGCGCTCGGGCCCGCATGGGCCTTGGACAGCCGCCCGACGGCCACGATCTGGCGCACCCCGTCCGCGTCCATGTGCTCGGCCACGAGAGCGATCTCGCGGTCGTAGTCGTTGAAGCAGACCCGGGTCAGGCGCTCGTGCGCGGTCCGCTCGGACAGCCCCAGGAGCTCGAAGTAGCGCGAGTAGACGGTGGCCTCCGTGAGGTCCGCGTGGAATCGCACCATCGCCGGCTCATCTTCCGGCCGGATCGGCCGGATCAGCAGTGGCGCGTCGTCATTCGCGGTCCACGGAGCGACGTATTGGCGCGGGTACGGCCGGATGGCCAGCCGCGGCAGGTCGCGCCGTTCCACCTCCGGATCGTGCAGGACGATGCGCGCATCCAGGGCGATCAGGCGCTCCGGCGACGCCAGCAGCGGATTGATGTCCACTTCCTTGATCCAGGGCTGCTCCACGACGAGCAGGCTGAACTGCACGAGGAGCCGTTCCAGCGCGTCGACGTCGATCGGCTGCCGACCGCGGACGCCGCCGAATGCGCCCGCGATGGTCGTCCGTTCGATCATCCGCCGAGCGAGCGTGGTGGTCAGCGGCGGCAGCCCGAGTGACCGATCGCGGAACAGTTCCACGAGCTGGCCGCCCATGCCAAAGAGCAGGACCGGGCCGACCTGCGGGTCGATCGACGAGCCGATGATCAGTTCGTAGCCCGTGTAGTTGATCATCGGCTGCACGGTCACGCCCTCGAAGTGCTCGGCACCCCGGGTCGCGGTCACCGACCCCTCGATGGCATGCCAGGCCTCGCGGACCGCCTCGGCGTCGATGAGGTTCAGGTGGACGCCCCCGACGTCGGTCTTGTGGGTGATCGTGTGGCTGAACAGCTTGACCACGACCGGGTAGCCGATCGCCTCGCTGGCTTCGACCGCTTCCCCGACCGTCGCGGCGATGCGGGTCTCCGTGATGGGGATGCCGTAGCCGGACAGGACAGCCTTCGATTCGACCTCCGTCAGCAACGTCCGGCCCTCGGCGCGGACGGCTTCGATGATCGACGACGAGTGCGCCCGGTCGATGGCGCTCTCGGCATCGTCGGGGACGACCGGGGTCTCGTACAGGGCGTGCAGATCGTCCGCGGAGCGCCACAGGTAGTTGAACATTCGGACGGCCGTGTCCGGGTAGGCAAAGGTGGGGATACCGGCTCGGCTGAGGATGGCGGAGCCTTCCGCCACGTCCTTGCCGCCCATCCACGAGGCGAGGACCGGCTTGCCGGCGATGTGGGCGAAGGGGACCAGGGCCTGGGCCGTGAGGGTCGGATCGGTCATCGCCTGGGGCGTGAGGATCACCAGCATCCCGTCCGCCGCCGGATCCGCGGCGGCGACCGCCAGGGCCTTGGCGTATCGATCGGGTGGCGCATCGCCGATGATGTCCACCGGGTTGTTGTGGCTCCAGGTCGTCGGCAGGACCTCGTCATACGCGGCCCGGGAGGCCTCCGACAGTTCGGTCAGGCGGCCGCCGCCGCCCACCAGGGCGTCCGTCGCGAGCACCGCCGGCCCCCCCGCGTTGGTCACGATGGTCAGGGCCGGTCCACGAGGTCGGGGTTGCTTGTCGAGCACCTCGGCCATCCCGAAGAGGTCGGAGATGCTGTCCACGCGCAGGACGCCGACTCGCCGGAAGGCAGCGTCCAGTACCTCGTCCGAACCGGTGAGGGAGCCCGTGTGCGATGCCGCAGCCTTCGCCGCCTGGGCGGTGCGGCCGGGCTTGATGACGATGATCGGCTTGGTCAGCGCGACCTCACGAGCGGCCGACAGGAAGGCCCGCGCGTCGCCGATCGTCTCCATGTAGATGAGGATGCTCTTGGTGCTCGGATCGTCCCCGAGATAGGTGATGACGTCTCCCCAACCGACGTCGAGCATGGACCCGAGCGACACGACCGAGCTGAAACCGACCCCTTCACGCAGGCTCCAATCCAGGACGGCCGTCAGGAGGGCGCCGCTCTGACTGATGAAGCCGACAGAACCGCGCGGTGCCATGCCGGCCGCGAACGTCGCGTTCAGGCCACCGATCGGGTTCATCACGCCAAGGCAGTTGGGCCCGACCACGCGGATGCCCGCCGCGCGTGCCTCGGCCAGGACCCTGCGCTCCAGTTCGGCGCCTTCCGGCCCGACTTCGCGGAACCCGGCGGAGATGATGATCACGCCCCGGACACCCTTGGCCGCGCACTCGGCGACCAGGCCTGGCGCGGACGGCGCGGGCGTGACGATGACGGCAAGGTCGACCGCGTCGGGGACAGCCGCGAGGCTCGGGTAGGCCTTGATCCCGAGGACGCTGGCACGCCCCGGGTTGACGGGGTAGACCGTGCCCCCGAACGGGCTGCTGATCAGGTTCCACAACACGTCGCGCCCGACGCTGCCAGCTTTCTCCGTGGCGCCGATGACGGCGACGGAGCGCGGCCGGAAGATCGCCTCGAGCGGGTGGTGTCCGGCCCGCAGCACGTCGGACGCGGTGTCCGGCGCGCCGTGCGACGCGCTCGAACGGTCGGCGGTGATCGTCATGATGATCGCTGGTCCTTCGCGTGGTCCGCCCGATGGCGGTCGCGGCACTCGCTGCGCGGGCGCGGCACTCGCTGCGCGGGCGCGGCGCTCACGTTCGAGGGTACGCCTGACGGCTGCAGGCCGCTCAGACGTGGGAACCTAATGTTGCGCCTGATGCGCCTGTAGTCGCATCTGGCGCAACAGCAGAGGCAATAGGATCTCCATGCTGCACGATCGAGCGCGCGCCAGCCCGGTGCGGCACGCATGGGAGGTCGACATTGATGGACCGCGGGATCCTGACGACGGCGGAACTGGCAACGGTTCGGCGCGAGTACCGCGGCGCGAGCCTCCTGCCGGCACGGACATACCATGACCCCGCCATCTTCGGCTGGGAGCGAGCCAACATCCTGCGGCGCGACTGGGTGATGGTCGGCCGCGAGGAGGACGTCGCTGAGCCTGGGACCTACATGCTCGCCGAGCTCGATGGTGACCCGCTCATCGTCGTGCGGGGAAGGGATGCGGTCCTGCGCGCGTTTCACAACGTGTGCCGCCATCGCGGGACCGCGGTCGTCGAGGACACCTTCGGCAAGGTCGTGCGCTTCCAGTGTCCGTATCACGCCTGGATCTACGACCTGGACGGCCGACTCGTCCGGGCCAAGCACACGGAGGACCTCGAGGACTTCAGCTTCGAGGGATTCGGGCTGGCGTCCGTGCGCCTGGAGACGTGGCAGGGCTTCGTGTTCCTCAACCTGGACCCCGACGCGGCGCAGTTGAGCGCCCAACTCGGCGATCTGGTGGATCACTTGAACCGGTTCGACTTCACGTCGCTCCGCTCCGCGAAGCGCATCGAGTACGAGGTCCACGCCAACTGGAAGTTCATCGCCGAGAACTACAGCGAGTGCTACCACTGTCCGGGCGTCCACCCGCAGCTCAACAGGCTGACGCCGTACGACCTGGGCGGCGACTTCGACCCGACGGGGGCATGGCAGGGCGGCTGGATGGAACTGGTCGATGGCGTCGAGACGATGGCCCTCGACGGCGGTCACGGGTCGCGGGACGGCCGCCCGTCCATGCGCGGGATCACCGCCGAGGACGAACGCCGGGTCTACTACTACATCCTGTGGCCGGCCACCTTCCTGTCCATCCATCCCGACTACCTGCTGGCCCATCGGCTGGTGCCGCAGGGCCCGGACCGCACGATCGTGGTGTGCGACTGGCTGTTCGAGGCGGAGACCATTGCCGCGCCGGGCTTCGACCCGTCAGATGCCGTGGCGTTCTGGGACCTGACCAACTCGCAGGATTGGCACGTGTGCGAGCTCCAGCAGCGGGGGACGCGCTCGTCATCCTGGGTGGCTGGCCGCTACTCCAACCAGGAGGCGTCGGTGCACGCGTTCGACCAGATGGTGGCGGACCGCTATGCCGGCGAGGGTACCAGGAAGAAGCGCGTCGTCCACGAGCACTACGACCAGCCTGTGCCCAAGGCGAACCGCGGGATCGTGGCCGTCACGAACGGCCACGGCGTGGTCAACGACCGGACCGCGGCTCGCTTCGTTCGCGCCGGTCCCCGATCCGCCAGGCGGCCAGGATGACCACCGCGGTGACCGCCACGATGATCGTCGAGATGGCGTTGATCTCCGGGGTGACCCCGAACTTGATCTTGCCGTAGATGTACAGCGGCAGGGTGGACGAGCCCACCCCCGCGTTGAACGTCGACACGACGTAATCATCGAACGACAATGCGAACGCCAGCAGCGCGCCGCTGACGATGGCCGGCAGGATGAGTGGCAGCGTGACATACCGGAACGCGCCCAGCGCCGAAGCGCCCAGGTCGCGTGCCGCCTCCTCCAGTCGCGGGTCCATGCCGGCTGCCCTGGCGCGCACGACGATGGCGACATAGCTGATACAGAAGGTGGCATGGGCGAGCGCCAGCTGGGCGAACGATCCGCGCGCATCGAACAGCTGGAAGAAGAAGATCAGCAGGCTCAAGCCCATCACGATCTCCGGGGTGACCATCGGGACGAGCAACAGCGTCTCCGTGGCGGCCCGTCCACGGAATCGTCGGCGGGCGAGGGCGAGCCCCAGCAGCGTCCCAAGGACGGTCGCGACGGCGACGGCGACGGCGGCAACCCGCAGGGTCACGAACAGGGCCCCGATCAGGTCTTCGTTCCCGAACACGGTCGGATACCAGTCCAGGGTGAAGCCCTTCCACACGAAGTTGCGCTTGGAGTCGTTGAACGAGAACACGATCAGCACGGCGATCGGGGCGAACAGGAAGCCGTAGATCAGGACCGCGAACCCACCCAGCCATCGATTCCGCCCGGTCATCCGCCGACGACCTCCTGGCGCAGGGGGCGCAAGGCGATGATGGTGCCGCCCAGGGTGATCAACATCAGCACGAACCCGAGTGCCGCTCCATACGGCCAGTCGCGCCCCTCCAGGAACACCTCCTGGACCACCTTGGCGATCGTCGTCGTCTCCGCTCCTCCCAGCAGGTCCGGAGTGACGAAGTCGCCGATGGCCGGGATGAACGTCAGGATCGTGGCGGCCACGATGCCCGGCATGGTCAGTGGGATGGTGACATGCAGGAATGCCTGGCGGCCACTCGCATACAGGTCGCGCGCAGCGGCCACGAGGGCTGGATCGAGTCGATCGATCGTGACGAACAGCGGCAGGATCGCGAACGGCAGGAAGCCGTAGGTCATCCCCAGGATCACGGAGAAGTCAGTGTTGAGCAGGATGATCGGCTCGTTGGTGAGTCCCACGGCCTGGAGCAGGGCGTTCGCCACCCCGTTGTCGCGCAGGATGATCATCCACGCGTACGTCCGGATCAGGTAGCTCGTCCAGAACGGCAGCATGACCAGGATCAGCAGGAGGGCCTTGTGGCGACCGCCGTAGCGGCTGATCCAGTACGCGATCGGGTAGCCGATGGCCAGCGACAGGACCGTGGTGGCCGTGGCATAGCGGAGCGAGTTCAAGAAGGTCGGCAGGAACGCCGGATCGAACGCCCGGACGTAGTTATCCAGGCTGAGCCGATCGAACACGACCCGGTCCAGCGCGTCCGTGGAGCCCAGGCTGACCAGGAAGATCAGGGCCAGCGGCAGCACGAAGAAGACGATCAGCCAGGCGACGCCCGGGACGACCAGGAACGCGGAGGTCAGGCGCTCGCCGAGCGGGGCCCCGGTTCCCGGCGGAGCGCCGGCGGCCCCGGTTCCCGGCGGAGCGCCGGCGGCCCCGATTCCCGGCGGAGTTGCCGAGGTCACGCGGACGTCAGCCGCCACGCAGGGTCTGCCAGCGCGTCAGGTACTCGTCGCGGACGGCCTGACCCAGGTCGAGCAACTCCTCCAGCTTGGCGATGATGGCCTGGTCGGGGTTCGTGTTGGGATCGTCGAGGATGGCCGGATCGATGAATTCCCTGGCCGCGGCGTTTGGGCCCATGTAATAGACGTAATTGGTGTTCGCCGCACTCACCTGGGCGTCGAGCATGTGATCGATGAACAGGTGGGCAGCGATCGGGTGCTTGGCGCCAGAGAAGATGGCCATCGTGTCCGAGCCCCGGATGGCCCCTTCCTCCGGCAGATAGAACGCGACGTTCTCGTTCTCCTCCTGGATCGCGAACGTGTCCGCCCCCCAGATCTGCCCGATCCACACGTCGCCGGAGCTCATCGTCCCGACCGTGTCCGTGCTGTATACGCGGACCAGTGGCTTCTGCAACTGGAGCAGCGCCAGCGCCTCGTCAAGCTCCGCCGTGTTGGCCGTGTTGGCCGAGAAACCGAGCTGGATGAGGGCCATCCCGAAGGCTTCCGCCCAGTCGTCGAGCATGGAGATATGGCCGTCGAACCGCGGATCCCACAGGGCCTTGCTGCTGGTCAAGGGGTCGGTGATCCTGGCCGAGTCGTATCCAACGCCGGTCGTCCACCACATGTACGGGACGCTGTTGGCATTGCCCGGGTCGTACGCCGGGTCGGCCCACTCGGCACCCAGGTTGGCGATATTCGGCAGCAGCGACATGTCCAGTGGCAGGAGCGCGCCCTTGGCGATGAGCGCCGGGATATCCACCGAGATCGGGAAGGACAGGTCGTAGCCGCCGCCGTCGTCGCCCAGCTTGGCGTACGCCTCGTCGGTGTTCGCGAAGAAGTCGTAGGTGACCTTGACGCCGTACTTCGCCTCGAACGACGGGATCGTGTCCTCGGCGATGTAGCCGGTCCAGTTGTAGACGAACAGCTCGGCCTCCGGCTCCGGCACGGGTGTCTGCGCCGCGGCGCTCGGCTCGGGCGCGTTCGATGCGGTGCCCGGGCTGGCCCCGGACGAGGCGGGGACTGACGGTGCACTGCTCGCGCCACCGACGGTGCAGGCCGCGATGACCGGGGCCAGGGCGACGGCCGCGCCGACCTTGCCGATCCGCTCCAGGAGTTCCCGCCGGGTAAGGCGCTGCTGGACCATGTAGCGGACGAGTTCGCGCTCAAGATCGATACTCGAGCCGTCGTGGCGATGGGTCATGACCGCTCCTCCTCGCGTTGTTCGTCGTGGACCGCGACTGGACCGCCGCCGAGGATCAGAGCCTCGGATGCCGGCCAGGCAACGGCCACGTCGCTGCCGACCGGAAGGCGGATCCCGGTCTTGGGTGCCAGGACGGACAGGACCAGGCCGCCCGCCGTTCGGACCTGGTAGGTGATGTTGGTGCCGAGATAGGCGGCCTGCTCGACCACGCCCGGGATGGCCCCGAGGGCCGCCGATGGGACGAGGCTGATCGATTCGGGGCGGACGCTGAGCTCCACGGCGGTAGCGGTCGGCAGGCCGTCGTGGGCGGCCATGGCTCGATCCCCGCCTTCGAGGCGGATGGTGCCGTCCGCCTCGATCACGCCGCGCAGGAGGTTGGTCGTGCCGATGAAGTCCGCCACGAAACGCGTCGCAGGTCGCTCGTAGAGCTCCTCTGGGGTGCCCAGCTGCTCCACGCGGCCGGCGTGCATCACGGCGATCCGGTCGCTCATCGTGAGCGCCTCTTCCTGGTCGTGGGTCACGTACACGAAGGTGATCCCGACCTCAGTCTGGATACGCTTGAGCTCGATCTGGAGCTGGCGACGGAGCTTGAGGTCCAGCGCCCCCAGGGGTTCGTCGAGGAGCAGCACGTTGGGTCGGTTGACCAGGGCGCGGGCCAGCGCCACCCGCTGCTGCTGGCCGCCGGACAGCTGACTCGGCTTGCGTCGCTCATAGCCCTCCAGTCTGACCAGCGCCATCGCCTCCCCGACCTGTCGGGCGATCTCCGCCTTGTCCACCTTGCGCCGCTTGAGGCCGAACGCGACGTTGTCCCCGACATCGAGATGCGGAAAGAGCGCGTACTGCTGGAAGACCATGTTGACTGGCCGCTTGTCCGGCGGATCCATCGTCACGTCGCGATCGCGGAGCAGGATCCGACCGCCGGTCGGGAGTTCGAAGCCGCCGATCATCCGCAGCGTCGTCGTCTTGCCGCAGCCCGACGGGCCCAGGAGCGAGAAGAACTCGCCGGCGCGGACCTCGAGGGAGACGCCGTCGACCGCCCGAACACTCCCGAATCGCTTCTCCAGGTCAATGAGTCGGATCTCGGCGGTGGACGCGTCGTTGGGGGCCATCATCGAGCGCCGAGCCTACGGTCGGCTGACGCGACACGGCGCACGTCGTCCCGTTCTCCGCAACACGCGCGGCAGTCGGGATCCGGGTGTGCCGTCCAGTCTGCGGTCGATCATCGACGTACCGCCGGTCCCCACGTCAACGGGTGCGTTCGGCGATCCTGGCCAGGGCACCCGCCCAGTCCGGGTCGAACGGCTTGCCGCGCTCGTCCAGGTCCATCGTGAGGGGCGCATGGTCCGACGGCACCGGCGGGCCCTTGCGTGCCGCCCGGTCGATCTCGGCGTCCACCAGCCGGTCGGCGACGGCGTCGCCGACGAGGAGCAGGTCGATGCGCATCCCGAGGTTCTTGTGGAACATGCCGGCGCGGTAGTCCCACCACGTATATCGGCCGGACTCGTCGTGGCGGGCGCGATAGGCGTCGATGAGGCCGCCGTCCTGGAGCGCCCGGACGGCCGCGCGCTCCGCTTCAGAGACGTGCGTGCCGCCATGGACGGCTCCGGCATCCCAGACGTCGATATCGGCCGGCGCCACGTTGTAGTCCCCGCCGACGATGAGCTGCCCGCCGCGCCCCGCCGCGACCTCGTCATCCAGCCATCGACGAAGGCGCTCGAACCAGGCGAGCTTGCCGGCGTAGAACTCGGAGCCCACCACCCGGCCGTTGGGCGCATAGACGCTGACGATCCGCAAGTCGTCGACGGTCGCGGCGATCATGCGCGCTTCGTCGAAGGGGTCGAAGTCATCTTCGTTGCCGGCGGTGCCGCCGGGGCCGGAGTCGCGCACCGGTCCGTCGCCGAAGTTGGTCACGACACCGCTGATCGCCAGGCCGTTGCGGGCCGCGATGGCCACCCCGTTCCAGCGTCCCTCGCCGTGATGGACGAGCTGGTAGCCGGCCATCGCGAAGGCCATGACCGGGGCGTCATGGTCCCCGAGCTTGGTTTCCTGGATCAACAGGATGTCCGGTGCTGCGCGGGTCAGCCAGTTCTCGACGGCCTCCTGGCGGGCCTTCAGCGAGTTGACGTTCCAGGTGGCGATGCGCATTCAGGACAGGGTAGAGGCTGTCAGCGATCGGTGAAGGATGGACCGCTCGATGGCGATCATCGAGGTCGCCCGATCGGCGAGCCGCACGCGGAGCTGGTCGACGCGATCCATCCGCTCGATGAGGTGCGCCTGCTCGTCGAGCGGCGGTAGCGGGACCTTCGCCGTCAGCAGGCGGTCGACCGGCACACGCTGTCGCCGAAGACCCAGTCCCGTCGTCCGGTCCCGGAGGCTGTCCCACAGCTCGGGCCAGCGCGACAGCCAGGCGACGAATTGTGGTGTCGCCACGGCACGCCGTACGGAGAACGTCGGAAACTCGGGCGATGCGTGGTAGCCGTCGAAGGTTGGAGTCACCGTCGCGAGCGCCCCTTCCCACGCGAACAGCCGGCTGTAGACGAACTGATCAGCATGGAGACGGTGCAGCTTTCGATAGGTGGTGTCGGCACCGATCAGGGGTGGCTTCGTGAACAGTCCCCGGCCGAAGCTGTACACGCCGGCGATCGGATAGGTCGCCTCCGGCTCGACCGCGACCTCGTCGATCGCGATCTCCAGGATCTCGCCGAGGGGCACCATCGGGTATCGATCCTGCGGAGGGCTGAGGGCCGCGCCCAACGTCGATCGACTGAGCGCATCAGCCAGACTCGTCGCCGACGCGGCCCGGGCCCGTGCGTCCGCAACGCGATCCATCCGCTCGATGAGGTGCGCCTGGTCCGCGAGAGGCGGCAGCGGAACCTCCGTCGCGAGGAGCCGATCGGCTGGAACTCGCTCCCGCCGCGCCCCGATGCCTCGGGAATGCCCAAGCAGGCTGTTCCAGAGCGCTGGCCACCGGGTTAGTAGCTCAATGTACGTTGCTGTCGCCTGATCATGACGAACCGCGAACGTCGGGAATTCGTGCGATACAAATTGTCCGGCGTGACTATCGGTCACGATCGCGAGAGCGCCTTCCCATGCCTTGAGGCGACTCATGACCAGCTGA
>Ga0163144_10021324_pt1 | contig 12881 bp, 12 predicted proteins | sample OliLak19BULKMAT1_FD_123175 | JGI IMG/M metagenome (GOLD analysis project Ga0163144, IMG submission 123175) | Freshwater microbial mat bacterial communities from Lake Vanda, McMurdo Dry Valleys, Antarctica - Oligotrophic Lake LV.19.BULKMAT1 | ecosystem: Environmental > Aquatic > Freshwater >...
CTCCGTCATCTCGCCGTCGTGCAGGTGCCGCGTGTGCTGCCCCGGCTCATCAAGCTCCCGCGCGCGGATGCCTCGGAGCAGGACTACATTTTTCTCGGCCATCTCATCGGACATTTCCTGGCAGATTTGTTTCCGGGAACGAAGATCCTCGGCTTCTGGCAGTTTCGCGTCACCCGTAACAGCGAGCTGTACATCGACGAAGAGGAAGTCGCGAACCTGCTCAAGGCCGTCGAGAACGAGCTGCACAACCGCCGCAAAGGCGATGCGGTGCGGCTCGAGGTGGAGAACGATTGCCCGCGGGAGATCCGGCAGGCGCTCCTCGGCACGTTCCGCCTTGGCGAGGAGGATCTTTACGTCATCGACGGGCCGCTGAACCCAACGAGGCTCATGGCCATTTACGAAGGCGATCACTCGCCCGAGCTGCGGGACGCGCCGTTCGTTGGTCCGTTGGCTGCGACCCTGCGCGAGCAGTCGGATTTGTTTGCCGCGATTCGCGAGCGGGACATCCTGCTGCATCATCCCTACGAGAACTTCAACACCGTGGTCTCGTTCCTCGAACAGGCGGCGGAAGATCCCAAGGTGCTCGCGATCAAACAGACGCTCTACCGCAGCGGTGGCGACGCGCGCATCGTCGGCGCCTTGATGAACGCGGCCCGCGCCGGAAAGCACGTCACCGTCGTGGTCGAATTGCGCGCGCGCTTTGACGAGGCGAACAACATCCTGTGGGCACGGCAGCTTGAAGAAGCGGGCGTCCATGTTGTTTACGGGCTGGTCGGCTACAAGATTCACGCGAAGCTCGCGCTCGTCGTGCGGCGTGATGAGGACGGCATCCGCCGCTACCTCCACCTCGGCACGGGCAATTACAACCCCAACACCTCCCGCCTCTACACGGATCTGGGTCTCCTGACCTGCCGCCCCGACTTCGGTGAGGACGCCACAAATCTCTTCAACCTGCTCACGGGCATCTGCCAGTTCCAGGGAATGCGCAAGCTGCTGATCGCACCGTTCGAATTGCATTCAAGGCTCATCTCGCTAATCGACCGCGAGATCGAACGCGTGCGGCGCGGCTTGCCGGCCCGGATCATCGCCAAGCTCAATTCGCTGGTGGATCAGAAGACGATCGAGGCGCTGTACCGCGCGTCACAGGCCGGCGTGAAGATCGATCTGATCGTGCGCGGGATCTGCTGCCTGCGTCCAGGCGTCAAGGGACTCAGCACGAACATCACCGTGCGCAGCATCGTGGATCGGTTCCTCGAGCATAGCCGCATCTACTACTTCGAGAACGGCTGCCAGCCCGAGGTCTTCGTGGCCAGTGCGGATTGGATGCCGCGAAATTTTTTCCGCCGCATCGAGGTGGTGTTCCCCATCGAGGACGGCGTGCTGCGCGACCGCATCATCAACGAAATCCTCGCCGTCTCCCTGGCCGACAACACCAAGGCCCGCATGCTTCAATCGGACGGGAGCTATCAGCTCGTTCGAGCAGCCAAGGGCGAAACACCACGACGCAGCCAGGTGGAGTTCATCGCCCTCGCCAACAGCGAGGACATGGGCAAGGCCCGGAGTAATCGCCGCAAGTCAAAGTATCCGCACGTAAAAATGGTGTTGCGACCTGCGAGCGCAATTAGGAAGAAGACGTAGGGAAGAAGCTCAAAATCCAAAGCTCAAAGCTCAAGAGAAGTTCAAAGGGCAAATTCCAAACGAGGCGGCGAAAATTTCCCTGAAGCAGGTGCCATTTGAGCTTTGGATTTCGAGCTTCTCTTGAGCTTTGAATTTTGAACTTTGACCTTTTCCACTACCCTCCGAGATACGCGCTCTGCACCTGCGGATTATCCCGCAACCTGGCAGAGGTATCTTCGAGGATGATTCGCCCTGTCTCCAGCACGTAGCCGTAGCTCGAAACTTCGAGCGCGAGATTGGCGTTCTGCTCGACGAGCAAAATGGTAATGCCCTGCTGGCGGTTGATCTCGACGATCTTCTCAAAAATCTTCTGCACCAGCAGCGGCGCGATGCCGAGCGAAGGCTCATCGAGCATGAGGAAACGAGGCTTGCTCATCAGCGCGCGGCCGATGGCCAGCATCTGCTGCTCGCCGCCGGAGAGCGTGCCGGAAAGCTGCTGTTCACGTTCCTTCAGGCGGGGAAACACGCTGAAGACGTACTCCATCTCGCGGTGAATGGCCGCCTTGTCCCGCACGAGATACGCGCCCATCTTCAGGTTCTCGAGCACGGTGAGGTTCGCGAACACCATGCGGCCCTCGGGCACATGCGCCAGCCCGCGTGCGACCAGTTTGTGGGCCGGCGTTCCCGCGATGTTCTTCCCTTCGTAAAGAATCTCCCCGCCGCGTCCCTTGAGCAAACCGGAGATGGCGCGCAAGGTCGTCGTCTTGCCCGCGCCGTTTCCGCCGATGAGCGTCACGATGGCCCCCTGCTTGACGGTGAGCGAGATGCCTTGCAGCGCGGTGATCGCGCCGTAGTTGAGGGTGAGGTTGCGCACTTCCAGCATGGCTCAGGCGTGCTCCTTGCCGAGATAGGCCGCAATGACGGCGGGGTTCGCACGAATCTCCGTCGGGGTTCCCTCGGCGATCTTGCGCCCGTACTCCAGCACATGGATGCGCTGGCAGATGCCCATGACCACCTTCATGTCGTGCTCGACGAGCAGGATCGCGAGCTTGAACTTCTCCTGGATGAACTGGATCAGCTTCATCAGCTCAAGCTTCTCGGCGGGGTTCATGCCGGCGGCGGGTTCATCGAGCAGCAGCAGCTTCGGCTTCGTCGCCAGCGCGCGGACAATTTCCAGCCGTCGCTGATCTCCATAGGGCAGGCTCTTGGCCGGCTCGTCCTGCACGCGTTCGAGGTTGAAGATGCTGAGCAACTCCCGTGTGCGCTCTCGCAGCTCGGCCTCTTCGCGATGAAATTTTTTCCCGCGCGTCAGCGAGTGAAGCACATCGTGTTCAAGATGCAGATGGAACGCGACGCGGACGTTGTCGAAGACGGTGAGGCTCGGGAACAGGCGGATGTTCTGGAACGTGCGGGCAATCCCGCGCGCCGTCAGCTCGAACGGCTTCAAGCCCGCCGTCGGCTGCCCGGTGAAAGAAATTCTCCCTTTCGTAGGTTGATAGACGCCGGTGACCATGTTGAACACCGTGGTCTTGCCGGCGCCATTGGGACCAATGAGACCGACGAGTTCGTGCTCGTTGACCGTGGCCGAGACTTCGCACACCGCCGTCAACCCACCGAAGCAGATGGTCACGTTGTCGAGTTGGAGCAGGGGCGGCATGGCTGGGTTCAAGCAGCCTTCTTCTTCCAAGACCAGGTGAACAACCCCTGTGGTCTAGTTAGCATCAGGACAATCAGCAGCAGCGAATACACGATCATGCGGTAGTCCCCGAAGTTCCGCAGCCACTCGGTCGCCACGGTCAGCAGAATCGCCGCGATGATCACGCCCACATGCCGGCCCATGCCGCCGAGGATCACCATCACCACAATCTCGATGCTCTTGGTGAAGTCGAACCCGCCCGGCGTCAGCGTGCCCTTGGTGTGCGCGTACAAGCCGCCGGCCACTCCCGCGAAAAACGCGCCGACCACGAACGCCGTGATCTTGTAGCGCGTCGTATTCAAGCCCATCGACTCGGCGGCGATCTCGTCATCCGCCACGGCGAGAAAACCCCGTCCATAGGTTGAATGCAGTAATCCCCACACGACGTAAACCGTCAGCGCGGCGGTCGCGAGCGTCGAGAAGACGATGACCGTAACCCACGCGGGGTTGAGCGTAGTTGGGATGCCATTCAAGCCAAGGGCACCGCCGACGAAGTCCACGTTCTGGAAGATGACCTTGATGATTTCGCCGAAGCCCAGCGTAACGATGGCGAGGTAATCGCCCTTGAGCCGCAGCGAAGGCGTGCCCACCGCCAGCCCGGCCACCGCCGCGACGAGACCGCCGGCGAGCAGCGCGATGGGCAGCAGAATCCAAGGTTGCCCGCCCACGAGCGGCAGGAGCTTCTCGCCCAGCGTCTTCGTCAAACTGGCGGCAGTGTAGGCTCCCACGGCCATGAACCCGGCGTGTCCGAGCGAGAACTGCCCGGTGAAGCCGTTGATCAAGTTGAGGCTCACCGCGAGCGTGATGTTGATGCAGACGCCGAGCGCCACATCGAGCACGTAGTCGTCCATGCGCCCGGAAAACGCCGCCGCTCCGCCAGCCGCAGCCAGCACGACGAGGAGCCAGATTTGGGAACGAGGCAGCATCGCTCAGACTTTTTCCACCCGCTGTTTTCCCAGCAGGCCCGCCGGGCGAAAGAGCAGGATCAAAATCAAGATCGCGAAGGCAATCGCATCGCGGAATGTGGATGCCTTCGTGCCCGAGACGAACGTCTCCACCAGCCCGATGATCATGCCGCCCAGCGCCGCGCCCGGCAGGTTGCCGATGCCGCCCAGGACCGCCGCGACGAACGCCTTCAGCCCCGGCAGCGTGCCCATGAGCGGATCGATGCTGGGATAATTCATGGCGTAAAGAATGCCGCCCGCCCCGGCCAGCGCCGAGCCAAGCGCGAACGTAAAGGAGATGACCCGGTCGTTATTGATGCCCATGAGCGACGCGGCGGTCGCGTTGAACGACACCGCGCGCATCGCCGTGCCGATGCGCGTGCGATGCACGATCCTCCACATCACCGCCAGCAGCACCACCGTGACTGCGAGCACGATGATCTGGTTGCTCGAGATTACGAGCGAACCCATCTGGAGATTCGATTCGGGAAAGATTTTTGGAAACGCCTTCGGGTTTGGCCCGAAGCCAATCTTCTGATTCTGCCCGACGTTCTGGATCAGCAGCGACACCCCGATCGCCGTGATGAGCACGCTCAGCGTGGAACGACCCCGCAGCGGACGATACGCCAGCTTCTCGATGATGACTCCCAGCACCGCGCAAATGGCCATCGCGCTGAAGAGCACCGCCAGACCGCCCCAGAAGGTTCCGCCGCCCAGCCTCGGCGCGAGATAGTAGCCCGAGAACGCGCCGATCATGAACACATCGCTGTGGGCAAAATTGATGAAGCGCAAGACCCCGTAGACCATCGTGTAGCCCAGAGCGATGAGGGCGTAGATGGCACCCAGGGAAAGACCGTTGATCACTTGCTGGAGCAGTTCAGCCATGAACGGACGGACTTGTACACGCCGCGCCCGCCGGGTGTCGATAGCTGGATGAAAGCAGGCCGGCGCCCATTCAGGCGGCCGGTTCATCGTCCGCCAGCGAGAGGACCGTTCACGCGTCTCGTTTTACGTTTTACTCCGCGTCCTCAACGCCGTAAACTCACCCCCATGAAGAACGAAGTGGTGCCCGTCGAAATCCGCGGCATTCTCCCTGCCAACAGCGGGTGCGCCATCTTCGTGGGCAATGAAGAAAAGGTCTTCGTCATCCAGGTCGAGCACAACATGGGCGCGGTCATCGGCATGTTCCTGCGCGACACGCCCAAGGAACGCCCCCTCACGCACGACCTCATGAACAGCGTGCTCAAGGGCTTCAACATCACCGTCGAGCGCGCCATCATCACCGAGATGAAGGCCTCCACCTATTACGCCCGGCTCATTCTCCAGCAGGACAACGAACTGGGCCGCAAGCTCGTCGAGATCGACGCACGCCCCAGCGATTGTCTCGCCCTGGCCACCGCGCAAAAGAAGCCCCTCTTCGTCACCACCTCGCTCTTCAACCAGGTGGATGACATGACCAAGTGGCTTGACGAGATTAACGAAAATGGCGGCACCGAAAGCGAGTAAATCCACGGCCGCAACGCCCAGGGCCGGGGATGCCGCCGTCGCCCTGATTTACGGTGACGATGACTTCGCGGTCAAACAACGCGCCCGCCAACTCTTCCAGCAATGGTCCACGGAACTCGGCGGCATGGACCACGAAGTCGTGGACGCGCAGGCTGGCAATTCCGGCGACGCGCTCAAAGCCCTGGCCCGCCTCCGCGAAGCGCTGAATACCCTGCCCTTCTTCGGCGGCGGCAAGGCCATCTGGTTTCAGAACTGCAACTTCCTCAGCGACGACCGCACCGCCAGTGCCGCCGCCGTCACCGAGGGTCTGGCCGACCTCTCACAACTGCTCAAGGAATTCCAGTGGGGCGGAAACATCCGCCTGCTCATCAGCGCGCCCGCGGTGGACAAACGTCGCTCGCTCTCCAAGACCCTGGAAAAGATTGCCTCCGTCGAAGTCTTCGAAGCCTGGAAGCTCGAGGACAAGGATTGGGTGGGTCTGGCCGAAGCCGACGCCGGCCGCGCCCTGCGCACGCGCAAGAAAGACATCAGCGACGAGGCCCTCGGCGAATTGATCCAGCGCGTCGGCCCGCACCGCCAGCAACTCGCCTCCGAAATCGAGAAGCTCTGCCTCTACGTTGGTGAGCGCGACACGATCACCCTCGACGACATTGTCACCATCGTCAGCCGCAACAAGCAGGCTCGCGCCTTCGCCCTCGCCGAATCCGTCGCCGAGCGCAACCTGCCCAAAGTCCTCCGCACACTGGACGAAGAGTTGTGGGAGATGAAATTCGATCGCGACAAATCCCCCATCGGCCTGCTCTACGGCGTGATATCCAAAATGCGCGGCATGCTGCTCGTGCAGGAAATGATCCGCGAAGGCTGGCTCAAGCCCGAGCCGGATTACTATCGCTTCAAGAACCAGCTCGAGCGCATCCCCGCCGAGGCGCTGCCGAAGGACAAGAAGTTCAACCCCCTGGCCATGCATCCCTTCGTTCTCCACAAGGCCCTGCTCCAGGCCGGGAGCTACACCACGGCAGAACTCGTCCGCGCCATGGGCCTGCTCCTCGACTGCAATCGCCGCCTCGTCTCCAGCAGCCTCGAAGACGCGCTCGTGCTGCAGCAGACGCTCGTGCAAATCGTCCGCGGCGACGGCTCCACTCCGTCCCCCACCCGGCCCAAGACCGCTCGTTACGCCTGACATTGCGCCCGACGGAGATTCCCGCAGCGTCGCACTGTGGTCACCTCCGCCTGTGGCTCGGACCCTCACAGGTGCAACGAGGGAATCCCTGAATGGCCGGGCGAGGTCAGGAACTGTTCGTCGTGCAGCCTGGAGCCGGCCGCGCCAGATGCCGTGGTTTCAAGCCATGACGGGGCTTTCAAGACCATCTCCAAGGGTCCGGTTTCCAGCCGGACACCCGCTTGACTCCCCATTTTTGCCTCAGCATAGTTCTGTCAGTGACCGATTCCGTGCTATGAGCGACAAAAGCGTCTCCGTGTGGATGGGCGATAACATCGTCTGCATCCGGATCACAGGACGGGTGAATTTCACCTGCGGCGTGGAATTCAAGGCGCTCATCAACTCGCTCTGGGATCAGGGGCGCCGCCATCTCGTGCTCGATCTGACCGAGTGCTCGCTGATGGACAGCACGTTTCTGGGGCTGCTCTCGAGTTTCGGACTCAAGTTCAGCGAGGCTGCCCACGGCAATGGCTCGGCCAGCATCGAACTGGTCAATGCCTGCCCGCGCGTCGCCGACCAGCTCGACAACCTCGGAGTATCCACCTTCTTCAAGTTCACGAAGGGCCCGGCCCTCTCGACCGATTCCCTCACCGAGCTCGACCTCAATCCTGGGACCGCCGACAAGCGTGAACTCGCCGTCACCTGCCTGGAGGCGCATCGCTTCCTCATGCAGGTCAATCCGGCCAACGTGCCGAAGTTCAAGGATGTGACACGCTTCCTCGAGGAAGATGTGAAGCGCCTGGAGGCGGGGAACAAACCGTGAGGAGCACGGCGTAAATCGCCATCAGGCCCGCAGCCGGAGCCTTGGCACCTCCGCCCATTACGTTTGGCGGTTCACCCCTTCAACACCTTGTCCATCTGCGCCAGGGTGCGCTGCTTCCCCAGAACGGCGATCAAATGATACAGGCTCGGTCCGGACTCAGCGCCGGTGAGCGCGAGTCGGGCGGGATGCACGAGCAGGCCGGCCTTCACGCCGCATTCCTTCGCTGTTTCCTTGAGCGTGTTGCCGATGGTGTCCGCGTCAAAAGCCGCCAGCTTCGCAAACGCTTCACGCAACTTTCCCATCCGCTCGAGATTCTCGGTGGTGAACTCCTTCGCTGCCGCAGCCGGGTCGAGGGCCACATCCTCACGAAAGTAGAAACCCGCATAGCCCGCCGTCTCGGTGAAGAGATTGATCTTCCCGCGGCACGTATCGAGCGCCGCCTTCACGTAGGCGAGCGGGAATTTGTTCGTGTCGATGCCGGACCTGGCCAGCGCGTGGACACACAGCTCATCGAAGCGATCCGGCGGCAGATCCCGCGTGTATTCGCCGTTCAACCATTTCAGCTTTTCCAGGTCAAACTTGGCGTTGTGCCGGAGAATCTGCGGCAGATCGAAGCTCTCGATGATCTCGGGCAACGTCATCTTCTCGCGGTCCTTCTTCGGCGACCAGCCGAGCAGGCAGAGGTAATTCACCACCGCCTCCGGCAGATAGCCGCCCTCCAGGTAGTGCGACATCGACGCGCCCATGGCGCTCTTGCTCATCTTGCTCCCGTCCTGATTCAGAATCAGCGGGATGTGCGCGTAATGCGGAGCCGGCACGCCAAACGCCCGGAACAGCGCGATGTGCTTCGCCGTGTTCGTGAGATGATCCTCGCCGCGGATGACGTGCGTGATGCCCATCTCCAGATCGTCGATCACGTTCACGAGATGGAACACTGGCTGCCCGTCCGAGCGCACAATCACAAAATCCGGATCGCGTATCTCCCGGTCCGTCAGCTCGCGCCGCACGTCGCCCACGACGAGATCGGGAATCACGATCGGCTCGCGCTCCATCCTGAACTTGATCGCCCCCTCGTGTTCAAACGCCAGCCCGCGCGAGAGCAGCGCCTCCACGCGACGCTGGTAATTCTCCTTCCGCTGACTCTGGAAATAGGGACCGCGATCGCCCTTGCCTGGCCCCGTGGCGTCGGACGTGATGGGACCCTCATCCCACTCCAGCCCCAGCCAGCGCAGGCCGTTGAGAATCACGTCCACGGCCTCCTGCGTGTTGCGCGCGGCGTCGGTGTCCTCGATGCGCAACACGAACGTGCCACCCATGTGCCGCGCGTAAAGCCAGTTGAACAACGCGGTGCGCGCGCCGCCAATGTGCAGGTAACCCGTGGGACTCGGAGCAAAGCGAACGCGAACTTTCATGGTCGAGGGATTGGGATTCAATACCGTGAGATGCTGCGGACGATAGCGGCCTCCTCCCGACCGAGGCAAGCCCCGGCGAAGCCGGAGCGACCTCATTGAGCCGGCGCCGCGCCAACCGGGAAATTCCCCGGCTCAGCTCCTGGGGCGGAGCAGCAGGACCTTCATGGTCGTGCCTTCCACTTCCACGCTGGCGGTCTCGACCGTGGGATCATCCTTGAGCGCGTGATGAACGATGCGGCGATCGTAGGCGGTCATGGGCTCGAGTTCCACCACGTCCCCCCAACGGCGGACTTTCTCCGCGCCTTCCTTCGCCTTCTTGATCAACTCCTCGCGCGCCTTCATGCGATAGCCGCCGACATCGACCATGACCTTGGGCGTGGTGGTCTCCTGCTGAAACACCAGCCGGTTCAGGATGTACTGCAGGTCCGACAGGGTCTGGCCCTGTCGTCCGATGAGCCGCCCGGAATCGTCGGTCTTCACATCGAGGCAAAGACCGTCCTCCAACTGGTGCTCCTCGACCGCGCCTTCGAAGCCGAGCAGCTTCAGCAGATGTTCAAGCGTTTCTTTGGGTGAGAGTGGCATAGGCAATGGTTATTCGTCGCTGCAACTGGGCGCGTTCATTTTTTCTTCGGCGCAAGCGACAGCGGTTTGCCGGGCGCGACCGGAGCCGCCGGCTCTTTGCTCTTCGTCAGCTTCGTCTGCAAAATGGTCAGCAAGTTTTGCACGGTCCAATACAGCGTCAAGCCCGCGGAATAATTGTAGAGCATCAGCAGGAACATCAGCGGCAGATACTTCATCATCTTCTGCTGCGCGGGGTCCATGCCCGGAGCGGCGGGCTGGAGCCGCGCCTGCCAGAGCATGGTCACGCCCATGAGCAAAGGCAGCGGATTGAAGGGGAAGTTGAGGCCGGGGATGACGAAGATGGTGTCTGGCTTCGAGAGGTCGCACGCCCAGAGGAAGGTCGCGCCGCGCAGTTCGATGGCGGTGCGCACCATCTGGAAGAAGCCGATGAAGACGGGGATCTGGAGCAGCATCGGCAGGCAGCCGCCCACCGGGTTGACTTTGTGTTCTCGCCAGAACTCCATCATTTTCTGCTGCTGCTTCTTCGGGTCGTCCTTGTAGCGCTCCTGAAGGGCTTTGATCTGTGGTTGCAAGGCCTGCATCCGCTTCATGGAGCGCGTGCTGGCCTGCGTCAGCGGCCAGAAGAGCAGCTTGACGATCACGGTGATGACGATGATCGCCAGCGCATAGCTCAATCCAATCGAGTGCAGCGCATTCATCGAGAGCAGGAGGATGCCCGAGAAAAACCCGAAGAAGCCGCTGAAGCCCATTGCCTTGTCGAGGTCGTTCTTCAACACCGCGCCGATGTGCTGGAGGAGCGAATACTCCTTCGGTCCGGCGAACAGCGTGAAATCCCGCTCCAACACGGCGCCCGCCGCAAGGTTCGTCGGCGAGTGGTGCAGGCTGACCAGGATCGCGGTCTGGTTCGTGCGCGCCGTCGGGTCGGCGGCCAGCTCCTCCTTCGAAGGAGCGGGCCAGTCGTAACGAGAGCCGGCAATCACCTGCGCCGGATCCTTCGGCATCAACGCGACGAAGAAGAACTGGTTGTTCGCGGTGGCCCAGGTGACCTGGCCCGAGGAGTCGAAAAAGTTCTGCCGCGGCGTGCCCGGGAAGCAACCCAGCGTCTTGTTGTCGAACCACGAGAGATCGCGGGTGGTGGCGCTGCTCCCGTTGTGCCAGTGCAGGCCCACCATCGACTCGTCATCGTGGGGATTCATGGGTGTGGCGGAGCCGACGACCCACTGCTGCGCGGGCAGGGCCAGCGCTTCCGTCGAACGATTCTCAATCCGCACGCGCACCTGCATGAGGTAATTCGAGGTCGGCTCGAATTCCTTCACCAGGTAGAGCTTGTTGCCTACGACCTTCTCGGCGCGGACGCCCTCGGCCATCCGCCTGGCATTGTAGAGCGAATCCGGACGCGTGTAGCGGCTGAGCTTGAACACGCCGTCGCCCTGCCACTCGTCCGTGTTCAGCACGGAGAGAATGGGTTTGGACGAGGGACCGTTCAACGTCGCGAGGCGGTTGGTTGGGCCAGCCAGCTTGCTGCCGCACGCGACGGACTCGGGATACTTCAGCAACTCGATCTGCTTGATGCCGCCGCCGTGGGTCGTGAAGACGTAGCGCACGGCATCGTGCGTCAGGACGAGCGTTTCCTCAGGCGCGCCCGGCGTGGTCACAACCGCGGCGAGATCGTTCGTCGCAGCGTGGAGGGAAGGCGACGTTGTCGCGGAGGCTCCGTTTGTACCGCGGACTGGAGCATTGGACGCCGAGGCCAGCGCATTCGTCCGGCTGCCCGGCGGCGGAGGCGGGAACAACTTCGGCGTGAAAATAACCCAGAGCGCGAACAGCGCGGAGCAGGACGTGAGAACGATGACGGCTTTACGATCCATTTATTGAAAAGTCAGTGAAGGTTTGAAACGAGATGCCGGGCGCGCGGTGAAGGCACCGGATCTTCCCCCGAGCCACCCCAAGGATGACATCGCGCCAACCGGCGCAAGGCAAGCCGCGAGCCAGGCCAGGCTCCGTGCGTGCGCAACGCATCAAGCGCATACACCGAGCACGTCGGATGGAACCGGCACCCGCAACCCATTGGGCCGAACAGAGTCGTCAGCACGGGCGAGATGGCAGCACGATAACAGCGGACGACAAAGATGAGGATGGCCTGCGCGGGATTCACGGCAGGGATTAGCTGGCGGGGGCGGGCGTGGCAGGCTCGCGCAACAGGCCGGCGCGCTTGAGCGCCGAGGCGTAATCACGATCTACTTCCGCGAGCTTGCGACCATTGATCGAGGCGCGCGCCACGAGGACGGCATCGATGGGCTGGGCGAGTTGGAGTTGGCGCAGGCGGAACGCTTCACGCAGGAGGCGCCGCGCCCGGCTGCGGGCCACGGATTCCCCCAGCTTGCGGTTGGTGATCACACCCACGCGCGAAGGGGAACCGGCTGGGAGAGTGAACCAGTTGAGAATGAGGCAGCCCTGCACCAGGCGCCGGCCTTGGGCCCGGGCGCGCAGGAAGTCCCGCCGATGTTTTATCCGGCGGGAGCGCGGCAGAACCAACCGTGCAGACGGGCTGGCATCCATGGCCCGGGGAGGATCAAACCGGCGTGAGGCGCTTGCGGCCGTTGCGACGGCGGTTGGCCAGCGTGGCCTTGCCACTCTTGGTCGAGTTGCGGTTAAGGAAGCCGTGCTGCCGTTTGCGACGGATTTTTGACGGTTGATACTGACGTTTCATGTTCGTTAATCGTTGTCCTGAACCGGCCGCAACTCGGGCACGCGGCGCGCCACAGTGGAAATTCCCGGTTCAAGGGAGGCGGGAGGTTAGCAACGAAGCACGAGGTGTCAAGCGCCCGGCTGTGGTGCTGGAATGGAACCACGGCGTATTCACGAAGGGGAGTGGAGGTTGGGGCGGCGGGAGGTGACGGTGAGGAGGACGCGGCGCGCGTGATCGGCGGCCATGCCAGCCATGAAGTCGGTCGTGGTTTTGCGCTCGGGCTTGGGTTGCTGGCCGCGCCATTCCATGAACAAACTGTTGGCCAGGCGTGCAAAAATCCCATGCACCCAGACGGCGTTGCGGTTTCTCAGCCGGCACTCATCGTCGCGCCGGGAGACGTCCAACCGCGCGTGCAGCCCGTTCTCAATGCCCCAGTGTTGGCGGTTGCGCGCC